>Ga0164242_10004305_pt1 | contig 16014 bp, 18 predicted proteins | sample OricomgcompostMG_FD_108783 | JGI IMG/M metagenome (GOLD analysis project Ga0164242, IMG submission 108783) | Miracle-Growth compost microbial communities from Emeryville, California, USA - Original compost - Miracle growth compost (MG) ... | reverse complement strand
GCGGGTGCGCCGACGCGCTGGATCACCGCCGCCGCCCATGCGCCGGCGGGACCGCGCATCGATCCGCAACAGCAGGCGGTCGCCGCGCCGCTCACCGGCGACAGCGGCGTGATCGACGCGGCCGGGTTCGGCGCGCAGGCGCTCGCGCTCGCGCCGGAACCGGCGCAAGCCTTCGCGGCGTTTCTGCCGGACGACTGGCGCGAACGGCAGGCGCGCATCCATGCGCGGCCGCATCCGTTGTTCGTGCCGTTGCCCGGCGTGCTGGATGCCGCGCGCGTGGTCCAGGAAGACATCGCGCCGCTCGCCGCCATCGCGATGATCGCCGCCGACGGACGCTCGGGACTGCTGGGCCGCGGCCTGTACACGGCGGCGCCCGAACTGTTCGGGCGCGCGCTGGAGACTCTCCGTCGTGAGGAAGCATGACCTCGACACCGATCAACGACCCTGCGACGCTCGCGGCCGTCAACGCCGCATTCGACGAGTACGAGCGTGCGCTGACGACCAACGACGTCGCCGTTCTGGACACGCTGTTCTGGAATAGCCCGCACACGCTGCGCTACGGCGCGACGGAAAACCTGCAGGGCTACGAAGCGATCCGCGCGTTTCGCGCGCAGCGTCCCGGCAAGGGCCTGCAGCGCACCGTCATCGATCGCTCGATCACGACGTTCGGCACCGGTTATGCAGTCGCGAACATCACGTTCTCGCGCGAAGGCGAGCCGCGCATCGGACGGCAATCGCAGACGTGGGTGCGCCTCGATGGTCAGTGGCGCGTGGTCGCCGCGCACGTCAGCTGGATGGACCCGTCATGAAGCCGGACGACTTGCTGCAACCGGGCCTGCACGGCGCGTTCGTCGCCGATGGCTTCGGCACGCTGCCGGACGGCGCGTTGCCGCCGCGCACCGGTGCGAAGCTCGCGGGCCGGCGCCTGGCGGTGAAGGACGTATTCGACATCGCCGGCCTTCGCACCGGCGGCGGCAATCTTGCGTGGCGCGAGCAGCAGCCGGTCGCCGGGCGCACCGCGCTGCCCGTTCGCGCGTTGCTCGAAGAAGGCGCGCAATGGGCCGGCAAGACCGTCACCGACGAACTGACCTACAGCCTCGCCGGCGTGAACGCGCACTACGGAACGCCCGTCAATCCAGCGGACGCGGCGCGCATCCCGGGCGGATCGTCGTCGGGCTCGGCCGTGGCCGTGGCGGCGGGCCATGCGGACATCGGGCTCGGCACCGACTGCGGAGGCTCGGTACGCCTGCCGGCGAGCTACTGCGGCCTGTGGGGCATGCGGCCGACGCATGGCCGCATCGCGGCGGACGGCTGCCTCACGCTCGCGCACAGCTTCGACACGGTCGGCTGGTTCGCGCGCGACGCACGCACGCTGACGGACGTGTTCGAAGTACTCGCACGCAGCATCGTCGATGTCGGCGACGAACCATTCGCGCTGCACGTTCCGCGCAATCTGCTCGCGTGCGTCGAAGAAGAAGTCGCCGCGTGTTTCGACGCGTCGTTGCCGGCGCTCGGCGACCGGCTCGAGTCCGTCGAGTCCGTCACGACCGGCGCATCAATCGCCGATCTCGCCGCCTGGGCCCACGCGTTCCGCGTGCTGCAGGCGGCGGAGATCGCACAACGTTACGGTCACTGGGCGCGCGAGCACGCGGCAAGCTTCGGCGCCGACGTCGGCGCGCGTTTCGCAATGGCGCTCGCCATCACGAGCGAACAGATCGCGGCCGCCCAGCGCGTTCGCGTCGAGGCGACCCGCGCGATGGCCGAAGCGCTCGCGCAACGGACGTACTGGCTGATTCCGACGGTGCCGGGCGGCGCGCCGCGCGTCGACGCGTCCGCGCAGTCGGTCGAGCAAACCCGCGCGCGTTCACAGCGGATGCTGTGCGTCGCGGGTCTCGCGGGCCTGCCGCAGGTCAGCCTGCCGTGGATCACCGTCGACGGCGCGCCCATCGGCCTGTCCGTGATCGGCGCGCGCGGCGCGGATGAAGGTGTACTGCGGGTTGCCCGCGCGGTGCATGAAACCGTGGCGCGGACAGCGGCCCGGCGATAACTTCCCGCCACGGCGTTGCCTGGCGACTTGATTTGACCAAACCTCTTCACAAGGAACGCCGATGACGAAGCACTTGACCGAAGCCCAGGTAGCGCATTTCAGGCAGCACGGCTATGTCTATCCGATGCGCGCGATCAGCGCGGAGCAGGCGTCGGACTATCGCCGGATCATCGAGCGCTACGAGGCGTCCTCCGGCGAGGACGTCAACAAGACCCTGAAAATCAAGGGACATCTGGCGTTGCCGGCGATCGTCGAACTCGCGCGCCATCCGGTCATTCTCGATGCGGTCGAAGACCTGATCGGGCCGGACATCATGCTGTTCGGCGCGTCGATCTTCGCGAAGAACGGCGGCGATCCGCGCTACGTGTCGTGGCATCAGGACTCGACCTACTTCGGGCTCACGCCGCACGAGGAAGTGACCGTGTGGGTCGCGCTCACGCCCGCGAATTCGATCAACGGCGTGCTGCGCGTGTTGCCGGGCTCGCATGGCGGACCGGACCTCCGGCACGTCGAAACCTTCGCGAAGGACAACATGCTCGCGAAAGGGCAAACGCTGGTCGGCATCGACGAAGACCTCGCGGTGGAAATGCCGCTTCAGCCCGGCGAGTTTTCGATGCATCACGAACGCACCGCGCACAGCTCGCTGCCCAATCGCTCGGACGACCGGCGCATCGGCTTTGCGTTCTTCTATGTGCCGGCGCATGTGCGGTCGAGCACGGGGCGCCGTCGCGCGACGCTCGTGCGCGGCGTCGACCGCTTCGGTCACTGGGATCCCGACACGCTGCCCGAATACGACTGCGATCCGCGTTCCATGAGCGAACTCGCGCAAACGTGGGGCAAGTACAAGGACGGGGAAGTAAAACAGGCCGCGGACATGAGCGCGCCGCAGTAGGCCAGCCGCCGGAGGTTCATCGCGGCGGAACGTTCGCCGCGATGAACGTCGGCCCGCCGATGGGCCGTGCTACGCCAGCATCACGCCAGCTTCGACGCTTCGCTCCACGCATCGGCGGCCTGGTGCGGCGCCCGGAAACGCGCGAGAAACTGGCGGGCGCGCGGCGTCTGCGGCGCGCTGAAGAACTGCTCGGGCGGCGCGGTCTCGATCACCTGGCCCGCGTCCATGAACACGACGCGGCTCGCCACTTGCCGCGCGAACTCCATCTCGTGCGTGACGATCACCATCGTCGCGCCTTCCTGCGCGAGCGAGCGCATCACGCTCAGCACCTCGCCGACGAGCATCGGGTCGAGCGCGCTGGTCGGCTCGTCGAACAGCAGGATGTCGGGCTTCATCGCGAGCGCGCGCGCAATGCCCACGCGCTGCTTCTGGCCGCCCGACAGCCGGGACGGAAACGCGTCCATCTTGCCGGCCAGGCCGACGCGTTCGAGCAGGCGCCCGGCATCCGCGCGCACTTCGTCTTTCGGACGGCCCAGCACGTGCAGCGGCGCCTCCATCACGTTCTGCAGCACCGTCAGATGCGGCCACAGCGCGAAATGCTGGAACACCATGCCGATGCGCGCGCGGGAGCGGGCGAGTTCGGCGTCGCTCATCTTGATGGCCGACCCCTCGCGCACGCCCATGCGCCGGCTGGACACATAGACGGTGCCCGCGTCCGGAATCTCGAGCCAGTTCACGCAGCGCAGCAGCGTGGACTTGCCGCAACCCGACGGGCCGAGCAGGCACACCGTCTCGCCCTTGCGCACGGTGAGCGATACGTCGCGCAGCACGCGATTGTCGCCGAACGACTTCGAGATGCCGTTGAGTTGCAGCACCGTGTCCGCGGCGGCATGCGCCGCGTCGCCGGCGAACCCCGGCGCATGCCCGGCCGCCTCGGCCGCCAGCATCACGGTGGGCGGGACGTCGTTCGAAATGTTCATGCTCTGCGTTCCTCGGCGAATCTCGACAGGATTCCGCTGCCGCCTTCGATCACGAGGCAGATCGCCCAGTACAGCAGCACGGCCGTGACGAACGCGGCGAACGGAATGAAATAGGTGGCCTGAATGCCGTTCATTTGATGCGTCAGCTCGCCGACCGCGATCACCGTGAGGAACGCACTGTCCTTCACGATCTGCACGAGCTGGTTGCCGATCATCGGCAGCGCGACCGTGAAAACCTGCGGGAAAATGATGCGGCGCACGAGGCCGAAGCCGTGGAAACCGTACGCGCGCGCGGCTTCAATCATCGGCGTCGGCAGACCGACCCATGCGCCGCGCAGCAGTTCGGCCATGTAGGCGGTGTTATAGAGGATCAGCGCGATCGCGCCCGCCCACCAGTTCGACAGACGGATGCCCGCCGTCGGCAGCCCGAAATAGATCAGGTAGACGAACAGCAGAAACGGCGCGCAACGCATCGCGTCGACATAGAGCGTCGCGAGCCGCGCGATGGCCGCGCGCTTCGACATCAGCGCGGGCGTGAGCAACGCGCCGAGCACGAGCGACGCGACGGCCGCGACGGCGAGCAGACTCAGCGTGTCGAGCAGCCCCGACAGCACGTCCGCGCGCTGCTGCCAGACGATCAGAAAGTGCGCCATCATGCGCGGGCCTCCACCGGTTGACGCCGCTCGATCACGCGCTGCGCCTTGATGAGCACGAACACGATCAGCCCGTAAAGCACGAGCGCGAACGCGAACGGCGGCAGCGGATCGTAGGTGCGCGCGCCGACGCGCAACGCCGCGCGCGTGATCTCGACGATGCCGATGACCGCGACGGCGGGCGTCGACTTGATCTGCAACGTCATCTCGTTGACGAGGCCCGGCAGGCTGGCGCGCCAGATCTGCGGCATCACGATGCGCCGAAAGCGCAACGCGCGCGGCATCGCGAACGCGAGCGCTGCGTCGTACTGGTCGCGTGGAAAGTTCATCAGCGCCGCGCGCCAGATCTCGCAGTTGAACGCGGCCGTGCTGATCGTGAGCGCGAGAATCGCCGCGGGCGTCGGGTCGAGCGACAGGCCGAACTGCGGCAGCGCGAAGAAGATGAGCAGCGTGAGCGTCACGGCGGGACACGAGCGGATGAGGCTCACGTAAGCGATCACGATGCGATTGAAAAAGGGCACGCGCGCCCAGCGGATCAGCGCGAGGCCGAGCCCTAGCGGCACGCCGAGCAGGATGCTGACGACCGATAACACCACGGTCGCCAGCGCGCCCTGCGCGATACTCCAGTAATCGTAGGCGTTCATCGAGGCGGGATCACGAAGGCGTCAGTTGACCGACTGCGGCATGTCCTTGTAGCTGGCGCCGAGCCACTTCTGCTGCAGCTGGTACATCTCGCCGCTCTTGCGCAGTTCGAGCAGCGCGGTATCGACCATTTTCAGCACGTCGCCGTTGCCTTTCTTCACCGCCCACGCGATGTAGGTGGGCTTGCCGATCGCCTGGCCGATCACGAAAACGTCCGGCCGCGTCTTGATCAGCGAGTTCAGGCTGATCTGCGTGTTCGCCACGGCGTCGACGCGCCCCAGCCCGAGGTCCTGATACGCCTCCGGATACGACTGATATTCGATGATCTGCTTGATGCCGTTGCCGCCGTGCTTCTTCTTCAGCGCCTCGTCGAAGAGCTTGAGGTCCGCGAGCATCGCGCTGCCCGTTTCCGCGCCAACGACCTTGCCGACGAGATCGTCAGGCGTCTTGATCGACGATCCCTTTTTGGTCGCGTAATAGGTAATGGATTCGCAGGTCGGCGACGCGAAGTCGAAGATCTTCTTGCGCTCGTCGGTAACGAGCACCGCGGTGAGCGCCATGTCGTACTTGCCCGTCGTGACGCCGGGCAGGATGCCCGACCACGGCATCACCTGCTGCTTCACGTCGACGCCGATCTTCTTGCGCACCAGCGCGAGCAGGTCGTTGTCGTAGCCGGTATTCTTGCCGTCCTCGACGAATTCGAACGGGTTGTAGTCGTCCTCGGTCGCGACGCTCAGGTAGCCGCGCGCCTTGATGTCCTCGGCGCTGCCCGCGTGCGCTCCGTGAACGCAGCCGAGGGCGGCGACGAGCGCGAACGCGCGCAGGCACGTCACGACATTGCGCCGTTTGAACGGACCCCGATCGCTGCGAGTAAGACGGACTGACATGGAAAGCCCCCTTTGATGGTGGTAGCGTCCGCGCGCAACGCTTCCCGTGCACGCGATCGATGAATGGTGATCGTCGAATCGATAATTCGTTTGGATACTGATGATTCGTGTCCGAACCATGCAAGGGGTATGCCAACGATCTGCTTCGGTGCCGGCGCGAGACGCGGCGGAACGATCGCGCATGACGGCGGTGGCCGGGCGAAAGCGGGGTGCACCACATATGTTTGCGAAGCATTCCATTCGTGCACGTGCGCACCGACATGCGACATTCCGACACCTTCGAAAGATTCTTTGCGCGGCAGCGCTGGCGGCCGCGCCAATACGATGTATGCTGACGAATGATCGCGCCTGGGGCGCGGGCAGCTCGTATCGAACGCAGAACGGAACCCCTCGCTCATGGATGCTCCCCTTGCAGGCCGCAGCCCCGACGACCTCGCGCCGGAAAGCGCGCTAACGTGGCGCAGCACGACGCTCAACGAGCGGCCCGGCTTTCTGATCCGCCGGCTGCATCAGATTCACGTGGCGCTGTTCATGGAGGAATGTGCGTCCGAGGGCATCACGCCGGTGCAATACAGCATCCTTACCGCGCTTCAGCAGTTGGGGCCGTCGGAGCAGGTGGTGCTGTCGCGCGCGGTGGGACTCGATCGGGCGAACACGGCGGACGTGGTCACGCGGCTCGCGCAGCGGCGTTTCGTGCAGAGCCGCGTGTCGCGCACGGATCGGCGCAAGAAGGTCGCGGAATTGACCGGCGTGGGCCATGCGCTGCTCGCGCGGCTGGAACCTCGCGTCGCCCGCGCGCACGAGCGAACGATCGAAGTGCTGCCGCCCGGAGACCGCGAGACGTTCCTCCGGCAACTCTTGCTGCTGGTCGAAACGAACAACGAACTCAGCCGCACGCCCGTCGTGCGGCTGGGCGCAAGCTGACCCCTTACGAACGCCCGCCAGGCGACCTCAACGTGCCCCACGCGTCCGAACCCACCTTCTGGCACGACCCCGCGCTTCCGTTCATCGAGGCGCGCGCGATCGCGGACGGCCGACAGGTCCGTTACGGCCGCCACGCGCATCGCACGTTCTCGGTCGGCGCGGTCATCGGCGGCCATAGCACCTATCTGAACGGCACGCGGGTCGAGCCCATCGGCGCCGGCACGGTCGTCGTGATCAACCCGGACACGGTGCACGCGTGCAATCCGGCCGAGTCCGCCGCGTGGTCCTACCGGATGTTCTATCTCGACGTCGCGTGGCTCACGTCATTGCAGCGCGAAGCCGGCTTCGCCGACGACGGCCGGTTTCGCCCGTTCCTCACCACGTGGACGATGCGTCCGGACCTGTTCAACGGACTCAACCGGCTTTACGCGCTGCTCATCGATCCGCACGCCGGCACGCTGCAAAAGCACACCGCGGTCATCGGCTACTTCGCGGCGCTGCAACAGGCGCTCCACCCCGCGCCCGCGCCGCGCCACGAGCCGAACCATCGCCTCGTACGCGCAGCCGAATACATCGACGACAACTACACGCAGCCGCTGAAGCTCGACGACATCTGCGAAGCCGCGAACCTGTCCGCGTCCTATCTGGTGCGTGCGTTCAAGGCGCAGTACGGGATGACCCCGCACGCGTACATGGTGAACCGGCGCATCGAGTTCAGCCGCGCGCAGTTGCGGCGCGGACACGCGATCGCCGACGTCGCCGCCGAAGCGGGCTTCGCGGACCAGGCGCATCTGCAGCGCGCGTTCCGCCAGTTCGTCGCCGCGACGCCCGGCCAATATCGCGGCTAGCCGCCCGGCCGAACGCGCGGCTCACGCGGCTTACGCCGCTCCCGCAACGATCAGCCAGACGGCGCTCGCCGCCAGCACCACGGCCATCACGCGATTCACGACGCGCACGCGCGCCGGCTCGCGCATCGCCCGCCGCAGCGACGCGCCCGCCCACGCCCAGCACGCGATCGAGCCGAAGCAGACCACGAAGTAGATCGCCGCGAACTGCCAGACCAGCACGCGCTCGCCCGACGCTGCGAACGCGCCCATCCCCGCGATCGACGCGAGCCACGCCTTCGGATTCAGCCATTGCATCGCCGCGCCGACGAGCATCGACGGCCCGCCGCCGCCCTCTGCCTCCGCGAGGCGCCCGTCGTCGACGGCGAGCCGGTACGCGACATACAGCAGGAACGCGACGCCGGCCCACTGGATCGCCTGCGTGAAGAACGGCCAGCGCGTCATCAGTTCGTGCAGGCCGAGTCCGATCAGCAACAGCAGCAGCACGAAACCGGCGGTTGCGCCGGTCACGTGCCGCAGGCTCGCGCGCAGCCCGTAGCGCGCGCCCGCGCCGAGCGCGACCAGATTGACGGGGCCAGGGGTGATGGACGTGGCCAGCGCGAACGCGGCCATCGAAACGGAATTGCTCACGGTGCTCCTCGAAACGCTCGTTGCGGTGAAATCAGCAACGAGCGTAGTGGAGCGTCCGCGCGCGGGTATTGAAGAAAATTGCCTTGCAGCGACGGCGGCGACGACGGTAACAGCGGCCGCCGACGCGCCCCGTTCAGCCCGCCAGCTTGCGGAACGTCTCGAGCACCGCGTCGCCCTTGAACGGCTTCACGATCCAGCCCTTCACGCCGGCCGCCTTGCCGCGCTCCTTCATCGCCGGGCTGCTTTCGGTCGTCAGCATGATCACGTTGACCGCGCTGTTGCCCAGTTCGCCGCGGATCTTCTCGACCATCGTCAGGCCGTCCATGTTCGGCATGTTCACGTCGCTGACCACCAGCTTCACGCCCGGATTTCCGCGCAGCTTCGCGAGGCCGTCCTTGCCGTCCACCGCCGTGTCCACGTCGAGGCCGTTGCGCCGCAGAAAGCCGGCCACTTCGTCGCGCACGGTGCTCGAATCGTCCACCACCAGAATCTTTGCCATATGCCTCTGTCCTTTTGCGTCGAAAAGCGACGCCTGCTTCAAAAGAGATCGATCTCGCCGAACGCGGGCGCATCCGCGGCCTCGCCGCTGTCGTCGAAGTCTTCCGGCGACCAGTTGAGGCTGAACACGAAGCGCTGGTCGATCACGACGTCGCGCGCCGTGCCCGGGCCCGACAACCGGTAGCGAAAGCACAGTTGCGGATTGTCGGAGCCGAACGAAATGTAGCGATGCCGATGATTGATCAGCAGCGGCACCTGCACGAGCGGCTGCGTGCCGGTGGCGGGCTCGCTCAGGAAGCGGTTCTTGAACGCGCCCCAGACGAGGTTCGTCAGTTCGCCGAGCACGCTGTTGAGCTCGCGGAAATCGGCCGCGCCCGCTCCCCCGACGCTGCCCGCTTCGCGGTCGCGCGCCGCCGCGCTGCCGAGCGTCGCGATCAGCGGTTCCTCCTCGGCCTGCATCAGCATGTAGCCGCGGCACCACGCGCCTTCGAGCGGAATCAGGCTGAACGCCTCGCCGAAAATGATCCGGTCGCGCACGATCGACGGCGCCTCCACCGCGACGTCCATCGACGTGAACAGGCTGCGCAGCCGCGCCGTCGTGATCTCGACGATGCCGTCGACGAGCGCATCCGGAAACGTCACGCCGAACACGTGTTCGTCGATCGCCGTGCGCAGCCCTTCCGGGTCGTCCGCCGCGTAGCTCGCGCGCAGCTGCCGCCCCGCGAGCGGCCATTCCGCCGCCTCGTTGCGCTCGCGCTGCTGCATGATCACCGGCAATTCCGGGCGCAGCGCATGGAGCTGCGCGGCGACCGCCTCGTTCGCGGCCGGCGAGCCATCGTAGTCGCCCGCCAGCAGCACCGCGCCGAGGTCCGTGTGCTCCGCGAGCGCGGACGCGAGGTCCTCGTTGCGCACCGCGATGCCGATCACATTCTGTTCGCCGTAGACGCGCGACAGCGACGGCAATTGCTCGTCACGAGCGTCGAGCACCAGCATCTTGCTCACCAGCCGGCTCGTCATACTCATCCTTCACGTTCTCCGTACGACGTCAAAAGCATCAAAACAATTCGAGTTCGCCGCCGCTTTCCGCGTCGGCCGCTTCTTCGGCCAGAAAATCCAGCGGCGCGCCCGTGCATACGCACAAGGTCGCGCCGATCCGCACCGTGTCGTTGATCGACACGTCGTACGACGCGACGTGAGCCGGCTTCAGCGTCGCGAGATACGGCACGCAATCGCTGCTCAACGTATAGGGCGTCGACATCCCGAGGTCCGGAAAATGCTCGACCAGCCGCTGGTTCATCGCGCCGCAACACAGGTTCGCGACTTCCATGAACGCGTCGGCGAGCGGACGCGATGCATCGCCGACGTAGTAGTCGCGCATGCCGGCGTCGTCGTCGAAATGCAGCAACAGCAGCAGGCGGAACTGCATCGACGAGATCGTCAGCACGACGACCCGCGCCTGCGGCGAACCGGCGTCGCGATGCCGGTCGACGATCTCGCACGCGTGGCCGTCCGAGGTCGGCAGCCGCGAGCGCGCCGCGCCCGCGAAAATGCGGCCGATGCTTTCTTTCGCGCGCTCGCTGATCATGCGGCGGCCTGCGCGAACGCGCCGTGCAGCTGGTTCGCGAGCGCCTCGACGCTCGCGAGCGACGCGGCCATCATCTTGCCGCCCGCCTGAATGTCCTGGAACGTCGCGGCCGTCACGAGATCGTTGCGATTCAGGCTGTCGCGATAGCTCTTCGACAGCTCCTGCGAACGCGCGGCCAGCGCGCGCACCTCGCTCGCGACGATCGAAAAGCCGCGGCCCGCCGCGCCCGCGCGCGCCGCCTCGATCGACGCGTTCAGCGACACGATCAGCACGTGGCTGACGATCGACGACAGCTCCTGGTTCTTCTGGTGCATGTCGTAGTTCTGCGCCATCAGCGACGTCATCTGTTCGTGCCAGCGCTCGAACGTGTCCGCGAAGCGCCTGAGCCGCGCGGCCTCGTCGGCGATGTGCGACGCGCGCTGCAAGGCGTCGCCGCCGCGCGCGAGCGCGCGTTCGAGTTCGGCGCGCGACGCGGCGAGCCGCTCATCCCGCTCCGCAAGCTCGTCGGACAGACGCCGCGCGTCGGCCGCCAGCGCGTCACGCTCGTGAGCGGTCTCGTCGCGCTGCGCGCGAAGCTGGACCGCTTCCTGCGCGAGCGCTTCGCAACGCCGCTCGGCTTCCGAACGCGCGCGCCGTGCGCTGCGCGCCCGGGCGCACGCGAACCATCCTGTCGCGACGAGCGCGACCACCGCGACGAACCCCACCCCCGCCGCCACGACCATCCAGAACTGTGCTGCTGCCACTCGAACTCTCCGGGTTACTGCTCGGCCAGCGCCTGTGCGTTCGCGGCGCCATCCACGCGGGCGGCCGTCGTGCCGACCGCCCAGCGTCCCGGCAGCGTCACGATCGTTTCGAAGCGGCGGAACGGCGCGCCGCGCTTGCCATCGGTGAAATGCAGCGCGATGCGGCCGCCTTCGCGCGCGAGGAAGTCGCGCACCGCATCCATGCCGACGCCGCGGCCGGAAATGTCCGTCACCGCGCCGGCCGTCGAGAAGCCCGGCCGGAAGATGAAGCCGGCGATCGTGTCGTCGTCGACTTCCTCGTTCGCTTCGATCCAGCCGCGCTCGACCGCGATCGCGCGGATGCGGGCCAGCGCGAGGCCGCGGCCGTCGTCGCCCAGGGCAATCTGCAGCGCGCCGTCGCCGGCCGCGACGTTCAGGTCGATCAGGATCGTGCCGGCGTCCGGCTTGTGCTGCGCCGCGCGTTCGGCCGGCGTCTCGATGCCGTGATCGATCGCGTTGCGCAGCAGGTGCATGAAGACGTTCTTCAGCGTCGGGCCGGCTTCGCTGCGCAGCCGGTAGCCGTGATCGTCGATGCGGACGACCGGCTCCGCCTTGCCCAGCTCCTTCGCGAGCGACGGCAGCGAATCGAGCACGCCCGACAGCATGTCGTCCACGCGCTCGGTGCCGATCAGGCGCAGCGTGCCGCGCACCGCGTCGCGCATTGCCTGCAGCGACTTCAGATCGCCGGCATCCGCGCGGTCGAGTTCGCGCAGCGCGCCATCGAGCGACTCGCGCTCGACCGGCACGTAGCGGCTCGCGTCGCCGCCCTGCTGGCCAGCGGCGCGGCGCCCCAGGCTCACTTCGTTGATCGTCGCGTAGTGCGTGAGCGCTTCCTTCACGCGCGCGAGGTCGTCGATCAGCATCTGCGGGTCCCAGCCGATGTCCTGCTCGCCGCGACGCAGCGCGTCGTAGCGCTGCTCGGCCTCGTGCGCAACGCCGGTCAGATGCTGGAAGCGATACGTGCGCGCATTGCCCTTGATCGTGTGCATGTTGCGGAACAGTTCCGCGATGGCGGCGCCGTCCGGACACGCATCCTGGCTGATGATCCGTTCGTTCTTCTGGATGAAACCCGTCGAGCTTTCGACGAAGTGATGGAACTTCTCCTCGCTGACCGCGAGAATCTCGCCGATGATTTCCAGCTGACGCTTCTGCTCGCCCGCTTCGGCGGCCAGTTCGCGCAGTTCGGTCACGTCGCGCACGCACAGCATCAGGCGCACGACAGTGTCGGTTTCGTCGGTGATCGCGGACCAGCTCAGGTCGAGAATCTTCCTGCGTCCGTCCGGCATCGTGCGCGTGATCTCGTTCACGAGCAGATGCTGGTTGAACGCGAAGTTGATGCTGTCCTCGCCGAGGCACGCGTGAATTGCGGCGTCCACCTGCGAAAGCGCGTCCGCGTCGAGGCCGGTGTGCGAGAACACGAGGTCCATCACCGGCTGGCCGGCGATGTCCTGCGTTTCGAAGATCGCTTCGAGATACGCCGAATACTCCGCGTGAATCCGCGCGCCGTCGACGATCGTCAGAATGCCCTGCTGCATGTTCTGCAGCATCGCCTGGATGTCGGCGGTCTTGCGCTTCAGCTGCGCGGAGCTGTGCTGGATCTTCTCGATCATCCCGTTGAACGCGACGATCGAACGGCCGATTTCGTCCATCCGGCCCACCGGCACGCGGCGCGTGAAGTCCTGGCTCGACGCGATCTCGCTCATCATCAGCTGCATGCGCGTGAGCGGACGCGTGATCTGCCGGTACAGCAGCAGGCCGATCACCGTGAGCAGCAGCACCGCGCCGCCGGTCACGCCCGCGATCGCGGTTGTCGTGGTCGCGAGGTTGTCGTTCAGCGCGCGGATCGCGTCGTCTTTCTGGCGGTTCTTCTCGACGCGCAGCGTCGTCACGATGCCTTCGAGTTCGTCGCGATACTCCGCGACATTCGCGAACAGATACGCCTGCGCCAGCGCGTCCTTGCCCTGGGCCTTCATCTTCGCGGTGTCGGCGATAGCGGAGAAGTAGTTCGCGAGGCTCTCGCGCGCCTGCGCGACGAGTCCCACCTGCGCGTGGCTCGCGGCGGCCTTGCCCTGCAGGTCGAGCGCCTGGGTCAGCGACTTCTGCTTCGCGGCCAGCTCGCTCTGCGCCTCGCCGACCATGTGCGCGTCCGGCGCGTAGATCAGCGTCATCGTCGCGAGCTGCACGTCCTTCAGTTGCGAGACGAGATCGGCGGACGCGAGCGCGCTCGGCACGACGCCCTGCGTGACCGAGCGCACTTCGTTTGCGCTGCGGCGAGTCTGGTAGACCGCGTAGCCGCCGATGGCCATCAGGGCGACAAACATCAGGACGACCAATAACGTGATGCGGTGACGGATGGTCATTTTCGATTCCCCGTGCCGGTTCGCCCCGCGTGCTTTCTCAGCCACCTGGCTGGTGCTCGCATTCAGCAGAACGGCTCATTATTCGAGCCGCGATTATGAGCCGTGAAATATGACCGACAGATGACCGGATGCGCTTTCCGTAGTCGCTTTTGCAGCACGAAGCCATTCGGATTCGCCCGTATTTCAGGCGGTTTTTCGAATGACCAGCGGGTATTCGTCATACAAGACGAACGATCGGATCAGGCCAAACGTTTGCGCGCGCGATTCCATTGCGTAATGCATCGCCATAAAAAAGCCTTGCCGAATGTCGTCTGGCGGGCGGGCGCGATCCGGTCCGGCAATCGCGCCCGCGCATGCGTTAGCGCGTAACGCGTGTTTCGGGCACGCTTTGCAGATCGAGCGTACCGCGCGCGACGTTGCGCCTCCGTGGGTTCGTTGGAGTGCATTCTGGGTAAACGCCGAAGAAAACAAAGTGACACCGATAGCACCCTCAAGTGACGTACAGTGACTAATCGCGCAGCGGCGACAGGCATCCGGAGAAGCGGCATGAAGTCGGGGATCGAGAATCTGTCCAGCGGGATCAGCGTGTTTGCCGCGATCGTCGCCGCCGGCTCGTTCGCGGCGGCGTCGGACGTGATCGGCATGTCGCCCCCGGGCGTGAGCCGGGCGATTTCAAGGCCGGAGGGGCGGCTGAAAATCCGGCCATTCAACCGGACGACGCGCTCGGTTTCGCCGACCGAAGAGGGGCGTCGCTTCTACGGACACGTGATGCCGCACCTCGCGGGCCTCGAGGAGGCGGCGGCAGTCGCGGTGAGCGGCGCGTCACGGATTCGTCGCCGACGATATTCTCAACGTAACGGTTGCCGGAGTTTCCTATCATGAAGCTGGTTTGCTTCGTAGCAGCGGTTCTCGTTGTGTTCATCGCCGGGTGCGCGTCAACGCAGCCGGCTGATACCGATGCCAATACCTACATCCTGCATGCGCCCGACGATGCGGCGTCTAGACCGCCGAGGCTGACCGTAGGGACCAGCTATCCCGACACGCAACTGATCTTGCCTTGGTTCCTCAACGACATCATTGACTTCGTGAATTATCGGTAGTTCTGGGATCACCAGACCGACTTTCCCGCAACCGGTCCGCCTTCAGGGTTCCTTCGTCTATCGGAGAATCGTAACAGGCAAGGATGCGTACGTTATCGCTTTGTCGAAGCAGGTCTCAAGGCCCGGCGAAGCAAGGGGCAGCAGACGACCCCGAACGGCCTTGCTTGCCCGTGTCGATTAGCGGCCGCTCCCGCGAGCGATCCAGCCATTCGCGCGCCAAGGGAGCTGGAACAATCATCGCCGACACGGGTACATTCGGCCCGACGTGAGGACAAATACTAGTAATACAGAGTGACGACGATCGTATCGACGTAGTCGCCGGCCGCGACATTGGGTTGCGCCGGCACCGCACCATACACGGTCAGCGAGGCTGCATTGCCGGCAAGATCAGTCATGCCGACCGCCCTGCTTGTATCGTCGTCGCCCCAGACCTGCGTACCGGCAGGGTCCAGATAGAGCTGGTAGCGAACGAATCCCCCAGGCCCCGCCATGCGGCGCATCGATCCATCGTAATTCTGCCCATTGTCGAGACCGACTTTCCAGGCCGTGCCCGGCGCACATTGAACGCGGATGTTTCCCTGTTCGCGTAGCACGCCCTGCGGAGGGGCACTCGTCCCGAAATCGATATCCGTGGCGGCGACCCAGCAGGAGTCTTCGAACGTCGCGGTGATGCCTGAAGCACCGACCATGTTGGTACCGCCGCCCACCCCTCCCGTCGTGCAATCAACCGAACCGGGAAAGCCCGAGGTCCCATACCGGTAACGCAACAAGCCGGTTACCCCCTGCTCCTGGAACGGATAGGTAGCAGGAACCGCCTGCCCCGGATACACCCAGCCGTAGATCGTGCTGTTCGCCGTCTGGGGCGCGAGGGGCGGCACTGCGACCTGAATCTGATGGACGGGTGTAGTACCCGGAACGCCGATTTTCTGCGTATGGGCGGGATCGGCAAACAGATCGTAGTTGAGATAACTGCCGTTGTAGTTGGTCATGCGACGTGTAGGCTGCCCGGCACTGAAGGTGCCCGCGTCCAGATAGATGCAGACCTGATAATAGAAAGTCTGGCCGCCTGAATAATCCGGCTGGCAAGTTATCGTCATCGGCGCCGAGGCTGCGCGCCCGCCGCTGTTCACCGCGCCGAAATCCATGCCGAACGCGCTGGGAGCAAAGCAGCTCTGCGCGCGGGCCGGCT
>Ga0164242_10004304_pt1 | contig 16016 bp, 11 predicted proteins | sample OricomgcompostMG_FD_108783 | JGI IMG/M metagenome (GOLD analysis project Ga0164242, IMG submission 108783) | Miracle-Growth compost microbial communities from Emeryville, California, USA - Original compost - Miracle growth compost (MG) ... | reverse complement strand
TGAGATGCTCACCGGCGCCATCCCCGGCCGGCGCTCGCCCTTGCCCTCGGAGGTCAACACCCAGGCCCCGGCCAAGCTGGATGTGATCTTCGACAAGATGACCCAGGACCGGCTGGACCAGCGTTACCCGGACTTCGACGCGGTGCTGACCGACTTCTACGCCGCCTTCTCCGACGGCGAGTACCTCAAGCAGGGCGATCTGATCCTCTCCTCCAACCCGGCGTAGGCGGACCCGGCGCCCCAGGCCTGGCGGAGGGACCTCAGCTCCGCCTGAGGGGCAGCCCCTTCTCCGCCAGAAGCTCGGTCAACGCCTGGAGCACCCGGCTGCTCTTCTCCTGGTTCTCGCCCAGCAGCTTGAGCCGCGCGCGCTCCTCGGGGCCAAACGTCTCCGCCCGCTCCGGGGGCGGGGCGGCGTCGGGGAAGAGCTCGTTCATCATGAAACTGGCCGATCCGCCGCCCTGGAGATCCACCACCTCCCCCTCCTCCCCTCCGGCGTCCGGGCCGAGCGGGAAGCGGTGCCGGGCCTCCTGGCCTCCGTCGTCCGCGTCGCGCGAGTGGTAGTAGCGGCCGATCGCGGATTGGATCTCCTGCTCCCCGGCGCACATCACCAGCACCCGGGCGCGGGCCTTCATCGCCACCTCATCCACCACCTGGAGATCCGTGGGATCCGCCATGGCCAGGACCAGGGTCTTCCCGTTGTCCTTCAGGCTGACCGGGAACACCGCCTGCGATTCGCAGTAGAGCGCGTCCAGCTTCCGCAGCGCCTGGGCGTCCTTCACCAGCCGCCCCAGCTGCACCCGCTTGAGGAAGAGCTCCTTGGCCAGGGCCTCCACCACCGCGTCTTCGGGCACGAAGCCCAGGTCCACCACGATCTTGGCCAGCCGGCCGCCCCACTGGTCGTGCCGGGCCAGCGCCGAGCGAAGCTGCAGCGGATCAATCAGCCCCGCCTTGACCAGGATGTCGCCGACTCGGTTCCCGCGAGGTGCCATGCCGGGCAGCATACCCCCGCCTCCCGGAGCCAATCCAAAAGGTGGCCCCAAATGGAAGCGGCCCGGCTCCCATAGGAGGAGCCGGGCCACGGGTTTTCTTCCACAAGCACAGGGTTCAGGGCTGAAGAGGTGGGGGGGAACCGCTTCAACTCCCTCGTCGCTGCGCTTGTCCGGAACTAAAGCATTCGGCATGCCACGCTTTTTCAAGCCTCGAAATTAGAAGTTATGGGGGGTTACGTGAGGGTCCTCGCCCCGGCGCAGCAGGTGTGGATTTCACGGATGCAATCGCATTTCAGATCTGAAACGGACCGCCTGGGGGGCTAGCGGGCGTCGCCCGAGTCCGAGTCTTCGGCCGGGCCGCCGGCGACGATGCCCAGCCGCTTCATCTTTCGCCAGAGGGTGGTGGCGCTGACGTCCAGCACCGAGGCCACCTTCTGGAGGTCCTCCGGGAAGCGCTGGAGGGCATGCTCAATGGCCACCCGCTCGGCGAAGGAGACGGCGGTGGCCAGCGAGACCAGTCCGGGCTCCGGCCGGTTCCCCCGGGGCTTGTCCAGCTCCGAGGCCGCCTGGAGCGGGAAGTCGTCCGGGGTCAGCTCTTCGGCTTCGGCCAGGGCGGCGGCCTGCTCCACCAGGTTCTCCAGCTCGCGCACGTTGCCGGGGAAGCTGTGGGTCATCAGCCGGTCCAGCGCGCCCGCGGACATCCGCCGCCGCACCTGGGAGCGGGCGTTGATCCGCTCCAGGAAATGTTCGGCCAACAGCGGGATGTCCTCCAGCCGTTCGCGCAGGGGCGGCACCCGGAGGGTCACCACGTTGAGCCGGTAGAACAGGTCCTGCCGGAAGCGCCCCTCGGCCAGCTCCTTCTCCAGGCTCCGGTTGGTCGCCGCCACCGTCCGCACGTCCACCTTGATGGAGGTGGACTCCCCCACCCTTCGCACCTCCCCCTCCTGGAGGACGCGCAACAGCTTGGACTGGAAGGCGGGCGAGGTCTCGGTCACCTCGTCAATGAAGAGGGTGCCGCCGTCCGCCTCTTCAAACAGCCCCCGGCGGGAGCGGACCGCGCCGGTGAAGGCGCCCTTGGCGTGGCCGAAGAGCTCGCTCTCCAGAAGCCCTTCCGAGATGGCGGCGCAGTTGACCGGGACGAAGGGCCGCTCCTGCCTCTTGCTGTAGGCGTGGACCGCGCGGGCCACCAGCTCCTTGCCGGTGCCAGATTCGCCCTGGATGAGCACGGTGGCATCGGAGGGGGCCACCCGGAGGATCCGGGCGGTGAGATCGCGCATCACCTGGCTCTGCCCCACCAGCGCCACCAGACCGTTGCGGCTGTGGAACTCCTTGGCGAAGAGGTTGACCGCGGAGAGCAGGTTGGCCCGCTCCAGCGCACGGCGCACCCGGTGGACCAGCTCACCCTCCTTGAAGGGCTTGGTGATGTAGTCGTAGGCGCCCAGCCGCATCGCCTCCACCGCGCTCTCGATGGAGCCGAAGGCGGTCATCACGATCACCTGGAGCTGCGGGCTGACCTCCATCGCCTTGCGGGTGAGGTCCAGGCCGGAGAGCGGCTCCATCCGCATGTCGGTGAGCAGGAGCTCCACCGGCTCCTTGCCCAGGATGGCCAGCGCCTCCTCGGCGTTGCCCGCCTCCAGGACGCTGTGCCCCTCCGAGCGCAAGAGCATCGCGGTGGTGGCGCGCATGTTCCGCTGGTCGTCCACCACCAGCACCCGCCCCCGCGGGACCGATCCGTCGTTCACGCCACGCTCCTTCCGCGCTCCGGCTCGATGGGCAATCTGAAGGTGAAGGTGGTACCGCTGCCCACGGTCGAGGAGACGGCGACCTCGCCCTGGTGGTCCTCCACGATCCTGCGCACCACCGCCAACCCCAGCCCGGTCCCCTGCGCCTTGGTGGTGAAGAAAGGCTCGAAGATGCGGGCCAGCAGATCCTGGGCGATCCCCGGTCCTTCGTCGCAGAGATCGATCCGGGCCCAGGTCCGCCCTCCGCGCAGCTCCGGGAGCGCGCTCGCCCGCACCGTCCCGCCGCGGGGCATGGCCTGGAAGGCGTTCACCAGGACGTTCACCAGCGCCTGCCGCATCATCCGCCGGTCCATCCACACCGAGCGCAGGGAGCGGTCCACCGAGAGCTCGAAGTCACACCCTGGCGCGGCCTGGGCGGAGGCCACCGTGAGGGCGTCCTGGAGCACCGCCTCCAGGTCGTCCGCCTCGAAGGCCGGGGCGTTGGGGCGGGCGAAGTCCAACAGCTCTCCCACCATCCGGTTCAACCGGTCGCTCTCCTCGGCGAGCATGTCGATCAAGATCTTCGCGTCTCCGCCCGGCTGCAACAGCCGCCGCAGCGAGCCCACCGCGTTGAAGATCACCCCCAGCGGGTTTCGGACCTCGTGCGCCACCACCGCGGACAGCTCCCCCAGGGCGGCCAGGCGCTCCTGCTTGAGCTTCTCCGCGCGGGTCTTCTCCAGCTCTTCGTAGCTCTGGCGCAAGGACGCGAAGAGCCGGGCGTTGGCGATGGAGAGCCCCAGCTGACCCACCGACGCCTCGGCGAAGGCGAGCCAGGCACGGGAGAACTCGAAGGTGGGCGAGGCGTGGGAGAGGGAGATCACCCCCACCAGCTCGTCCCGGACGATCAGCGGGAAGGCCACCGAGGCCCGCTCACCGTAGGCGCCCCGGAACTCCGGGTGGAGCTGGCTCGCCGAGCCGGGCCCGTCGGAGACGACCACCGGGCGCCGTTCGCGGGCCGCCCGGGCGGTGATCCCCGGGCCGTCCAGGGTCAGCTCCATCCGCTCCACCTCCGCCACCAGGCCCTGGTTGACCGCCGCGCCCCTCAAGGTCTGGGTGCGCGGGTCCAGGAGCATGATGTGGCAAGTGGCCATCCCCAGGAGGCGGACCAGGGCGTCGCAGGCGATCTTCAGCAGGGCCTCCAGCTCCGGGGTCCCGGCGGTGAGGCGCGCCAGCTCCAGGAGCAGCTGGCTCTCCTCCAGTTGGTTGGCGGCGTCCGCCCGGAGCTTGCGCTGCTCCAGCATGGTGAGGAGCAGGTCCCCCAGGGTGGTGAGCAGCCGCAGGTTCGGCGGATCAAAGGGCGTGGCGCGGCGGCGGAGGGTGATCAAGGTGCCGATCTCGCGGCCAGCCTGCCAGAGCGCGACGCTCGCTCCGCTCCCGAAGCGGCCCCGGGTGGCGGGGAAGAGGTTGGCGGGCTCCACCGCCTCAGGCCGGACCAGGGGGACCTCCGCCAAGAGGATCCGTTCGTCGTCGGTGAGGCCGAAGGCGGTCTCCACCCGGGTGCTGCCATCCGGGTAGCGCAGGTAGAGCACCGCCGCGTCGGTCTCCACCGGGAGCGCGATGCGGGCCAGCAATTCATCCAGGGAGGCCTCGGGCTGGGCGGAGAGCCTGGCCACCTCCGCCATCGATCGCAGCTCGAGGTTCCTGCGCTCCAGGTCGTGGATCAGCTTGGCGGTGGAGAGCGCGGAGGAGACCTGGCGGGAGAAGAGGTTCCACACCGAGGCGTGCTCGGCGGAGATGGCGTCGCCGCTGACGAAGAGGATCTCTGGCTCAGACGCGCCAGACTTGATCGGTAGGTAGATCTCCGTGGAGTTGGCCGCCAGCCCGCCGAACACCGGGTGGCCGTCCCGGAGCGCCTCCTCCACGAAGCTGGGCCGGGGCAGCGCCTGCCCCGCAGCGAGCGGCTGCTGGGGCCTCCCGTCCTGGGCGCAGAAGCAGGCCTGGAAGTTCGCGCGGGAGAAGCCCCGCACCGTGGCGGCGCGGATCCCCTCCTGCGAGCGCTCCCAGGTGAGGCTGAGCGCGATCTCCACCAGGAGGCCGAACTGCTCCACCTCCCGCGGCTGCTCTCCCAGGACGAGGATGTTGGTGAGCGAGTAGGGCTCCTTGCCATCCGCCGCCGGGAACAGCTGGACCTGCACCTGCGTCCGCAGGCTCCGGCCGTCCCGGGTCCGGGTGACCACCGGGAAGCTGAAGCGCCCGCGGATCAAGCCCTGCATCCGGAGCTGGGCGCTCGCCTCCCCCATCCGGGCCCGCTCCTCCGGGACCAGGGTGGTGCTCCAGGCGGCCTGCTCCAGCTCCTCCCGGCTGTAGCCGTAGATCCGGACCAGCGCCTCGTTGACCGCCACGTTGAGCCCGCCCCGGGCGACGACCATCGGGTTGTCGAAGCGCTCGATCAGCTCGCGCAGCGCCTCCGGGGTGTAGACGTGGGCGTTCATCCTCGCCTCAGAATCCGCTTGTCGCCGACTCGCAGGGTGACCTTCTGGCGATCAAAGTACTCCGAAAGCGGGATGGCGAACTTCCGGCTCTGCCCCACCAGCGTCTTGAAGGCCTGGGTGTCGATCGCCTGGGCGGCCTCCAGGTGCGCGACCAGCCGCTGTCTCAGGGCGTCCACCGCCGGCTGCGCGAAGTAGAGCCCCTCGCTGACCTTCACCACCCTCCCCTCCGCGGCGCAGACCGCCAACAGCGCCTGGAGCGTGGGGACCGGGAGCCCCAGCTGGAGCGCGAGCGCGTCCACCGTCGGCGGTCCCAGCGCGGCCTGGGTGAGCGCGGCGAGCACCTGGGCCCGGGTGCCCTCTTCCGACACGGTGAGGCTGCGCCCGCGTCCGGCCAGGCGGAGGACGTCCTTCTCCAGCTGGACCTCTCCCCGCTCCGACAGCGTGGTCAAGAGGCGCGCGTAGAGCTTCGGGGACAGCTCGGGGGAGAGGCCCTGCTTGAGCGCCTCCAGGGAGAGCCCCTCCTTCAAGGGCTCGCGCGCGTGGAAGGCTTCGAGCAGGGCCCGCGCCCGGACGGCGAGCCCCTCGAACACCTCCACGGCGAGGTAGCGCCGGGCCTCGCGGTCCACCAGGAGCACCTGCCCGCGGGAGGAGAGCAGGTCGAGCGCGCGGAGCACCGCCTTCTGGGAGCACGCGCTGTGGGCGAAGAGCTCCCCCGCGGTGAGCCCGCGGTAGCCGGCCTGGCGCAACAGCCAGCCGATCCGGGCCTCCGGGGCGCCCTGACGGAGCGGCTCGAGCTGCGCGCTGGCCCCCTTGCGGCGTCTGGGCGGGTTGAGGCTGAGCACCCGTCCGCCCGCGAGCGTGGCGCCCCGGCCGGGCAGGGCCCTGGAGCCGCGGAGGATGAAGCGCTGCTCGGGCAAGGCGGCCACCGGGGCGGCCAGGCGGAGCTGGGCCAGGGCGGTCTGGCCAGGCGCGAGCTCCGGGAGATCCAACAGCGCCACCGTGCACGTCACCTGCGCGCAGCCCAGGTGGAGCACGAGCTTGGCGCGCCGGGGGAGCGGCCTCTCCGCCGAGGGGAGCAAGGTCAGCTCCACGTCCAGAGACTGGGCGGGCGGCAGCTCCTCGTAGCGGGTGAGCACCTGTCCGCGGGAGATGGCCTCCGCGTCCACGCCCGCCAGATTCACCGCGGTGCGTCCTCCCGCCCGGACCCGGTCCACCGGCGCGCCGTGGACTTGCAGGCCGCGGATCCGGAACGGCCCCGGCAGCCCGGGCAGGAGCGAGACCCGCGACTCCACCTCCAGCTCGCCAGAGAGGAGGGTCCCGGTCACCACGGTGCCGAAGCCCTTGAGGCTGAAGGCGCGGTCCACGGGGAGAAAGGCCGGGCCCTCCGCCGGGCGGTGCGGGAGGGCCTGCGCGGTGGCGCCGAGCGAGGACTTGAGCGCAGGGAGCCCCTCGCCGGTGCGGGTGGAGCAGGCGAGGACGGGCGCGCCTTCGAGGAAGGTGCCCTCGGTGAGGGCGGAGAGGTCCGCCTCGACGAGCGCCTGCCAGCCTGGGCCCAGCCCCTCCAACAGGTCGGACTTGGTGAGGGCGATCACCCCTTTGCGGACGCCGAGCAGCCGGCAGATGTCCAGGTGCTCCCGCGTCTGGGGCATCACGCCCTCGTCGGCGGCCACCACGAGGAGCGCCAGGTCCACCCCTCCGGCGCCGGCGGCCATCGCCTTCACGAAGCGCTCGTGTCCGGGGACGTCCACCACCCCGGCCTGGGTGCCGTCCGGGAGCGCCAGGTGCGCGAAGCCGAGCTCGAGGGTGATCCCCCGCCGCTTCTCCTCCGGGAGCCGGTCGGTCTCCACCCCGGTGAGCGCCTTCACCAGCGCGGTCTTGCCGTGGTCGACATGTCCTGCGGTGCCGATGATCACGTAGGGACGCCTTCAGGAGCGGCCGCGCCTCACACCCCCAGGCGGCCCTCAACCCTTGGGGTCATAGCGCACCGCCCCCGGAGATCCCAGGGCGGCGCCCCCTTGCTTGGAGGCGAAGCGAGGCGGGCGAAGGCCCCTCAGCGCGCCTTGGGCTTGGTCCCGGCCCTGGCCTTCACCTTCGCCCTCAGCTTGGCGATCCGCTTCACGCCGCCGCTCGGCTTCCGGGTCGCGACGACCAGCTTCTGGGCCGGCTTCTTCGCGCTCCGGGGTCGGGTGGAGCCCGCGGCCACGCCCTGAAAGCGGTCGAACAGTGACAAATCGTAATCCCAGGGAAACACCCAAAACGCCTCGGTCTCCAGCCCGGTCCAGTCCGGGGTGAAGCCGTCCGGGCGCGCGAGCAGGGTGCAGGTCCGCACCTCGCGGGCGCCGACCTTCTTGGCCTTGGCCACCGCCAGCTCCAGCGTGTCTCCGGAGGAGGCGACGTCGTCCACCACCAGGACCTTCTGGCCCTTGAGCTCCTGGGGCATCTCGCCGAAGAGCTTGGGGGAAGAGGCGGGCTTGTGATCGCGGCTGCGACGGCTGATCCGCACCGGGAAGAACTCGCAGCCGAGCCCCTTGGCCAGCGCGCCGCCCACGAACACACCGCCGTGGGCCACGCCCACCACCGCGTCCGGGGCCCAGTCCTTGGCCACCTTGCGCGCGAGCGCCTGGGCCCGCCGGTCAAACTCGGCCCAGCTCAGCTCGGTGGTCATGCTCCGGCGGCCGGAGCGGTCCTGTCCCAAGGGACCGCGCGGTGGTTCGGCCTGGGGGGAGAGGACGACGTCGTCCGGGATGGAGATCACCGTCTTGGCGCTGCGCTTGGTGTCGCTTCGGGCCTTGGCCATGGGTTCGCCTCAGAGGGGGCTTCGCGCGTACTACCCGTAGAGCTTCTCGTCCACGATCCGATCCGCGATCACCTCGGGTCGTTCGCCGGACGCCTTCGAGCGTCTCAGGATCTGCGCGATGGTGTCATAGACCCGCGACGCCCCGGCGATCGCCTTCTCGCGGTCATAGCCCGCGACCTCCTGGGCCACGTTGATCAGCCCGCCGGCGTTGATGGCGTAGTCCGGGCAGTAGACGATCCCGCGCGCGGCCAGGGCCTCGCCGTGGCGGGGCTCGAGGAGCTGGTTGTTGGCGGCGCCGGCCACCACCTGGGCCTGGAGCCTGGGCAGCGTCTGGTCGTTGATCGCCCCGCCCAGCGCGCACGGCGCATAGACATCCACCGGCAGCCCGACGACGTCCTCCGCCGAGACCGGCGTCGCCCCGAAGGCCTGCACCGCGGCCTCCACCCGGCCCGGATCGGCGTCGGCGACCCAGAGGCTGGCGCCGCGGCGGTGCAGCTCCCCCGCCAGCGCGGAGCCCACGTGCCCCACGCCCAGGATCGCCACCTTCAAACCCTTCAAGTCCTCCCGGCCCCAGACGTGGCGGGCGGCGGCTTCAATCCCGCGCACCACCCCGAACGCGGTCACCGGCGAGGGGTCCCCGCTCTTCCCCTCCAGGCCTGCGGCGAAGCGGGTGTGCTTGTGCACGTTCGCCAGATCCGCGGGGCTGGTCCCGGAGTCCTCGGTGGTGATGTAGCGCCCCTGGAGCGAGTCCACCGCCCGGCCGAAGGCCTCGAAGAGCGCGGCGCGATCAAACCTGCCCGGCGGAAGCCAGATGACCGCCTTGCCCCCGCCGTGGGGCACGCCGCAGAGCGCGGCCTTGTAGGTCATCCCCTTGGCCAGCCGGAGCGCGTCCACCGCCGCCTCCTCCTCCGAGGCGTAGGTGCTCAGGGCGCGGGTGCCGCCGAGCGCGGGTCCGAGCTTGGTGGAGTGGACACCCACGAAGGCGCGCAGGCCGGTCCGGGCGTCGCTGAAGAAGTGGAGCGCCTCGTAGCGCCCTTCGAGCAGCTGCGGGAAGTAGCTCATGGCGGCGCGCTGTAACGAGGACGGCCAGGCGAAGTCAACCGGCCTGCTCGACCTGCGCCAGCAGCGATCGAAGCGCGGCTTCGTCGAAGGTGTAGCGCCGCATGCAGAACTCGCAGGAGACCTCCGCCTGATGGTCCTCGTCGGCGATCTCGCGCAGCCCTTTGGCCCCCATGGACTGGAGGGCGCGCTCCACCCGCTCCCGGGAGCAGCTGCACTGATAGGCGAGCGGGAGCCGGGAGGTGATCTCGAAGGCCTCCTCGCCCACGAAGAGCCCGAGCAGCGCGCTCACCGAGCGGGCGGGATCGAGCGGGAGCGCCGCGCTGCGCGCCCTGATGACCTCGCCGAGCGACCCCAGCGCGGCCAGGTCCCCGCCGGGCAGGGCCTGGAGGAGGACGCCGCTCACCTGTCCCAGGGGCTCTCCCTCCAGCGCCCGGACGTGGAGCTCGACCCGGCTCTCCACCTGATCCGAGGTGTGGAAGTAGCGCTCGAGATCCCGCGAGAGGTCAAACGCGGCGAGGTCCACCGACGAGCGGTAGAACTCGCCCTGCCCGGGATCCCGCAGCACCGAGAGATACCCTTTGTTGCCGAGCGCGGGGCGGAACTGGAAGGTCCCCTCCGCGCCCAAAAACTCCACCGCGGGGTTCTTCACGTAGCCGCGCACGTTCCCGTCGGTGTCGGCGTCGGCGAAGAGGCCGCGCAGGGGTCCGTCACACTCCACCTGGAGGCTGAGCCGAGCCTGGCCCTTCTGGAGCGCGGCCAGCATCAAGGCGCCGGTCAGCCCCTGGGCGAGCAGCGACGCCGAGGCCGGCTTGGCCTGATGGAGATCACGCGCGTGCCGGGAGAGGGTGGTGGTGGTGAGCACCACCGCCCTCAGCCCCTTCTCCCGGTGGTGCGCGGTGACGAACTCGTCCGCGAAGGCGTTCATCGAAGCGTCCCTAGAACGGGATGTCTTCGTCCATCCCACCGCCAGAGGGCATGGGCGGGGCACCGTCTTCCATTCCAGGAGGCGGCTGACCGTAGTCGTCCGCTCCACCGCGCGACCGCCCGGCACCGCCGCCAGCGCCAGCGCCCGCGCCGTCCCGGCTCCCGAGGAACTGCACCGCGGTGGCGACGACCTCGGTGGTGTAGTTCTTCTTGTTCTCCTTATCCGTCCACTCGCGGGTCTGGAGACGGCCCTCCACGAAGCACTGCCGGCCCTTGGCCAGGTACTGGCCGCACAGCTCGCCGAGCTTTCCCCAGACGACGATCCGGTGCCACTCGGTGCGCTCCTGCTTCTGCCCGCTGGTCTTGTCGGTCCAGCTCTCGCTGGTGGCGATGCGGAAGTTCGCGACCGCCTGCCCGCTGGGAGTGAAGCGCACCTCCGGGTCCGCGCCGAGGTTGCCGATCAAGATCACCTTGTTCACGCCACCTGCCATGACTCTTCCCTGCCTTTCGAGGACCAAACCATCTCGGCCTGGTCACGTGCTTCGTTTTGTACGGGCAGGACCACCCTGCCCGCGCAAAGAGGTGTAGCAACCGGGTCTGACATCCGCCAGACACCGGCGTCAGCCGTGAGCTGGATCCGGGTGCAGCTCCCAGCGTTCGCCGTCGAAGGAGAAGAGGCGCTGGGAGCCCATCACCCACAGCCTCCCGCCCCCGGACGCCAGGCGGAGAAAGTCGTTTCTCTCATCCTGGGGGAAGCCGTGCGCCACCGCCGTCCATTCGCCGCCGCGGCGGCGGAAGAGCTGGTCGCGGCCGGTCACGAAGAGGTCGTCCTGGAAGGAGAGGACATCGCCCAGCTCATAGGCGGTCATCGCCTGCAGTGGGGTGAGCGCGGCGAACCCGGGCAGCTGGCTCCCCTTCCAGCTTGCGCCGTCAAACTCCAGGAACAGGGCCTTGTTCCCCACCGCGTAGATCTGGTCCGGGGCCTCGCAGCGGACGCGGTTCAACCGAAAGGCGCCCGCCCTCAGCTCCGGCAGATCGGCGAGGGCCACCCGGCTCCAGCCTTTGCCGTCCCAGTGGGCGAGCAGGCCGCCGCCCACCGCGTAGAGGTCCTTCTCAGAGCTGCCGTCCAGGCTCACCAGATCGGCATTCCGCTCGGTCAGCTTGAAGGTCTTGAAGGGCGCCCCCAGATGGCGCCACTCGCCGTCCACGAGCTCGCACACCCGGGCCAGGCAGCACGCATAGAGGCGGCCGGCGACGTTCGCGAGCGCGTTCGCCCGCGCCATGAACACCCCTGGATCCGGAAGCGGCCTCTCTTGGATGCGGCCCTCAGAATCGTGGAACCAGGCGGTGCCGTCCGGGCTCAGGTACCAGAGATGCTCCTCGTCGAAGGCGATGGACGTGGTGTCCCGCCCTTCAATCTGGCTGGTCTCCCAGGTGTTGGTGGCCGGATTGAAGAGGCGCAACAGCGTCTCTCCGCCCTCCGCCGGCTCCTCCAGGACGGCGACCCTCTCCTCGTCCTCGTCGTAGCAAAGCGCGCAGTGGTAGCTGTCTGGCTCGGACATGGTTCCTCCGGCGGCGGATGTATCGCAGCGGCGCGAATCCCTCCACAAGTTGGGGTTCACCCCCCCGGCCGGACCTCGTCGCTGGGCGCAGGCTGCTTCGCCGAAGCGGGGATCACATTCGGGGTGCCCACCGGGCTGGCGGCCACGGCCTTGGGGAGCTTGGCCTCGGCGATCTCCGCGGAGAGTTTGCCCTCCAGCGCCTTGGCGAAGGTCGCGGTGGAGCGGTCCGCGGCGCCGCTCAGCTTCTTCACGCTCGGCCAGAACGGGTGGTTCGCCGCCTCGTCCGCCAGGCCGTGCGCCAAAAGCGCCTCCGCCGCGGACTGCGCCTTCACGTTGGCCGCCTTGAGCGCCAGCACCAGCTCCTCCGGCGCCGTCCGGGCGATCTCCACCAGGGAGCGGGTCAGCTCGGTCCGCGCCGCCTCATCGCCCTGCGCCGCCGGGGTCAACTCCAGCACCCGCGCGATCGCCTCCTGGTTTCCCTGCGAGGCCAGCTCCACCACCGAGCCCACCGCCGGCACGTCCACCTTCAGCGCCTTGGCGAACGTCCGCAGCCGCCCGTAGACCTGATCCCCGGCGGCGAAGCTCTCCAGGAGCGCCCGCGCGCCAAAGTAGTCCTGCGGGTTGGACTGGTAGATCGCCTCCGCGACCACCGCGCGCACCGCCGGGTCCTTCTCCGTCCGCCACGCCGTGCGCAGGAAGTCCAGATTCCGCCGGTCCGACTGCTTCGCCAGCGCCAGGTAGGTCTTGATCCGGGCCTCGGCCTGGCCGTTCGCGTCGTCCTGGGCAGGCCCGGTCAGCTTGGCCACCGCCACGCCCGGGCCCTGCTTCGAGCCGCTCGCCGCCACCGCCGTGCCCAGCGCGTCCAGCCCGCGGATCACGTCCCCGTGGCTGCCCGGGTAGTCGTTGATCAGCATCGAGAAGGCGAACTTCTCCCCGCCCACGCTCACCACGTACCCGGAGAGCGCGCAGACGTTGTAGAGCGTCCCCGTCTTCGCCCGCAGCCGCCCGGCCGCCTCGCTCCCGTCGAACCGGTAGCGCAAGGTCCCATCCTTGGCCGCGATCCCCATCGAGCTCAGGTACTCGGGCGCGATCGGGAAGTGCTTGTACATGTACGTGAGCAGCTTGGTGATCTGCCGCGCCGAGAACCGGTTGGTGTCGTTCAGCCCCGAGCCGTTCTTCAACACGTAGGTCCCGCGCGGGATCCCCACCTGGCTCTCCAGGAACTCTTCGATCACCTCCACGCCCTTCTCGGTGGTCCCCGGCGCGCCCTTCAGCTCCGCGCCCAGGGTCTTCACCAGTTGCTCGGCGATGAAGTTGGAGGACATCTTGTCCATCCGCTTCAGGACCACGTCGAAGGTCTCCGACTGGTGCACGTAGAGCGCGTGCGCGTTCTTCGGCGCCAGGCCCAGCTTCACCCGGCCGCGGACCTTGATCCCGCGCTGCTTGAGCATCGTCTTCAGCGTGTCCCCGAAGTACATCGGCGGGTTGTCGATCTTCTTCCACACCGACACCGCGCCCTTCTCCGTGGAGAGGGTGCCGTGGACCACGATCTTCTGCTTCGCCCCGTACGCCTTGGAGCTGACCGCGAAGCGCCGGTAACGCCCGCGCTGGGTGGTCACGCTGTGGTTCTCCACCACGAAGTAGTCGCTCGCGGGCTCCAGCTCCACGTCCGTCTTCTTCCCCGCCTCCGAGGGGCGCAGGTACACCCCCACCGTGTTGAGGTTGAAGGACACAGCGCCGGTGGGCGCCATGTACGCGCGGTCGCTGTCGTCCTGCTCGTAGCCGGGCGGGCTGCGCTGGGTGTCGAAGTAGCTGTCGTCGATCACGATGTTCCCCACTTCGCGCAGGCCGAAGTGGTGGAGCTCGGAGATGATCGCGTAGAGCCGCTCCGTGTCGAGCAGCGGATCGCCCTTCCCGCGCACGTAGAGCGTCTTCACCTTCCCGTCCACCGGCTCGGCGTCGGTCAGGAACTCGGTCTGGAAGCGGAACTCGGACCCCAGGAGGCTGAGCGCCGCCGCCGCGGTGAAGAGCTTCACGTTCGACGCCGGGTTGAGCAGCTCGTCCGAGTCCTGCTGGAAGATCACCTCGCCCGTGTCCAGGCTCTGCACCTCCACCGCCGAACGCGAGCCGCTCAAGGGCGCCTTGCTCAGGACCTCCATCAGGGCCTTGCGGAGCGCCTCGCGGTCTTGCGACTTGGGCGGGGCCGCCATTGCGCACAGCGGCCAGAGCACGCACAGCGCAAGCGCGGTTGCGTAGCGGGAAAGCGAGTTCGACACCTTGGCTCCAGGGAATGAAACGGGCGCCATTATCCGAACGCGATGAGAGCGCCGCAAGGCGGCAGCCCGGATAGTTCATGGCTCGGGCGCTCGCTTTGCCGCCGAGCCGGAAAAGTGCGACGCGACGCCAGCAAGCGGCGTGCTATTCCGGACGCCGTGAGACGTTGGCCCCTGCTCGCCCTGTTGGTTCTGTGCGCGTGCCCGAAGGCACCGCGGGCGGGGATCACCGTGCTGTTGGAGTCGCCACCGGACAGCCTGGACGACCGGCTGGCCCTGAGCGCGAACGGTCAACGGGTGGCGCAGCTGATCATGCCGGGGCTCATCACCTTCGACGATCACAGCGAGGCGGTGCCGGATCTGGCCGCCTCCTTCCGGCGCACGGATCCGCTCACCATCGAGATCACCCTCCGCCCGCACCTCACCTTCCACGACGGGAGCGCGCTGGACGCGGCTTCGGTGAAGGCCGAGTACGACGCGCTGCTCTCCGGCGCCTTCCCTTCGCCGCGCGCGGACAAGGTGCGGACCATTGATCACGTGGAGGTGGTGGACCCGCTCACCCTGCGCTTCCACTTGAAGCACCCGGACGCGCCGTTCCTGGCGGACCTCTCGCTGGGGCTGGTGCCCACCTCGCGCGCCACGCTGCCGGAGGGAAAGAAGCAGGACCGCTCACCGATTGGCGCGGGGCCGTTCCGCTTCGTGGCCCAGACGGATGAGGACCACCTGGAGCTGGCCGCGTTCGACGGCTACTACGCCGGCAAGCCGAAGGTGGCGCACGTGTTCCTCCGCGTGGTGCGGGACGAGACCACCCGGGTGCTGGAGCTGCTCAAGGGCCGCGCCGACCTGACGGTGAACACGGTCTCCCCGGCGGTGCTCCCGGTGCTCGAGCGCGCCCAGCACCTTCGCGTGCTCAAGCAGCAGGGCACCGGCTTTTCGTACGTGGCGTTCAACCTGCGCGACGACAAGCTGAAGGACGTGCGGGTCCGCCGGGCGATCTGCGAGGCGATCGACGTGGCGCCGGTGGTGGACCACAAGTTCCACGGGCTGGCGATCCCCGCGACCGGGATGCTCCCGCATGACCACTGGGCCTTCGCGGCGGAGCCTGGCTGCAAGCACGACCTGGCGGACGCGCGGCGGCTGCTGGACGAAGCGGGCTACCTGGACCCGGACGGCGACGGGCCCAGGCCGCGGATGACGCTCGCCTACAAGACCTCCACCGACCGGTTCCGCCGGGCGATCGCGCTGGTCTTCAAGGAGCAGCTCTCCCAGGTGGGGATCGAGGTCGACCTGCGGTCTCTGGAGTTCGGGACCTTCTACAACGACGTGCGCCACGGGAACTTCGAGCTCTTCAGCATGAAGTGGGCGGCGGTGATCGAGCCGGACCTCCTGCGCTACGTCTTCGGCTCCGAGTTCATCCCCACCAAGGAGAACGGCTTCGGCGGCTTCAACCGCGAGGCCTACCAGAACCCGGCGCTGGACACCTTGCTCAACCGCGCGGAGCAGGCGGACCGCGCCGAGCGGAAGGTGCTCTACGGACAGGTGCAGGCGATCCTCGCCCGCGACCTGCCGTACATCCCGCTCTGGCATGAGTCCTCGGTGGCCATCGCCTCCGACCGGCTCCAGGACTACCAGCCCTCCGCGCACGGGTTCCTTCGCCCGCTGGCCGCGGCGCGCCAGGTGGAAGCGGGGGTGGCCCGGTGAGGCGCCTGTTCACGTCCCTCTTGTCGGTCAGCGGCGCGCTGGTGCTGGTGTCCTTGTTCCTGAACCTGGTGCCGGGCGATCCGATTGACGTGATGCTGGGCGAGCAGGCCGGGCACGTGGACCGCGCGGCGCTCCGGCATGCGATCGGGCTGGACCTCCCGTGGTGGCAGCAGCTGGGCCACTTCGTGCGGGACCTGTGCACGGGTCAGCTCACCACCTCCCTCCCGCCGTTCCAGCGCAAGATCTTGCCGCAGATCGCCGAAGCGCTCCCGCGCACGTTGGAGCTGGCGGCCTCGGCGATGTTGATCGCGGTGCTGATCGCCATCCCGCTGGGGATTCTCGCCGCCGCGAAGAAGGGCACCAAGATCGACCAGGCGGCGATGGGGGCCGCGGTGACCGGCATCGCCCTCCCGCGCTTCTGGGTGGGGCCGATGCTGATCATCCTCTTCTCGATCAAGCTCGGTTGGCTCCCGGTCTCCGGCGCGGATTCGCTCC
>Ga0164242_10004303_pt1 | contig 16016 bp, 12 predicted proteins | sample OricomgcompostMG_FD_108783 | JGI IMG/M metagenome (GOLD analysis project Ga0164242, IMG submission 108783) | Miracle-Growth compost microbial communities from Emeryville, California, USA - Original compost - Miracle growth compost (MG) ... | reverse complement strand
TACTTGTTGGGTTCCTAACAAAAACACGGTGTTTCCTCTTGCCTGCAAAATAAAAGTACTTTTGCAAAAGTACTTTTTCCAGTGTAGCAAAAACCGCCGCGAAAGTACTTTTCGCGGCGGTTTCAATTTCGGGAACTATCTTATAATCCCGGATTATCTTTATGCGCTTTTTCGATCACGCGCATCACATTATACACTTCTTCCGGCTTGACTTCCTGCTCCGCGCCATAACGCACGACGCGCCACACATTGTCATAATAATCGCCGGTGGGATTCTTGGGAACGGACGGTTCGATTTTTTCCTGCCAGGGAATCTCATCGTCGTTTCCGTATTTGCGTCCCGCGGCGGGAGATTCGGTGGCTTTGAGCGGCTTCAATTTTTTGGGGTCGAAGAATTTGATGGTGCTGGTTTTGCCGTCGCTCTTCAGCGTCCCTGCAGTTCCCAAAAATGTCCACAGGCTATCACCAAAGGCGCAGCTGGTGGAACTTTCGAGATCGATGACGCGGCCATTTTCGCCTTTCAACAAAATCTTGACATGGTCATCGGCGTCTCCGGCATCCGTCGTGTGCTTGAGGTCGGAGAATTGCTGCTTGACGGGAGATTCCAAAAACACTAATGCCGCATCAATAAAATGCGGGCATGTGTTGTTGAGTACGCCGCCGCCGAATTTCTGTAAGGTTTGCCAGTCACTGCGGCGCGTGAAGCCTGCGGTGCGAATCCGGATTTCAAAAACATCGCCCAACAATTTGCTGGCCAGCACTTCGCGCAGGTGTTGCACGTCCATATGATAGCGATAGTTTTGGTGTGGGAACAGAATTTTGTCTGCCGCCTGCGCGGTCTTGATCATTTTCGCGGCTTCGCTGGCGGACATACTGATGGGTTTTTCCACCAGCACGTGACGTCCCGATTTCAGTCCGGCGATTGTTTGCGGACCATGATCTTTTGATTGTGAAGCGATCACGATGAGTTCGCATTCGGCGTTCTTGAGAAAGTCATCGAAATCGGTAAAGGTGTTGCAACCAAATTCTCCGTTAGCTTCTTTCAAGCGGTCTTCTTGCAAATCGCACACATCGCTGATGACGAAACGCTGGTCGTCGCGCATGCGATTCACATGGATATTCCATCCGGCGCGGCCAAGACCGACAACACCAACTTTGATTGGCTTGCGGCGCAACACTTGTTTCTTATCAGTGGCGGTGGCCGTCTTTTGCACGACGGCTTTTTTCGCGACGGCTTTCTTGACTACTTTTTTCGTTGCTGCTGGCGCGGCTTTCTTTACCGCTGCTTTTGCGGGACGGCCAGCTTTTTTCGCTGTGGCTTTTTTGATTGGCACTTTTGTATCACTCCTGAATAGCTTGTTGGAAACTTTACTATTAAAGTTCCTTTTCTGCTTTAACATTATAGCGAAAATAATGCAGCTGCATAGTTTTGTATTATTTTTGCGTGTATTTATTTTTGGAATAGACATGCTATTCGTGAAATTTCTGTGGTAAATTCAATACATGATTTATGACCGATTAGAAAACGCCGCAAACTATTATGCGTTGCACCCGCTATTCCAAAAAGCCTTTGATGCTTTGCAACAAATGGATTGGAACCAATTGCCTTTTGGCCGCCATGACATTGATGGTGATGACATTTTTATTAACCTCGCCGAATACCAAACCGTATTGCCAGATCAGGGAATTTGGGAAGCGCATCGACGTTATATTGATATTCAATTAATGGTTAGCGGCGAAGAACAAATGGGACATGCGTTTAATCATTCATTGCAAATCAAGGAACCTTATGACGCGGCAAAAGATGTGGAATTTTATAGCGGCGCGGGACAATTGATTACCTATAGCAAAAGTACTTTTGCTATCTATTATCCACATGACGCGCATAAACCAGGGCTAATTTCCGGCGCGCCAGGAACTATTCGCAAAGCAGTAGCGAAAGTGCGGATTTAGTAATACGTCAATGTGAGAAAAGTACTTTCATAATGCCATGAAGAACTGCGTGTAAGCAAACGTAACGATTCACTCCGCTTGCGGACGTGCCAGGTTCTTCATGGAATTCTTCGAAATCTATGTGTGATATTCCGCGTTGATTTTGATGTAATCGTAGGAATAATCGCATGTCCACGCCGTCCACGACGCGTCACCTTGTCCCAGCTCAATGTGGATAACGACTTCAAAAGGTTTCAATTGCTCCGCTGCTAACGTTTCATCAAAATTTGTGGGTTCGCCGCAATGTAATACTTCTAAATCTCCCAGATGAATACTCAATCCGGCCATATCAAACGGCACTCCGGCGCGCCCGGCGGCCACGGCCAAACGTCCCCAGTTGGGATCGCCGCCGAAAATGGCGGTTTTCACCAGCGGCGAATTGGCGACTGTCATCGCTACTTTGTGCGCATCCACAGCAGAAGCCGCGCCATGGATTTGTATCTCCATCAGATGCGTTGCACCTTCGCCATCGGCAGCCACTTTTTTGGCTAATTCCGTGCAGACGGTTTGCAGTAATTCGGCGAATTGATCCTTGTTTTGATCGTTGACGACAGCGCCGCTCGCGCCATTTGCCAATAGCAAACAAGTGTCATTGCTGGAAGTGTCGCCATCCACGGTGACGGAATTGAATGATTGATCAACCGCATTTTCAAGAAGCTGCTGCAAAAGTACTTTTTCTATGGAAACATCTGTGGTCAAAAACGCCAACATTGTTGCGTGCGGTATTGCGGCCATGTCGGGGCCGATCATGCCAGAGCCTTTCACCATGCCGCCAAGCGTCACCGTTTTTCCATCGATTTCTGTGCTGACGGAAAAGTACTTTGGCGCCAAATCGGTTGTCATGATTGACTGCGCCGCTTGCAGATCCGCTTCGGCGCCACTTGCCCAATTCATGGATGGCACTCGCGCTGCAATTTTCTCCAACGGCAACGGCACGCCGATAATTCCCGTGGAACAAACCAACACTTCTTCCGGCGAACAGCCCACTTTTCCCGCCGCTATCCGGCACATTTGCCGCGCTTTTTCCAGGCCGTCCGCGCCCGTACAACAATTGGCGTTGCCGCTATTGGTGATGATGGCGCGCGCAGTGGGATTCACCAAATGTTCCGCGCAAATTTGCACCGGCGCGCCGATAACCTGGTTGCGCGTAAAAACGCCGGCTGCCACGGCGGGCGTTTGTGATTGCAGGAGAAACAAATCCAGACCATTCGACTTTAATCCTGCTTCCGCCGTGGCGGTCTGATAACCTTGTGCGGCGGTAATGCCAGTTACATTTTTGTATTGTTGATCGTTCATTTGCTGCGTTTATCCTTCAAACGGAAACATCGGCTTGCGGCGGTTTTTATAATCCAGCTGATCCATATCCGCCGTGGTAATTCCCGGCGTATTGACGCGAATCAGCGTTGGGCAAACCGGCGCGTAGGCCGCCACAGGCGCGTGCACGCCTTTGGCCACCAGCGCATCATAAGCCAGCGGATCAACATTGCTGGAAATCAACTGCTGCAAGCTGGAAGAACCGCTGCGTCTTGAGGTGAGCAAGATGGTTAGCCCATCATCGGTATCCACCACAGCCGCCTCGCCCATGTTGAAACGTGTTCTTCCGCCGTGGCGCGCTTCGGTCTCGCGGTAATGGCCGTCATGAAAACTGCGCACGGTAACCTCGGATTCAAACGGCGCACCGTGCACCGCGGGATCGGTGTTGCCGCCCATGGAGAGCGTGATGCGCTCGCCCGGCTGCACCGTGTGCGCTTTCTGAACCGCTGCGGGATCAAACACGGACGCGAACCCTTTCAGCCCGCCACGCTTACGTAGCGCGTGTAGCAGCAGCGTGCCATCTGCCGGCGATCCGCCGCCCACGTTGTCGCCCATGTCCAACAGGCAAACGGGTTTCGGAGAATCTGCAGCCTGCTCCAGCGCATCTTCAATACCGATCATCACGCCGCGAAAATCTTCTTTTTGTTCCCACAAATAATCGGTCAGTTCATCGGCGTATTGCTGCGCAAGCGCCGGATCGTTGTCGGTGGCAACGATAAATCCCGATCCCATTTCCGGCACGTCGGCGTAGGGAAAACCAAGGATAACACTGGCCGAAAGTACTTTTGGCCGGTCGCGGATTTCCTGCACTTTGGCTTGCAAACTGAGGCAAGGCTCGCTGTCGGTGTGCTGGCGTTCGATGTTGATCGCAAACGGCGGCAGCGATGCAGCCTGTGTCGGTTTGATCTCGCCCCGCAGCGTGCGCACCATCAGATTCGCCGCTTCGATGCCGCGCTGCCGCTGATCCAGATGGGGGTTGCGCCGATAAGTGATGCTGACATCGCAAGCCGCGATCATGGTCGGCGTGACGCCGGAATGCGGATCCAGTGTGGAAATGATAGGCGCATCGGGGCCGGCCAGCTCGCGCAGTTGCGTCAGCCACCAGCCATCCATATCACCATGATTGGCATCCACGGCAGCACCGTGCGGCGCCACCAGAAAGGCATCCACGGGGCCTGCTTTCTCCAGTTCTTCCAGCACCATCTGCCACAACGTTTCGATGGTTCCCTCCACGATGATGCCGCTGGGCGTGGCGTGCGTCAGCAGCAGCGGCACGGCTTCAAAGCCCGCTTCGTCCAACGTTTGCAGAAATCCCGTGACTTCATGATGCGCATTGCCATATTCGGCGCGGATCGCTTCCCCGCCGCGTAACAAGACATTGCTTTCAAAATCTTCCAGCGTGGTGGGCTTTTGGAGAAAGGTGTTCGATTCGTGCGCGATGGATATGATGCCGACGCGGGATTTTGAGGTAGATGGTTCCATGATTTTAGTGAATTTTACATCAACGAACAGGATAAACAGGATGATTCTTCCAGCACATTCTTATCTTGTTCATCCTGTATATCGATGTTAACAAAAGTACTTTTATGGCTCAAGCAAAAGTTCGCGCGTTGTGAACAGTCACATCCCGCACGTTTTCCGCGCCGGATTCAAAATATACCGCATCGTTTTCGCCGCCGTTTTGCACGATGTTGCTGATCGAAGAATCACATAACGAACCGCCGATTAACACAGCATATTTTGCACGCGAAATGACATTGTTCACAATAATGCGCCGCGTGGTTTTGAGCGGGTTGATGCCGCCATATTGCGGAAATTTGTCGCCGATTTTCAACGCCACGCGCGATTGATACGGCGAGTAAGAAGTATCGATGAGGCCATCAACGATGATATTATCCATCGGCAAACCGAGCGTATTCAATAGACGCACAATATGATGCCCGCCCGCGCAATGGCCGCGCACGTTGCGGATGATGACATTGTGAATACCGGGAAAAGTACTTTCGTGATCGGCGCTGATCATGGTGGAATTGATGTTTCCCGCTTCACGTTCCGGATTGGGAATCGCGGTTAATGCAATCAAATCATCGCCGGTTTCGCCGCTGATATTTTCGATCAGAATATCATGGCATCCATGACGCAAATCGAGTCCGTCTTGATTCAAAATCGTTTCTTCATTACCATCAATCATTTTGCGGCCATAGCTCGCAAAACTGAGATCGCGGAAGATGCCGTTATTGCAATATTCCACTGAAATTGCCCAGCAATGCGAATCGATTATATGGATATTTTGAATACTGAAGTTAGAAACACTGGCAAACAGAATTCCAATATTGCGCCAATCACCTTGCTGGCTTTCGCCGTCTATTCCGGCATCTGTGCCATAAGTGCGTTCGCCCAAAATTTTGGCGGCATCGCCGCTGGCGCGTGGCCGATCCGCGCCTTGCAATGTCGCGCCGTTGCGTCCGATAATATGAATATTGTGAGCGCGTTCAATCGGCGAAATCCCAATGCCGCAATTGGCGCTGCGGAAAAAATTATCGCGGCAACGGTCGCTAAGTTTTAGATGACAGCCATTCAACTCAACGGTGACATTTGATGGCAAACGAATAGCTTCGTCCAGTAGCCAGATGTGTGAATCGTTGTTCTTATTAGTTCGAGGAATAACAGCGTAGCCATTTCCCGCCGCTGCTGCGTCAACTGCCTGTTGAATACGTTGCGCGTCTGTGCCGTCATACTGATTGGGATTTTCGATGGATGACATTAGGCTCCGATAAAAGTACTTTTACACCGTCACTTCTTCAAATGAGAACAATGGTTTGTGGCGATTCTTATATTCTAACTGATCCATATCCGTCGATGTGCGAGATGTGGGAATGCAACCAGGGCAAACGCATTAGAAATTATTTCGCGCAAAGAAAAAATTTTACATCGATAAACAGGATAAACAGGATTTTGAATCGATTTTTTATCCTACATCCTGTTTATCCTGTTTATCGATGTAGAAATAAAAGTACTTTTGCGACCGTCACAGTTTTGGAATTGTTGAAAAATCCCGTGTTAACAGACGCTGTTAAAAAAGGATTGGCTGACGTCCTTAAGAAATCCGGATTATATTCCCAACAATCGCTGTCCACGAACTTCCGCTAATGCGGCGCAGGCAGTTTCCACGAGTCGTAGTAAGGTGGATTCATTTAATGCATTGGCATTGAAAACCAAACCTTCCTTGGGGCGGAAAGTGATGTTGACCAATGTGCGTTGATCAGCTGCTTTGTTGAGTTTCACGTACGCGGCGGACATATCTGCGTCGGTGAAATTATCGCCGGTTTTGGTGCGGATAATCACTTCACCATTGTGATGCGTGATGCCGCGCAACACGGCGTGCTGTAAATGGAGACGGATGGCGCAAACGCGCAGTAAGTGGTTAACCGGCAATGGTAATAATCCAAAACGATCACGTAATTCGCTACGCACCGCACCAATATCGTCGGCGTTGGTGAGGTTGGAAAGTTTCTGATACATCTCCAATCTGTCCGCTTCCGAGGCGATATAATCTTCCGGTAAATAGGCAGAAAGTGGAATGTCCACTGTCGGCAATTGATCCTGCTTGCGGCGGCTGCGGCGGTGTCCGCTTTTCAGACTTTCCACTGCTTCGGCCAGCATTTGCGTATATAACTCAAATCCCACAGCTTCGATGTTGCCGCTTTGTTTGGTTCCCAGCAAATCACCCGCTCCGCGGATTTCCAAATCGCGCATGGCGATTTTGAATCCCGAACCGAGATCGGTGTTTTCTTGTAACGCACTAAATCGTTCTTCGGCAGCAGCTTTGATTTTCGATTGCGTGCCGCGCAAAAAATAGGCATATGCCTGGCGCGACGAACGTCCTACGCGGCCACGCAGCTGATACATTTGTGATAATCCCAAACGCTCAGCGCGATCCACGATCAGCGTGTTGACATTGGGCAAATCCAGACCGTTTTCAATAATCGTGGTGGCCAGCAAAACATCGGTGCGATGATGCATGAAATCCAGCATCACCTGTTCCAGTTCGCCGTCGGCCATTTGGCCGTGGCCGATGCTGATGCGCAGTTGCGGCACTAATTCTTTCAATTTTTCCGCGACATGATAAATGCTGCCGATGCGGTTGTGCACATAATAAATCTGCCCTTCGCGTTCCAGCTCGCGTTCGATGGCATCGCGCACAACTTCATCTTTAAACGGCATCACATAAGTGCGCACCGGCAAACGGCCGGACGGCGGATCGGTGATCAGCGAAATCTCGCGCAACCCGCCCATCGCCTGGTGCATGGTGCGCGGAATAGGTGTCGCCGATAGCGTCAGCAAATCCACTTCGGCGCGCAATTCCTTGAGCCGCTCTTTTTGCAACACACCAAAACGTTGTTCCTCGTCAACCACCACCAATCCCAGATTGTGGAATTCCACATCTTTTTGCAACAGCCGGTGTGTGCCGACAACAATATCTACCGCGCCACTTTTCACTTCTTCCAGAACGTTGCGTTGCTCGCCAGCGCTGCGAAAGCGGGAAACCGATTCCACTCGCACCGGATACGGCGCCATACGTTCGGCAAAGGTCTGATAATGCTGTTGTGCCAATACAGTTGTCGGCACTAAAACCGCCACTTGCAATCCTGCCTGCACTGCTTTGAAAGTGGCGCGCACGGCTACTTCGGTCTTGCCGAATCCCACATCGCCGCACACTAAACGATCCATCGGCCGTGTCGATTCCATGTCGCGTTTGGTGTCTTTGATCGCTTGTAACTGGCTGGCGGTCTCTTCGTAGGGAAAGGCGGTTTCCAACTCGCGCTGCCAAGGCGTGTCCGGCGTTACCGGCTCTTTGGTTGCTTGCTCGCGCGCACCGTATAATTCAGCCAATTGCTTGGCGATGCGAATGGTATCTTCTTTAACGCGTTTGCGAGTGCGTTCCCAAGCGTCATTATGTAACGAGTTGAGCGCCGGTTCCGCGCCGCCCGCTCCCAAGTACTTTTGAACGCGATACAATTGATCCACGGAAATGTACAAACGGTCGCTGCCGGAATATTCCAGCAACAAATAATCGTTCTGCGAACCGTCCACTTCCTGCCGCACCACGCCGCCATAACGCGCGATGCCGTGTTGAATATGCACGACATAATCGCCGATTTGCAAATCGCCCAGCCCACCCAACGCTTTGGAAGATTTGGTGAATTTGGTCTTGGGTTTTTTGCCGCGATGTTTGTGCCCCAATCTTTGTTGAATATTTTCCCAACCGAAGAGTTCGGCATCGGTCAGCAATGCCAGCGGCGGATATTGATCGCTTTGAAATTCTGCCACGAATCCCGATGATAAACGTTCACCCAAAATTAAAATGGCGCCGGATTCCAACTGTTTCATTGCGTCCAGCGACTCCACCTGACGCACATCACCATCGGCGAGAATTTCTTTCACGCGCCGCGCGTGCGCAGTGGAAAGAATCAACACTCCGCCTTTGCTTTGCCATTGGCGCACCCAATCGACGAGATTATTCAACTGCCCGCCCAGAACTGGCGGCGTGTGCATCTCAAAAGTACTTTTCTCGTTGCCGGGCGGCGGTTGTAATTGAAAATCGAACTGATGAAACTCTCTGGCACGTTTTCGGAGTTGGTCAAAAGTACAAAGCGCGGAGGGTAATCGCAAAGCTGTCCCGCTTTTATATTGTGCTTCTTTCGCCTGCGTTTGTTCATCCTGTAGGCGCTGATTCTGTAATGCCGCACGGTCGGGATCAGCCCAAATTACATTGGCATCTGCTGGCAAATGTTCCAGCAAAGTCGCTTTTTCCGGATACAGCAAGCTGCGATATCGGCGCAACGCGGGGAAATAGGAACCAGCTTCCAAAAGCGCCAAATCAGCTTCGACGGATTTTTCCAGAGATTGTGCTTCGAGAATGGAGCCACTTTTCACTAACTCCGCCATTTGCGATTTCAACAAATCGCGCACTTGCGCCGCGATCTCCTGGCCGCGTACCGGCGTTAAATGTTCCTCGCGCGGCGGCGTGAGGCGGAATTGTGAAACATCCTGATACGAACGTTGCGTGGCGGGATCAAAAATGCGCAGCGAATCGATCTCCACGTCGAACAATTCCAGCCGCAACGCGGTTCCCGAAGCAGGCGGATAAAAATCGATAATGCCACCGCGCACCGCCACTTGCCCGGGCAGTTCCACTTCTTCCACGCGCTCATATCCGCTTTCCACCAGGTTTTCCACAAAGGCATCGCGATCGATTTCATCGCCTACTTTCAATTCGCCGCAGCCTTGATGTAATTCTTTCGGCGGCAACGTCGTCTGCGCCAACGCATTAGCGGAAGTCACCACTACAAGTCCGTTTGGCGTGGGACGGCGCAGCGCATCCAAAACGGCGAGACGTTCCTGCGTGGTGCGGCTGTCGGTTTCGCCCGAACTTCCCAGCACATCAGGAACGGGCCACAAAAGTACTTCAGGGGGATTTTCCTGGCTATTAAAAAGTACTTCCAAATCATGCTGGACTCGCTCGGCATGTTCTGTATTTGGCGCGATCAGCAACGAAACTTTTTTTTGTTGATATAAAATGCTACCAGCCAGCGGCGCCCAGGCAGCAGGAGGCACGCCATAAATCCCCACCTCGGTGTTCGTGGCGGGGAGTGGCTGATACCAGGGATATTGTTTTAAAACTTCCAACAAGTTCATACGGCAAAACTCAAAATAGGACAAACGAATTCCCCCTTGTAAAGGGGGATTAAGGGGGATTTTACAACGTTTTCATTATATAAAAGTACTTTTCATGCGTTATGAGAAGAATCCCCCTAGCCCCCTTTACAAGGGGGAATTCGTCTACGCCATTTTGTATTATTTATTTAATTGTTCTTTCGCCCATACAGCCGCGCCTATTATTCCGGCATCATTCGCTAATTCCGCTGGTACAATTTGATTTACATCAAATTTATAATGTGATGTCCGGGCCAAAACGGCGCGGCGCAAGGGATCGAAAAGTACTTTTCCCGCCGCTGAAACGCCGCCGCCGATGACGACGCGTTCCACATCTACAGTATAAACGGTGTTGACAATTCCAGCTGCCAGAATAGCCGCCGTGTCGTCCCAAACTTGCAAGGCAATGGCGTCCTTTTTTTCGGCTGCTTCCGAAATATGCAATGGTGTCAATTCGCTGTATTCATAGTTGCACAATTCAGGAATAACCGAATCATGTCCGTCCGCCAGTAAACGCAAAGCGCGTGTAATGATGGCGTCGCGGCCACATTCACTTTCCAGTGTTCCAAAATTTCCGGCGGTTCCGGTGGGCGCATCGTATTTGAGGCTGATGTGTCCCAATTCCGCACCGCGTCCGGAAAAACCGTTGAGCAATTTCCCCTGTTGCACAATGCCGCTGCCGACGCCGGTTCCCAACGTCAGCATCAACATCGAATGCGTATCGCGTCCCGCGCCAAAGTGAGCTTCACCCAGCGCGGCGGCGTTGGCGTCGTTGATGGCAAAAACAGGAAAACCCAATTGCTCTTTCAATAAATCGGCTACAGGAAACTCTGTCCACCCGTTGAGATTTGGCGCAAAAACACACACGCCGCTATCAGGCCGAATCGGCCCCGGCACGCCAATTCCCAACGCATCAATCTTTTGATCGCCAGCTACTTCTCGCGCCGCGTCCGCTAAACGCTGTATTAATTGTTCCGGCGGATCGTGTTGCTGAGTGTCACGTTCCAGCGCATTTTGCAGCTTGCCGTTATTGTCAACGATGCTAACTTTGAAAGTGGTGCCGCCTAAATCGATACCGATGATGGACATGAGGAGTTTTGGGTTGAAAAGGTAGGGCGCGTTCGCCGAACGCGCCGCGCGGCGAATGACGTTACGCGGCTGGCTCGGCGAGCCAGCCCTACCAATCTAATTCATACAACAAAAACAAGACAAAAGTACTTTTGGAAGTACTTTTGTCTTGTTCACAATTTACACTTAACGCAATTGGTCTGCCGTGTAATGCAACAAAGCCATGAAACGGGCCAGACGAATCTGGCGTGCCACGTGGCGCTGCTGTTTGGCGGAAAGACCGGTGTGGCGGCGCGACAAAATTTTGCCGCGGTCGCTAATGAACTTGCGCAATTGCGACGCGCTTTTATAGTTCAATCCGGCGATGTATTCCGGATCATACGATACCTTCTTAATACGCAACGGACGTTGCGATGCGCGAAATTTTCCTCGCTGCATAATGTCTCCTATTTAACTTCATTCATCCGCAAAAGGATCGCTGTCATCGAAATCATCGAATTCAGCGCCGCCTGCTGATGGCTGGGCTACGGGAGGATTGCTTCGCATTGGCGCAGGAGCAGATGCTGCTGGTGGCGCTGCGGCATAACCGCCGGTATCACCACTTTGCTCGCTTCGAGACGTCAAGCTTTGGACCTGATCACAGACGATGTCTGTAAAGTACTTCTTTACGCCATCCTGGCCAGTGAACTCATTGAGTTCAATTCGTCCTTCCACCGACACCAAGTTTCCTTTTTTCAGATAATTATTGACGAATTCAGCCGTTTGTTTAAAAGCTTTGCAACGGAAAAAATCTGTTGTTTTTTCGCCTTGCGCATTCTTAAAACGACGATCAACTGCCAAACTGAATTCTGTAATAGCCAATTCTGAAGGCGTATAACGCAATTCGGGATCGCGTGTCAGCCGTCCAATCAAAATCACTTTATTCATTGATGCCATGGAACCCTCCCTTTCCCAGATTGGCACGAACTGGGATGTCTTAGTCGTCCTCGCGCAATACCATGTGGCGCAATACTAATTCTTCAATGCGGAAATAACGTTCCAGTTCTGCGGAAACTTCTCCTGCAAAACGGGCGTTGGTCACCACATAGATGCCTTCAGTTTGCTTTTCGATGGGATACGCCAAGCGGCGCGTTTCGGAAGCGCGCACATTATCAACGGCGCCGCCGCCGGCTTCGACAATGTTACGAACGCTCTCAATGGATTTCTCCACCGCTTCCGCATCGTTGGTGCGAACGATGTAGATAATTTCATAAGCGCGTCCACCGGGAACTTCTTTGCGAGGAACTTCCTCACCTTCCACTTCCGGTAATTGGCTCACCAAACTATCTGACAATTCGTTGCTGGATGAACGCGGATGGAATGCCGGAGCTTCTTCATCGGAAGCTTCTTCAGTTTCTTCGGTAGTTTCAGCAACCTCAACTTCGGCTACCACTACTTCTGTTTCGGCCACAGCTTCTGCTGCTGGCGCTTGCTCTTCCACTGTTTCTTCTGTTGTGTTTTCTTCTGCCAATCTAATCACCTCCCTTTGGTCTGGGCTGCTTTGCAGCTCCTTGTCCCTCAATGATTGGAATCGAGGGCAGGAAGGAAACCTCTCTGAAAAGTACTTTTTGGTAAAAGTACTTTTAGAAAGCTAACCTCTAAAATCCTATTAATTGTATCGTAGCGTCAGGATTAAAGCAACTTCTATTTGACGTCATTTAGTTCGTTGTCGCCAACAATAACCAAAATAGTATCCCGCGCCACATCACTTCTTCATTGGGATTGAAAAGGGGAGTGTGATGGCTACCAGTTCCAGATTGATGCGCACCCAAGAGCCATAATGATCCCGGCACCTTTTGCAAGTAATACGCAAAATCTTCGCCGGCAAAAATGGGTGGGATGATTTTCACATTTTGCCCCGCTTCGCATAACGATTCGCTTATTTGATGAACGTCTTCTTTAGCGTTCCAAGTGACGGGATGACCGCCGGTGAAAAGTACTTTTGCCGTGGCATCGGGATAAAATTCCACCACGCTGCGGATGCGTTTTTCTAATTGATTTCGATATTGTTTTTCAGCGTCAACGTCCAGAAAATGCCGATTTGAAAAACATAATTCTGCATTGGAAGGACGAACATTGCTGGCAGTTCCGGCGTGCAGAATAGTGGGTTCCAACGTCACATTTTCCAACGGATCCAACGCCAAAGCAGGAAAACCTTCCAATGCATTGCAAATTTCAAATGCAATCCGCAAGGCGTTAGAACCCAAATGCGGAAACGCCGCGTGGCCGCCCTGGCATTTCAATTCGATCCTAATTCTGCCGCTGCTGGCCATCATCGCGCCGGGATAACTTTCAAATTGTCCTGCCGGATGATCGGACCAAATGTGGAGTGCATGGGCGCATTTCATTCCATCGCAAACGCCTTCGCGCACCAGGCGCGCGCCGCCGGATTCTTCCACGGGCGGCGTTTGCGGATTTTCTTCGGCGCGTTGCCACACCCAGCGGATATTGTGTGTTGGGCGAATTTCTCCAGATTGAACTGCATGAAATGCTGCCAGCAACATGGCACTGTGTGCGTCATGGCCGCAGGCGTGCATCACGCCGGGATATTCGGATGAGAATGACAGTTCCGTTTCTTCCTGAATGGGAAGCGCATCGATATCCGCCCGAAAAAGCCGCCAGGGAAGCTTTTCATCGACTTGCATATCAATGACTAAACCGCCGCTGAACTCCGTCTTTTCTTGCCACGTAAAAGTACTTTTAGCGCTGCGAATTTGCTCCCGCACCCATTCCAGACTGGCATCTTCTTGCCAACGGGTTTCAGGAAAGCGATGTAAATACCTCCGCCATTCTACAGCTTTTGGCTGGTATGATTGAGCGAATGCGGGAAGTGATGCCTTTTGATTCATGTTTCCGTTCGAGACTTATTCCACTTCCTCTTTTGGAATGCCTTCGCCTGGCGGCACGGCGGGGACCGATGTCACTTTCTTGCGCGCAATGGGCGCAATGCTATGTGCCACATCCAGGCGGGGGAAAAGCCGTAAGGCGATCATCCGTATTGAAGCGAAAATGGGCACTCCCAAAATCATGCCGACAATGCCTCCAGCTTGCGCGCCAGCTAAAAGGGCAAAAAGAACCATCAATGGATGTAATCCTAGCCCTTCGCCCAAGACACGCGGCGCTACGCCATAGTCCAAAATCAGGTTAAATAAAAGGCAACATCCCACTGCCAAAATAGCGCAAAGAACTGGCGCGGACGACGTGAAATATGCCAATAATGCGGCAGTGACGCCTACGGTAAAAATGCCAAAATACGGCACAATATAGAGAAATGCTCCAGCCATCGCCAACGCTAGGCCGTATTGCATGTGAAAGACGAGTCCCAAGATTCCGAATCCCACCATGCACAAAATGCCGAAAATGGAACAAACGATAATTTGTCCGCGCACATAACGCCCCAAAATCTCGTTGATATCAATCACAATCGCGCGCACTTCGGGGCGATATTCTGAAGGAACCATCAACAGGGAATTGCGCTGAATCGTTTTCATTTCCAGCATCATCCATAAAGTGATGATAGGGATAATCACCACCGACACCAGTAAAACGCCGACGCTGGAAAATGTCCAGCCGACCACGTTTTGCAACTTCGTGGCGATCAATTGCGGAGCTTTGCCCTGAAAATCCTTCGCGCCCTGAATAATCATGGTTTTGATTTCATCGGGAAGCCGCAGCGATTGAACGTGTTCCTGCCAATGCCGGATTAACTCCGCGGCCTGTTGTTCCAATTGCGGTGCGTTGCTGGCCAAATTTTGAATTTGCTGCCAGGCGGCGAACATTAACCCAACCAATGCCACCAAAAAAATCAGGAAACACAGAAAAACCAAGCCCACCGCGCCGCGCCGCGAATACCCCCGCTTTTCCAGGCGCGTCAACACTGGCTCCATCGCATACGCCAACACTGCGCCGATAATAAAAATAGGTAACGCGCCGCGCACCAAATATAAAAGATATGCCGCGATGCACAGCACCACAGCATATCCTAAATATCGCAAAATGATGGGATCTAAATTCCGATTACTCATTCAGTGAAATTCCTTGGCGTAAAAGTACTTTTGTGCCGCATGTTATCGATATAACAATGGCCCAAAATCCGCTTCGTAATAACTCGACAGATGTGTGCCCGGCGCCACTAACTCATCAACACGCGCCAAATCTTTTTCTGTTAATTTTACATCCAACGCTTTGAGATTGCCTTCCAATTGCGTCATGGTACGCGGCCCGATAATCGGCGCAGTCACGGCGGGATTGCATAATGTCCAGGCCAGCGCTAAAGCGTCCATGGAACATTTTTTCGCTTTGGCTAATTTTTCCACGCCTTCAATGACATTCCAGATCGCATCCGTAATCTCACCTCCGCGGAACTTGCCGCTTTCATAGCGTGAGCCTTTGGGCGCTTTCTTGCCTTTTTGATATTTGCCGGTCAGTAATCCGCCCGCCAGTGGGCTCCACGGAATGACGCCAAAACCATGTGTTAAGGCGAATGGAAACAATTCACGTTCCGCGCGGCGATCCAGAATATGATACGGCGGTTGCTCGCACACGAAACGATTCAATCCCAATTTTTCACTTTGCCACAACGATTCCACCAATTCCCACGCCGCAAAAGTACTTGTGCCGATGTAACGCACTTTTCCCTGTCGTACCAAATCATCCAGCGCGCGCAACGTTTCGTCCAGTGCCATGTCGGATTGCGGGCGATGGATTTGATACAAATCGAGGTGATCCACTTTGAGCCGTTTCAGGCTGGCTTCGCAACCGGCGATGATGTGCAATCGTGAATTGCCAAAATCATTGGGGCCGTCGCCCATTTTTCCGTGAACCTTGGATGCCAGAAACACGTTGTCACGCTTGCCTTTAAGCGCTTTGCCCACAATCGTTTCGCT
>Ga0164242_10004302_pt1 | contig 16023 bp, 12 predicted proteins | sample OricomgcompostMG_FD_108783 | JGI IMG/M metagenome (GOLD analysis project Ga0164242, IMG submission 108783) | Miracle-Growth compost microbial communities from Emeryville, California, USA - Original compost - Miracle growth compost (MG) ... | reverse complement strand
GGGCCGTCTTGCTGATTATTTGTTTTTTGATTCAGGAGCTGTTCTACACTTTGTTGCTTTTGAAGTAGATGCTGATGAATATCACCTGAATGTATTTTGGTAATAGTTGGTGCGATGACCAGTGAAACAATGCTCATCAGTTTAATCAGGATATTCATGGAAGGTCCAGAGGTATCTTTAAAAGGATCACCTACGGTATCACCCGTAACTGAGGCTTTATGGGGATCTGATTTCTTATAATGCATCTCTCCGTTGATCTCCACGCCTTTTTCAAAGGATTTCTTGGCATTGTCCCAGGCACCTCCGGCGTTGTTCTGGAACATACCCATAAGGACACCTGACACCGTGGCGCCGGCTAGAAAACCACCCAGCACCTCCGGTCCGAAGATAAAACCGATCACTAGCGGGCTAATCAGGGCGATACCGCCAGGCAACAGCATTTTTCTTAAAGACGCATTGGTAGAGATAGCGACGCATTTATCATATTCCGGTGTGCCTTTGCCTTCCATAATACCAGGTATTGTTCTAAACTGTCTGCGAACTTCTTCAACCATAGCCATCGCTGCCTCACCTACCGCTCTGATGGCAAATGAGGAGAAGATAAAGGGAATCATGGCGCCTATAAATAATCCAGCGAGCACATCGGCCCGGTAGATATCGATACCATCAATTTTGGCGATACCGACAAAGGCAGCAAATAAGGCTAGGGAAGTTAAGGCCGCAGATGCAATGGCAAACCCTTTGCCCGTAGCGGCGGTCGTATTGCCTACTGCATCCAGTATATCAGTTTTCTCACGGACTTCTCCAGGGAGTTCGCTCATCTCTGCGATACCCCCGGCATTGTCAGCAATGGGGCCAAAGGCGTCAATCGCAAGCTGCATGGCCGTTGTGGCCATCATACCGGCTGAAGCGATGGCCACACCATAAAGGCCGGCACACAGAAAGGAACCATAAATCCCTGCTGCCAGCACTATGATCGGCAACATCGTACTTTCCATGCCCACGGCCAGACCACCAATAATATTAGTGGCGTGTCCTGTGGCTGACTGGCGAATGATGCTTTTTACGGGTCTTTTGCCCATGGCGGTAAAATACTCAGTGATCACACTCATCAGCGTTCCTACACCCAGGCCAACCAGTACGGCACCATAAACACCATTACTGGTAAAGCTGGTACCCCGAAGTACCATGGTAGTATCCCTTGGCAAAAGCCAGTTTACGATAAAATAAGTGGCAATAGCCGTTAAAATAATGGCGCCCCAGTTACCCTTATTCAGGGCCGCCTGGACCTTACTGGTACTCAGCCCGGCGTTCTCACTGATTTTGACAAAGAAGGTCCCGATAATGGAAAAAATAATACCGGTACCTGCAATCAGCATAGGCAGTAAAATGGGAGAGAAGCCGCTATAGCCATCTGCCAGCGCACTACCATTGGTGCCAAGCACTTCGTGGCCGAGCACCATAGTGGCCAGGATAGTGGCCACATAGCTACCGAAAAGATCAGCTCCCATACCGGCCACGTCTCCTACGTTATCACCCACATTATCTGCAATGGTAGCCGGATTGCGGGGATCGTCTTCCGGGATGCCGGCTTCGACCTTACCTACCAAGTCAGCACCTACGTCCGCTGCTTTGGTATAAATACCGCCACCCACGCGGGCGAATAATGCGATGCTTTCTGCCCCCAGGCTAAAACCGGTTAATACCTCTATGGCTCTGGCGACTTCCTGCGTGTCACTGAGGGCGCCGGGAGCAAAGGTCATCAGCAGGATAATAAATAAGCCTCCCAGGCCCAGCACTGCCAGTCCTGTTACGCCCATCCCCATGACAGATCCTCCGGTAAAGGAAACGGCCAGTGCTTTTCTAAGGGATGTTCTTGCTGCATTGGCAGTTCTCACATTGGCCTTGGTGGCAATCCGCATACCGATAAAGCCGGCCAGGGCACTTAAGAAGGCACCTGCCACAAAGGACAGGGCGATAGACCAGTGTGAACTACTATTACTATATCCCATAATTCCTAAAAGGATACCTGCAATTACAACAAAATATAACATAACCTTGTACTCGCTTTTGAGGAAAGCCATCGCTCCGTCAGCGATATAGTTAGAAATTTCTTTCATGCGATCCAACCCCGGATCCTGCGCCGCCACCCACTTGCTTTTTATGATCGTAAAAATAAGACCTATGAGGCCCAGGACAGGCACCACATAAAACAAATTGTTCATAGACGACATGTTTAATTGATTAAAAAATATATAGAAACAAATATAAGGATTAAAAGATTAAATTTAACATTGTGTTCAAAAACTAATTTTAGTTTATGCACCAGTGGCTAATTAATTGTTAATTAGTTGATTATGAATGGATATAAGAGGGTCAGGTGCTCCAGAAATAACAGCGTACTTGTTAAGTTTTTGATAGGAGAAAAGAAAATGGCCCGGCAAGTGAGATCAGGAATTTATAAGCAGCGGCAATTATTTAAAAGCAACCGTCAAAGAATTCGTCTTGGCAACTTATTAGAAGTTATCTGGTAAATTTTAGGGATATCCACACAATTCATGCAGATTACAGTGTTAATTAAAATCCGTAAAGCTCGCTGAGAAACTAGATCTTTCCCGTCCCTTGAGTACGACGCTCCAGTTACCTTTGTAGTAAAGCTGGATGGGGACCAGCTGACCGTTTCGCATATCTAAACGCACCTGCATCTTGACATCAAAATCATAAATACCCGCCTTATAGCTCAACGAGTAGGATCGGTACAGGACATTTAGCGTCTCCGCATCAAAGATCGTACGCATATAGTCAATCACGATGCCATGGGCACCCGGTTTAGGCGTAATGGTAAATTCATAACCGTGATGATTGCCATAAGTTACGGTGTCCAGTCTGTAATTGTATTTTTTCAGAGCATCCTGATCATAAAGATCAAGTTTGTCCCCGATAAAGGGGATGCCCGGGATCTTTCTGCCCGGATTAAAAAACAACATCTTCAATTGTTCCTTTTTCTTATTAATGCCGGAGAGTCCACTGGTTTCAAAGTTCATATTGCCTTTGACAATATTGGTTTCTCCACAGACCTGCCCCTTGGCAAAAAATAATCCGGCAAACATGTCTCCAATGGTATAATTATAATCTCCCTTGCGGTCAAAAAAATCTCCGGTCGTCTCCTGGTGTAAGATTTTAGTGGTGCGGCAGTTGTTATGGCGCAATTGTTCGGCTTCGCTTTTATAGCTGGCCTTGACCTTACCTTTTTTGTTATAGATCTCAATATGATTGTTGGAGTGATAGCTGACTACGTGCAAGGTCTTAAAAGCTTTATAGAAGGTGGTGTCATTTTTAATTCTTCTAAGCAGCTGCCCGCTGTTAACAGAATTAATAATCACCACCGGCAGACTCAGATTCTGGTTTTCCAGAATCGTATCACCGGGCCGCAGCCCCTGATATAGATTAAAACCGGGCCTCAGGCTGTCAGCAGAGTTTATTACCTGGGACATTAAAGCATTAGAAGGGAGGATAAAGCAGACCAATAAACAGATAAAGGACAACGGGCCAGATAAAGCAAAGCGGGCTTTGGACTGGTTGTTAAGATATTGCGGTGTCGGTATGAGTCGCTTTTTGCGCATCGGAAATAATTAATTCAATTGCCTGACTTTTATATAAATGACTGCGCTTGAATGGGCAGTATCTAATAAGGACCGAGTTTCCCACATTTGGGTAGACGTCCTTGCTGCTTACTGCTGCTCCGTCTTTGGTGTGGTATGACTACTTAATTCCTTCATGCAATTATACTGCCTAATCCCGATATCTGAACTTTATTGTGGATTTTATTGCAGGATTGTATTGAAAATTTACGCTCAGGGGGTATTGTTGCGGCTTTGTGAAACCTGAAAAAAAAGTGAGTAAAGACGGATTAAATTCATAGTATAAATTTTTAATCTGTCTTTACCCACTTGCAAATTAACAATGCAGCCGTTTGTGCCGCCTGTTTTATTTTTTGGGGAAGAGCATTTTATAGCCAACCTGCACTTTACCTTTTGAAATGTCTGTCAGCTTACGCTGCAGCATTTTCTTTTTCAGCGGTTTCAGGTAATCAATAAATAACTTGCCTTCAATATGGTCATATTCATGCTGAATGATACGGGCCGTCATGCCGATAAATGTCTCCGTATGGGGTTTAAAGTCTTCGTCCAGGTATTCCAGGGTAACCGATTCAGGACGGATGACATCTTCATTGATTTTAGGGATGCTCAGACAGCCTTCATTGTAGGGCCATGGTTCTCCTTCCAGCTTGGTGATTTTGGCGTTGATAAAGACCCTTTTTATACCTGGGGCATCCGGATAGGGCTCATCTTCCGGCTCCTGGTTTTTGAAGATAACCTCACTGTCAACTAAAAATAAACGGATATCCCTGTTGATCTGCGGGGCAGCCAGGCCGACTCCATTACTGTTATACAGGGTCTCCCACATATCTTCGATCAGTTTTTTCAGATCTGGATAATTTTGGTCAATATTACTGGCCACTTTTCGTAAGATGGGTGCACCGTAGGCGATAATGGGTAATTGCATATATTATATTAATTGCTTATTTGTTTTGCGATTACAATTATTAAAATACTGATTTTTAAATTATTATAGCTTTTGTCTCTGAATTAATTTCGTAAATTATTAATTGTATTTTAAAGGGCAAAGTTAGGCTAATTTTTTTAAATCTGATGACCCAGGTATTCCTGTAACATAATCGTAGCCGCTATTTGGTCCGTATTACCTTTTTTCTGCCGGTCTTTTTTCTTCATCCCCATGGCGACCATGGCCTGACTGGCCATCTTTGAGCTATAGCGCTCGTCTACGGTCTCTATGGGAAGATCCGGGAAGTTCTTTTTTAGCTTGGTGATGGCTCTTTTTACCATATTAGTAGCATCTGTATCTGATTCATCCCAGTTCAGAGGCATTCCGATGAGTATTTTCTCTACTGCCTCGGTCTGCATATAGCTTTTCAGGTAATTCATCAATTCCGGTGTGGGGATCGTCGTCAGTGCACTGGCAATAATCTGCATAGGATCCGTGACCGCGAGCCCGGTTCTTTTCCCACCATAATCTATACAAAGGATTCTTGCCATAAAATGTTTTCTAAATGGTACGCTGAATTTGCTTCTCTTTTACATTATAATAGTACGATATCTGCTATAACTAATACACCAAATACCACGCTTGCGATTCCGTTGGCAGTCATAAAGGCGATATTGACTTTGCTTAAATCATTGGGTTTTACCAGTAAGTGCTGATAAATCAGCATGCCGATAAATACGGCTATGCCTATCCAATAAAGCCAGGAAAAATGTCCGTAGAAACCGGCAAAGACCACAAAAGCGCAACTAAATAAGTGTAACAGCTCGGAAACTCTTAAGGCGCTTGCACCGCCAAGGGCTGTCGGAATAGAGTGCAGGCTTTGACTTTTATCAAAATCTATATCCTGCATCGCATAAATAATGTCAAATCCGCTGACCCAGGTAATAACTGCCAGAGAAAATAATATGGGTAATAAGTCAAAGAAACCGGTGAGCGCAAGATAGGCACCAATGGGGGCTAGCGAAAGGCCCAGACCAAGGACTAAATGACAAAGGGGCGTGAAGCGCTTGGTGTAACTATAAAATAAAATTACAAACAAGGCGACAGGAGACAGAGTCAGACATATGGGGTTGATTAGGGCAGTGGCTATCATAAAGATGATACAATTGATCATGGTAAACCTGAGTGCGCTGCCGGCCGAGATGATTCCTTTAGGGATTTCTCTAATAGCCGTTCTAGGGTTTTTTGCATCAAAGTGCCGGTCTAAATAACGGTTAAAGGCCATGGCGGCACTCCTGGCTGTCACCATGCAAAGCAGCACCAAAAGTAATTTTACCAGGATGTCTTTTCCACTCAGACTGCCATTCGTATATACTACGTCGGCACCCAGTGTAAATCCGATCATCGCAAAGGGGAGGGCAAAGATGGTATGGGCAAATTTTACCAGGGAAAAATAATGTTTGATGGTACTCATAGTGCTTGCTGAATTCTATCGTCCTTGGATTAAGCCAGTAAGGTGCTTAATCTAATTTCTTGTTTAATCAATTACATAACTTCTTTTTACTGGACAAGGTCAATATGAAAGGGATGTTCTCTGCTCAGTAATGTAAGATGTTATAGCCAGGCTTTGAAGGCGTTCAAAAAAACAGGAGGTTTAAGCTCTTGCGCCTTTCTATTTTATAACTATTGTCTGATGGCTTGAAGCAAGAAACAATAGTACAAAATACCTGAGTCTAGCAAAACTACTTTAAACCTCCTGTCAGGTAATCTATTTTCAGGCAACAGTTGACAAAAGATTTCGTCCTTATCAACTATTAAACTTTAATTTTAATTACCGCTTATAACTTATTTATTAAGATATACTTAAAAATTGTATTTTAACAATCTGATGCTTTTACATTGCGCCAGTCATCCGGAATCTCAGCTACTTTATACGCACCGGCATCCAATTTTTTCTTGGTTTCGCTGAATGCTATTAAAGTCTGTTGGATATCTTCATCCGTATGTGCTGCTGAAGGTATCAGTCTGTAGATGATATGACCCTTAGGGATGACAGGATAAACGACAATGGAAGCAAAGATGCTGTAGTTTTCTCTGAGGTCCATAACCATGGCCGTAGCCTCTTCTACACCACCTTTCATATATACCGGTGTGACAGGAGTATTTGTATTACCGATATCGAATCCTTTTTCTTTAAGACCATTTTGCAGTTTTAAGGCATTGCTCCATAGCTTTTCCTTAAGTTCCGGCATGGTCTGCAGCATATCCAGGCGCTTTAAGTTACCAATGACAAAAGGCATCGGCAGACTCTTTGCGAAAATCTGGGAGCGGATATTATAGCGGATATAGTCCATAATTTCTTTATCACCGGCAATAAATCCGCCAATGGAAGCCATGGATTTTGCAAAAGTTGAAAAATACAGGTCAATCTGGTCCTGGCAGTCCTGGGCTTCCCCAACGCCGGCGCCTTTTTCACCCAGCGTTCCGAAGCCATGGGCGTCATCCACCAATATTCTGAATTCGAATTTATCTTTGAGTGCAACGATTTCTTTGATTTTACCCTGGTCGCCGGCCATACCGAAGACTCCTTCGGAGATGACAAGGATACCTCCCTGACCTTGTTTGGCAATCAGTGCGGTGGCACGCTCCATTTGTTTTTCAAAATCAGCAATGTCATTATGTTTGAATACAAACTTATGACCTAGCTGCATGCGCATACCATCCATAATACAGGCGTGGCATTCAGCGTCATAAACGATAACATCATGACGGCCACAGATAGCGTCAATGACGCTCATAATACCCTGGTACCCGTAATTTAGTAAAATGGCGTCTTCTTTTTGCTCAAAGGAAGCCAGTCGTGCTTCCAGCTCTTCGTGCTTAGCGGTATTGCCGCTCATCATTCTGGCACCCATGGGGTAGGCCAGTCCATATGCAGCGGAGGCCTCCGTATCCGCCTTGCGGATTTCAGGGTGATTGGCAAGTCCCAGGTAGTTATTCAGGCTCCAGACGATCACGTCCTTGCCCCGGAATTTCATGCGGCTTCCCAGTTCTCCTTCCAGTTTGGGGAAGGCAAAATAACCATGTGCTCTCTCACGGTGCTGACCAATCGGACCTCCAGCATCTTTAAGCAGTCTTGCAAAAATATCTGCCATAATATCTAAAAGTTTTTATTTTAAAGGACAATAATACTGATTTTTTTGTGTGGCAAAGGTACAGGTTATTCTAAATATTTAAAACGCTTTATCTAAGGACATTGCAAAATTTGACGCAAATCGCCCTTTTCCAGGATTCGATTGTAAGCTTCGAGAAAAGCCGGCGCCATCATTCAGTGTTGGTAACAGGTAGAAGATGACAGGTTAGGTGTTTTATTTTCAATATATTATAAGTTTGTACATTATGTAATACAAAATAACCAGGCTGGGGGGAGGGATTAAAAGGGGGAAAGAGGCGCAGGCCCGTTTAAGTTTTCCACCGGAGTGTATATCCTGTAATTTTTAAATTACCTGGTACTTCGATCATTAATAAGTGTAGGTAATCTATCATTGGCTTAAGGATACATTTTTCAGGGATTTTAAGAAATCGATGACCTGAATATAGTAGTGCATGTACTGAAAGTATTTACCAAAAAGGAGTCCTAAAATAGCTAAGCAGCCAAAAAGGAGCACATCCTACAAGGGCAATAAGTGTTAAAGTAAAAAGTTAATTAATAATTATAACAAACTATAAACCAGCGAATATTAAACATTTAATTTAAATAAGTCGCTGGTTTATAGAAGAGAATATCGGGCGATATTTATCTACATACGTTCGGGCACGCTGATACCCAGAAGGGCCATGGCTCGTTTAATGCTAGTTCCTGTAAGGGCAGCGATATGTGCTCTGAGTACTTTTTTCTCTTCTGACTCTGCATTCAAAATGGAATGCCCGGCATATAACGCATTAAAAAGTTTAGCCAGGTTAAAGACATAAATAGCAATTTTAGACGGGTCGTGTTCGGTGGCAGCTTCCTGAATGAGTCCCGGGAATTGCTCCAAAGTCACCAACACTTCTTTTTCTGCCGGCAGCAAGTTTTTAGCGACTGCAGGTGTTGATGGGGCTGCCCCGGCCGCCTCCAGTTTTCTTAAGATACTTTGAATCCGGGCATGCGTATACTGCACAAATGGCCCGGTAAAACCGTGGAAATCAATGCTTTCTTCCGGATTAAAGAGCATCTTCTTTTTAGGGTCAACGCGTAACAGAAAAAATTTAAGGGCACCCAGACCAATCATATTATAAAGTTCAGCCAGCTCTTTTTCACTGAAGTCGCTGACCTTGCCCAGCTCTTCGGTTTTTTGACGGGCGATATCAATCATGGACGCAATGAGATCATCCGCGTCTACTACGGTCCCTTCTCTGCTTTTCATTTTGCCGGAGGGCAATTCCACCATGCCGTAGCTTAGATGATAGATGCCGTCAGCTGAAGGCAATCCTAATTTCTGGCAAATGAGTTTTAAAACTTTAAAATGATAATTCTGTTCATCGCCTACTACGTAGATGCTTTCCTGAATATCATATTCTTTTTGTTTTTCTTCTGCCAGCCCGATATCTTGGGTAATATAAACGGAAGTGCCGTCGCTGCGACGAACGAGTTTTTCATCCAATCCGTCCCGGGTCAGATCAATCCAGACACTGCCATCTTCTTTCTGATAGAAGACCTGTTTTTTAAGTCCTTCTACGACCAGGTCTTTACCTAATAAATAAGTATTGCTCTCATAATAAACTTTATCGAAATGAGTACCTATCATTTTGTAGGTAGCATCAAAACCTTTGTACACCCAGCTGTTCATTTTATTCCAGAGTTCGATGACTTCTGGCTTGCCGGCTTCCCAGTCCAGCAGCATTTGCTGCGTGGCTTCCATAATGGGAGCCTGCTTTTCTGCCAGTTCCGCTTCCATGCCGCTGTCAATAAGGGCTTGTACCTGAGTTTTGTACTCGTCATTGAACTTCACGTAATACTGGCCTACAAAATGATCACCCTTGGTGCCGGTAGATTCAGGCGTTGCTCCATTTGCAAACATCTGCCAGGCAATCATGGATTTACAGATATGAATCCCCCTGTCGTTGACCACACAGGAGCTAAAGGTATGATGACCGGCCGCTTTTAAAATCTCCGTAATACTGAACCCCAGGAAGTTATTTCTTAAATGTCCCAGATGCAGGGGCTTATTGGTGTTGGGAGAGGAGTACTCAACCATGACTCTTTTACCAGTAGCAGGCAACTGACCGAAGGCCTTGCTATGCTGATTTTCTAATAGAAAATTCAGCCAGTAACTATCCGCCACGCTCAGGTTTAAAAATCCCTTGATAACATTATAGGCGGTAAACAGATCCGGCCAGTTTTTAATCATTTGTTCACCAATCTCCTGACCCAGCACTTCGGGGGATTTTCTTAGCTGTTTTACAAAGGAAAACAGTACGACGGTATAATCTCCCTCAAACTCGGGTTTGGTCTGATTGATCAGTACCTGTTCCGGGCTCAGGTGTACCCCGTAGAGCGATTCAATGGTGGCGGCTGCGGCCGTTTTTAACTGTATAATGATATTCATGTGCTTGTATTGGCTAAATATTTATTAAGTATCTGGGAATCAGCACTCACTTTTATTTGCCTATAGGAGGCACCTTTAGCGGAGTCATGCAATTCCTGCGGCAAAAATAAATTGTTTAGTAAGGAATAACAAATAGAGTTTTAAAGGTATTTATCGCCTCTTAAAACTGGCATAATTTAGGAGATAAGCTGTTTTCAGTGAGCTGGAATCAGGGGCATTTATTAGTCGGTTCACACCCGCTGGCTCTTTTACAAAAACCTTTTTAAGGGAAGGCATCTTTAAATGATTGGAAAGCTCTAATTGTCGGGGGGTAAATTAGGATGCTTTTATATGTAAAACTGATATACATTTGCCACTGCTTAATTATAATGATTAGGTGTGTAGCTGACAAGAAGTTTATTGTTGATTTTTAATATTTATTAAGGTTTATTAATATATATATGCTGAAGCTCCATTATAAATTAAAAAATGCTATTTTAAGTGCAATAGATTATTTCTACCCGTACTTTGAGCGTTTTTTACCTGCACATACATTCAGATATGCTGTTTGTGGTGGCGGCAATCAGGCTTTTAATATATTATTATTCACCTTTTGCTATCATTTTGTCTATCAAAAGGATTTAGCCTATTTGCCCTTCGGGTTGGTTTTAACCCCTTATGTGGCTTCCTTTATTACCGCTTTTTGCATCACCTTTCCCATTGGCTTTTACCTGAACCTGTTTGTGGTATTCCCCGGATCGCATTTACGAAGACGGGTACAACTGTTTCGGTATTTTACAATTCTTATCCTAAATATCTTTTTAAACTATAGTATTCTTAAGTTATTCGTGGAGGTATTTCATTGGTATCCAACACCTTCCTATATATTAATGACGGTAATTGTCGTGTCATTCACCTATTTTTCTCAGCGGTATTTTTCATTCAGGCAGAAATCCGCAAAGAGGGTAGTGGAGGAACAAACAGATAAACCGACCAAATAAAATCAGGGGACAGCCAAAAGTATAATGATGAGCCTCGCTTGTATTTCCCTGAATGCAGGGCTATTCAATGGTAAACTGTCCTTAAATGAAGCACTTATTAGGCACAAAGTTTCTTATTTAAAAATCAGCCTATAGAGTAAAAGCAGCATGGCCAGCAGGAACATAACAATTGAAATCCGGTTCATGCCATGCATCATTCTAAGGTAGGTACTGGGCTTTGGCTTATTTTTATCCTTATCTTTTTTTATATAGAGATATTCTGCTATTTGTTTTAAAATACCCATGATGTATTGTTCTTTATGCTGAGCGCAATGATTAAAAGCCATGCAAAGGTACCGCGTTCTAGGCAAACATAGGTGGAGGATTTGCTAAATCAGCTTTACCAGAGCCAATATAATGCTTGTTGTTGTCAGGCTTTTGCCTTAGGGACGCGTTTTGACCTAGTAGCCGCTCTGGCCGGAGAAGAAGTTTTGCCGGCAGCAGTATCCTGCTTTGAAGACTTTGCGTTTTCTTTTAATCGCTGCATTTTAAACTTTACGATCCTTGTAATTAAAGGCAGGGGAAGCGGCTTCGCAAAGGGAAACTTAACGGACCCTTTTCCCTGTTTGTAATCTGAAAGTTCCATCTGAAATTCCTGTTGGGCTTCCGGAGTGGCAAAAATGCCAATATGTTTTTTAAATCCTCCAAAATATAGTACCGGTTCTCCATTATAATGATAGGCAGGTACGCCATAACTTATACTTTCAGTAGCGCCGGGGGCCGCTTTTCTGACAGTACTGCGTACATCATCGAGCAGCATCTGAATATCCGGCGGGAAACTGGCTATATAGGCCGCTACATTTGAAAAACGCTTTTCCGTTTGCATAAGTCTGTATTTTAAGGGTTAAAGATTTAAATAAAATTCCTGCTTGCTGCAACTGAAAATAAAAACTTCCATTCTGCTACGGTTGCGGGCTATCCGGTGTGTCCTGATTATGCTCAGGACTTATCAAGCACTTATGCTGCTTTTGCTTATCTAAGTTACAACTTTTCATCGGCTCTGATCGAGCGGAAAATAGACATTTACAATAATTTAATGGCGTAGCCGCAGATCGTACATCCAGATGATCGGGGTTTGCCATTGATTGGGTGACAGTTGGAACGGTTAGGGTGGCCTTAAACATCATTTTGCAATAAGATGACTAACCAACTGCGTATCCGGTAAATACCAAATTGAATAAAGAGAGGATGATTATTTGAGTATCGTTCAGATTTCCCGGAGTTTTACGTTACAATAAGTGTAAATGACAATAGTACTATACAATATTATACCAATCACCGCTCCCATCAGCATGCCTTTAGGTAATGAATTATATTTTCTGGCCATGTAATAGCCCGGTAATGCGGTTGCGAGGAAGCTGGCCGGAAAAGCCGCACTGCTCATTTTTTCAGGCTGTAACCGGGCACCACAGTGCCGGCAGGTGATAACAGTATTATTGGATAGCAAGAAGCACTTTTTAACGGGTATGGCTTGTTGGCAGCGGGGGCAATGCATGTTTTCAGGATTTTTTTATGTTGTTAGCCTCATTGCAGTTAGTCGTCTATTGTAAAGCCTGTTAATTGTTTGATTTTGCTTTTTATGCTACCTGTGCCGTAACCGGTCCAGGCAGACTGGATGGTGCCTTCCGGTGTAATCAGCACATAATGCGGGATGCCTTGAACGCCGTACTTCGCATAAATTCCACGGTCTTCTTTGCCGTCGCTGAAGTTATTGCCCGTCATTTTAAAGTAATCAGTTGCTTTTTTCCAGACACTTTTAGTGTCGCTGGAAAGACTGACCACCGTCAGTTTGTCTTTAAGTTTCTGCTCAATCTCTTTGAGTTCGGGAACGGATGCATGACAAGGACCGCATCCAAAGCTCCAGAAGTCAATTAAAATATATTTACCTTTAAAATCTGCGAGATGATGGGGGCGGCCTGCTATATCCGTCAGATCGGTGTCGTACATGGGGTCGCCTTCCTTTACGGTCTGCGGCGGGAATAAAGCAAGTGCAATTTTTTCTCCGTAAATGCTGTTTTTAAGCGCCGGGGTGAGATTGTTGAATATCTTTGTGACAGGAGCTGTGAACGAGTCAGCATGGTTCCATTTAATCTGGTTTGCCACGCTGTTTAATACCTCCAGTTTTGTAGGGGTCATTGTCGCCTTTTCAAGTAAGGCCAGATTGTTCTTCTGAATTTTATATTCAATGGAGTCAGATTCTTTATCCAAAGAAGCAACTGCTGATTTTGCGGCGTTCTTTTTTTCCGGTTCAGCTTGATCATCCATAAGTGTTTCAATCAATCCTTTTCTTTGTATCGTCAATTGCTGGAACTGATCCCAGTCTGCTTTGTTTGCCTGTATAAAATAAGACCACTCTTGTTGTTCCTGTAGATCACTTTTGACCTGCCAGGTATAGACCAGATTGTTATTCCCTTGGATTTGTATAGGATGGCCGGCTTTTGCCCATATCTTCAAAGACATTGAAGGGAAGTCGTCATCAAAAGACATGACAGAATAGTACTCGATCAAGGTATCCTCCGGGGTATATTCTAACCGGAAATGTCCTTGCTTTATGCTGTCTATGGTTACCTGGCGGCCTACAGATCCTTCTTCTTTCATAAGCGATATGTGAGCGCCCTCTCTTACCCCTGTAAGGGAACCGTCAATAATAATCTTTTGCTGAGATAGGGCCCGGTTTGCTGTTATAAGAAACAGCATGCTTAAAATAGCGATAAGGTAGTTTCTCATGATCTAGGCTGGTTTTTATTGATTTTGGATAGTGAAGATACGGGTTTTTGAGGGATTTATTATCAGAAGTGCGAGCATTACCCCGGAATTTGTGGTTGTGTACTTCGGGTTAAATATCCATATAAAAAAAGCATTAAGCTGTTATACTTAATGCTTGAATGAAAGTGTTTCCAACGGGCAGCCTTCAGTCGCTTTATTTTGAACCAGGGCAATTGACCGCAAGGAAAACAGGAAGACTGTTGTCAGTATTTTAATGCAATGGCCCTTTTGGTTGTTTGATTTGAACCAAGCCCTGTACCAAACCGGGAATCTTTATCTGCGGTAATAAATACAAACTCACATCCCAGCTTTGCCGCTTTTTTCTTTAGATCTAAAGTCGCTTTCGTGTCTGTTCCGTTTGCAGATCTCATATTGAAAAAGGCCGATTTCCCTTTGATGTCATCTACTTTGGTAAGACCGGTAATTTGGCTTTTGTCTTCAAGAATTACAACGTTGCGCCAGCCCTCTTCTCCGGAAATATCAACTTTGTCGCTAACTTTTTCTTTTCTGCCGCTGGAGCCATAAGTGATATCTTCTACCGCATACTTGCTTAGGGTTTGTTCCGCCGTTTCGTTCTGGAATGTGTATTCAATTACATATTCAGAGACCTTAATGACTTTGCCGTCAATTGTAGTCCCGTTGTGTAAAATAATTTTGTCTTGTGAAAAGCCATAAGATGTGATTACTGCCCCAATAAGTAGCATAAAGATTCTTTTCATTTTTAGTTTTAATTTTTTGTTAGTAGAATGAATATAGTTTTAGTTCTTGATGTGATGAATATTTGCAGCTACTAATGTAGTTGTTTAATTGTTAAATTCCGCCTAACGCACATTAAGGAGGAAATGTTTTAGAAAAAAAGAAGCACGGTTATAATAATGTTATTGACACGAAAATACAAATATATTGGAAATTTGAAAATGAATATTTTATAAGTTATCAGGTAGGTGAGAATTTATTATACCTGCGCCCTTAATTTTTCAGGTATCTTTTTTAAGTCCCGTAAAAAAGATGAAATACCGGCTGAACGAATGCTAAAATAGAATAGACAGGTTAGAAGTAAAGCATTAGAACCGCTTGAACTTGTAGGGTTAAAAGTTGGAAAGTGACTGAAAATCAATATGATCGGGTGGAAAGTGGAGAGTACCGGATTCGAACCGGTGACCTCTTGCCTGCCAGGCAAGCGCTCTAGCCAACTGAGCTAACCCCCCTTTGAATATATAATGGCTTCCCATTAATGAGTCGCAAATGTAGCGCTGAATTTTTAAATAACAAAAATTAGCGTGAATATTTTTTTAAGAGTTTTAGGGTACCTGATAGGCAGAGAGCTTGTACCAAACAAAACGACGACTAAAGTGAGTGTCGATATTTCAATTTTACCGTTCCTTTTTATACAATCCCTTTAGAGGTGTACTTGCGGCCAGCTCGTGTGGAGTAGCGTTGTTGCGCCCTTTTACTCCCTGCTTTAACCGTTTTATGTATATTTAAGAAAATAACAAAGCCGTCATTTTTTATCCATAAATTATTTACGGGCTAAACTGTCCAGCTTTTTCCAGATTGGACTATTCCAGAATCTAATGTCATTTAAATTGTATTCATGATTATCCACCTTATTTTTCTTATTGAACTGTTCGAAGCGGTCTTGTCTGAGACGGGTTGAGAGTTGACCAAGATCATGAGCATTGGTAAACATTGAACCGAAAAAGTGATAAAACGCGGATGAAAGTATTGTCGGTAATAAAATTTTCTTTGCCGTATTTTTGCTCTGATTGCTTATATTGATACTAAAACTATTTTATCGAACGCTATGGGTACCCTGCTCATATTAACCGGAGCTTTTCTATTGATTCGGTGTTCAGCTATTTCTACTCCACAGCAGCCAGGCCCGGATATGCCACCCGCTCAATTAAGGTGGGATCCAGCGGATTTGCCCGGTAAAGCGATTTTACCGGATAATATTCCAGGGCAGAACCAGGTAGTTCATAACTCAGCATAGACTGCAGTTCCTGATCTGTAAGGGTCGGGGCCAGCCACTTTCTTTCCAGTTGCTGAGAAAGCATCAGCGGCATCCGGTAGGGATGATCTCC
>Ga0164242_10004301_pt1 | contig 16023 bp, 13 predicted proteins | sample OricomgcompostMG_FD_108783 | JGI IMG/M metagenome (GOLD analysis project Ga0164242, IMG submission 108783) | Miracle-Growth compost microbial communities from Emeryville, California, USA - Original compost - Miracle growth compost (MG) ... | reverse complement strand
GGGGTGTCGCGGCCGGCGTTCGAGACGTTCGCTGAGATGTTGGCCTACTGGGCACCCGACACCCACTGATTCTTCGCGCGACTCGGTGCCCACGTATCGGTGGCGAAACCGCATTCCAGCAGGCGCCTAATCGCACTTTCGCTGCCGGAATACCGTTTCGGCGGCTGGGACGCTCGATGTCAGTTGGTCGTGAGCCCGGCGACCAGATGGTTTTTGATCGGCAGCAGAAACTGGCGGGCGTAATTCTCCGGGCCCTGCGGTGAATCGAGGTCGAGTACACCGCCGGGTATCAGGATCAGCGAGTGCACGGTGCGGGCGATGTGTTCGGCGAACCGCAGCCTGTCGGCCTCGGGGACATTCGGTTCGATCCGCAGCTGTGCCTCCACGAAAGTCGTGGCCAGCGCCAGCGCGGGACTGTTCTCGGCGCCGAGATAGGGCTGCAGCAGTTCTGGGTTGAGTTTCAGGACGGTGCGCAGGGCGGTGTGGTCGCGAAGGCCGCGATAGGCCTGAGCGAAGCCGTGGATCAGGCGTTCGTCGTTGTCGGACTGCGTGTCGACGACGGCTTTGATCTGGTTGAAGTACTTGGTGAGCTCGGCTTCGACCAATGCGGCGATGAGCGCGTCGCGCCCGGAAAAATACAGGTAGAGGGTGGCGCGCCCCATCCTTGCCCGGCGGGCGATCTCTTCCATGGAGAACTTGCGCAGACCGGTGACGGTTGCCAGGTCGAGGGTGGCGTCAAGGATTCGCGAGCGGGTCGCCGGCGAGGTGCCGTTACTGAATGGCCGCTTCACGAATCCAGTCTAGTGTTAGACAGTAAGACGAAAAGTGTCTAACCTTCCAATTTGTGACCTGGCCCATGAATAAGGGGATGTAGATGACGACGACGTCAGGACCGCTGCATGAAACGGCGCGGCAGGAAATGGCCGATCGGCTGCTCAGCGGCTCGATGCGGCGTTCGTACAACTCGGCGATCGACATCGACTGGGACGCGCCGCAGGACCCCGACCTCTTCTATCTGCCACCGGAGGGCGTCTCGCTCTATGGCACCCCGTTGTGGGAAGAGATGACCCACCGCGAGCGGGTCGAACTGTCTCGGCAGGAGGCCGCCAATATGCTCAGCCGGGGTGTGTGGTTCGAGAACACTCTGAACCAGGGACTGCTGCGGGCCATGCTGTACCAGGACCCGACCTCACGCAACGTGCACTACGCGCTGACCGAGATCGGCGACGAGACCCGGCACATGATCATGTTCGGCCGCACCGTCAGCGCCATCGGAGCGCGGCCGTACCGACTGTCGAAGTTTCAGGCGTGGTGCGTGCAACGGCTGCCCAGCATCTACAAGGGCATCCTGTTGTGGGGCGCCGCCCTGTGCGGCGAGGAACTGCTGGACGACCTGCAGCGTAAGTTCGCCCACCACCCGGACTTGCAGCCGATCATGGCTCAGGTGTTCCGGATCCATGTCGCCGAGGAGGCCCGCCACATTCGCTACGCACGCGAAGGTGTGCTGCGCCGCCTGCAGCATTCGTCGTGGCTGGAGCGCCGGCTGGCCAAGGACCTGAACGGTATCGCTGCCTTCGTCATTCGTCGCCTCATGTACGACAAGGAGGTGTATCGCCGATGTGGCTTGGATTCCAGAGAAGCAATGCGCCAGGCGAATTCCAATCAGTTGGTCGGAACGCTGCGGCGGGAGTCCTTCCGTGGGCTCTACGAGTTCATGGATGACGCCGGATTGATGAGCCCGATATCGCGTTTCATGTGGCGGCGTTACGGATTCCTGGAGTGATGCGGGACAGCATGCCCGGTGACGTCATTATCGTCGGAAACCCTGTTGCATCAAGCGAATTGCTGATCTCCCTGCACAGAGCCGGGATCGACGGCATTCAGGTGATCGAGGCCGACGACGTCGCCTCCGAATCGTTCGACGACGGCGCGGACTGCTGGTTGCTCGCGCTGAAGGGAGGCGGAGTGAGTACCGCCCGCGCCGTCGTCGACGTTCGTCCCACGGATACGGCCAAGGTCGGCCGAGATGGCATCACGCCGTCGTCATCGGTCGAAAGATTCGGCACGCATGCCTATCTGGGTGTGGCCCGGCACGGCTTTCCGAACCGCTTCACCGCGGAGAACGCCGACGCGGTCGCGCACGTGGTGGCCTGTCTGCAGGCACTGGCCAACCGTGGCTGCACCCGCGTCGAGGTGAAAAGCCATGTGCAGTGCCAGTTTAGCCGCAACATGGACGCCGGCCGGGCGAAGCTCAATCCGCGCAAGGCCGCGCTCGCCGACTACGAGTTCACCCGGGCCGAGGACCGAGATGACGACGAGGACTACCGCGGACCGGCGTTGCTGATCGGTGCGGACGGCCGGCAGATCGAGGTATCGGTACATCTGCTCGCAGTGTTCCAGCCCATCGAGAACAGCGTGCGATGGACCGGCCGCGTACAACAGAGCGATGAATTGTCCGGGCTGCACCGCGAACTCAACCAGCCGGTGCAGATTCGGATCGGCGACGGCGAGCCGCGGCCGGCGCTGTTGGTCGACTCCGACCCCTGGGGCGGTTCACACATCGTCGGAGCGGGCGAAGCACCCTATCCGATGCCGCTGGCTGATCAGCTGGCCGAATTTAAACGTTAGGGAGCCGCCGTGGCCTACGCGATCACTCAGAACTGTTGCAACGACGCCTCCTGCGTAGTGGTGTGCCCGGTGGGCTGTATTCACCCGGCACCGGGAGAACCGGGCTTTGCGACCGCCGAGATGCTGTACATCGATCCGAAGACCTGCATCGACTGTGGTGCGTGCGCCGATGCCTGCCCGGTGGATGCGATCCGGCCGACCAGTGCGCTAGATCAGGACAGCCAGTGGTACCAGAGTGTCAATGCCGCCTACTACCAAGCGAATCCGCTGACTCCCGAATGGGCCCGCGAGAGTCGGCAACCGGTGGTGGCCATCGGCGCCGAGGGCCTACGGGTGGCGATCGTGGGTTCGGGCGCCGCCGGTTGGTACGCCGCCAAGGCCCTGTTGCGGCATCCGGGGGTGCGCGTGCACATGTTCGACCGGGTGCCGGCCCCGCACGGACTGATCCGCTACGGCGTCGCACCCGACCATCCGCACACCAAAGCCGTCGTCGATCAATTCCATTGGGGCAGAAGGCAGGAGCAACGCTTCGAGCTGCATCTGGGCGTCGAGGTCGGTGCACACATCAGCCATGACGAGCTGATGAACCACCACCACGCCGTGATCTACGCCAACGGTGCCGGCGGCGAACGTCGGCTGGACATTCCCGGCGAGGAGTCATCTGCGGTGGTGGGGGCCATGGCGTTCGTCGGCTGGTACAACGCGCATCCCGAGCATTCAGCCCTTGATCCAGAACTCGGTCACCGGCGGGCGGTGGTGATCGGCAACGGCAACGTCGCACTCGACATGGCCCGCATCCTCACTGTGGCTCCGGACGACCTGGCGTCGACGGACATCGCGGACCATGCAGTAGATGCGCTGCGGCGTAGCAACATCGAGGAAGTGGTGGTGCTCGGTCGGAGGGGGCCCGAGCATGCCGCATTCACCACGCCGGAACTGCACGGACTGAGCTGTGTGCCGGGTCTGGACGTCGTCGTCGATGCGCGCGATCTGGCCGGAGTGTCATCGTCGGACCCGATTGTGACGCAGAAGCTGGACCTGCTGCATCAGCTGTCGCAGTGCGTTCCGTCGCCGGGGAACAGGCGAATCATATTGCGGTTCAACACTACTCCCGTAGCGATCAACGGTGAACGGGGTAGCGCCGAGGTGCTGGTGCGCTGTGGTGGCGGCGACGAGTCGATCGCCACGGGTCTGGTGCTGCGCTCAGTGGGCTTCCAGGGCGTGCCGATTGCGGGAGTGCCGTTCGACGGGCAGACCTCGACCATCCCCAATGATCACGGGCGCGTGGTGGATCCGCAGAGCGGACAGCTGCTGCCGGGGGTGTATGCCACCGGCTGGATCAGCCGAGGCCCCACCGGCGGCATCGGAACCAACCGGTCCTGCGCAGAGGATGCCGTCGCTGCGCTGCTGGACGATCACCTGGCCGGTGCCCTCGACACTCCTGCGCCGGGTGGCCCCGGGCAGCTCATTGCGCGCCGTCGCCCCGAGGTCATCGGCAAGCAGGGCTGGGCAGCAATCGACCGGGCTGAACGCGCCGCGGGTGCGGTCCGCGGCAAACCGCGAAGCAAACTGGCGACGACCGAGGGCCTGTTGTCCGCAGCCGTATCCCGCTCATTCCTCAGCCGGGTGAGCATGCGGGAATAGGCAGCCTTCTCGCGTTTCGGCGTCAGGGGGTCAGTGCCCGCAGGCCATACATGTACGTCGTCAGGTACTCGTCGAGAGCCCGGGTACGGAATGCCTTGTCGGTCGGGATCGAGATGAGCATTGCATAGAGGCCGACCAGAAATGACACCCCGTTGTGCATCACGTCGACGTCGGCGGGAATTTCGCCGCGGGATTGAGCCTGTGCGAGTTCGCCGATCACCGTGACGATGACCGGGTGCGTGGACCATTCGTCGGTGTCCGGTCGGGTGGTCGAAAAGTGCAGTACCAGAATATCTTTGAATAGGCGTACGCCGAGTCGGCGCTCTAGCTTCTCCATCATCTTGACGGTCTCGGTCAGCGTGCCGCGGACATCGTGGGGCTTGCGGAAGTAACGGGTCAGTTCGGCCGTCATCCGCTCTTCCTCGCGGCGTTCGAGTTCCAGGAGTACGTGCTCCTTGGTGGGGAAATGGAAGAAGAATGTGCCGTGTGCGACGCCGGCCGCCGAGGCGATCGCCGTGGTGTCGGCCGCAGCCATACCCTGACGTTTGAACTCGGCGATCGCAGCACCGAAGAGCCGTTCCCGGGTCTGTAGGCCTTTGCGGCCGCGCTCGGACGACTTCTCCTTCAACATGGTGAACCATTCTGCCCGATTGATCGCATCTGGTGAGTGTGTAAAACTGACTTAACTCAGAAAAAGTTTCATCGATGCAAACCGCAATGTTGCCAAAGAACTGTAAAGAACGTTGATAACGGCGGTACCGGATCTATTCGGTGAACGCGAAATCTGATCAGAGTCAGGCCGGAGGGTGTGAAATGCAGGTACTGGAGCAGGCAGAAGAGCTGCCCGCAGCGGGAAACCTCAAGGCCCAGTGGGTCAGTCTGTGGACGGGGCCGGTAGTTGGGGTGGTGCTGCTGGCCGCGGCGCTGGCGTTCCCCGGCTTCTGGCCGCCGATGTCACCGACCTGGAGCGCCGGCCAGGTGGCGGCCTTCTACGCCGACCACACCGCGTGGATCCGTGCCGGCCAGGTGACCTTCAACCTCTGCGGCATCATGATCCTGCCGTTCTTCACCGTGATCGTCGTACAGATGAAACGGATGAAGGGCCAGAGCCACGTCTTCGCGTACTGCTACCTGACCGCACTGGTCAGCGGCGCCACCATCTTCGCGCTGTCCAACATCTTCTTCCTGGTCGCGGCGTTCCGCCCGGAACGCAACCCGGAACTGGTCCAGCTGCTCAACGACCTGGCCTGGATCGTGTTCATCGCCCCGGTCGGCATGGTGGTCAGCCAGTTCGTGCTGCTGGCGCTGGCGATCTACTTCGACGACCGCACCGATCCGGTATTTCCGCGCTGGGTGGGCCACTTCTCCCTGATCATCGCCGCCGCAATGGTGCCCGCGGCCGCGGCGGCGGTGTTCCAGACCGGGCCACTGGCTTGGGACGGCATCTGGTCGTTCTGGGTCCGCAACGGCGCCTACGTGGCGTTCGTCGTCGTGATGTTCTTCGTGCTGCGCAACACCCTGCGGCGCCAGGCGATCGATGAGGGGGTGATTGCGGCATGAGCGTGCTTACCCCCGAACAGGTTTCACCCACCGCCACCGATGGTGGCAAGCGTGACGTGTGGTGGATGACGTGGTTCTTCCCGGCGTGGTACGGAGTATTCGGCGTCATCATCTGCCTGTTGACCCGGGTCACCCCGCCGCCGCGGCCCGACGTCACCGCGGCGGGCAAGGTGGCGTTCTTCGCCCAGCACCACCTGACCATTCAGATCGGCTTCACCGTGCTTCTGGTCCTGCTCGGCGGCGCGGCGATGACCAACGGACTGGTGGCCTACCAGATGAAGCGGATGTCGGTAGGGTCGGCATTCGCCTACGGCTACCTGGGTGGGATGAGCGTCGGAGCCATCCCCGGCTTCCTGCTGGTGACGGTCTGCTTCCTGACCGCGGCCTTCCGTCCCGACCGCAACCCCGAGCTGACCAGCCTGCTCTATGACCTCGGAATGCTCTCCTACAACGGATCATTGGGCTGCTTCTCGGTGGCATATCTGGTGCTGGCCATTGCGATTCTCTACGACCGCAACGAGATCTTCCCGAAATGGTTCGCCTACATATCGATCTGGCAGATCGTCACCGAGGTCATCGCCACCCAGATGTTCGTCTTCGGCTCCGGGCCGTTCGCCTGGAACGGGTCGATCGCATTCTGGCTCGCGGTGGTGGTGTTCTCGGTATGGCTGGGCGCGCTGATCGTATTGCTGCGGCGGGCCGCGGCCGCCGAGCCCGTGGACGCCCCGGCGTTGGACTGAAGCGAGAATCCTTTATGACACAGACCGATCCAGCGACTCAACTAGAGAGCACCACGCTGCCCGGTGACATCAACATGTGGGTGATGGTCCTCGGCGACATGGTGATCTTCGCCGGCTATTTCGTGATTTTCATGATCTACCGGTCGATGAACCGCCAGGAATTCCTGCATGCCCAGCAGCACCTGAACATCGCCATCGGTGTCACCAACACGGTGATCCTGCTGACCAGCTCGTGGGTGGTTGCCCTTGCGGTACAGGCGGTTCGAGCCGGCGAGTTCGAGAAGTCGACAAGACTGGTGCTGGCCGGTGGGGTGGGCGGCATCGCCTTCATGGTGCTCAAGGGCTACGAGTGGGCCAGCAAGATCGCTGCCGGGCATACCAATTCGGAGACGTTCTATTCGTTCTACTACGTCATTACCGGTGTGCACCTGCTGCACGTGCTGATCGGGCTGATCGTGCTCGGCGTCCTGGTGCGGGAGCTGCGCAACCCGGCCAAGCGTCGTCCCTGGATGGCCGAGACCGGCGCCACGTACTGGCACATGGTCGACCTGCTGTGGGTGATCATCTTCGCCCTGTTCTATGTGATGAGGTGAGTAGTGGATTTGCAATCGAGAGCGATCACCTGGGTGTGGGGCCTACTTGTCCTCATCACGATCGGAACGGGCTGGCTGGCGCCGGCCGCGCACACCAACCACCTGGCCCAGGCCAGTGCGCCGATCACGGTGTTGGTGCTGGGGTTGGCGCTGATCAAATCGCGCCTGATCATCCGGTACTTCATGGAGGTCCGCCGCGCGCCACGCTGGCTGCGTCTGACGACCGACGGCTGGCTGGCCGCACTCTTCGGTGCGGTGCTGGTCAGCTACCTGATCTGAGGCCGCCGGAGACCGCCTATCCTGGTACCGGTGTCCGACCCTGTACTGCGCGAACTGCGTGACCGTCTCGATGGTCTGACCATCCGTGACGCGTCCCGGCTGGGCCGGCGGCTGAAGAACCTGCGCGGCGACAGCCCGGAGAAGATCGCGGCCCAGATCGCCGAGGCAGAGGCATTGGTGGCGGCGCGCCGGGCGGCGGTTCCGGAGATCAGCTATCCCGATCTGCCGGTCACCGATCGTCGCGACGAGATCGCCCGGGCCATTGAGCAGCATCAGGTGGTGATCGTTGCCGGCGAGACCGGCTCCGGCAAGACCACCCAGCTGCCCAAGATCTGCCTGGACCTGGGCCGCGGGATCCGCGGCACCATCGGGCACACCCAGCCACGCCGGCTGGCGGCGCGCACCGTCGCCCAGCGCGTTGCCGAGGAGACCGGCACCGAATTGGGCGGGGCCATCGGCTATACCGTCCGATTCACCGACCAGGCCGGCGACCGCACCCTGGTCAAGCTGATGACCGACGGCATCCTGCTGGCCGAGATCCAGCGGGACCGGCGGCTGCTGCGCTATGACACCCTGATCCTGGACGAGGCGCACGAACGCAGCCTCAACATCGACTTCCTGCTGGGCTACCTGCGCGAATTGCTGCCGAGCCGACCGGATCTGAAGGTCATCGTCACCTCGGCGACCATCGAACCGGAACGGTTCGCACGGCACTTCGGTGCCGATGGTCGGGACGCCCCGATCGTCGAGGTGTCCGGGCGCACATATCCCGTCGAAATCCGTTATCGGCCACTGGAAGTCCCGATCGTCGGTGAAGACGGCGATGATCCGGACGACCCGGACCACGAGATTGTCCGCACTCCGGCTGTCGGTCTTCGCGCAAGCGGCTCATCCGCGGTCCGCGACCCCACCGAGGCGATTGTCGATGCGGTCCGCGAACTTGAGGCCGAACCCGATGGCGACGTGCTGGTGTTCCTGTCCGGTGAACGCGAAATCCGCGATACCGCAGAGGCATTGCGTGATGCCTTCTCCGGTGATGTGTTCCCTACCGAGATACTGCCGCTGTATGCCCGGCTGCCCACCGCCGAACAACAGCGGGTGTTCCAGCGCAAGCCGGGTGGCCCACGGCGGATCGTGTTGGCCACCAACGTGGCCGAGACCTCGTTGACCGTCCCGGGCATCCGTTACGTCGTCGACCCGGGCACCGCGCGGATCTCCCGGTACAGTCGGCGAACCAAGGTGCAGCGTCTGCCCATCGAGCCGATCTCGCAGGCCTCGGCGGCGCAGCGCTCGGGTCGCTCGGGCCGGACCGCACCCGGTGTGTGTATCCGGTTGTATTCCGAAGACGACTTCAACGCCCGGCCTCGCTACACGGACCCGGAAATCCTGCGTACCAACCTCGGCGCGGTGATCCTGCAGATGGCCGCGCTCGGGCTGGGCGACATCGAGGCATTCGGCTTCCTGGATCCGCCGGACGCCCGCAGCATCCGCGACGGTATCGGATTGCTCCAGGAATTGGGTGCTTTCGACGGTAAGGGCGCGATTACCGATGTGGGCCGGCGACTGGCCCGGCTGCCGCTGGACCCCCGCGTCGGCCGGATGATCCTGCAAGCCGACACCGAAGGGTGCGTCCGCGAGGTACTGGTGCTGGCGGCGGCGCTGTCCATCCCGGACCCGCGCGAACGCCCCGCCGACCGGGAAGAGGCGGCGCGACAGAAGCATGCCCGATTCGCCGACGAACACTCGGACTTCGTGTCCTACCTGAACCTGTGGAACTACCTGCGCGAGCAGCGAAACCAGCTATCCGGCAGCGCGTTCCGTCGGATGTGCCGCGACGAGTTCCTGCACTACCTGCGGATCCGCGAGTGGCAAGATCTGGTGGGTCAGTTGCGCAGCATTGCCGGTGATCTGGGGATTCGGGAGTCTTCGGAGCCTGCCGAGCCGGCTCGGGTGCACAGTGCCCTGATCGCCGGCCTGTTGTCGCACATCGGATTACGCGAGGGCGAGACCCGCGACTATCAGGGTGCGCGCAACTCCCGGTTCGTATTGGCGCCGGGCTCGGTACTCACCCGCAAGCCACCGCGCTGGATCGTGGTCGCCGACCTGGTGGAGACCAGCCGGCTGTTCGGCCGGATCGCGGCCCGGATCGAGCCCGAGGCTGTCGAACGGGTGGCCGGAGATCTGCTGCAGCGCACCTACAGTGAGCCGCACTGGGACGCCAAGCGGGGTGCAGTGATGGCGTTCGAGCGGGTGACGCTCTACGGGCTGCCGCTGGTGCCCCGCCGGCGGGTGGGTTACGGGCAGGTGGAACCGGTGGTGGCCCGTGATCTGTTCATCCGGCACGCGCTGGTCGAGGGTGACTGGCAGACCCGGCACCACTTTTTCCGGGACAACGCCCGGCTGCGGGCCGAGCTGGAGGAGATCGAAGAGCGCGCCCGGCGTCGCGATCTGCTGGTCGGCGATGAAGAGGTCTTCACGTTCTACGACCAGCGGATTCCCGAAAGTGCCGTATCGGCACGGCATTTCGACACCTGGTGGAAGAAGCAGCGGCACCGGACCCCGGATCTGCTGACCTTCACCCGTGCCGATCTGCTGCGCACCGAGACGTCCGAGGACCAGCCGGACACCTGGCAGACCGGTGATCTGGAGCTGCCGTTGAGCTATCGCTACGAACCCGGCGCGGCCGATGACGGTGTGACGGTGCATGTTCCGGTCGAGGTGCTGGCCCGCCTCGGTGGAGACGGGTTCGCCTGGCAGGTACCGGCATTGCGGGAGGAACTGGTCACCGCACTGATCAAGTCACTGCCCAAGGACCTGCGCCGCAACTTCGTGCCCGCCCCCGACACCGCGCGAGCATTGGTTCCGTTGATCGGTGACGATGGCGGTTCGTTGTTGGAGGCCGTGCAACGGGGATTGCATCAGCGCACCGGGATTCTGGTGCCGATCGATGCCTTCGATGTCAGTAAGGTGCCCGACCACCTGCGGGTGACGTTCGCGGTGCAAGCCGATGGCAAGGAGGTCGCTCGCGGCAAGGACCTGGCGGCGTTGCACGAAAAGCTGGCCGGTTCGGTACGCCAAGCGGTCGCCGGGGCGGTGGCCGGGGATCTACAACGCACCGGCCTGAAGGCCTGGCCGGACGATCTGACCGAACTGCCCCGCACCGTGGAGAGCACCTCCGGCGGGCACACCGTCCGTGGGTTTCCGGCGCTGGTGGATACCGGTGCGGCCGTGGATATCCGGGTTTTCCCGACCTCCGGTGAGCAGGCCGCGGCGATGGGCCCCGGCGTGCGGCGGCTGCTGCGTCTGGCGGTGCCGTCGCCGACCAAAGCCGTTGAGCGGGGCCTGAACCCGCGTACCAGGCTGGCACTGTCCAGCAATCCCGACGGTACGTTGGCGGCGTTGCTCGACGATTGCGCCGATGCGGCCACCGCGGTGCTGGCACCCAAGCCGGTGTGGGCCGCTGCGGACTTCCAGTCGTTGCGCGACACCGTCGCCGCTCGATTGCCGGCGACCACCGCCGATATCGTCGGCCGGGTTGCGCGGGTGCTCGATGCCGCCCACACCGCGCAGGTTGCGTTGCCGGACAAGCCCTCGGCATCACAGGCCGACGCGATCGCCGATATCCGCGGGCAACTGGCGGCGTTGTTGCCGGTGGGGTTCGTCGCGGTCACGGGCGCCACCCGGCTGGCCGATCTCACCCGGTATCTCACCGCGATCGGCCGACGGCTGGAGCGGTTGCCCCAGGGGCTCGCCGCCGATCGCGAACGGATGGACCGGGTCCACGTCGTGCAGGAAGCGTATGACCAACTACGGCAATCACTTTCACCGGCACGAGCGGCCGGTGAGGATGTGCGCGACATCGGCCGGCAGATCGAGGAGTTCCGGGTCAGCCTGTGGGCGCAGCAACTCGGCACCCCGCGGCCGGTCAGCGAACAGCGGATCTACCGCGCCATCGACGCCGTCACCCCGTGATTTCGGCGTGCTGAAGGGTGCTATACGCGCGCCAGCACGCCAAAATCACTGGAGGTCGGCGAGTTTGATCAGCTGCACCTCGGGCTTGGCTGGCACCTCGTCGGCCAGGAACCAGCGGAAGGCCAGGATACCCTGCGGATAGTCCAGCGTGGTCAGTGAATTCTGATGTGTCGTACCATTTTTCGACACCACTATGGTCACGCTGCCATCGGCGTTGGGTACCGCACTGTGGCAGTTCACCGAGCTGCGGGCGTCGGGAACCCCGGGGGTGGCCATGAACTGGTTCCACACCACCAGGTTCCAGAACCGGCATTGCGGGGGGCGATGGGTGATGACCAGGGCCTCGTCGTCGGCCAGCACGAAGCTGCCGTACGAGTAACAGGCGTCGCGCGCTGACCAGCCGAAGTTGGCGTCGGGTACCTGATAGGGGGCGGCGAACTCGTTGGCCGGGTGCGCGGTCGAATGTCCCAGTGAGCCTTCGTCATCGGGGCGGGTGCCGACCGGCATCGGCATGATCGCGAACAGGGTGCGAATCCAGTTGGCTGCGGCCCGAAATGCGGCGGCGGTGTCGACGTCGTTGTGGCGCAGCGGCTCCGGCGGGTCCAGTGCCTCGATGTTCCAGGTGACGGGGCGCCCGACGGCCGGGTCGGCCTGGTAGTCGCGGGTCATGAAGACCGCGGCGTCGGGCAGCGGACCGAGTTCGAAGGAGAAGTTCCCGTCGGCGTCGAAATCCAGGTCGGTGTCCCGAATTATCTCCACCACCCGGTCCGACCAGGCACCGGGAGATGGCTCGTTGTACGCAGTCAGGGACAAGTAGACGCTGTCGCCCTTGTTGCCGCTGATCCGGTAGCGGCGAGCCGGATCCACCGGGCACATGTAGTAGTAGGCATCGGTATTGTCGCCGCCCCAGCGCCGGTCGTGCCGGAAGGGGGTGTTGACCGCGACGAACTGAGGCCGGCCGGGTTCGGGATAGAGGTAGCAGTCCAGTGCCACCCCGAGTCCGGTGGCCAGCATGCGGTAGCCGTCGGCCACCTGCCGGTCGTCGGCGACGGCCCGGTCGCCCTGCAGGAAACCGCGGTCCAGGTCACGCAGGGTGTCGAGCAGCTCGCGCCAGGCCGAGCCGGATTGGGTGCCGGAATCGCTCATGTACCAATACCTTTCAAGATCAGTGCGGAATGTCGTTCAATCCAGTCGGCGTCGAGCTGCCGGCCCAGCGCCAGGGCGCCGAGCAATGCGACCCCGGCGACCATCTCGGTCAGGTCCTCGGCGGTCACGTCCGCGCGCACCTCACCGCGCTCGACCGCTGCGGCCAGACGCTCGCCGAGGCCGCGGGTCAGCACATCGGCGAACCGTTCCAGCAGGGCGGCATGCAGCGTGGTGTCGGCGGCCATCTCGCCGAGCAGCCCCGGTAGTGCGGCCCGGGCGGCCGGCGTGCTCAGCACGGCCACGGTGCGCCGCAGCATCTCGCGGATGTCGCTGTCGAGTGCGCCGGTATCGGGCAGTTCGGTGGTGGCATCGAGCGGAAAGGCCGCTTCGTGCACCAGGTGTGCCTTGCTGGGCCAGCGTCGGTAGATCGCGGGCTTGCTGGTGCCGGCCCGCTGGGCAATCGCATCGACGGACAGTGCGGTGTAGCCGGATACGCCGAGCAGGTCGACGGTGGCGGCCAGTACCGCGCCGTCGATGCGGCGATCTCGGGGACGTCCCAGCTCTTTCATCATTACGAAACTGACAGTAACATAACTCGCTGTGACCGACACCACAGACGTTGTTGAGCTCGATGACCTCGCCGCACCCCGCTTCAGCCCGGACGCCCAGGGCATCCGCGACATGATGGGGGTGCTCGCCGCCGACTGCGCACTCGATGCCGATGCGCTGCACGCCAAGGCCAGTGCGGACACCGGTCTGCACGACTTCGGCCCGACCGACTACCGCGAACGCCTGGATGTCTATCTCGGAGCGCTGCGGGAAATCGACACGATGAACGCACCGGGTGTCGTCAACTTCTACGGCCAACTGCTGCAACTGCTCAAGAACCGACTGCTGCTGACCGATCTGCTCACGCGGCATCCGGAGATCCACGACATCGACCTGCTGCCACCAGTGGTCATCGTCGGGCTGCCGCGCACCGGCACCACCCACCTGCACAACTTGCTCGACGCCGCCGGAACGTTTCGCACCCTGCCGTATTGGGAAGCGGTGGAACCGTTTCCGATAGCCGGCGAGCTCGGCATCGAGCCCGATCCGCGCAAGGACCGGATGGACCTGGCGGTGAGCGTGATGAACCTCGTCATGCCGCACTTCCCACTGATGCACGAGATGACCACCGAACATGTGCACGAGGAAATTCAGCTGCTGGCCAACGACTTCTCGACGATGTTCTTCGAGACGCTCGCCGATGTACCGGCATGGCGGGACTACTACCAAAGTCATGACCAGACACCGCATTACCGACACATGGTCACCCAGCTCAAGGCCCTGCAATACTTGCGCGGTGGCCGGCGCTGGCTGTTGAAGTCGCCGCAACACCTCGAACAGATCCCGGTGCTCAACAACGTATTACCTGGTGTGGTAGGGGTTTTCACCCACCGCGACCCGGTACCCGTGGTGCTGTCGATGATCGCGATGATCACCTACTCGGCGCGGATGTACAGCAGCACCGTCCCGGTCGAACGCATCGCGGCGTACTGGGTGGACCGGCTGGAACACATGCTGGCCGAATTGATTCGCAGCCGCGACGTGATCGGCCCCGATCGGTCCGTCGACATCCGGTTCGACGAGTTCATGGCCGACGAGCTGGGCGCCGCGGAGAAGGTGTTTTCCCTTGCCGGCGAACCACTTTCGGCGGCAGAACGCTCCGCAATGGCCGATTATCTGGCCGGACATCAGCGGGGCCGGCTGGGTCGGGTGGCGACGTCATGCGAGATGTTCGGTTTGGATCCCGATGATCTGGCGCGCCGGTTCACCCCGTACGTGCAGCGCTTCCTGGGTTAATCGTGCCTCATCGATTCGGGGTCGGCCAGCGGTATCAACAGGCTGGACGCATGTACCCCGCCCTGGCGGACCTGGTACACCCCGCCGGCCAACGCCGCCCGCTGCGACTTGATGGGCACCAGGCTGGGGAAGTCGTAGGTGGTCAGGGCCAGCCGTAGCCGGTGCCCCGGCGCGATGAGTGCCGCGGTGGGGAAGATTTCGATGTCGTAGCGGGTCAGCTCACCGGGCATGACGGGCCGGGCTGCCGCGCGGGTATAGCTGTGGTGCGGCCGTAGCACCGAGCCGTCCTGCAGATACCAGGTCTTCTCGCTATCGAGTGCTCGGTGCGAGCCCAGTAGTGCACCCTGGGTCAGCGGACGACTGGCCCCATCGGGTGCAACGTCATCCAGATACGCGACCCACAGCGTCTCGGTGGTGGTGGCCGTGGCGTAGATGGTCAACGCGATGGGACCGGCGAGCAGCCGCGCCGAATCGAATGTCTCCGAGGTGTAGGTCAGGGCTTCCCGGTGCAGTCGGCGATTGTCCAGGTCGTAGTGGATGCTGCGGCCGGTTTGCGACACCGCGAAACTGCCCATGCCCAGTGTCCACTGCTCGAGGCTGCGGCCCGATATCGGACCGCGGGCGGCATACCGCAGGGTCGCATCGGACTCGTTGGGCGAGGGTTGGTCGGTCAGGCCACCGCCCAGGCTCAGATGCAGTCGGGTCGGCGTGGCCTCGGGGAACGGGTAGGCATTGGTCCGAAACCAATCGCGGCTGCCGATTGCCTGAAAGCGCACCGGTGAACCACCGACCGCGGCGCCGGCATCATCCTTGAGCCAATGATCGAACCAACGCAGTTGCAGCGCATGCAAGTGCAGGCCGTCCAGGTCCGAGACGTGGTACCAGGGCCCGGCCATGAACTGGAACCGTGTCGAGGTCGGCTGATCGGGCACCATTGCGGCATTCGGTGGCCGTCCGGCGAAGGTGTTCTGCAAGATGGCGTAGTTCAAGGGCGCGCCACGCTGAAAGGCATCGTGCCAGCCGCCGACCAGGAAGACGGCGACGCCGTTCTCGACAATCTTCGGCAGTACATCGCCGGGTCGCATGGTGTCCCAGAACGGGCCGTCGTACGCGGGGTCGCCGCCGGAGTTGGCATCGGCGATCAGGGAGTGGAAGTAGTGGCGCTGATCTCGGCCGCGTTGACGCACCGCGGCCACGCCGCCCGCCCGCGGTCGTTCATGCGCGCCGCGGTGGGCGAACTCCAATGCCGGGTTCAGGACGTTCAACAGCGAATACGTTGCACCGTAGGCCCGGACGGTCCGCATGTGCGGCACCCCGCCCATGGTCACCACGTCACGGTAGAAGTCGTTGGCGGCCATCACCGGGAAGATCGCCTTCAGCGGCGAGTCCGTGCCGACGGCCGCCGCAGTGAGCAACTGGTTGATGGCCAGGTACGAAATTCCGAACATGCCGACCCGGCCGTTCGAGTTCGGCAGGGCCGCAGCCCAATTCACCAGATCAACACCGTCCTGAACCTGTGCGGCACCGAGCATCTCGAAGGACCCACCGGAAACTCCGGTGCCCCGGACGTCGGCAAGCACTTCGATGTAGCCACGCCGGATGAGATACGGTGTTGC
>Ga0164242_10004300_pt1 | contig 16023 bp, 12 predicted proteins | sample OricomgcompostMG_FD_108783 | JGI IMG/M metagenome (GOLD analysis project Ga0164242, IMG submission 108783) | Miracle-Growth compost microbial communities from Emeryville, California, USA - Original compost - Miracle growth compost (MG) ... | reverse complement strand
GCGGCGATGATCGACCACGTGAACGCCACCGAGACCAACCACATCATGACCATCGAGGATCCCATCGAGTTCCTCATCCGCGACAAGCGCTCGATCGTGAATCAGCGCGAGGTGGGTGTGGACACCATCAGCTTCGGCCAGGCGCTCAAGAGCGCGCTGCGCCAGGATCCCGATGTCATCCTCGTCGGCGAAATGCGCGACCTCGAGACCATCGAGACCGCGCTCACCGCCGCCGAGACCGGCCACCTGGTGATGAGCACCCTGCACACCCTCGATGCCACCGAGACCATCAACCGCATCGTCTCCGCGTTCCCGCCGTACCAGCAGAAGCAGGTGCGGCTGCAGCTCGCCAGCGTGCTCAAGGCGGTGGTGAGTCAGCGCCTCGTGCCCCGCGCGGATGGCCGCGGGCGCCTGGCGGCGGTGGAGGTCCTGGTCTCGACCGCGCGCACCCGCGAGCTCATCGAGGACAAGGACCGCACCAAGGAGCTGCACGACGCCATCTCCCAGGGCGTCGACACCTACGGGATGCAGACCTTCGACCAGTCGCTGATGAGCCTGCTGCAGAAGGGGCTGGTGAGCTACGACGAGGCGCTGCGCCAGGCCTCCAACCCCGACGACTTCGCGCTGCGGGTCTCGGGCATCGGCGGAACCTCGGACAGCAAGTGGGATGGGTTCGAGGGGCAGGCGGCGCCAGCGCCCGCGCGTCCCGCGGCCGCACCGCCGGTCTCCGCCGCGCCCGCGCACCTGCCTGCCGCGCGTCCGGCGGCAAGCTCCGGGAACCTCGCCCGGCCCGCGAGCCCGGCCGGCCCGCCCATTCCGCGCGCCCCCGCGCCTGCGGCGCCGGCCAAGCCCGCCGCCGCGCCGGCGGCTGCGCCTGCAGCCTCCGATGATCCCGGCTTCGAGATCGAGCGGTTCTGATCAGTCGCGGAAGTTGTTGAACTGCAGGTCGACCTCGAGCGGCTCCTGCTGGGCCCGGAGGAGCTTCATCGCCTCCTGAAGCTCGTCCTTGCTCTTGCTGGTGACCCGCAGGGCGTCGCCCTGGATCGAGGCCTGGGCCTTGCGCTTGGCGTCCTTGACCACCGCCACCAGCTTCTTGGCCTTCTCCACCGGGATGCCCTGGACCAGGGTGAGCGTCTGCTTTACGCGGTCGAGGCCCGCCGGCTCCACCTTCCCCAGCTCCAGCCCGCGCAAGCTCACGCCGCGCTTGGCCAGCTTGCTGAAGAGGACGTCGCGGGCGGCGTCGAGGCGCCCGGCGCTGTCGGCGCGGAGCAGCAGGGTGTGCTTGTCGGGCGCGAGCTCGACGGTGGTGCTCGTGCCCTGGAAGTCGTAGCGGGTGCTGATCTCCTTCTTGGTCTGGTTGAGCGCGTTGTCCAGCTCCTGCATGTCAATCTTCGAGACCACGTCGAACGAGGGCATGTTCGTAGCTCCGCGAAGGTCACATCTCGATAACGATCGGCTGCACCACCGGCCGCCGCTCGCCGTTGCGGCGGAAGCTGCGCTGCACTGCGCGCACCGCCGAATCGCGGAGCTGCGCGGGATCCCGCTTGGCATACTCGGAGAGGGCGGCGAGCTCGTCGCGGACCTCCTCGCGGGCCCGGGCGAGCGCGAGGCCGTCGGGATCGGCGAGGCCCAGCGCGTAGAGCTCCGGTGAGCGGAGCAGCATCCCGCTGGTGCGCTCGACCATCAGCAGCACGCTCACCATCCCGCCTTCGGAGAGGGCGCCGCGGGTGGCGATGGTCTCGCGCGGCACCGCGCTCCCGCCGCGGGTGGCCTGGGCGATGCGGCCCACCGGCGCTTGCCCGGTGATCTGGGCGGAGCCGGGGGCGGCGAAGTCGATGATGTCGCCGTCGCGGGCGAGCAGGCACTGCGAATCGGGCAGGGCCTCGCGGGCCAGCCGGATGTGTCGCGCGAGCTGGCGCGCCTCGCCGTGGATGGGGATGAAGGTCTCGGGGCGCACCGCCTCCATCACCAAGCGCTGCTCGTCGCGCGAGGCGTGCCCCGAGGCGTGGACGTGGCCCTCGCCGGCGTGGGTCTCCTCGGTGACCACGGTGGCGCCGCGTTCCCAGAGGCCGTTGATGAGCTCGTGGATGCCCACCTCGTTGCCGGGAATGGCGCGGGCGGAGAAGACCACCACGTCGCCGGCGCGGATCTTCTGGCGCCAGTCGGGATCGAAGGTCATCCGCCAGAGCGCCGAGCGGGGCTCGCCCTGGGCGCCGGTGGTGGCGATGAGCACCTCGTGATCCGGGAGGCGGTCGAGCTGCTCGGCATCGACCGCCACCGCAGAGGCGCCGTGGAGGATGCCCAGCTCTTGCCCGATGCGGAGGTTCTCCACCATCCCGCGGCCCAGGGGCACCAGCTTGCGGTTCGTCTCGGCGCAGATCTCGATGAGCTGCTGCAGCCGGATGAGGTGCGAGGCGAAGAGGGTGACCACCACCCGCGAGGCCGTCGACTGCACCAGGTCGCGAAGCGTGGTCCGCACCACCTCCTCGGAAGTGGTGGTGCCGGCGCGCTCGGCGTTGGTGGAGTCGGCGAGCAGCGCGGTGGCGCCCTGGCAGCGGGCGAAGGCCGCGAGGTCGGTGGGGCGGCCCTCGAAGGGCGTGGGGTCGACCTTGAAGTCGCCGGTGTGCACCACGCAGCCGAACTCGCCGCGAACCGCCAGGCCGAGCGCATCGGGGACGCTGTGGTTGACGTGGATGGCCTCGACCTCGAACGGGCCCAAGCTCGCGCGTCCGCCGGCGCGAATGGGTCGCAGGTCGGCCTCGACCTTCAGCTCGTTGAGCCGGTTCTGCAAAAGCCGCAGCGCGAACGGCCCGCCGTAGACCGGCACCTTCGTCTCCCGGAGCAGGATGGGCAGGGCCCCGAAGTGGTCCTCGTGGCCGTGGGTGACCAACACGCCATCGAGCGTGCCGAGCGCCGCGCGCAGGTAGGCCAGCTCAGGCACGTAGATGTCGATGCCGCGGCCGCGCTCCAACCGGGGGAACATCAGCCCGCAGTCGATGAGCAGCCGTCGGCCCGAGGCCTCCAGCACCATCGCGTTCATTCCGATTTCGCCGAGGCCACCGAGCGGGACGAGGCGCAGGCTCATGGGGCCGCTGGATAGCAGCCTTCGCCGGATGCCGCAGCGCCGAAATTCAGGCCAGGTCGGCGCCGAGCAGCTCGCCAAAGAGCACCGGCGCCACCTGCTCGAGCAGCCTCCCGGCCGAGAGCAGGCCACCGCAGTGGTACGGCTCGCGAGCCAGGGTGAGCGCCACCGTGCGCGGAAGCAGCGCCTCCCAGAATGCGGCCGAGCCCTCCGGGAGCAGGTGATCGCGCACCAGCGCTTGCGGCCAGGGGATGACCGCGCGCGGATCGGCGTCGCTCTGCGAGGTGAAGCAATCCAGGTCGAGATCGAGGAGCACCGGCGCTTCTCCCCCGGGCAGGCGGCCACCGCCGTCGAGCCAGGCCTCGGGCGAAGGCGCGCGCTCGATGCGGTGTGTGCCGCCGCGGCGGTCGCGGTAGCTGGCGGCCTGCAGCGCGCCTTCGGGGCTGGACCGCGCGAACGCGAGCACATCGCCCACCAGGCCGGCCTCCATCGCCGCGACGATGTGGTCGATGTTGCGCACGTCGAGCTGGAGCCGGGCGTGCGCATCCAGCGCGAGCGCGCCCTCGCGGCGGTCGGGGACGCGCGCGGGCTCGGTCGGGACCGCGAGGTCGAAGTGGCGATCGAAGGTGACCAGCAGCGCCGGCGCGCGGCCGCACTCCTCCAAGGCCAGCGCCCAGCAGGGCAGCGCGAGGCGGTGCGGATCGAAGACGAAGCCGGTCTTCGGCCCGCGCCCTGCGAGCTGCAGGCGGGTCACGCCGGCCAGCCGCAGGTGAACCGCCGTGTGCTCGCTCACGAGCGCTCCGGCGGCGCGAGCGCCTCGATCGCCGGCGGGCTCTCATCGCGCGCGCGCAGCAGCACTCGGCCCAGCAGGAGCGCCGCGACGCCGCCGTCATCGGGGAAGGGCAGAAGCTCGGCGGCTTCCGCCCGGGCGGAGGCTTCGGTTCCCGGAGCACCCGAGGTGGGCCGGGCGTTGTGCAGGGTGATGCGCTCGGGCCTGCCGCCGGCGCGGAACGCGAGGTGGTCGGCCTCGACGCGAAGGTCGACCAGGCCAAGCCGCGGTGTCAGGCCGCGCATCAGCTCGGCGCGCGCCGGCACCGGGACGAACGAGCTGCCGCTGAGCGCCAGGGCGAGGGCCTCGTCGATGTCGCGGCAGGCCTCGGAGAAGAGCCGCGGCGGAACCTCGGCCAATAACACCGGCGCTTTCCCGCACCAGAGCTCGAGCCCGGCGTAGAGCGGGCCGGCGGGGCCTGCCTCGGCGAAGAGCCGCGCCCGGAACTCGCCGAGGTGAAGCTCGGGGGAGATCTCCACCGGCGAGAGGGTCGGGAACCAGCCGCGGCGGGCCAGGAAGGAGAGCGCGCCGGGCGTGAGCGCCGAACCCCGGAGCCGCTCGAGGCGTTTGCGTGAGAGCTCGCGGCCTCCGGCGCGGTAGAGCTCGCGGAAGAGCTGGTTGAAGGGCGCCCGCGCTCCCGAGGCGAGGAGCCGCGCCTGCCAGGCGCTGCGCTCGGCGTCGAAGAGGTCCACCGCGTGGGCCACCCGAAGTCGCTTCGGCGCGGTCCAGCTCCGCACGCCGTTGCGCAGCATCCCCTCCGGACCGAGCAGGCCCGGGCCGCCCGGAGAGTCGAAGAGCACCGCGGACAAATCGATCCCCGCCTCGATGAGCGCGTCGCGCGAGAGCTCGCTCCCATCGCGCAGGCTCGCTTGGAGCTGCTCGGTCCAGCTCGGCGGCGGCGGCGGGCGGGCGGGCAGGGCGCCGCCGGCGAGGGAATCCCAGCTGCGCCGACGCGCCGGCGGGATGGCCTGCCGGGCACGGCGGGCAATCGCCGGTGCGACCTCCGGCTCGCGCGCGGCGCGCCAGGCGGTGAGCCCGGGCAGCTCCGCACCCAGCTCGGCCGCCCCGGCCAACGAAGGGAATCGCAGCACGACCTTCACCGCCGCGGCTTTGGGCTGGCCGGCCAGCACCTCGGCGAGCCGCGCGGCGCTCGGCAAGCCGACGGTGGGCGCAGGCTCACCCGCGCAGCCCTCGTTGGCGAGCGCGAGCACATCTTCTGCGGCGAGCTCGCGCACGCAGGCCATCGCCCGCCGCGCGACGCCTGCGGCCGGATGATCCGCCTGGCACGCGGCCGCGGCCCGGCGAACCGCGGTCAGCACCGCATCGAGCGCGCCGTTCGACGCCGGGACATAGGCGTGGGGCGAGCTCAGCCCGCCGAGCAGCCGCGCGGTGAGCTCCGGAAGGTGCGGGACCCCCGAGTCGAGCAGCCCTGGAGCAAGTGCCCGCGCGAGCGCCTCGCCGTTTGCTTCGCCCCGGGCGAACCGCTCGAGCTGCGCCAGCGCGCGCGCTTCGGCGAGGTGCTGCCCGGGGAGGCCGGCCACCAGCGCGAGCACCCCGACCGACGGCGCGCCGCACTCGTGCGCGCCGAGCGCCAGCTCCTCCGCCACCAGGGCCGCCTCGGCCGCCGGGAGCTGCTCGAGCGCACTCAGCCTTCCGGGGAGCTCGATGGGCAGCGGCAGGTGCCGCGACCAGAGCTCGAGCACCCGCGCCGCGACCCCGTGCTCGCGCGGCGTCCGCGGGAGCGCGAGGAAGGCGGCCGCGGCCAGGCGGGGCGCCCCGCCACCGAAGCGGGCGGCCATGCGCTGCCACTGGAGCAGCGCGGTGCCGTAGGCCGGATGCTCCTGCGCCGGTCGGGTGCGCAGCAGGTGGAAGGCGGAGAGCCCGGCCCACGAGGGCGCAGGTCCGCGGCCGTGCTCGAGCAGCGCCTCGAGCAGCCAGCGCGCGTCGTCGGGGATGTCGGCGAGGAGCTCCATGGGGTTCACGCGCTACAGCCGTGCGCCCGCAGCGTGGGCGAGCGCACCGCGGGGTGCGGGTTTAACGTTAGCCATAGCCTCACCACTCCCGAGGGCGCCATGCCGACGACCGAGATCACCAGCGAGAACTTCCGCGAGACGGTGGAGAAGGACGGCATCGTCCTGCTCGACTGGTGGGCCAGCTGGTGTGGCCCCTGCCGGATGTTCGCGCCCATCTTCGAGCAGGCCTCGACCGCGCACCCCGACGTCGTCTTCGGCAAGGTCGACACCGAGGCCCAGCAGGAGCTCGCCGGGGCTTTCCAGATCATGAGCATTCCGACGCTGATGGTATTCCGGGATCGCGTGCTGCTCTATTCGCAGCCGGGGGCGCTCCCGGCGGATGCGCTCGAGCAGATCATCTCCAAGGTCAAGCAGCTCGACATGGATGAGGTGCGCCGGCAGATAGCCGACCACGAAAAGTCGCACCCCCAGGGCGAGCCGGTCTGAGCTCGCGCGAGGGGGCGCTGTCCTTCTCATGCAGCGGCGTTCAGCTCGCGCGCTTGGGCTCGGGCTGCGCGGCCGCGCCGTTGGCCAGCGGTGCATTCCGGGTGACCACCTGGGCGGCCATCAGCGTCTGCACCACGCGCATCACGTCGTCGGAGCCGCCGGAGACCGCGCTCTGGGCCCCGCTGCCGAAGTTCACGAACTGGCCGTTGGCCAGCGCGCCGGCGACCTGACCGGTGAGCTCGGGCGCGAGCTCCAGCCGCCGCAGGTCGAGGTAGAGCGAGCCCGCCTCGGCGAGCGCCGCGGCCTTGCCGCGGATGGCGTCCATCTCCGCTTCGGCGACCGCGCGGATGCGGGCGGCCTCGGCGCGGCCCTCGGCCTCGACGATGATCACCCGCTTCTCGGCATCGGCGGTGGCCTGGGTGATCTGGGTGGCCGAGAGCTCGGCCTCGCGCTGCTTGCGGACCATGGCCTGACGGTCGGTCTCGGCCCGGGCGATGGCCGCGCCGTTGGAGGCGATCTGCATCTTCAGCTCGCGCTCCTGGTCGTTGACCTTCTGCGCCGCCTCGAGCTGGGCGATGCGCGCGCGCTGCTCCTCCTGCGCCTGGACCACATCCGCGCTGGCCTTGGCCCGCGCCGCCGACTCGCGCCGCCGCGCCTCGGCCACCTCGCTGAGCACCGCCTTGATGTTGAGGCTGTTGAACGAGAGGCCCAGGTCGAGCAGCTCGCGAGAGCAGGCATCCTTGATGATCACCGCCAGCTCGTCGTCCTCGCTGCGGGCCACCATCTCCTTCATCTTCTCGGCGCGCTCCTCGGGGCTGCCGCCGGCGGGCAAGGTGAGCTGGGCGCGGGTGTTGAAGAGCTGGTCGTGCCGCAGGAGGTTCACCGCGCGGCGGCCGGCGGAGCTGAGCACGTCGGTGAGGGTGTTGAGCTGCTCGGGCGGCGGCTTGGAGAAGAACTTGTTGGCGGCGGTGTTCACCATGGCGTCGTCCTCGCCCACGCTGACGATCGCCGAGGCCTTCACCGTGACCTTCACCGGCGCGGGGTTGCCGGTGGCATCGAGGTCGGCGGTCTGGTCGGTGATCTCGATGTCCACGTTGATGGCCTGCGCGGGAATGATGCGGCTGACGGTGAAGAGCGGGACCAGCGGCGCCTTGCACGGCCCGCGGTAGATGCGGAGCCTGCCGTTCAGCCAGCTGATGAGCCGGATCTCGCCGGCCTCCACGTCGCGCAGGAACGCGTTCACGATGAACGGGGTGAGCACCACCACTGCGGCCACCACGGCCCCAGCAACCTCTATCGACGTGTCCATGACTGCCTCCTTCTCGGTTTTGAAATTCAGGTGATTGCCACGAAGACGCGCTCCCGCTCGGCGTCGACCTCTTCCACGCGCAGCCGGTCGCCCACCTTCACCGGCAGCTCGAGCTGCCCCTCGACCAGCACCGCGGCGAACTGCACCGCGCGGCCGTCGCGGACCACCTGGACGATCCCGCGCCCGTTGCGGAATCCGGTGACGGCGCGGGCCTCCTCGAGCACCAGCCCGGCGAGCGGGCTGCTCGGGCGGCCCTGGAACCGAAGCGCGGTGCGCCAGAGGGGACCCACCAGCACCGCCTCGATGGCCAGCGCGGGGACGAGCGCGGCGATGCAGGTGGCCCACATCGGCCAGTGAAGGACGGCCCAGGCCACGTCGCCGAAGGCGCCGAACAGGGCGAGCATGCTCAGCACCGCCCGGGGCTCTGGGATCCACGAGGCCTGCGCGGCCCCATCCAGGCCCTGGCCCTTGTGGCCGGAGCCCGCCTTCGCCGTGCCCCTCGCGTGCCCGGCCAACTTGCCGTGTCCTGCGAGCTTGCCGTGCCCGCCGACGCGCGCGTGGCCGCCGAGCTTGGAGCCGCCGTGGACCCGGCCGTGGCCGCGCATGCCAGGCAGGGCCATGACGAGCAGCCCGCCGAGCCCGATCACCATCGCGACCACGAAGAGCGTCATCGACTTGTCCCTCCGCCACGTGCCTGCCCGCTGCGCCTGCCGCCCCACGAGCCCTCCACCGCAACATTAACCGGCAGTGTGGCTTGCGTCCGGAGATCCGGAACCCGGGCCCCTCTACAGATATTTTGTGCTCAAAGAAAGAGCTTCCGGGCGCCAGCCAGCTCGGGCGCTGCTTTTCAGGCCGCGCTGGCGGGCCATCTTTTGCGTGCAGGTTTCCGCGCGCCGATGCGCAGGGAGTAGGCCCATGTCCGAGGCAAATCCAATCACCGTGGCGCCGCGGCCGAGTTGGTCGGCGATTCTTTCGGGCGCCTTCGCCGCGCTGGGGATCTCCATGTTCCTGGGCGCGCTGGGGCTCGCCATCTTCTTCTCCAGCGCCGACCACTCGCCCAAGGGGGCCATGGACTGGCTCGCGATCTGGAGCCTCATCGTGCCCATCGTGGCGGTGTTCTTCGGGGCGCTGTTCTGCGCGCGGCTGGCCGGACCGACGAACCGGTTCGGCGGCGCGGTGCACGGCCTCTCGGTCTGGGGCTTCTTCTACGTCATCGGCGCGGCGGTGCTCGCGCTCGCGGCCGCTCCGCTCTTCACCTCGGCGAGCACGCTGGCCGGCTCGGTTTTGGGGACCGCCGGTCAGGCGGTCACCGCCGGCGCAGGCTCGAGCGACAAGCTCGCCAGCACCCTGGGGCTCGACGCCAACACGTTTTTGGGCCCGGTGAACCAGAAGCTGCAGGCCCGCGGGCAAAAGCCGCTCACGGTGGCGCAGCTCAAGACCGCGCTCGACGACGGCATCAAGACCTCCATCGCCCAGGGCCGGTTCGACAAGCAGATCTTCGTGAACACCGTGGCCAAGGACACCTCGCTCACCCCCGCGGACGCGAACCAGGTCTTCGGCTCGGTCGGCGGCGGGCTGCAGAACGTCAAGGGCTCGCTCTACACCGCGTACAACCACTTCATGGACGGGCTGGCGCTCTACACCTGGTTCCTCTTCATCTCGATGGGCCTGGCGCTCCTCGGCTCGGTGCTCGCCTCCTCGCTCGCGGTCTCGCGGGTGCAGCGCGAGGATCAGGTGCGCGGCTACGGGGTGCAGCGCGAGGTCCGGCCGTAGCGCGCCGCACGCGAGCGCCTGCCCTGCGCGCGGGCGCTCGCCTGTAACCTCGCGGCGGCGCACGGGTTGGGTCCCAGCGCTCGCTCGGCCGAGATTCACATCGCGGCGCGATGTCTGGTAGGTGTCACGCCGTGGTTTCGCCGCAACATCAGCCCGCGTTGCCCCTCGAGAGCCTCGAGGCCGAGCCGCGTGCTGTGGAGTGGCTGCTCCGGGCGGCGATCGTCGGGAGCCTCGGCGTCCTCTGCTACCTCACCTTCGCCAGCGCGGCGTTCCGGCAGATGTTCCTCGCCTTCGAGGGGCACTCCTGGAGCCGGCTGGTGGAGCGGCCGAGCCTGCTCTGGGCGGTGATGGGCACGCTGATGCTGTGCCTGCGCACCGCCCTGTGGTTCCGCTATCGGCCCTTCGCGCCGGCGGACCTGACCACCGCGCCACGGCTCACGGTCATCATCCCCGCCTACAACGAGGGCGCGATGGTGCAGCAGTCCATCGAGTCGGTGGCCGCGGCCCGGTATCCGCGCGACCGGCTGGAGATCTTCGTCATCGACGACGGCAGCAAGGACGACACCTGGGCCCACATCCAGGCGGCGGCGGCGCGCCACGTCGGGCTGGTGACCGCGCTGCAGCTCCCGGAGAACCGCGGCAAGCGCCACGCGCTGGCCGAGGGCTTCAAGCGGGCGCGCGGCGAGGTGCTGGTCACGCTCGACTCCGACAGCGTCATCGAGCCCGACGCGCTGCTGGCGCTCGCCGGCCCGTTCCGCGACGAGCGGGTGGGCGCGGTGGCCGGCAAGGTCACCGTGCTCAACAAGGCCCAGGGCGTCATCCCCCGCATGCTCGCGGTGCGGTTCATCCTCAGCTTCGACCTGCTGCGCGCGGTGCAGTCGACCTACGGCACCGTCTACTGCTGCCCCGGCGCGCTGACCGCCTACCGCGCAGACCTGGTGCGCAAGCTGCTCGAGCCCTGGATGCAGCAGACCTTCCTCGGCGCGCGCTGCACGTTCGGGGAAGACCGGGCGATGACCAACTTCGTGCTCGCCGCCGGCTTCGACACCGTCTACCAGCGCACCGCGGTCGTCCGCACCGTGGTGCCCCTGACCTACTCGAAGATGTGCAAGATGTTCCTCCGCTGGGACCGCAGCTACGTGCGCGAAGAGGTGCGCTACGCCGGCATCCTCTGGAAGCGGCCGCCGGGGGCGCTGGTGATGTCGCTGCTCGAGACCGTGGTCAACAACGCGCGCTACCCGGTGAGCTGGGTGAGCCTGGCGCTGCTCTTCGCGCTGGTGCCCACCCACCCGCTGGTGCTGGTGCGGCTGCTCTTCGCCATGGGCCTCTTCTCGGCCTTCAACATGCTCTATTACCTGCACAGCGAGCGGTCGACCGACTTCCTCTACGGCATCCTGTATTCGTACTTCTCCTTCTTCGCGATGTTCTGGATCTTCCCGTACGCGCTGGTGACGGTGCGGGCGCGCGGCTGGCTCACCCGCTAGCGGCCAAAAATTTGCCGGGTGCCACAAGTGGGTCGACGCTTGTAGCACCATGTCGAATACCCAAATCCAACCCCGTCGTCCGCGCGTCCCCTTCGTCCGGCCGGTTCACGTGAGCCAGCACGACGGCTCCGGCGCGCGCTGGCTGCTCGCGAGCAACATCTCCGAAGGCGGCCTGTTCGTGCGCACGCCCCAGCCGCCGGCGGTGGGCACCCGGTTGCGCGTGGACCTCGAGGCCCGCGGACAATCGCTGCGCTTCGCCGAGGCGGAGGTGGTCTGGAGCCGGCCGGTGGATGTGACCCGGCTCTCCCAGGCGCTGCCCGGCTTCGGGGTGCGCTTCCTGCCGCTCGGCGAGGAGTCGGGTTCGCTGGTGCGACACCTGGTCGACGTCGGCGGGACCGGGCGCGGCCAGGCCAAGACCGTGCCGTTCAGCTCGCCCGAGGCGTTCAGCCGGCCCTCCCGGGAGCCGCTGCACGCGCCGGCCGCGGCGATGGTGGATGCGCTGCTTCCGACCGACCGCGCGCCCACCGGCGAGTGGAGCACGCTGCCGCCTCCGAATCCGCAGACTGAGCCCAGGGTGGTCGTGAACATGGAAGATCCGCTCATCGCGCTCGGTGATGAAGAGCCGCTGCTCGACCGCGGGTCGGTCGCGGCAAATCCCGCCGAGCTTCCCTCCGAGCCGCTGCGGCGAAAGCGGGCGCGCGGCGGCGACTGGATCGCCGGGCTGGTGCTGGTGGCCGCTGCCAGCGTGGGCGGGCTCTGCGCCTGGCGCGGCCTGGCCGAGCCTGCGCCGGCCGCCTCGGCGCCGGAGACGGTGACCGTCTTCACCGCGCAGCCGCCCGCAGCGCCGGCATCGGCATCGACGGAGACCGCTTCGCCCGAGGGGCCCGGCGAGCTGACCGCGGCCGTCGTTGAAGCGGCGCCGCCGGTGAAGCCCACGCCCGCTCCCGCGCCTGCTGTGCCGCCGGCGCCAGTCGCTGCGCCGGCGCGCGCCAGCGTCCTTTCGCTGCCCAGCGGGGCGGCGAAGTCGATAAGCCTCAGCGCGACGCAGGGCGCGCTGCGGGTCGAGCCCGTGCTGCTGGCCGGCGCGACCATCGACCGGGCGTTCGCCCTGAGCTCCCCGCCGCGCCTGGTGATCGACCTCAACGGCCCCGCCCCCAAGGGTGCGCCGCGGGTCGAAGGACAAAGCGGCGTGACCGCGGTTCGCCTCGGCGCGCGGTCCGGCGGAACGCGGCTGGTGCTCGACCTCACGCGCGCTGCGGGCAAGGTCAGCCGCGCCGGCGACGCCATCCTGGTCGAGCTGCGCTGAGCAAGGCCGCGCGTCGGGCGCGGTCGAAGCGTTCGGCGAGCTACCTGCGGTGCTCCAGCCCGGTCAGGTCGACCTCGGCGCCCTTCTTCTTCGCCGGGTGCGGCTTGGCCTTCGCGCGCGCCGGCGGCTTCGGCTTCGCCGGCTGCGGCACCGGCTCGGGCGGATGGCCGTGGTACTTCACGTCGGCGATCACCCGGTCGAGCTCGGCCTTGGCCTGCTCGGACTGCCCGTCTCCAAAGAGCGAGCCCAGCGCGCCGCGAACGCTCCCCGCGGTCGGCACCTGAACCTGCGGGCTCGAGCCGTCGGCGCCGGGGAAGTTCGCGTCGACCTGCGCGGTGCTCTGGCCGGCGAGCGCATCGGTCGCGGCGCCGAACGCGGCCAGCGCCGGCTTGATGGGAGAAATAGAGCTCTTGAGCAGGAAGGCGGTGGCGCCCAGGGGCAGGAGCCGGCCGAGGAGCAGCTTCAGCATGCCGGCTCCTCGGCGCGCTCCGCGGCGAGCTCCTCGATGCGCGCGGAGAGGGTGAGGTCCGCGGCCATGGCGCGCAGGAACGCGGCCTTGGGCAGCGCCAGCACCAGCGCGTCCTGCTTGGCGCGCACCGTCGCGGTTCGGGGCACGTCGCGGAGCAGCGCCACCTCGCCGAAGTGGTCGCCCGGACGGAGCTCGCCCACCGGCGCGCCCGCCGCGTCGAGCACCTCGAAGGTGCCGGCGCCGACCAGGAAGAGCGCATCGCCGCGCTCGCCGGCCTTCACCACCACCTCGCCCGCGGCCACGTTGCGCGGGGTGAGCCGCAGGGCCAGCGCGCTGAGCCGCTCGCCGGGGAGCTTTCCGAAGAAGGGGCTTTTGTGCAGCGCCGCGGCCGCGCGGAGGAGCCGGGTGACGTCCACCTCGCCGAGGCCTTTGCGGACTTCGTCAAAGTCGGCGCTGGTCAGCACCGCCGCCTCCACCTCGGTCAGCGCCCGCACGCTCGCGGTGCGCGGCACCCGGTCGAGCAGCGCGGTCTCGCCGAAGCAGTCGCCGGGACCGAGCCGCGCCACCTCGCGCGACAGGCCGCTCGGGAGCTCCACCTCCACCGCCACCTGACCGGCGCGCAGCGCGAAGAAGCGATCGCCGGGCTCGCCTTGCACCACGATCCGCGCGCCCACCGGATAACGCACCGGCTTCACCGCGCCGGCGAGCGCCTGAAGCTGGGATGAATCGAGGTGCGAGAAGATGGGCATGGCGCCCAGGTCCGCGCTGGCCAGCGCGGCGCCGGTGGGCTTGCCGGCCACGCTCTCCCGCGCCGGCCGCAGCGAGCTCAGCGCCCGCGCCAGCGCCACCAGCAACCCGAGCAGCGCGGCCGGCATGCAGAGGGTGAGCAGGGCGGCGCCGGCGAGCGCGAGCAGCTTCTCCGCGCCGGGCGCCTCGATCGCTGCCGAGACCAGCGAGAGCACCGCCACCACACCCCACTTGAAGAGCACCTGGATGAGACCTGCGAACCAGCCGAGCGAGAGCAGCAGGGTGACCACCAGCGCGCCCTCGCCGGGGAAGAAGTGCGAGGAGGTCACCCGCGCCAGGATGCGCTTCTGGAGATAGGCGCGGGCGTGGTCGCGGAGATCGGCCACACCGAGCACCGCGCCGAGCAGGTGGCCCATCGAGGTGGGCTCGAAGGGGATGAGATCGGCGGCGAGCACCGCCACCGCGCCGGCGAACATTCCCGGCCTGAAGCCCAGCGCCGCGGCGGCCAGCGCCGTGCCGCACAGCGCGGCCAGGTGGGCGAGCCCGCGCGCGAACGGCTCGAGCAGCACCACGCCGTGGCCGTCGGGCTCGAGGTGGGGAAGACCGAAGCTGAGCGAGAGCCGCAGCCGCTCCGGCCGGACACCGCAGAGGCCCACCGCCGCGGCGCGCGAGAACCCGCGCGCGGTCAGGGCAAGCGCAGCCCCGAGGAGCGCCCAGAGGGTGTCGAAGCCGCTCACCGGCTGGACGGCGCGGGAGTGGCCCAGCACCGCGAGCGCAATCAGGACGACCAGCCCGCCCACCGCCACCGCGGTGCCGCTGCCAATCGGAATCGCCAGCAGGTTCGCGTCGGCGAGCCGCTCGAGCCGGCGGTGCTTGCGCAACAGGCCGGCGCGCTCCAGCTCCTCGGGCGGGTTTGCCAGGAGGCCACCTCGGGCGAGCGCGCGGAGCAGGTCGCGGAGCGCTGCGAAGGGCACGAACCCGTGCGCGCTGGCGTGTTGCTCGGCGATGTCGGCGAGGGTGCGCTGGCCATCGACGAGCGCGAGCAGCGGGGCTTCGTCGGCCGCCAGCTCGAGGGCACGGCCGGTGGCGGGGTCCCAGATCCCCGCGCTGCCATCGGCGCGCAGGCGGAAGCGGGCGGTGGCGGAGAGCCTGGGTCGGAGCAGGTCAATCAAGCCGGCGCAGCGTAGCACGCAGCCCGCGGCCGCTATCGACCGGGGACGATGAGCGGCGAGCCGGCGCGCTGCTCCGGCAGCGCCTCGCGCGAGCGCTCTTCGGCGAGCAGCTTCTCGCGCTCTTCCGGAGGCAGCCGCGCCAGCGCCGCCTGGGTCTGCTCGAAGAGCGCCTTCTGGAAGAGGGCGCGCGCGAGCGGGACCTCGGCGATAGGCGTCTCGCCCGCGAAGGCCCGCGCGTTGGCGGCGAGGAGCACGGCGGGCGCGTGGCGGCCGGTGGCCTCGAAGTAGTCGGCCTGGCGGAAGAGCCGCTCGGCCCAGAGCGCGCGCACCTCGCCGGTGAAGTGCTCGCCCACGGTTCGCTCCAGCGCGGCCTCCAGTTGCTGCCGGCGCTGGGCCTCGTCGAGCACGATCCGCGAGCTGGCGACCTCGTCGATGCGCTGGGCGAGGGAGCGCAGGACGTCGGCGGCGGGGAGCCAGCGCGCGTTCTCCAGCTCCGCGAAGATCTCGGCGCCCCGCGCCACCAGCGCGCGCTCGGCCTCGGCATCGAGGGCAGGCCAGCTCCGGCTCGCCGCCGGAGTCGAAACACCCGGGAACATCCGCGAGAGCTCGGACGAACCTTCCCGCTCGGCCCCGTGCCTCGCCGCCGCCTCTCGCGCCGCGGCGATGAATCCCCCAAGCGAAGCCGGCGGCACCTCGAGCCAGGCCGGCTCGTCCCCGCGCGGGTGCGAGAGCTCGCGCGCGAACTTGCGGTACTCACGCCGCGGCATCGGCGCGAGCTCCACCCGCGCCACGCCTTCCACATCGGAGAGCTCGCCGAGGACCGCCTCGAAGCCGCGGAGCGCGGCGTGGGGCGCGATGAAGGTGCGACGCCCGTCGATGTCCACCGGCGAGAGGAACGCCGGCAGCGACTCGTCGGCGGCCGGGTGCGAAGGCGCCGGCGCTTCGCGGCGCGGCAACTCGAGCGGGCGGCCCTCGCTCTCCAGCCGGTAGAGCTCCTTCTTCACCAGGCGGCGCAGCAGCTTCGGGCCTTCGCTGGCCGCGGCCAGGAACGCCACGCGCTGGCGGTCCACCGCATCGCGCGCGACGAGAAGCAGGAGGGACTCGGGCAGGCCTTCGGCATCGGACGGATCGCTGGCCTGCAGCAGCGCCTGGGCGCGCTCCACGAGCTGCGGCGGCTGACCGAGCGCGGCGGCATCGGCTCTGCGAAGGGCTTCGAGGCGTTCGGAGACAGGCGCATCGGACATGTCGCGCAATATAGGTCGGAGCGTCCGCCCGGGCCGGCGCGAAGGCGAGCCGCCGGCGCGCCCATCGATTAGGCTGCGCGCGAGGTTCAAATGCCCGAAGCCCTCTGCGAGCTGCGCAACGTGCACAAGGTCTACCGGCTGCCCAACGG
>Ga0164242_10004299_pt1 | contig 16023 bp, 15 predicted proteins | sample OricomgcompostMG_FD_108783 | JGI IMG/M metagenome (GOLD analysis project Ga0164242, IMG submission 108783) | Miracle-Growth compost microbial communities from Emeryville, California, USA - Original compost - Miracle growth compost (MG) ... | reverse complement strand
GGCCCGCTGAGCCAGCGCCGCGCCGCGAACTCGATCGTGCACAGCAGCCACAGCGCGGCGGCGCGGCGGGCGGTGGCGCGCCGGCCCAGCAGCCCGGCCAGCAGCGCGGCGGTGCCGGCCGCGGTGGTGGCGGCGTGCGCCGGCATCCGGCCTGGTCCCTCGCCGATTCGGGTCCGCCAGCGGCGGCCGTGCTTGCGCCGCATCAGCGCGTTGTCGCGGTTGCCGATCTGGGCCCGCACGCTCGAGCGCCAGGTCGCCGGCGCCACCGGGTGGGTGCAGCGACGCTCGCCGCGTAGGATGGTTCCGCCGGCCGACACGATCCGCAGCGCCAGGTCGGAGTCCTCCCGGTAGGCGCGGGGGAACCGCTCGTCGAAACCGCCTGCGGCGACCAGTATGTCGCGGCGATAGGCCATGTCCGCGGTGATCCATTGCGCGGTGGCCAGCCGCGCGGTCCGGCGTTGGTCGTCGCTGGGCCGCCGCGGTGTCGGCACCTCGAGCACCGCCTGGGAGCCGGCGGCGCCGCACGCGTCGGCGGCCTTCAGGTCGAGGCACAACGCCGATATCCAGTCGCGGTCGGGCAGCACGTCGTCGTCCAGGAAGCACACCCAGCGGCTGCGGCTGGCGCGCCAGCCGACGTTGCGGGCGGCCGCCGGTCCGCGCCCGCCGCTGCGCAACACCCGCACCGGCGGGTCGTCCGGCAGCGGCAGACCGTCGCCCGGGCGGGGCCGGTCGTCGACCACCACAACCTCCGGCGGCTGCGGACCCATGCTCTCGCGCAGCGCAATCAGCAAGCGGCGCAACGATTCCCGCCCCACCGTGGGTATCACCAGCGTGTAGTCGTCGTGCCTCACAGATACCGCCTGACCAGGTAGGGGCCGACGGCCAGCACGTCGATCGGGGAGCTGCCGAACACCTCGAGGGCGTCGCGCGGGGTGTCCACCATGGGCCGTCCGGCGGTGTTGAAGCTGGTGTTGACGACCACCGGCACCCCGGTGTGCTGCGCGAACCGGTTGATGGTGGCGTGCAGCAGCGGGTCCGCATCCGCGTCCACGGTCTGGATCCGCGCCGTGCCGTCGACGTGGGTGACCGCGGGAATCCGGCTGCGCCAGTGCTCGGCGACGTCGTGCACGAACAGCATGTACGGGCTGGGAAGCGGTCCGCGGGAAAAGATCTCGGCGGCGCGCTCGGCCAGCACCATGGGGGCGACCGGCCGGAACTGTTCGCGGCCCTTGACGGCGTTGAGCCGTTCGGTGTTGGCCGGATAGCGCGGATCGGCCAGCAGCGAGCGGCCGCCGAGTGCGCGCGGCCCGAACTCGGCGCGGCCCTGGAACCAGCCGATCAACTGGTTCTCGGCCAGCGCGTCGCCGACGGCCGACGGAAGGTCGTGCGGGCGTTCGTAACTGACCGCCGCGTCGTCGAGTGCCGCCCTGACCGCCGCGTCGGACCAGCCGCGGCCCAGCTGCGCGCCGGGCATCGGTGCGATCGGCTCGTCGAAGGATGCGGCCAGGTGCAGCGCCGCGCCGAGCGCGGTGCCCGCGTCGCCGGCGGCCGGCTGCACCCACACCCGGTCGAAACCGCCCTCGGCGTGGATGCGGGTGTTGGCAACGCAATTCAGCGCCACCCCGCCGGCCAGGCACAGCGCGTCGCCGTCGGTGCGGTCGCGCAGCCAGCCGACCAGCTCGAGCAACACGTCCTCGACGACGCGCTGCACGCTGCAGGCCAGGTCGGCGTGCACCGGGTCGAGCGTCGCCGCGTGCGGCGGCCGGGGCGGGGCGAGTCGCTCCCAGTCGATGGGCTCGGTGCAGAACCCGCCGTCGCCGCGCGCGTACACCCGCCCGCGCAGCCGGTCGGCGAAGCGGGGCCGGCCGTAGGAGGCCATCGCCATCACCTTGTATTCGTCGCTGGAGCGGGTGAAACCCAGGTGCTCGGTGAGGCTTTCGTACAGCAGCCCCAGCGAGTGCGGCAGCTGCTGGACGGCCAGCACGTCGAGCTTGTGCTCCCGATACACCCCGGCCAGCATGGAGGCGCGCTCACCGCGCCCGTCGACCACCAGCACCGCGGTCTCGGGATGCGGGGAGGCCAGCGCCGTCGACGCCGCGTGCGCGACGTGGTGGCGCACGTGATGCACCACCGCGGGGTTGAGGCCGGGCAGCGCGGTCTTCAGAAAGCCCGGCGCCCGTTCGGCATACAGGGTGCGCAGGCGCTCCCAGTCCCGGTCCAGCCCGGCGGGGTCGAGCGGTTCCTCGTACATCAGTGCCGGGTCGTAGGAATAGCCGACCGCGTCGATGTCCTCGGCCCGCACGCCGGCGTGATCCAGGCACCAGCGGATGGCCGCGACGGGCAGCTCCCAGGTGGCGAAGGGGACCGCCGGTTTGCCGTGCTTGCGGCGGGAGAACCGCTCTTCCTCGGCGGCCGCCACCACCCGGCCGTCGATCACCAGCGCGGCGGCCGGATCGTGAAATACCGCATTGACTCCGAGTATTCGCACTCTGCTGCCTCCTACCGGGTCCGCCGGTCAGTGGTCGCGACGAGCTGTTGCGCCGACTCACCGGTGCGCCCGGCCCGCTCGGCGAACCACGCCAGGGTGGTGCTCAAGCCGGTGCGATAGTCGACCCGCGGCCGCCAGCCCAGCCTTTGGCGGGCCAGCCGGATGTCCGGGCAGCGGCGCTGCGGGTCGTCGGTGGCCGGCGGGGTGAACTGGATGGTCGACGTGCTGCCGGCCAGCTCCCGGATCAACTCGGCGGCGGACAGCACGGTCAGCTCGGTCGGATTGCCGATGTTCACCGGGCCCGCGAAGTCGCTGTGCGCCAACGCGATCAGCCCGGTGATGGTGTCGTCGACGTAGCACAGCGACCGGGTCTGCAGCCCGGTGCCGGACACCGTCAGCGGATCGCCGCGCAGCGCCTGCAAGCAGAACGTCGGCACCATCCGGCCGTCGTCCGCCCGCATGCCGGGCCCGTACGTGTTGAAGATCCGGGCCACCCCGACATCGGCGCGGCCGAGGCGGTGATAGGCGAACGTCAACGCTTCGGCGTACCGCTTGGCTTCGTCGTATACGCTGCGCGGGCCCACCGGATTGACGTTGCCCCAATAGCTTTCGCGCTGCGGATGCGACTCGGGGTCGCCGTACACCTCGCTGGTGGACGCCAACACGAACCGGGCGCCGGCGCGCTCGGCGATCTCCAGCGCGGTCGCGGTGCCCGCCGAGCCGGTGCGCAGCGTCTGGATCGGGCGGCGCTGGTAGTCGACCGGGGAAGCCGCTGAGGCCAAATGGAATACGGCGTCGAAGCCGCTGCCGACCTCGTCGATCAACCCGGGGTCGCAGACGTCGCGCTGCACGAACCGGTATCCGGGCCGGTCGCCGAATCGGACCGCAGGCCCGCTGGTGGACAGGTCGTCCACGCTGACCACCTCGACGCCGTCGTCGAGTAGCCGCGCGCACAGGTGCGCGCCCAAAAAGCCGGCGCCGCCGGTGATCAGCACCCGGGTCAGTGATCGCATCGGGCTCTGGTACCCGTCAGGTCTGGCGTGAAACCCCGTTTCACCGTTGCCCTTCGGGGTAGTAGCCCCGGTCATGTCGACCATGCCGCGCACCTCCTTCGTCATCGCCACCCGGGACCGCTCGGCGGAGCTGACCGGCACGCTGACCCGCCTGCTGGACACCACCGGGTGCCCGATCATCGTGGTGGACAACGCATCCCGCGACGACTCGGTCGCCGCCGCCAGCCGCATCGCCGCCGCCGGCCGGGTGACCGTCATACCGCTGAGCCGCAACGCCGGCGCAGCGGCGCGCAACATCGGTGTGGCGCGGTGCGGCACACCGTACGTGGCGTTCTGCGACGACGACTCGTGGTGGGCGCCGGACGCGATCGCGCGGGCCGAGCGGATCTTCGACACGTTCGGCACCGTCGCGCTGTTGGCCGCGCGCACCGTGTTACTGCCGGCGCGCCGCGACGACGAGTTCACCGAGCAGCTCGCCCACAGCCCACTCGGGCACCGCGCGGGCCTGCCCGGGCCGTCCATTCTCGGGTTCCAGGCCTGCTCGGCACTGGTGCGCGCGTGGGCGTTCCGACGCGTCGGCGGGTTCAGCCCGATCCTGCACTTCCGCGGTGAGGAAACCCTGCTGGCCTGCGATCTGGCCGCCGACGGCTGGGACCTGTGCTTCTGCCCCGAGCTGGTGGCATACCACCGGCCGTCGCAGATCCGCTCGGCGAGCCGGGCGCAGCGTGCCCGGATCCTGCGCAACGCGCTGCTCACGGCCTGCCTGCGCCGCCCCGTCGACCGGTGCGCCCGGGCGGGTGCGGCGCTGGCCTGGGCGGCGCTGCACGACGCGGCCCACGCCAAGGCGTTGCTCGAGGCGACGGCGGCGTTGCCGGCCGCACTGCGGGAACGCCGGCGGCTGCCCGATGCCGTCGAGCGTTCGCTGCGGATGCTGGAAAGTGGTTGAGCCACAAGATCACCCGGATCGCGTGCTCGGGGTGCCGACCCCGCGCCGGGCGGGGGACAGCCGTTCGTAGATGCGTTCGGTGTCGGCCGCCACCCGGTCCCAGCTGTAGCGGGCCCGGGCCCGCTCCCGCCCGGCCTCGCCCAGCGTCCGGCCGCGGCGGCCGTCGCGCAGCAGGGCGGCGACGGCCTCACCCAGAGCGTCCGGGTCCTTGGGCGGCACCAGCCGGCCGGTGGCGCCGTCGACGACGGTGTCGCGGATCCCGCCCACCGCCGTGGCCACCACCGGGACCCCGCAGGCCATGGCTTCCAGCGGCACGATGCCGAACGGCTCGTACCACGGCGTGCAGGCCACCACGTCGGCCGAGCGCAGCAACGCCGGCATCTGCGCGCGGGTGACCCCGCCCAGCAGCCGCACCCGGTCGGCGACCCCGAGCTCGCCCGCCAGTCGTTGCAGCCGCCGCGCCTGCTCGTCGCCGGCCAGTTCGGCCGCCGGCGGCCCGCCCACGATCACCAACTCGGCGTCCGGGATGCGGGGCAGGGCGCGCACGATGGTGTCAAAACCCTTGCGCGGCACCAGCCGTCCCACCGTGACAATGCGCGGCCGCGCACCGCGGGCAGCGACCGGGCCGTCGGGGGTGAACGCGTCGAGGTCCACTCCGCACGGCACCACCGAGGTGCGGGATCGGGCCCGGCCCATGCGCACCAGCTCGAAGACCTCGTCGGTGCTGGTGGCCGCCACCCAGTCGGCTTCCCGGGCGACCCGGGCTTCGACGTCGATCCGGCAGTCCGGGCTGGTGTCGTCGCTGCCCTGGTGCAGCCGCTTGGTCAGCCCGAGCGCGTGGAAGGTCTGCACGGTCGGTATCGAATGCGCGCGGGCGGCCTGCTGGGTGGCCACCCCCGACATCCAGAAGTGCGCATGGGCCACATCGGGCCCGTCCGAGCACCACTGCTGGCGCAGGAACTGCGCGAAGCCGTACATGTATTGCAGCAACTCGTCTTTGGGCAGCACCCGCGCCGGTCCCGCCGGCACGTGCACCACGCTGTAGCCGTGCGGGGTCTCGACCGAGTCGGGAAGCCGCGGGTCGTCGCGGCGCGTGTAGACCACCACGTCGTGGCCGCGCCGCGCCAGCGCGCAGGACAGCTCGGCGACGTGGACGTTCTGTCCGCCCGCGTCCACGCCGCCCAAATGTGCCAGCGGGCTGGCGTGTTCGGAGATCATCGCGATTCTCATGCGGGTTCCTTCCCTGCTCATCTGCACAGCTCCCCGATCACTCGGTCCCAGTCGGCCAGAAAGCGTTTGAGTCCGAACCGGGCGGTGGCGAAGTCCCGGGCGGCCTTGCCGGCGGCCACCGCCCTCGCCCGGTCGTCCAGGAAGCCCCGCAACCCCTCACCCAGTCTGGCTGGGTCGGCGCTGACAACTCCTGCCTCGCAAGGGATTACGAACGGCGCCATGGTCGAGCCGACGGCTACCACCGGCATGCCCAGCAGCATGGCCTCGATCAGGGACAGCCCGAGTGAGGTCCAGCGGGCCGTGTGCAGGTAGACCCGCCGGCGCGCGACGTCTCCGAACAGCCGCGGGGTGGGCACGTCGCCGCGGCCGCGCACCGCGCCGCGGTTGGCGCACAACCCCTCGGTGCCGATGCCCCATACGTCGATCTGGGCGTAGGCCGACAACGGTTCCAGCAGATCGGCGCCGACGATGCGGCCGCGGCGCCCCGGCTCGTTGATCATGGTGGCCACCCGGGGAATCTCGCCGCTGTACAGCGGCCCCGGGTCGGCCACCCCGTGGCCGATGACCCGGGTCGGCGCAATCCCGTTGTCCCACATCAACCGGTTGAAATCGGTGACGTGCACCAGGGGGATGTCGGCGCGGTCGGCGAGCGGATGCCGGGTCTGTGCCGCGCTGGGGCGCGGGGTGTTGTGCTCGACGTAGACCGCCGGCACGTCGACCCCGACCCGGCGGCCTGCCCAGCGGGCGACCAGCTCGGCCTCGTGCGGGCGTTGCAGCACCACCAGGTCGATATCGCGGTCGGCCAGGTCCTCGAATGCCACCTCGCGGGCGTTGGGCCAGCACCGGCCGGCCAGTCCGATGCCGTCCGGGCCGCGGTCGGGGGCCACCGGGATCAGGTAGCGGTGCCGGCCCGCGACGAAGGACTGCGTCCACGACCCGTGCACATGCCACACCAGGACGCTCTTTGCTCGGACAGGATCCAACATGGCGGGCCAAATACCCTGTAGGTACTGGCATAAACAGCGCCGGGCCCGACGTTTTCCCCGGGCGCACGGTCCCGGCGAGGCGCAGCGAACCTCTGTAAACCGTTAGTGGGCAAGTGATTCCACGCGTAGGGAACCGATTCTCCGGCGCCCGCGGCGCGCGCCGGTTCTGTCCAGTAAGCGAATCGCCGGGGACATTTGACGAACGGTTGTCGGTGTCGAACCGGTTTGCCCGGCCGCCGGCCCCGCGCGGGTGCCGGGCCGCGCGGACAAACCTGCCGGGCGGCGCTAGGCCGATTTCGGCAGCGCGGATGCTCCGGAGGCGCTGTGGCCCTTGGCCACTCGCCGGATCAGCATCCGGGTGGCCTTGTCCAGGATCTCCTGGGCGGCGTCGGGGTCGCGGGCGCGGCCCGCGCGCCGCGTCGCCGCGCCGATGGTCAGTCCCCGCTCATACCCGGTGATCACCCGCGGGTCCACATAGGAGCCGCGCGCCACCGCCGGGGTGTTGCCCAGCTCCTCGGCCACCTCTTTCATCACCGCCGCCTCGACCCGCCTGGCGACCCGCCGCGACACCGCGGGATCGGCCTCGGCGAACGCCGCCGCCGCCAGCACCGTGCCGTGCCAGGTGCGCAAGTCCTTGACCGTGTACTGGTCGCCGACCAGCTCCTTGAACCGGTCGTTGAGGTCGTCGGCGCGCACCTCCGACCATCCGGATGCGGTGCGGCACACCAACAACCGGTCGCCGCGGTGCCGCCGTCGCATCAGCGCACGCACCGCCCTGACCACTTCGCGATCCTCGACCCGCACGGTGCGCCGGACCCCGCTCTTGGCCGGGAAGTCGAACTCCACCGCGTCACGCTGGACCGTCACGTGCTCGCACAGCAGGGTGGACAACCCGTAGGACTCGTTCTCCTCGGCGTACTGCTCGCCGCCGGAACGGAAGTAGCCGCGATCGAGCAGCCGCAGCCCCAGCGCCAGCACCCGCTCGCGGGTCAAACCCCGGGCGGCCAGGTCCTCGGCGATTCGGGCCCGCCAGGCCGGCAGCTCGGTGGACAGCTCCAGCACCCGGTCGAACTTCTCCTCCGCGCGTTCCTGCTGCCACGCGCAGTGGTACAGGTACTGGCGGCGACCGGCCGCGTCGACGCCGACGGCCTGGATGTGGCCGTTGGGGTGGGGCGAGATCCACACTTTCTTCCACGCCGGCGGAATGACCAGATCCTTGATGCGCTGCAGGGTTTCGGGATCGCGCACCGTGGTGCCGTCCGGCGCGTGATAAGAAAATCCCTTACCGCGCCGTTTGCGGGTGATCCCCGGTTTGCTCAGCACGCTGCGACGGAGCCGCATTCGGAACCCTCCAGTTTTCTTGGCTGTCCGCAACGGCCGGCCGCAACGCAATTGCGGGCCGGGGCCATTCGCCTCAGATACCCACCCGAGAAGTCGTTCACACCGCGGCGGCGCCGGCAGGCGAATGCGAAAACGACCCGCCACGGCGTTGTGGCGGGTCGTCTCCGATGGCGTCAGCCGGCCATGAACTCCTGGTACGCCGACTCCAGATACGGCGGCAGCGCGGTGACATTGCACTGCCGTTCGGTGTCGCCGATCGGCGCCAGGATGCCGCGCAGGTCGTTGTACTCCTGCGGGTGACCGGTGAAATAGCTGCGCAGGCTGGATTCGGCCTGCGGCCGCGGCTGGCCGTAGGCGGCGGTCACCACCTGGTTGGCGTCCGGGTGTGCCGCCAGGTACTGCTGGGCCGAGCCCTCCACCGCGGACACGGTGGAGTTCACACCGCTGGGACTGCAGTCGGGTGCGGCGGCCGCCGACGGTGCGCCGACGATGCCCATGGCCATTCCCCCGAGCAGACAGCCGGCGCTGACCCCGGCCACTTTCCGGCGCGCGACGATACTGCTGATTTTCATGTGCTTTGTTGTCCTTCGAATTCGAAGCGAAATGTTGTCGACTGAGGCTCCCGATCCTCGAAATCCAAAGTAGCGGAGGCCAACAGTGGCGGTGTTCGCTGACAACGAACCCACCGTGCCGGTAAGGGCCGTCGGACGGGTGTTTGCTAAGCGAATGATCAACCGAGCCGCGAATTTTTAAGAAATGGCGCCGCGCTCTTAGGCAATGGTGAGGGTGATTGTGACGGAATCGTTATCCGCGCCGGGGCTTTCCGTCGCCGTCGGCGCCCCGATGGTCGCCGTCGGCGCCCCGATGTCCGTCGCCGTCGCGGCCCCGATGGCCGTCGCCGCCGGGCGGCGCCAGGGTCTGCAGCCAGGTGTCGACGTCGGGCCCGACGACCACCGCGTGCCCGGAGGCCAGCAGCGCCCCGGCGCCGAGCGCGGACACCGCGGGCTCGACACTGCGCACCGCCCGGCGATCGCCTTGCCGCACAAGCAGTTTCGAGGTCAGTTCGGGAAGCCGGATGGCGTCCGGGCCGGTGATGGTGCGCGGCGTGTGGGTCTGCGCCAGGGCGGTTTCGACCAACACGTCGGCGACGGTGTCGGCGGCGATGGGCTGGATCAGCCAGTCCTCGACGATCACCTCGTTGTCGTCACAGCTCACCGCGTCGTGGTTGGTGGCGAATTCGTACCACTGCGTCGACTTCACGACGGTGGTCGGGACCGGGCCGTCGAGCAGGATCTCCTTCGCCTCCCGTTTGGCCTGGTAGTAGGGGAATTCGTCGAACACCGGGTCCTCGATGCCGGCGATCGTCAACACCACCAGGCGCTGTACTTCCTGGGTGGCGCACGCCCCCATGATGTTGCGGGCGGCGGTGGCCAGCGTCTGCCGGATGTCGGATCGCCCGTCGGGCGGCACCGGATTGGAGACGTCGATGACGACGTCGACCCCCTCGAGCGCCCGGGTGAGCCCGGGCGCGTCGAACACGTCGACACCCTGCGCCCGGGAGATCTCGACCACCGCGACGTCACGCGGCCTCAGCCGGGCGACGACGCGGGAGCCGGCCGTGCCGGTTGCCCCTATCACGGCGATGGTGGTCAGTGCTCTCACCTGCCTTCTGCTCCGTGCCGCGGGGGAGCTACCCAGTAACGGCCCGTTCAAACCCGCCGACCGTCGGTCCGCGGCGTGACCTGCGCCGGCGGCCGGGCCCGCGGTGACGACCCGCACATCCCGGGCGCGATACCGGGCGAACCGTTTGACACCGCCCGCGGCGGGAACGCCTTGGATGCCATCGAGCGCAAGCTCACTCACCACCTACCAGAGAGGTCGAACCCATGGGGGACCAGCAGAGCGGGCCGCAGGAAGCGGTCAAGGGCGCCGTCGAGGGCGTGAAGGGCAAGGCCAAGGAGGTCGGCGGGACCATCCTCGGCCGCGACGACCTGACCGAAGAAGGTCAGGCCCAGCAGGACAAGGCCGACGCCCAGCGCGACGCGGGCAAGAAGGAAGCCGAGGCCGAGTCGGCGCGGGCCGGCGCGGATGCCGCCGAGGAGCGCCAGAAGAAGAACCAATAGGCTGCCCGCCAAGGGGAGGGGCCCGGTCCGATCGGCGGACCGGGCCCTTTCCGTGCGCGTGGGTTTCAACCGATCGGGTCCGGCTATTCGGGGTGCAACGGCGTTGGCGGCGTGCGGCGTGCGGTGAGGTAGCGAGGTGAGACATGGGCCTGGGGCAGCTGGTGGGCGGCGTGGTCGGGTTTTTGCGCGCGGGCTATCCCCGGCAGGCGCCCGCTGTCGGCTACGCGCCGGCGCTGGCGCTGCTGCCGCGGCGCACCCCCGACGACGACATCGCCACCGTCGCGAGAATTCTTGCGCCGCAAGGTATCACGGGCACAGCGCGGATCGACGCGGCCGAGATCGGCGCGCAGATCGTCCGCATCGCCGACGAGCTACCCGCCCCAGGCGACGTCGAGCGGGTGCTGGCGGCGATGAGCCGTCACACCCGCTGCAGGTCCACCACCAACGGGCGGTGATCCGAGATCGGCATCAGGTCGGCCTGCACGGCGGCGCAGCGCAGCCGGCGATCATCGGTCAGGATGTGGTCGAGCTGGCGGTTGGGGTTGTCCGCCGGAAAGGTTTTGGCGTTGCCCAGCGCCCGCATCCCCGACCAGCGGCGCACCGTCTGCGGCGTCATGTTCAGGTCCCCGGTCAGCAGCCGCGGCCCGGGCAAGCCGCGCAGGTCGCGAATCAGCCGGCGCAGCTGGCGCCGGTTCCAGCCGGGAACGAAGGACAGGTGGGTGTTGGCCACCGTGAGTTCGCCGATCGGGGTGCGCAGCTGCGCGATGACGGCGGCGCGCGGTTCCTCGTCGACGATCATCACCCGGTTGGGGCCGGGCAGGTACATCGGAAATCGCATCGGAATGCGGGGTAACCGCAGCACCTGCCAGCTGGCCACCGGATACCGGGACAGCAGCGCGATCCCGTAGGCGGCGGTGCCGGGTTGCTCGTCGCCGGTGGCCGCCATCCAGGTGGCCCCCGGCGTGCCCGAAATCGCGGCCACGAAGCGGTGTTCCACCGCGCCCATGGCCTCGGCCGCCGCGCCGGTCAGATCGGCGTGTTCGGACCGGGGTTGGTCGCAGTCCACCTCCTGCAGGCTGAGCACGTCCGGATCGAGCCGGCGTATGCAGTCCCGCAGCCGCTCCACGATGACGCCGTCGCCGACGGTGCGACCGTGCAGGATGTTGAAGGTCGCCACACGCATAGCTTTTCGGCTGCTCACTTTCCCCTCGTACGGTCACCCCCCGCGCCGTGCGCCCGAGCGGGTTACCGAAAAACCACCTCGCCCACCGCCAGCAACCGCGCCAGCACGAACCCCGGCAGCGCGGGGGCCGAGCCGCCGGTGGGCTCGAATCGGCTGCGATACCGTTGCGCGGCAAGGCGTTTGCGACTCACCGCCCAGGCCGGCGCGGGCACCGCATGGGCCCGGTCCCACGGTACCGCCGGGTCGCCCGGAACGGCCCAGTGCCACATCCACACCGGATATTCCAGCAGCGCGGCTCCGGTGTGCGCGCAGGCGGCCCACGCGGCGTGTCCCACGGCCTCGTGATCGGGATGCCCGGCGCCGCGCCACGGCGCCGCGCACCAGGCGCCGGGCGCGGCGGCGCGCAGGATCTCGGTCAACGCCCCGGTGAGACGTTCCTCGTGAGCGGTCAACTCGCCGCCCGGAAGGCCCAGCGACAGCGGGGGAGGAGCGTTCAATGTGTTTGTCGCCGACCGTAATTCGAATCTGCGGATGGTCTGGGCGCGAAGCCGCTCCGAGGCTGCGGAGCCGGGCCGTGCCCCGCCGTCGCTGACGCAGACCACCTGCACGCGAACGCCGATCGCCACCAGCTGGGTGATCATCGCGCCCACACCGAGTGTTTCGTCGTCGGGGTGGGCGGCGACGACGACCAGGCCGGGACAGCCGGCCAGGTTCAGGGCGGGCAGCGGCGCCTCTTGAAAAGCGGCCAGCCACAACGGGACCGGGGTGCCGCTGTGGGTCAGCGGCTTGGCGGCGAACCTGGCCCGGTTGCCCGCCGGCACGGTCGTCACGGCGCCCGCACCGCCCGCCGTCCGGCCAGCCGGCCGAGTTCGGCCAGGTCGCGCTCGGCATGGCTTTGCCGGATGTAGATGCTCAGGTCGGCGACGCGCTGGGCATGCCGGCCGTCCTGGCACAGCGGGCCGGGCCCCAGGGCCCGGCCGGTGCGGGTGATCGCCTCGTCCACGGCGTGTTCCACCACCGTGCGCACCCGGCGGGCCAGCAGCTGTGCGGTACCGGCCCGGTCGAACGGGTCGGCGTCGACCTGCGCCGCGGCCGCGGCCAGCATCGCGTCCCCCGCGGCCAGCGCGGCGTCCACGGCGCCCAGGTGCGCCAGCGAATACGCGTCAGCGGATTGGCTTGCCGCGCAACGATACAGCGGATCGGCGACCCGGCGCGCGCCGCCCAGCCAGCAGGCGGCCACGCCGATGGCGCCGTGCCAGAAGCCGGGCCGGATCAGATAGTCGCCCGGGTCGCCGACGGCGACGGCGTGGGTGTTGGTGAACTGCACCGGCCTGGTGTCGCTGCCGGCCATCCCCGCGTTCCACCAGGTGCTGGGCAACGCCTTGACGGTCGGGTCGGTCACGGTCACCGCGAACAGGCCCGGTGTTCCGTCGTCGCGGCGCGCGGTCACCAGCGCATGCGTGCAGAACCCGGCGCCCGGGCACCACACCTTGGTGCCGTTCAACAGGTACGCGCCGCGGATGTCGGTGGCGGTCAGCACCGCGTCCGGGGCCTCGGCCGCCCACACGCTCCACAACTGCCCCGGTTCCGGGGGCTTGCCGCCCAGTTCGTGCAGGATCGCGACGGCGTCGACGTGCGCCTCGGCCACCCTGGCCGCCACGATGTTCTCCGCGGCCAGCTCGGCCAGGCGTTGCCAGCGTTCGGCGGTGCGCCCCGAGGCGGGTAGCGGCAACTCGAGCCGCCCCGACTCCAGCCAGTGCTTGACCAACCCCGCCGTCACGCGCAATCACCCGCCACCGATCCCCCCAATTGGCCAAAGCGACAGACGATTCCGTCGAGCCGGCCGGCGCCGGGCCGACCGGCCAGCCAGCCCGCATCCACCCGGCTCCCGGCGCCGGTGCACGTCGCCGGCTTGGCTGCCTCGTTGTGCGCGGGAATCACCACGGCGACAGCATCATAGGCGCATGGCACAGGAGTTGACATAACCCACGATTTCCCAATCGGCCGCAAGTTAAACGGTCTTGACAACCGCGCGGCGCCGTGACCAGGGGTCAACGGGTTGGCCGCCCTGCGGGCGGGGTATGACTATGCACCATGACATCCGGCGACGCGCGCGCCGACACCGCCGCGGCCGCCCCGCGGCTGCGGGAGGCGCTGCGCGCGGCGGCATCGGCGCTCAAGGAGAAGGGCCCGCGTTTCGCCCTGGCCGGCAGCTACGCGTTATGGGCTTACGGCGCACCGGAACCCAGCCACGACGCCGACCTGGTGGTGGCCGAGGCGGACGTGGAGACCGCGGTGACCACCCTGGCCAGCGCCGGGTTCGAAATCGAACGCCCGCCGGAGGACTGGCTCTTCAAGGCCCGCACCGGCGACATGCGGGTCGATGTGCTGCACCGCCTCAACGGCGTGCCCGTCGATGCGCAGACCCTGGACCGCGCCGAGCACCACGACGTGCTGGCGATCGGCATGCCGGTGCTGCCACCCACCATGGTGCTCGTCCAGCAGCTGCGCTCGCTGGGCGAGCACCACTGCGACTTCGCCAAGCTGCTGCCCGCGGTGCGCGCCGTGCGCGAACGGCTGGACTGGGACGAAATCCGGGCTCAGACCGCCGACAACGACTACGCGGTCGCCTTCCTGGTGCTGGCCGAACGACTGCGGTTGACGAGATGACGGATCAGTGGTTGCGCAGTTTGGCGACCAGCTTGTCCTTGGTCAGGCCCGAATAGCCGGAAATGCCAAGCTCTTTGGCCCGCTTCTTCAATTCCGGCACGGTCCAGTCCTGATAGGACCCGGACTTGCCGCCGCGGCGGCCCACCGACGACTTGCCTTGGCCGGCGGCCGCATTGGAGATGCGCGCGGCCTTCTCCTTGGATTCGCCCTTCTTGCGCAGATCCTGATACATCTTTTCGTTCTTGATCGACGAGCGCGGCATGACTTGTCCTCCTGTCCACGATGACGCCTTCTGAGCCGGATGCCCGTCCCGGCGGCCGGGAAAACCTTTTGGCGGTCTTCGGCCGGCTTTCAGGCCGGCACCGCGTCGGTGCGCCGCTGCCAGCACCGGTGCTGCGCGAGCGCGGCGGCGAATTCCTCGGCGAAGCGCTCGGGCAGCTCGTCGGCGGCGGCCTTGGTGGTGACCACCGCTTGGTCGTTGAGCACGTCGGTGTCCTCGGCGAGCCGGTTGTCGATGCCGGCCTTGCGGAGCAGGTCGACACCGGCCCCGTAGGCGCCGATCGGCTTGAGGTGTTTGTAGGCCTCGGTGACGAAGTGCACGGCGTAGCCGTCGTCGGACAGCGTCGACACCGACCGCGGTCCGCACGCCACCACCACCGCGTCGTAGAGCACCGACGCCATCGTCGTGAAGGACCGGTCCACCCGCAGCTCGCCGCCGGACCCACCCGCCAGCGTGCCGCCGGCCACCGGGGCCAGCACCTCGACCACCGCGCCGCGCTGCTCCATCAGCTCGGTGAAGCGTTGCGTGCCCACCACGTCGACGCCGTCGGCGGCCAGCACCGCGATCCGGCGCGACGCGATGGTGTCGCCGCCGTCGGTGACCTGCGAAAGCGCCGGGGAAACCGGTGCCGATTCGTCCACCTGCTCCTCGGGCGGCTCGGGCAGCCCCAGTTTCGCCGCGACCTGGGCGGCCAGCTGGTCATCGACGCGGGCGAGTTGTGCCACCACCGCGGAACGGATTTCGGGCATCTCCACCTTGCCGAGTTCGAAGGCGAAGGCGGCCACGATGTGTTCGGCCTCCACCGGCGACATGCTCTTGAAGAACATCCGCGCCTGGCCGTAGTGGTTCTGGAACGCCTCGGCGCGCTTGCGCATCGTCTGCCCGTCCACCCGCTGGGTGTAGTGCCGGAACACGTCCTCGTCGGCCAGTGCGGGACAACCGCCGCCGATGCTGTTCTTGAAGTAACTGGACCGGCCCTGCGGAATCGCGTGCTGCCCGTAACCGTCGTGCTGGTTGGTCCGCACCTGCGCCACCGGGCGGTTGACCGGCAGCTGCGCGAAGTTGGGGCCGCCCAACCGGATCAGCTGCGTGTCCAGATAGGAGAAGTTGCGGAACTGCAGCAACGGGTCGTTGGTGAAATCGATGCCCGGCACCACGTTGGCGGTGTGGAACGCGACCTGCTCGGTCTCGGCGAAAAAGTTGTCGGGGTTGCGGTTCAACACCATCTTGCCCACCGGCAATACCGGAACCTGTTCTTCCGGAATGATTTTCGTCGCGTCCAGCAGATCGAAGTCGAAGCTGAACTCGTCGTCCTCGGCGACCAGCTGCACGCCCAGCTCCCACTCCGGGTACTGGCCGGATTCGATGGCCTCCCACAGGTCGCGGCGGTTGTAATCGGGGTCTTTGCCGGCGATCTTCTGGCATTCGTCCCAGATCAGCGAGTGCACGCCGAGTCGGGGCTTCCAGTGGAACTTCACGAAAGTCCCCTCGCCGCGGGCGTTCACCAGCCGGAAGGTGTGCACCCCGAACCCCTGCATCATGCGGTAGCTGCGCGGCAGCGCCCGGTCCGACATCAGCCACATGATGGCGTGCAACGTCTCGGGCTGCAGCGACACGAAGTCCCACAGCGTGTCGTGCGCCGACTGCGCCTGCGGAATCTCGTTGTGCGGCTCGGGTTTCACCGCGTGCACGAAGTCGGGGAACTTGATGCCGTCCTGGATGAAGAACACCGGGAAGTTGTTGCCCACCAAGTCGTAATTGCC
>Ga0164242_10004298_pt1 | contig 16027 bp, 10 predicted proteins | sample OricomgcompostMG_FD_108783 | JGI IMG/M metagenome (GOLD analysis project Ga0164242, IMG submission 108783) | Miracle-Growth compost microbial communities from Emeryville, California, USA - Original compost - Miracle growth compost (MG) ... | reverse complement strand
GGCGGCATGGGCGGCATGGGCGGCGCCCGCGGTTTCGGTGGCGCCTTCGACGATTTCGCGGAAGCCGAGGACACGCGGGCACGCCTGGCGATCAGCCTCGAGGATTCATACAACGGCGCGCAGAAGCAGATCAGCATCGGCGGCCGCACGCTGAACGTGCGCATTCCGCAGGGCGTCACCGCCGGCCAGACGATCCGCCTTGCCAATCAGGGCACGCAGGGCGGCGATCTGCTGCTGGAGATCGAGTTCGTGCCGCATGCGCAATTCAAGCTCGACGGCCGCGACGTCACCGTGACGGTGAACATTGCGCCGTGGGAAGCCGCGCTCGGCGGCAAGGTGGCGGTCCCGACACTGGGTGGCAGCGTCGAACTGAACCTGCCGGCGAATTCGCGCAGCGGCCAGAAACTGCGGCTCAAGGGCCGCGGTTTGCCCGGCAAGACGCCGGGCGACCAGTTCGCGCAGCTGCAGATCGTCACGCCGCCGGCAGCCAGCGACGACGAGCGCGCGTTCTACGCGCAGATGGCCGAACGCTTCGCCAGCTTCGCGCCGCGCGGGTAACAAGCGCAAAAGCAAACCACGGATTACGCAGATTGAGGAGCTGGGACTGCGAAGCTTCTGATCTGTGCAATCTGCGGAAATCCGGGGTGAACGCCGCTTATTTCGCCTCGCGGTGATAGCGGGTCGCGACTTCGACTTCGTTCTTCGAGCCGAGGAACACGGCGACGCGCTGGTGCAGCGTTGAAGGCTGGATGTCGAGAATGCGCTGCGTGCCGTTGGTCGCGGCGCCGCCGGCCTGTTCGACGATGAAGCTCATCGGATTGGCTTCGTACATCAGGCGCAGCTTGCCCGGCTTGTCCGGATCCTTCCTGTCGCGCGGATAGATGAAGATGCCGCCACGCGTCAGGATGCGGTGCACGTCGGCGACCATCGACGCGACCCAGCGCATGTTGAAGTCCTTGCCGCGCGGGCCGGTCTTGCCTTCGAGCAGTTCGGCGACGTACTGCTGCATCGGCGCATACCAGTGACGCTGGTTCGACATATTGATCGCGAATTCCTTCGTGTCCTCGGGAATCTTCATGTCGCGCTGCGTCAGCAGGAATGAGCCGAGTTCGCGATCGAGCGTGAATGCGTGCGTGCCGTGGCCGACGGTCAGCACCAGCATCGTGCTCGGACCGTAGGTCGTGTAACCGGCCGCGACCTGCGCCGTGCCCGGCTGCAGGAAGTGCCTGGTTTCGAGCTTGTCGACGCCTTCCGGGCATTTCAGCACCGAGAAGATCGTGCCGACGCTGATGTTGACGTCGATATTGCTGGAGCCGTCGAGCGGATCGAACAGCAGCAGATACTTGCCGCGCGGATAGTCGCCCGAGATCGCGACGAAATCATCCTCTTCCTCGGATGCGAGGCCGGCGAGATGGCCGCCCCACTCGTTCGCCTCGATGAGGATTTCGTTCGACAGCACGTCGAGCTTCTTCTGCGCCTCGCCCTGGATGTTGCCGGTGCCGGCATCGCCAAGCACACCGCCGAGCGCGCCCTTGTTGACGGCATGCGAGATCGACTTGCAGGCACGCGCGACAACCTCGATCAGCAGACGCAGGTCGGCATTGATGCGGCCGGCGCGCTGCTCCTCGATCAGGAAGCGCGTCAGGGCGATGGGTTTGTTCGGCTGCGTCATCTGCGTGGCACTCTCGGCAACTCGCGGGGCAGGTATTGTCCGGACTAAACCGCGCTTTGGAAAGCTGCGCCGGCGCGCTCGTCACATTTGAAGAGAACCTGGAAGGATGACTGCGGCGCGTTGTCTGCCGGAGGTTCGAATCCTCGCGAAGAAACCAGCGATCCAAACAAAAAACCCTGCGCGAAGCAGGGCTTTTTGTTTGGATAAATGGTGCCCCGGAAGCATCTGAAAACTAGTCTAAGCTCCATGATAGAAAAGGATTTTCTATCAGTTCGACTTTCGAAATACCCGGAAAGTTACCCGACTGGCGAAAAGGCGCCGTCTGCGTCGACGCGATCTAGGCCAAAACCAGCCTGCTCGACGCAAAGGCGCTCCGATGAACGGCTGCTACCGGCACGAACATGCCGTTCAACTTCTCTGCGCTACCCACGATAAGGGCAGATTGTCGCCAGTAAATGTCTTGAGCCAATTACAGGTTGATTCGTTACCGGGAGGCTAAAACGTCTATTCGGAGACACCCACAATTCTGCAGGCAATTTCCGTCATTTGTTCTGACAATTCCTCAGGCTTAAGCGGAAAATCCGGCGTGTACCAGTTGGCCACGCGCGCGCCCAAGCTGGCGATTACCGTTGAGGTCAGTGTGAGGTTGCGGAATTTGAAGCCCCCTGAATCACGACCTCTCGCGAGAATATCCTTAAGTAGCTGCAGACTCTGTTCCCGCAAATCGAGCGCCGGTCTTGCCAGCGTCGGAGTAAGCACATGTGTCTCCGCATTGCTGACAATCGCTAGCGTCTGGTATTCAACATGAAATCGGACCATCGTCGACACCAGCGATGTCAGCTGGCTGTGTGGATCCGGCGCGCTCGCAAGTACTGCCGCCCGCAGGCAGCGCGAATGTTCCATCTGTCCGATGTAGACCAGTTCGGCAAGGATCTTTTCCTTGGATGGGAAATGCGAGTAAAGGCTGCCGGAAAGTAGCCCAACCTTGGAGGCGATATCACGCACCGTGGTTGTGCCGTAGCCCTTTTCAGCGAACAGCACGAGCGATGCGGCAAGGATCTGTCCACGGGTCCGATCCAAGTCAACCACCGGAGGCAGGCCTTGAAAGGAACCCGAGTCCGATTGATCGCGCCGCTGCGTTGTAGTCCCTTTCATAACAATCGCTTGCTTGTAAATTCTCATCTTATATCACGGCATTGACCGCCTCAAAAGATTTAGTATAAGCTGCAAAAAACTAGCGCTTGCTTGGCGGAGAGCAATATGGCGAATAGTGATGGCGCAGCCGCGCCCTGTCGGGCGTCGATTGCCGTGGGGGGCTTGGGGCAAAGCTTGATCGGCGGCCATGTCGCGCCCGGCTTCGAGCCGGTATTGGCCGTATTTGAGTCGCAATTTCGATCCGGCAATGAAATCGGCGCCGCCTGCGCGGCATATGTCGGGGGCCAATGCGTCGTCGATCTATGGGGCGGCCAGCGTGTGCCGGGCGCCGAGGAGCCATGGACACGGGACACCCTCGCGTTAGTGATGTCGACAACCAAGGGTTTGTCCGCAATGGCGATGGCCGTTGCGCACTCAAAGGGGTTATTCGACTACGACGACCCGGTTGCACAGCATTGGCCGGACTTCGCACAGAACGGTAAAAGCGCGATCACGATTCGGCAGCTGATGGCGCACCAGGCCGGACTGCCTGCCATCGACACGTTTCTCACCAAATCGCTGTTTGCGAATTTGGATGAGTTGGCACCCATTCTGGCGCGCCAGAAGCCTGCCTGGCCTGCGGGTGATCGCCACGGCTATCACTCGGTGTCGCTGGGTCACTTCCAGAACGAATTGATTCGTCGAGTCGACCCCAAGGGACGCACGATCGGTCAGTTCTTTCAGGAGGAAATCGCCCTGCCAATGGGCGGTGGCATGTACATCGGCCTTCCGGATCAGATCCCGGATACGCGACTTGCCGGCATCAAGGTGCAACAGTCCTGGCAAGCGGCACGCGAGCTGCCGCTGAGCTTTTTTCTCGGTCTGATGAATCCGTTCGGCCTCGCCGCAAAATCGTCGAGGAACCCGAAGTTCCGAAAGTTCGAGGACATCTTGTCCCGCGACACCCTCCGACTGGAGTTCCCGTCGCTCAACGGGATGGTTACTGCCCGGGCCGTCGCCAAGACCTATGCCGCTTTTGCCGCTTTGTCACCGCAACTCGGGCTGAACCGCGCGACATTGGAGCAACTCGAGCGTCCGTCCCTGATGCCGCTCCGCGGCGCCCGGGACGCATTGCTGCATGTCGATATCGCCTATTCACTGGGGTTCAACAAGCCCTTTCCGCGATTTCCCTTCGGATCGGATTCTCGGGCCTTCGGGACCTCCGGCGTCGGCGGATCGCAGGGGTTCGCAGACCCGGCGACGGGGCTTGGCTTTGCGTATACGCCTAACAAATTGGTGGTCGGCTATGTCGACGATCCGCGTGCGCGTGCGCTCCGCGAGACAACTTACCGCTGCCTGAGCTCCAGAGGAGATGCAGTATGAACTCAGTCAGTTCGGCGCGGAGAGACCTAGCGACGTGCCAAAAGCCGGACACTCGTTCACTGCGCCCCTTGATTGTCGGTTTCGCCCTCATCGCGATGAGTTTCGCTGCTGGCGCGCGTGCCCAGGAGGAGCTGAATACCATTCCGGTCGACACTCGAGCGTCCGAGCCCGCACCCGTTCAAATGGACTTGGACGATAGCGCGCCAAGAATTGAAGAAATCATCGTCACCGCGAACAAACGCGCCGAATCGATACGGGAGGTTGCCGGTAGCGTTGGCGCAGTAAGAGGAGAAGACCTCGAAAAGCAGAATGCCAAGGATCTGGAGAGCTTCATCAAGCTCGTTCCTGGGGTTTCCCTGAACAAGCAAGATCTCGGCAATAACTCACCGAGCATCCGAGGCATCACATCCGATAGCAAACTCGGAATCTCGCAGGCACCCACCGGCATTTATATCGACGATGTGCCCTTTACAGGCCCGTATGCATCATTTCATACCGTGGATGTGAATCCCTTCGATCTCAAGCGCGTCGAAGTCCTGAAAGGGCCGCAAGCGACGCTGTACGGATCGAATTCGTTCGCCGGCACGATTCGCTACATATTGAATAAGCCTGAAATGGGCCTGTGGGAAGGCAAGGTCGCCGTCGATTGGATGAATATCGACCATGGTGAAAAGGGGCTCTCTGGCGAGGCCGCGCTCAATATCCCGATCGGCGATGCGTTCGCGATCCGCATTGCAGGTCTGGCCAGAAAAACGCCGGGTTACATTGATGACAAGAGCGTCGGAAAACAGAAAGACGACGTCAACGGTGGCGACCAACGTCAAGGTCGAGTGCTCGCTGCCTGGCAGCCTGCCGAGGTTCCACTACAGGTAAACCTCGCCTACATCCGGCAAGACAGCCACCAGGACGATGCCGGATTTGCGGATCAACCTGAGCGACTCGAGCGTCGCGACACGCCGACGGCGTCCCCCGTCGATGATGCTTTCAATCTCACCAATTTGACTGCGCAGTACGATTTCGACTGGGCCTCGGTTCGGTCCTCTACCGCATTTCTAGATAAGAAGCTTGAGGGGTCTTCAGATGGTTCTCGCGCACTCGGGACGTCGAGCCAGAATCTGACCATCACCAAAACCCCGACCAAGAGCACGGAGCGATCGTTCAGTCAGGAGCTCAAGATTTCCTCCGTCGTCGGTGATGAAAGTCCGTGGACGTGGCTTGGTGGTTTATGGTTCACGCGATACGACGACGATCTTTATCTCGGCATCCATCAGGAAGTGAACGTCTTGGGCACGCCGATCGAACTGCCGAGCTTGCCGATTATCGAGTCGCCTGACGTCTACAACCAATACACATCGTCAAAAGGTACCGAATACGCGGTGTTCGGCGAGGTAACACGGACGCTATGGGATGACTGGACCGCGTCGATCGGCGCTCGCGTTTACCAGACCAAGCTGGATTCAGACTCGCATCTGAATGGCCTGCTGACTTTGGCGTCGACCGGGATGCCGACGACCGATTCAAAAGCGACGCTATCGGAAAAGGGGGTCAGTCCGAAAGCTTCACTGAAGTACAGGATCTCGGATGATCTTTCCGTCTATGCCCTGGTGTCACGCGGCTTTCGATTCGGCGGCAACCAGTTCCTGGATCCGCCCGCGATATTCGAAACGAATGGAACGATTCCGAAGAGCTACAAGTCCGACACCCTGTGGAACTATGAAGTCGGTGTTCGCTCGCAGTGGTTCAAGCGCGCGCTGACGCTGGATGCCACTGCGTTCTACCTCGACTGGAAGAACGTGCAGATTCAAAGAGCCGCACTGGGTGGGCTCTACAATTACGTCGACAACGTTGGTCATGCCCGCTCGACCGGGCTTGAAATAACAGTCGTCATCGCACCGTTTTCCGAAACCTTTCTCAAGGGGCTGACGTTCACCAGTAGTTCGGCCTTTATCGACGCTGTCACAACCGTTGATTTCCCAGCGGGCCAGATGACGGTTCCATCTGGCGCTCGTCTGCCGGGAACGCCGAAATTCCAGATCTCCAATGTGCTCTCGTATGCGCGCCAGTTTGGCGCGGTACTACCTGATGTTTACATCAGTCACTCATACATCGGTGGGTCGCCGTCCAACATCTTCGACTCGGTGGAAGTCGGCGATTACAACACCGTCGATGCCGGCATCAACGTCGCGATGACGAGTGTTCCAGGAGCGCCCACCCTGTCGTTTGCAATCAAGAATGCGTTCGACAAGAGAGCGCTGGCCGGAGCTACGGCGGATCCCGCACAGAGCTATACCGACTACTACTTCATTCGGCCGCGGACACTGGAGCTGTCGTTCTCCGCGCACTTCGAGTAGGCCGTCCGGATTCACGAGACAGGACGTCAAAATCACAACTGCAACTGGAAAATTCATGCCGCTCGATGATGAGTACAAGCGCCTTCTCGACCTCATGGATGGGCTGGGAATTCTTGAACCCTATTCCGGCTGCAGCGCCGAGGAAATCAGGGCGCGGATGGCGCCGCTGCAGGAGGCGCGAAAGCATGCCGGCGCGCAGATGGCGTCGGAAGAGGACCGAAAGATCTCGCTGCCGGGATACGAGTTGGCTATCCGCATCTATCGGCCCAACGACAAAGTGCAATTACCGGTCGTCGTTTACTTCCATGGCGGCGGGTTTGTATTCGGGGGGCTCGACAGCCATGCCCACGTCTGCCGAGAACTCGCCGATCGGGTGGATGCCATCGTGGTGTCGGTCGACTATCGACTCGCACCGGAACATCGCTTTCCGAAAGCCGTGGACGACGCATTTGCTGCTGTCTGCTGGGTTGCGGCCAACGCCGCCTCGCTTGGCGGTGATGGCGGACGCCTCGCGGTCGCAGGAGACAGCGCCGGCGCAACGCTTGCCACGGTTTCGGCGATTCGTTGCCGTGACGAAGGCGGGCCTGCCCTGCGCTTTCAGCTATTGATCTATCCCGGTACTGACGCCCGCGGCAACTATCCGTCGAGGCAGGAGAATGCGGAGGGCTACTTCCTTACGCAGGATGCGATCGACTGGTTCTTTGAGCAGTATCTGCGGGACGATCGCGATCGTCAGCAAATGTGGGTGTCACCGATTCTCGCAGCGGACCTGGCAGGCTTGCCTCCCGCCTTGATCGTGACGGCGGAGTTCGATCCGCTAAGAGATGAGGGCGAGGCCTACGCAGCCAGATTGCAGGCAGCCGGAGTGCCGAGCCGGACCGAACGATACGACGGCGCGATTCATGGATTCTTCGGCGCATCGACCGTGATCGGAGAGTCAGCCTTGCGGCATTCATCGCTCGCACTGGCTGCCGCGCTTCGAACGTCGGCAGACGCTACAGCGGAGAGCTGACTGTGAACGACGCGCAGGTACAAAGCGTGCCGCAGGTCATGCGCTATATGCGTTGGCTGAAGGCGAATCGGAACCTGGAAATTGAGGATTACGAAACGCTCTGGCAGTGGTCGGTGGATGACACGGCGGCGTTCTGGGATTCGATCTGGTCGTATTTCGATGTGCGGGCATCCGTTGCACCGCAGTCGATTGTGGAATTTAAAGACGTCAGCGACGCCAAATGGTTTTCCGGCGCGCGAATGAGTTTTTCCGAGAATGTGTTCCGCGCAGAAAATGAGCAGCGCCCTGCCCTGGTTTCGATAACTGAACATGGCGCCGCCGAAGCCTGGAGCTGGGCGCGTCTGCGTCGCGAGACGGGGGCATTCGCCCACTATCTCCGAACCCTGGGGGTTCAATCCGGCGACCGGGTTGTCGGCTATCTGCCGAACTGTCCGGAAGCGCTGGTCGGACTGCTCGCTGCGAACAGCCTGGGCGCGGTGTGGTCGGTATGCAACCAGGATGTTTCGGTTCCCGGGGTACTTGCACGATTCAAACAACTCGCGCCTGTCGTACTAATCGCTGCGGACGGTAGTCGTTTCGCCGGACGCGAGCATTCAAGGCTTCAGGCCATCGCCGAGATCCAGCGTGAATTGACCACGCTGAAAGCGACGGTGATTGTCCCGCGCCTGGCCGCGAACGCGCTGCCGGTTGCACCGGGAACGACGTGGCACGACGCGACCTGCGAACACGCCGAACTGCAATTTGAACAGCTGCCATTCGATCATCCGCTTTGGGTCTTGTTCTCGTCCGGCACGACTGGAGCGCCGAAGGGGATCGTGCATGGTCAGGGCGGCATCCTGCTTGAGCAGTACAAGCTGACGGCATTGCATTTCGACCTCAGCAATGAAGATCGCTTTTTCTGGTACTGCAGCACAAGCTGGGTGATGTGGAACGTGCAGGTCTGCGCTTTGCTCTCGGGCGCGACGATCGTTTTGTATGATGGCAGCGCCGCATGTCCCGACACGGGACGACTATGGAGAATCGTTGAAGAACACGCGGTCACCGTGCTCGGTGTGAGCCCGGCCTACCTGCAGTTGTGCGCCAAGGACGGCGTCACTCCCCGCTCATCCTATTCCGTCAACACCCTACGTTCAGTGGGCTGCACCGGCTCGCCACTGCCGCTCGCAGCTTATGAGTGGATGCGGCTGGAAGTCGGAGAGCACATTCCGCTGCAATCGGTCAGTGGCGGCACCGACATCGCTGGCGGCTTTGTCGGTGGATGTCCGACCGTGCCGGTCTATCCGGGCGAGAATTCGGTGCGGTGCCTTGGCGTTGCCGCCGAGGCTTGGAATGAAACAGGTATGCCTGTCGTCGACTCGGTTGGGGAGCTCGTGATCACCAAGCCGATGCCTTCGATGCCGATTTGTTTCTGGAATGACGCAGATGGCGCCCGCTACCACGAGAGTTATTTCAGCACCTTTCCCGGGGTATGGCGGCACGGCGACTGGGTGACAGTGACAAAGAAAGGTTCCGTCATTGTTCATGGTCGGTCGGATGCAACGCTCAACCGCCATGGCGTGCGACTGGGCAGCGCGGAAATCTATCAGGCTGTCGAGACCTTGCCCGAGATCCTCGAATCTTTGGTGCTCGGGATCGAGCTGGCGGGCGGAGACTACTGGATGCCGCTGTTCGTACAGTTAAGGTCCGGCACAAGCTTCGATGAGAAGCTCAAGTCGAGAATAGTCGCCGCGATTCGCGCATCTGCGTCGCCAAGACACATTCCGGACGAGATCATTGAAGTGCCCGGGATTCCGCATACCCTGACGGGCAAGCGGCTGGAGGTTCCGATTAAACGGATCCTGCTCGGTACACCCGTGGAAAAAGCGCTCAACCTCGGAGCCGTCGATCGGCCAGAACTGATCGAAGTGTTTTCGCAATTTTCGGCCGAGCGCGCCAAGAGAAAATTGAAGGTTTCCGAACAGGTGTAGCGCCCAATTGGCCCTAATTGCGCTTTCTGAGGTAGTCGTCACTCTGCGCTGCTCACGATAAGCGCAGGTTGCCGCCTTCCGGGCAGTCTCAGATCAGCCCATGCCTTTGAAAGTGTGTCGCAAGACGGCAGCCGCCGCTCGACGCATTGCATTGCACTGCAGATGACTCAGATGAGCATTGTCAGTGCGCCCGACAACTTGCGCGACCATCTGGGCAGAACATCTACCGTTCGTGCACAGCCTGGGTTTCTTGGCTGTTCACTCGCCGTGGATCGTTCAAGCCAACGAAGAGACCGTCGTGCGCGGACTACACGCCGACCTCTACGGCGATTGGCTTATCGCCGGTCATCTGCTGTTCTCTCAATTCGAAGCCAGCTTACGCTCCGTACTGGAACGTCTAGCTTGTACGGCTTGTCGGCCGGTTTGGCCTTGGTAATCGCGGTATGGGTGAGCATGTCGGGTAACTCGGTCCGGAAGGGGTGTTCGCGGACCAAGTTACCCGATCAGTTACCCGATTCAAGCGCTGGATTCCCTTGGACGGTAGTGGACGACGAAAAACCGTAACCCAACAAAAAACCGCGCAAAAGCGCGGTTATCTGGACCTCTTTGGCCGTCTTTGGCCATATAAATGGTGCGCCCGGAAGGATTCGAACCTCCGACCCCTTAGTTCGTAGCCAAGTGCTCTATCCAGCTGAGCTACGGGCGCACACTAACTGACGTAAACAGCAACGTGCTGCTTACAAGATAAACGAACCCGGGAGTTCGCGAGGGTTCGAATCCCTCTCGACCTTTTCGGGTCTTTCTAAACTGGCGGAGTGAGAGGGATTCGAACCCTCGATACGGGATAAACCATATACGCCCTTAGCAGGGGCGCGCCTTCGTCCACTCGGCCATCACTCCGGGACTGCAAGGCCGAGCGACCGCCCGGCTCACTCTCCAGACCGGGACGCCTGCCCCGGCAAGGGGCGCAATTCTAACGAGGCGGATGCCGAAAGGAAAGCGGAAAATCGCCGCCGCTTCGCCGCGTGTGCGAAGCCGCCGTCAGGCCGCGGCCGAGACGTCGCCTTCATCGCCTTCGCGCTTGATGCGCTCGAAGATTTCCTCGCGATGCACGGCGACGTCGCGCGGCGCCTTGACGCCGATCCGCACCTGGTTGCCCTTCACCCCGAGCACCGTGACGACGATGTCATCGCCGATCACCACGGTTTCACCAACACGTCTCGTCAAAATAAGCATGGGATCGCCCTCCATGGACTCCCGACAGTTTCCGCCCCGCCCCGGCGTTGAAACCATCCTGACAGTTACACCATCGGCCTGTGAATATCAGGCGACGGACGGTGCTTCTTCCAGGCCGAACGCCTTGTGCAGCGTGCGCACCGCAAGTTCCATGTAGATTTCCTCGATCACGACCGAAATCTTGATCTCCGACGTCGAGATCATGCGGATATTGATGCCGGCGGCGGCCAGTGCCGTGAACATCTTCGACGCGATGCCGGCATGGCTGCGCATGCCGACGCCGACCAGCGACACCTTGACGATGTCGGTCGCGCTGTTGACGCCCTTCGCGCCGAGTTCGGCGGCGAGCCTGCGGCCGATTTCCAGCGCCCGCTCGTGGTCGTTGCGATGCACGGTGAACGTGAAATCGGTCGTGCCATCGGCGCCGACGTTCTGCACGATCATGTCGACCTCGATGTTGGCCTCGCCGATCGGGCCGAGAATCGCCGCAGCGATTCCGGGGCGGTCCGGGACGCCGGCGACCGTCAGTTGGGCCTCATCGCGGTTGAACGCGATCCCGGAGACAAGCGCATCTTCCATCATCGTGCTTTCCTCAAGCGTGATCAGGGTGCCGGGGCCGTCGACGAAGGTCGAGACCACGCGCAGCGGGACTTTGTACTTGCCCGCGAATTCAACGGAACGGATCTGCAGGACCTTGGAGCCGAGGCTCGCCAGTTCCAGCATTTCCTCGAACGTGATCTTGTCCAGACGTCGCGCCTTCGGCTCGACGCGCGGATCGGTCGTGTAGACGCCATCGACATCGGTGTAGATCTGGCATTCGTCGGCCTTCAAGGCCGCGGCGAGCGCGACGCCGGTGGTATCCGAGCCGCCGCGGCCGAGCGTCGTCACGCTGCCATTCTCGTCGATGCCCTGGAAGCCGGCGACGACCGGCACGATGCCGGCGTTGCAGTCCGCACGCAGGCGCTCGGCGTCGATGCTTTCGATGCGCGCCTTCATGTGCATGCTATCGGTGCGGATCGGCACCTGCCAGCCGGTATACGACTTCGACGGAACACCGCATTTTTCGAGCGCGAGCGCGAGCAGGCCGATCGTCACCTGCTCGCCGGTCGCGGCGATCTGGTCGAACTCGCGCTGGCTGCCGCGCGGCGAAACCGACTTCGCGAGCTTCAGCAGGCGATCGGTTTCGCCCGACATCGCCGACACCACGACGACGACCTGATGACCCTGTTGCCGGAAACCGGCAACCTTGCGCGCGACATGCTCGATGCGCTCGACCGAGCCCATCGACGTGCCGCCGTACTTCTGAACGATAAGTGCCATATCTTCGGTTTCATGTAGGGCGGGTTGGCGCGCAGCGCGTAACCCGCCGATCGCGGATGGCGGGTTACGGCCTTCGGCCTGACCCGCCCTCCCTCAAAGTTTTGTCTCGATCCATGCCGCCACGCTGTCGATTGCCGCCGGCAACGCCTCGGGCTGCGTACCGCCGGCCTGCGCCATGTCCGGGCGGCCGCCGCCCTTGCCGCCGACCTGCTGCGCGACGAAGTTGACGAGTTCGCCGGCCTTGACCTTCGCGGTCAGGTCCGCGGTCACGCCAGCGATCAGACTGACCTTCCCGCCGCTCGCACTGCCGAGCACGACGATGCCCGAGCCGAGCTTGTTCTTGAGCTGGTCGAGCAAGGTGCGCAGATCGTTGCCGGCAACATCGTCGAGGCGGGCGGCGAGCAGCTTCACGCCCTTGATCTCGCGCGCCTGCGACGCGAGATCGGAACCGGCGCTCGACGCCAGCTTGTTCTTGAGTGCAGCGATTTCCCTGTCGAGCTGCTTGCCGCGCTCGAGCAATTGCTCGACCTTGTCGTAAACCTCGTCGGCACCGCCGCGAACCAGTTCGCCGACTTTCTTCAGCGTGTTCTCGGTGGCCCGCAGATACGCGAGTGCGTTCTCGCCGGTGATCGCCTCGATGCGGCGCACGCCGGCGGCGACGCCGCCTTCGGAGATGATCTTGAACAGGCCGATGTCGCCGGTGCGCGACACATGCGTGCCGCCGCACAGTTCGGTCGAATAGTTGTTGTCGCCCTGGCCCATCGCCAGCACGCGCACTTCGTCGCCGTATTTCTCGCCGAACAGCGCCATCGCCCCGGCCTTGATCGCGTCGTCGTACTTCATCACTTCGGCGCTGACCGCCACGTTGGCGAGCACCGCGCGATTGACACGATCTTCGATCTCGGCGATCTCGCCGGCCGTCACCGCCGCGTTGTGCGAGAAGTCGAAACGCGTGCGCTGCTCGTCGACCAGCGAACCTTTCTGCGCGACATGCGTGCCGAGCACATCGCGCAGCGCGCGATGCAGCAGATGCGTCGCCGAGTGATTGCGCATCGTCGCGCGACGCACGCTCTCGCCGACTTCGGCCTTCACCGTGTCGCCGACTTTCAGGACGCCGTTCTTCAGTTCGCCGTGATGGCCGAACACACTGCCCCTGATCTTCTGCGTGTCGCGCACGTCGAAGACGTGAGGCGTGAGACGTGAGACGTGAGACGTGAGCGTGCCGCGATCGCCGACCTGGCCGCCGGACTCGGCGTAGAACGGCGTGTTGTCGAGCACGACGACGCCGTCGTCGCCGGCGTTCAGTTCGTTCACCGGCTGACCGTCGCGATACAGCGCCAGCACCTTGCCCTCGCCGGCCAGGCCGTCGTAGCCGGTAAAGCAGTTGTCGGCACCTTCGTAGGCCAGCGTGCCGGCCGACTTGAAGCTGCTTGCCGCGCGCGCGCGGTTGCGCTGCGCGTCCATCTCGCGCTCGTAACCGGCTTCGTCGAGCGTCAGGCCGCGCTCGCGCGCGATGTCGGCGGTCAGGTCGAACGGGAATCCGTAGGTGTCGTAGAGCTTGAAGACGACATCGCCGGGAATGGTCTTGTCGCTCAGCTTGCCGATCGCCTCGTCGAGCAGCTTCATGCCCTTGTCGAGCGTGATCGCGAAGCTGTCTTCCTCGGCGCGGATCGTCTTTTCGATCAACGCACGCTTGTCGTTCAGTTCCGGATACGCCTCGCCCATGATCGCGGCGAGCGGCGCGACGAGCTTGTGGAAGAACGGCTCGTTCAGGCCGAGCTTGTATCCGTGACGGATCGCGCGGCGCATGATGCGGCGCAGGACGTAGCCACGACCTTCGTTCGACGGCAGCACGCCGTCGGTGATCAGGAAGCTGGTCGCGCGGATGTGGTCGGCGATCACTTTCTGCGAGGCGTTCGCATACGGTTCCTGCTTCGCGAGTGCCGCGACCGCGCCGATCAGATGCTGGAACGTGTCGGTGCGGTAATTGTCGTTATAGCCCTGCAGCAGTGCGGCGATCCGTTCGAGCCCCATGCCGGTATCGACGCTCGGCGCCGGCAGCTTGGCCATCGTGCCATCGGCGCCGCGCTCGAACTGCATGAACACGACGTTCCAGATTTCGATCCAGCGATCGCCGTCTTCGTCGGCCGACCCTGGCGGACCGCCCCAGATGCCCTTGGAGCCGTCCGGATCGTGGTCGTAGAAAATCTCGGTGCACGGTCCGCACGGGCCGGTGTCGCCCATCGCCCAGAAATTGTCCGACGCGTAACGCGCGCCCTTGTTGTCGCCGATGCGGACGATGCGTTCGGCCGGCACGCCGACCTGATCCTTCCAGATCGCGTAAGCCTCGTCGTCCTCGTGGTAGACCGTCACCAGCAGGCGGTTGCGGTCGATGCCGAGCCAGTCCTGCGACGTGATGAATTCCCAGGCGTAGGCGATCGCGTCCTTCTTGAAGTAATCGCCGAAGCTGAAATTGCCGAGCATCTCGAAGAACGTGTGATGCCGCGCGGTATAACCGACGTTTTCGAGATCGTTGTGCTTGCCGCCGGCGCGCACGCATTTCTGCGAACTCGCCGCACGCGTGTACGGCCGCTGGTCCTGGCCGGTGAACACGTCCTTGAACTGCACCATGCCGGCGTTCGTGAACAACAGCGTCGGATCGTTGCCGGGCACGAGCGGCGACGACGGTACGACCGTGTGCCCCTTGCTCCGGAAGAACTCCAGGAACTTCGCGCGCAACGCATTGCTGGACAGGGGCTTGCTGCTCATCGGCTGTGCAATCCGCGGGAAAGGGTCGGCAAAAGGGGCGATATGGTAAACAAGTGGCCACGCCGTGGCCATCGAACCGGCCGCCGGCCGCCGCATTTCGTAGAATCACGCGCCATGAAACCGACCCGCGTTCTCGCCTGCCTGCTGCTGATCCTGTGCGCGGCCTGCGCGACGCCGCCGCCGGCCCCGGTCGTCGAAACCCCGCCACCGCTGCCACCGCCGCCGAAGGTCGCGCTGGTGCTCGGCGGCGGCGGCGCGCGCGGCTTCGCGCATGTCGGCGTGCTCAAGATGCTCGATGCGCAGGGCCTCAAGCCGGACCTGATCGTCGGCACCAGCGCCGGCAGCGTCGCCGGCGCGCTGTACGCGGCCGGCTACAGCGGTTTCGACCTCCAGGAAATGGCGTTCGCGCTCGACCGCGCGACGATTGCCGACTGGTCGATGTTCGGCAAAGGCCTGATCCGCGGCGAGGCGCTGCAGAATTTCGTCAACCAGTCGGTGAAGAACCGGCCGATCGAAGCGCTCGACATTCCGTTCGCATGCGTCGCGACGCGCGTCGACACCGGCCAGGCGGTGCTGTTCCAGCGCGGCAACGTCGGCCAGGCAGTGCGCGCGTCATCGTCGGTGCCGGGCGTGTTCGAGCCGGTCGTGATCGGCGGCGCGGAATACGTCGACGGCGGACTCGTCAGTCCGGTGCCGATTCGCTACGCGCGCCAGCTCGGCGCCGATTTCGTGGTCGCCGTCGATGTCTCGACGCCGCCGGCGAACACCGCAACCACCGGCAAGCTCGACCTGCTGATGCGCAGCTTCGAGATCATGGGCCAGTCGATCCGCGCGGCCGAACTGCCGCAGGCCGATGTCGTGATCCGGCCCGATCTGACCGGCATCAGTTCGAGCAATTTCGAATCGAAACAGCAGGCGATCCTGCAGGGTGAACGCGCAGCCCTCGCCGCGATGCCGGCGATCCGCGCCAGGCTCGCGGCACGGATGTCGCCGCCGCTGCCGACGCAGGTGCCGCTCGAACCGGGTCTCAAGCCTACGGAGACGCCTCGAACGGTTCCGTCCAGTCCTCCTCCGGCGCTGGACTAGCTTTCAGCGCGGCGCGGATCGCGTCGGCCATGAAGCCGTGGCTGGCGAGGAAGCGGTACTGCTTCTGCCATGCGGCTGCGTCCTTCGGCTGCGTCCG
>Ga0164242_10004297_pt1 | contig 16031 bp, 12 predicted proteins | sample OricomgcompostMG_FD_108783 | JGI IMG/M metagenome (GOLD analysis project Ga0164242, IMG submission 108783) | Miracle-Growth compost microbial communities from Emeryville, California, USA - Original compost - Miracle growth compost (MG) ... | reverse complement strand
TTCGCCGCCAAGCCGCGCCAGCACGTCCACCGGCACGTGCACGGTCACCCCGTCGTCGGCGGCGCCGGGCTCGAAGCGGTACGTGACCGGCAGATCGAGGTCGCCGACCCGCCATGAATCCGGATGCTCCGCGTCGGTCGGCGTGCCCTCGTCGCGCAGCAGGTCGTCCCGGGTCAGCGTCAACAACGACGGCGTCTTGTGCCGCTGCTTCTTCCACCACGCGTCGAAGTGCCGCGCCGAGACGACGTCGGCCGGGATGCGGCTGTCGTAGAACGCGAACAGCTCCTCGTCGCCGACGATCAGGTCGCGGCGCCGGGTGCGCTCCTCGAGTTCGGCGAGCTCGGTGATCAGCGCGCGGTTGTCGCGGAAGAAGTGGTGCCGCGTCGTCCAGTCGCCTTCGACCAACGCGTGCCGGATGAACAGCTCGCGCGACTCCTCGGGCTCGACGTTCGAGTACGCGACGCGCCGCCGCGCGACGAGCGGCAGCCCGTAGAGCGTGACCCGTTCGTAGGCCATCACGGCGCCGCGCCGGGCGTCCCAGTGCGGTTCGCTGTACGTGCGGTTGACGAGGTGAGCGGCGAGGCGTTCCACGGACTCGGGCTCGATGCGCGCGGCGATGCGACCGAAGAGCCGGGACGTCTCGACCAGCTCGGCGACGACGACCCAGCGCGGCGGCTTCTTGCTCAGCACCGAACCGGGCGCGAGGACGAACCGGGTGTTGCGCGCACCGAGGTAATCGCGCCCGTCGGTCGTGCGCATGCCGAGGTGCGAGAGCAGCCCCGCCATCACCGCGGCGTGGACGCGCGCGGGGTCGGCCGGCTCGTCCGCCTCGACGATGTCGAGACCCCCCGCGATCGTGCGCAGCTGCCCGACGAGGTCCTGCCACTCCCGCACGCGTAGGTAGTGCAGGAACTCGTCGCGGCACATCCGCCGGAACTGGTTGCCCGAGCGTTCGCGGCGCTGCTCGCGCAGGTAGTTCCAGAGGTTGAGGTAGGCGACGAAGTCCGAGTGCTCGTCGGCGAAGCGCGCGTGCTTCTGCCGGGCGGCCTCCTCACGGTCGGCGGGACGTTCCCGCGGATCGGGGATCGACAGGGCCGCCGCGAGCACGAGCACCTCGCGCACGCAGTTCTCCTCCTGCGCCTGCAGGATCATCCGGCCGAGCCGCGGATCGACGGGCAGCTGCGCGAGGCGGCGACCGACGTCGGTGATCGCGGCGGACTCGTCGAACGCGCCGAGCTCCTGCAGCAGCATGACGCCGTCGCGCACACTGCGCCGGTCGGGCGGGTCGAGGAACGGGAACTTCTCCACGTCACCGAGCCGTAGCGCCGCCATCTGCAGCAGCACCGACGACAAGTTCGTGCGCAGGATCTCCGGTTCGGTGAAGCGTGGTCGGGCGTCGAAGTCCTGCTCGGAGTACAGCCGGATGCACACACCGGCAGCGACGCGACCGCACCGCCCGGCGCGCTGGCCCGCCGAGGCCTGCGAGATCGGTTCGATCGGCAGCCGCTGCACCTTCGTCCGGCGGCTGTACCGCGAGATGCGCGCGGTGCCGGGGTCGATCACGTAGTGGATGCCGGGCACGGTCAGTGACGTCTCGGCGACGTTGGTGGCAAGCACGATGCGGCGACCCGTGTGCGGCTCGAACACCTTCTGCTGCTCGGCTGTCGGCAGTCGTGCGTAGAGCGGTAGCACCTCGGTGTTGCGCAACTCGGCTGCACGAAGCGCCTCGGTCGTGTCACGGATCTCGCGCTCGCCGGACAGGAACACCAGGATGTCGCCCGGGCCTTCGGCAGACAGCTCGTGCACCGCGTCGACGATCGCCTCGGTCTGGTCGCGGACCTCGGTCGCGCCGGTGACGTCGTGATCCGGATCGTCCTCGTCCGCCTCGTCCACAGCCGGGCTGTACTGCTCGAGCGGGCGGTAGCGGATCTCGACCGGGTAGGTCCGTCCGCTCACCTCGACGATCGGCGCGCCGCCACCCTGCGCTCCCGCGAAGTGAGCGGAGAACCGACCGGGGTCGATCGTCGCCGACGTGACGATCAGCTTGAGATCCGGGCGCTTGGGCAGCAACTCGGTGAGGTAGCCGAGCAGGAAGTCGATGTTCAGGCTGCGCTCGTGCGCCTCGTCCAGGATCAGCGTGTCGTAGCGGCGCAGCATCCGGTCGCGCTGGATCTCGGCGAGCAGGATGCCGTCGGTCATCAGCTTCACCAGCGTCCGGTCGCTGACCTGGTCGGTGAACCGGACGGTGTAGCCGACGACGTCCCCGAGCGGTGACTGCAGCTCGTCCGCGATGCGCTGTGCGACGGTGCGCGCGGCGAGGCGCCGCGGCTGGGTGTGCCCGATCGTCCCGCGGATGCCGCGGCCGACGTCCAGGCAGATCTTGGGCAGCTGCGTCGTCTTGCCCGAGCCGGTCTCGCCGGCGACGACGACGACCTGGTTCTCGGCGATCGCGGCGGCGAGATCGTCGCGGCGCTCGCTGACCGGCAGGTCCGGGTACCGGATCGTCGGGACGGCCGCTCGCCGCGCGGCCACGATGCGCTCGGCGGCGGCGATCTGGTCGGCGAGCTGGGCGAGGGAGCGGTCCTTCGGGCCGCGGCGGCGCTGGACGGACTCGAGCCGGCGTCCCAACCGGGCCTCGTCGGCGAGCGTCAGCCCGGTCAGACGCGTCCTCAGGTCGGTGACGACCGCAGCGTCGGGCTCCGCCCGGCGCTGCGGGACGGGCGGCGGAGCGGACACTCGACCAAGCCTAGGTCCGTCCGCCACCCGTTACCGCCGGGGCGGGCAGCTCAGCTGCGCTTCTCCCACACCGCGATGGTGTTCTCCTCCTGCATGAACACGTGGGCCAGCCGGTAGCCGTTCGCCCAGCGCTCGTTGGCGGCCTTCTCGAACGAGCCCATGTTGATCGAGCCCTTGTTGACCTCCATCTCGTACTGCGGGCCGTCGGCCTTGCCGCCGCTGAACGCACCGAATCCGAGCATGTCGTGGTTCTCCTTGATCGCTGTCCTGGGACGTCCTGGTCGCTCCACGCGCGGTGGAGCCAGACGAGTGTGCCGGGGCGCACCGGCCCGCGCCAGCGTCGATGCAACGAAATCGGGTCCCCGAGCGTCATAAGAGACGTGAGACCGGCGGTGCGGCTGCGTGCGGTGCTGCTGGCCGGGGTACTGGCGGCTTCGGTCGCAGCATGCACGGCCGCACCGCCGAATCATGATGTCCGGTCCGGGCCGGTTTCGTCCGGTCCGACGTCACCGACCGCGCACGACTCGAGCACCGCGCCGCGGGCCTGCGGCGACCTCGACGTCCGTGGCCGGGTGACCGGAGGCATCGGTGCGGCCTCCACCCGCGAGGCCTGGGGCATCGTCGGGCGGACCATCCGGCACACCTCCGACGGCGGCCAGCACTGGCGCGTCCAGTTCCGCGGCCGGCCGGGCGTCCAACTGCAGTCGATGGACGTCCTGGACCCCACGCACGTCTGGCTCGTCGCCGAGCACGGCCTGTACTGGACGGTCGACGGCGGACGGCACTGGCACGTCTTCGTCGAGCACTGCCCGTTGATCCACTCGGTCGACTTCGTGGACGCGAACCACGGCTACGCCGTTGCGGGCGGGTTCGACCACTCGTTGGTCCGGGGCGGGTCGCTGTGGCACACCGCCGATGCGGGACGGCACTGGCAGCGGCTGACCGCGCCGGCGAGCGCGCAGAGCGTCTGCTTCGCGGACGGCAACCGCGGCTGGCTCGGCGCGCACGGCGGCATCTTCGCCACGCACGACGGCGGCCAGCACTGGCGCCGCCAACTGAACCTGACCGGCGAGACCGCGAACGGGGTCATCACCGTCACCTGCGACCGCGGCGCGGCGTGGGCCGAACTGTACGGCGGCGGCGCGATGAGCCAGCAGGCGCACATCGTCTTCCACCTCGCCGGCGGCCGGTGGCAGCCGGTCTACGCAGAGCAGTACTTCCCGCATCCCGGCGTGCGCGTGCCGGCCGACTCGCCGGGTTCCTACGGCGGGCCGATCCAGGCGATCGGCCGCGCCGCCGTGACGATCGAATCGTGCCCGGCCTGTATCGGGCCCGGCAGCGACGGCGCCGCCACCGCGGTGGCGCTGCTCGCCGGCTCGACCGTCACGCGGCTGGGCTCGGCGCGCTACCTGCAATCGCCGACCGGGATCGCCTTCCCGTCGCGCCGCATCGGCTGGGTCATCGGCTCGTCCTACGCCCCGTTCGGTCGGAAGTACCAGGCACAGATCCTGCGCACGACCGACGGCGGCCGGCATTGGTCGGTGCAGTTGTCGACCCGCTTCCGGGCGCACTGATCGCCGGTCGGGTCAGCCGAGGTCGAGCAGCCGCGCGGTGAGCTCGTCGGGGTGCGACATCGCGATCAGATGACCACCAGGCAGTACCTCGACGTCACGGCCGAGCCGGTCGCGGGCGACGCGGCGCTGTAGCTCGACCGGGAAGAAGCGGTCGTCCGCGCCGGCGATCACGACGGTCGGGACGTCCGGCCACGCCGCGAAGTCGCAGCGCGTGGCGAACGCGATGTCGTGTTCGTCGCGGCCGGGGCCGAGGTCGTTCCATACGTCGTCGGGGACGTCCTGGCGGAAGTAGGTGTCGACGTCGAACTCGACGGAGTACCCGCCGGCCTCGGCGGCGGCGACACGCGCGGACTCGGAGCCGACGTCGCCCCACCACTCGCCCGGAGTCTCGCCGCGGGCCGGGACCATCGCGTTCACCAGGGCGAGCGCGCCCGGGCGGACCTGCTCGCAGACGAGTGGCGCGGTGAACCCGCCCATCGACTGTGCGACGAGGACGTCCCCGGCCCGCATCCGGGCGGCGACGATCTCGGCGTATTCATACAGCCCAGCTGTAGGATTGTCGGCGGGCAGGTCGACGGCTACTGCGTCGTGACCCGCCGCCCGAAGCCGCGCGACCACCTGCGACCAGTAGCCGCCCGCGCCACCCGCGCCGGGGATGAAGACGTAACCCGTCATGTCGCGCAGCGTAGGACCTGCGACGGACATAGGTTGACGCCATGCACCTCGAGCTCGCGGCGCTGGTCGTCGGCGAGCAGTTCGCCGGCCGGGTCGGCTTCTTCCTGCGGGTGGACGACTTCGCCGCGACGTACGAGCGCATGCGCTCCGCCGGCGTCGAGTTCCTCGGCGAGCCACGCGACGAGGCCTACGGGACGGTCGTGGTGTTCCGCGACGTCAGCGGCAACAAGTGGGACCTGCTCGGCCCGCGCCCGTCCTGACCGGACGTCCCGACCCTGTCCTTGCTCAGTCGTGCCGGCCGGTGGCCGTGGGCGGACGACTACGCGGGGCAGAGCCAGTCGGACTCGCCCGCGGTCGGGACGTCGCTGTCGTCGGCGTCCGGCGCCGGGAAGTGCTGGCGCAGCGTGAAGGCGTGCGGTGTCGGGCCGTGGGCGCGCAGATGGCGCACGCGTTCCTCGGCATCGGCGACCGTGGGGCGCTGGCCGGCCGGCACCCACCAGCACGCGGTCGACGGCAGATCGATGACCTCGAACCACTCGCGGCGCCGGCGCAGCACGGCGCGGTGCACGTTGCCGTAGACAAACTCGGCCAGCGAGGCGAGGTCCGTCCACACCGACATGTTCACGATGACCCCGGCCGACCCGCCGGCGTCCCACTCGAAACCGCGGATCGCGGTGGCGTTGCCGTCGTCGGTCTGCAGCCGCCACACGAACCCGGGCGCGGCGTCGGCGACGGCGTTCACCGGCTCGAGGCCGGCCACGAAATCGGCGAGCAGCGGGGACTCGAGCGGAGCGAGCAGCCGCGAGTAGTTGACCTGCGCAAGCTCCCAAGCTCTGCCCATGGGCCGAAGCATGGCAGCCGCCACCGACAACGCGCCTGCCAGTTTCGGCGTCAGCGAATTGACTTAATCCGAACGGGCGTTCGACACTGCGGGTATGGACACCACGCCGCCCCGGATGATCGCGGTGTGGTGCCCGGACTGGCCGGTGACCGCGGCCCGCACCGAGGCGGACGTCCCCGCCGACCAGCCGGTCGCGGTGCTCACCGGCAACCACATCGTCGCCTGCTCGCACGCCGCCCGCAGCTCCGGGGTGCGCCGCGGGCTGACCCGGCGCGAGGCACAGGCCCGCTGCCCCGAGCTGGTCGTGCTCGGCCGTGACGAGGCGGTCGAGGCGCGCACGTTCGAACCGGTCGTCGCGGCGCTGGAGTCGATCGCGCCCGGCGTCGAGATCACCCGTCCCGGCCTGGCGGCGCTGAACGTCCGCGGACCGACCCGCTACTTCGGCGGTGAGACCGGCGTGCTGCACGCGCTGTCGCGCGCGGTGATGGGGCTGCCCGTCCTGGGCGGGGCGGACGTCCTGATCGGGATCGCCGACGGGGCGTTCGCGGCCGAGCACGCCGCCCGGCGCGGCCTGATCGTCGACCCGGGCGGCTCGCCGGAGTTCCTGGCACCGCTGCCGATCGAGACGCTGGACCTGTCCGGGACGTCCCCACTGGTCGACCTGCTGCGCCGGCTGGGGCTGCGTACGCTCGGCGCGTTCGCGGCGCTCGAGGCACGCGACGTCCTCGCCCGGTTCGGGCCGTCCGGGGCATGGGCGCACCGGCAGGCGTCCGGACGCGACGACCGCCCGGTGTCCGCCCGCCGGCCGCCCGTCGAGTTCACCGTGACGCTCGATCTCGAACCACCGGTCGACCGCGTCGACACCGTTGCGTTCAGCACACGCGGGATCGCCGAGCAGTTCGTCGAGGACCTCGGCGCGCACGGGCTCGCCTGCACCTGCCTGGAACTGCAGGCGGTCAGCGAGAACGGCGAGGAGACCGTGCGCCGGTGGCGCCACGCCGGCGTGCTCGGCCCGTCCGACGTGCTCGACCGCGTGCGCTGGCAGCTCGAGGGCTGGCTGGCGCGATCCGACCGGCCCACCGGCGGCGTCGCCCGGCTGCGGCTCGTCCCGATCGAGACCGTCCCGACCGGCGCGCACCAGCAGGCCCTATGGGGAGGGTGGGGTGGCTCCGGCGCGCAGGACGAGCGGGCACACCGCGCGCTCGCCCGCGTGCAGACCTTGCTCGGGCACGGCTCGGTGCTGGCGCCGGTGCTCGAGGGCGGCCGCGATCCGGCGGCGCGCACCCGGTTGGTGCCGTGGGGCGACGAGGCGGTCGCGATCCGGTCGCCGCAGCAGCCGTGGCCCGGTGCGCTGCCCGCGCCGGCACCGTCCGTCCTGCTCGACCCGCCGCGGCGCGCGCAGGTCCTGGACGCGCAGCGCCGTCCGGTCGTCGTCACCGACCGCGGCGCCATGCCCGCTCCCCCGGCGCTGTTCGCGATCGGGGACGAACGCCCGGTCGCGATCACGTCCTGGGCCGGGCCGTGGCCGGTGGACGAGCGCTGGTGGAACCCGGAGGCCGCGCGGCACGTCGTGCGCTGCCAGGTCGTGGACGTCCGCGGGCGGGCGTATCTCGTCAGCGGTGCGATGCCGGCCGGCGAGTGGCAGGTCGACGCCGTCTACGACTGAGCGGCGGCGGCCTGCGCCCGAGCCCGACGGGCCAGGACGATCCACCGGCCGAGCAGGCCGACCGCGAACATGCCGACGCCCGCGACCACGGACGGCCACGGCAGCGTCGCGGCGAGCACGACGCAGCCGGCGACCCCGAGCGCGTTGAGCCAGCGCGGCCAGCTCCGCTCCGTCCCGCGCTGCGTCATCGCCGACGCGTTCGCGATGGCGTAGTAGACGAGCACGCCGAACGACGAGAAGCCGATCGCACCGCGCAGGTCGACGGACAGCACGAGTACGACGACCGCTGCCGCGAGCGCACCCTCGGCTCGGTGCGGAACGTGGAACCGCGGGTGCACCTCGGCCAGTACGGCGGGCAGGTCGCGGTTGCGCGCCATCGCCAGGGACGTCCGCCCGATTCCCGCGATCAGCGCGAGCAGCGCACCGAGGCTGGCCACCGCACCGCCCACCCGGGCGACAGGTGAGACACCGCTCGCACCCACCGCGTCCAGCGCCGTGGCCAGCGGAGCGGACGAGCCGGCCAGCCGCGCCGGCCCCGCCGCCGACAGCGCGGTCGTGCCGACGACGAGGTAGCCGACCACGACGAGCGCCAGCGCGATCAGGATCGCGCGCGGGATCGTGCGGGCCGGATCGCGGACCTCCTCACCCATCGTCGCGATGCGCGCATAGCCGGCGAAGGCGAAGAAGAGCAGCCCGGCCGCCTGCAGCACGTGGTACGGGCTCGCCCCGATCCCGTCGATGCGGTGCAGGCCGGCGTTGCCGCTCGCGATCGTCGCCACCACGACCACCGTGAGCGCGAGCAGCGTCAGGCTGACGAGCACCCGGGTCAGCAGGGCCGTGCGGGTGATGCCGCGGACGTTCAGGGCGGTGAGCGCCACGACGGCAACTGCGGCGACGAGGCGCTGGACCCAACGGTCCTGCGGCACCGCGTAGGACGCGAACGTCAACGCCATCGCGGCACACGACGCGGTCTTGCCGACGACGAACCCCCAGCCGGCGGCGAATCCCCACCACGCGCCGAGGCGTTCCCGGCCGTAGACGTAGGTGCCGCCGGACACCGGATAGCGCATCGCGAGCTGTGCCGACGCGGTCGCGTTGCAGTACGCGATCACCGCGGCCACCGCGAGCCCGACCAACATGCCGCCGCCCGCGGCTCGGGCCGCCGGCGCGAACGCCGAGAAGACGCCCGCGCCGAGCATCGAGCCCATTCCGATGAACACCGCGTCGGACAGGCCCAGCCGACGGTCGAGCTGCGGGGCGGGCATGGGGCGATCCAACCGCACCGACGTGAACGGGCGGTGCGCCGAGGCCGCGCGTCCCGGGCGCTACGGTCGAGGACGTGCCCACGCTGCTGGTCGTGCACCACACCGCGTCCCCCGCGATGCAGGAGTCGCTGGAGGCGGCGCTCGCCGGCGCGCAACAGGAGGGGCTCGAGGGCGTCGACGTCGTGGTGCGTCCGGCGCTGGGAGCGGCCGTGCCCGACCTGCTCGCAGCCGACGGCGTTCTGCTCGGAACGCCGGTGAACATCGGGTACATGTCCGGGGCGCTGAAGGTCTTCTTCGACACCGTCTACTACCCGACGCTCGAGGCGAAGCGCGGCCTGCCGTACGGGCTGTACGTGCACGGCAACAACGACAGCACCGGAGCGATCCGGGCGGTCGAGTCGATCGCCGGCGGGCTCGGCTGGCAGCGCGTGCACAAAGCGGTGACGGTCATCGGCAGCCCTACCAGGGACGACCGCGAGGCGATCGCCGACCTCGCAGCCGCCGTCGCAGCAACTACAGCCGGGCTGTTGAACGGCTGACCTCACAGAATGGGACGTCCATGCGTGCGAACCGGATCATCACCGACCTGCGGGTTCCCGACATCGAGACGGCGAAGACCTTCTACACCGAGTTCCTCGGCCTGAGCGTCGAGGTCTTCAACATGGGCTGGGTCGCGCGCTACACATCCCCGGACACCGGCGTGAACATCCAGCTCCTCACCCGCGACGAGACCGCGCCGGAGGATCCGGTGGTGTCGGTGCTCGTCGACGACGTCGACGCCGCCTACGCCGACGCGCAGCGTCTTGGCTACGAGATCGTCCACCCGCTGCACGTCGAGCCGTGGGGCGTGCGCCGGTTCTTCGTCCGCGCGCCGGACGGCAACGTGTTCAACGTCGTGCACCACCCGTACTGAGGATGCTCACGCCACCCCGATCGCCGACCGCGCGCGGGCGAGCACACCGCTCGACACCTCGATCGCCTTCGCCGCACCGAGGTCGAGCGTCCGCCGCAGCTCGCCGAGGTCGCGCAGCAGCTCGTCGTGCCGCTGCCGGATCGGCGCGAGTTCCGCGATGACCGCGTCGGCGCAGACGTCCTTGAGCGCGCCGTAGCTGCCGGCGCCGGCGAGGACGTCCTGCGGGCTCGCGCCCGTGACCGCGGCCGTGATCTCGGCGAGGTTCGCCAACCCGGGCTTCGCGAGCGGGTCGTAGCGCAGCTCGTTGTCGCCGTCGGTGACCGCGCGCCGGATCTTGCGCCGGATCGCGTCCGCGCCGTCGAGGATGCGGATCACGCCCGGCGCGTCGAGCGGTGCGGACTTGCTCATCTTGCGGCCCGGGTCGGCGAGGTCGCGAACGCGTGCCGTCAGCGCGTCCGGGATCAGCGACGGGACGACGAACGTCTCGCCGTAGGTCGCGTTGAAGCGCTGCGCGAGGTCGCGCGTCAGCTCGACGTGCTGGGACTGGTCGCCGCCGACCGGCACCTGCTCGGCGTCGTAGAGCAGGATGTCCGCCGCCATCAGGCACGGATAGGTGAACAGCGACGCCCGAGTGCCGGGGCGTCCGCCCTTCTCCTTGAACTGGATCATCCGGCTCAGCTCGCCGACGTGCGCGGTCGACTCGAGCAGATAGCTCAGCTCCACGTGCGCCGGCACGTCCGACTGCACGAACACCGTCGCCCGCTCGGGATCGAGCCCGGCAGCGAAATACAGCGCGGCTGTCGACAGGGTGAGATCGCGGAGCCGGGCCGGATCGTGTTCGGTCGTGAGCGCGTGCAGGTTCGCGACGAAGTAGAAGCCGTCGTCCTGGTGTTCGCGGAACCGGCGCAGCGCGCCGAGGTAGTTGCCGAGCGTCAGCGAGCCGGACGGCGTGATGCCCGACAGTTCGCGGGTGGCGACGAGAGTTGTCATGGGGTGCTCCGATGATCGAGCCCGCCGACCGGCTCCGGAAACACCGCAGCCGCCCGGACCGGGCGGCTGGAAGATAGGGGTACGCGAGGTCAGCCGTCCGTCAGGACGGCCACCAGCTGCTCACACGCGTACGCACGTCCACATCGTAGCCCGCCACGTCGAGAGGTCCTGATGTCCGACACCACCTGCCACATGTCGATCTCGTTGGACGGCTTCGTCGCCGGCCCCGACCAGAGCAGGGAGCACCCGCTGGGCAAGCGCGGCCACGAGCTGCACGGTTGGCACATCGGCGACCCGCGCGCGACCGACGCCGACCGGACGGCCACCGGCTGGCTGATGCGCCCGCGCGGCGCGTACGTCATGGGCCGCAACATGTTCGGCCCGATCCGGGGCGAGTGGGACGAGCCGTGGGACGGGTGGTGGGGCGCCGAGCCGCCGTACCACGCGCCGGTCTTCGTGCTCACCCACTTCGCCCACGACCCGATCGAGATGGCGGGCGGCACGACGTTCCACTTCGTCACCGACGGCTTCGATGCCGCGTACGCGCAGGCCCTCGACGCAGCCGGCGGCCGAGGTGTCGACATCGCCGGCGGCGCGTCCACGGTGCGACAGGCGCTTGCGGCCGGCGTCATCGACGAGCTCACGCTCGACATCGCGCCCGTCCTGCTCGGCAGCGGCGAGCGCATCTTCGACGGCACCGAGACGTTCGACTTCGAGCCGGTCGAGGTGCTGCAGTCGCCGCTGACGACCCACATCCGGTACCGCCGGCTCGGCGCGGGATGAGCCGCGCCGAGCGGCTGCCCGAACGCCTGGACCGGGTCCGGACGGGTTGACCCTCATCAAACGTATGTTCTAATGAAGGCATGGGGTTCAACAACCCGGAGATGCCGTGGCGCGAGCTCGAGCGCCGGCTGTCCGGACGCGCCCCGAACCCCGACGGCGGGGACTCTCCCGCGTGGTCGCACAAGCGCCAGCCGTACCGGCCGCTGCAGCTGCCCCGGGTCGCGAACAGCACGCCGTTCGCCGAGCTGCACGCCCACTCGTCGTTCAGCTTCCTCGACGGCGCGTCCCTGCCCGAGGAACTCGCCGAGGAGGCCGGCCGCCTCGGCCTGGAGTCACTGACCCTCACCGACCACGACGGCATGTACGGCGTGGTCCGCTTCGCCGAGGCGGCCCGCACGATCGGGCTGCGCACCGGCTTCGGCGCCGAGCTGAATCTCGACGTCGCGCTGCCCGCCACGAAGTCCGAGCGGATGGTCGCCGCCCGCGTCGCGGTGCCCGACCCGCCCGGCCGGCACCTGCTCGTCCTCGCCCGCGACCCCGACGGCTACGCCCGGCTCTGCCGCACGATCAGCCGCGCCCAGCTGCGCGGCGGCGCGAAGGGACGTCCGGTCTACGACCTGGACGAGATCACCGAGGCGGCCGGCGGGCACTTCCTCGTGCTGACCGGCTGCCGCAAGGGCGCGGTGCGACACGCGTTGGACACCGGTGGCGTCGATGCGGCGCGACGGGAACTGGACGAGCTGATCGCCCGGTTCGGCAGGGAGAACGTCGTCGTCGAGCTGACCCACGAGCTCGACCCGCTGGCCGACGAGCGCTACGACGCGCTCGCGATGATCGCCACCGAACGGCGCGTCCCGCTCGTCGCGACGACCGCCGCGCACTACCACGGCCCGCCGCGCCGGCCGCTCGCCACGGCCCTGGCCGCAGTCCGCGCCCGGAGCAGCCTGGACGAGCTGGACGGCTGGCTGCCCGCCTGGGGCGGCCAGCACCTGCGCTCGGGCGACGAGATGGCCGAGCGCTTCACCCGGTGGCCCGGCGCGGTCGAGAATGCAGCCAGGCTGGGTAATGAGATCGCGTTCGAACTGAGCCTGATCGCGCCCGACCTGCCGCCGTTCCCGGTACCGCCGGGGCACGACGAGATGAGCTACCTGCGCAAGCTCGCGTACGAGGGCGCCGCCAGGCGCTTCGCCGGCAAGCCGCACGAGGCGAAGGCGATGCGCACCATCGAGCACGAGCTGCGCATCATCGAGCAGCTGCACTTCCCCGGCTACTTCCTCGTCGTCTGGGAGATCGCGAAATTCTGCCGCGAACAGGGAATCCTCTGCCAGGGCAGGGGGTCCGCCGCCAACTCGGCGGTCTGCTACGCGCTCGGGATCACTGCGATCGACGCCGTCTTCTACGGCCTGATGTTCGAGCGCTTCCTGGCCGAGGAGCGCGGCGAGCCGCCGGACATCGACATCGACATCGAGTCCGACCGCCGCGAAGAGGTCATCCAGCACGTCTACGCGACGCACGGGCGCGAGCACGCCGCCCAGGTCGCGAACGTCATCAGCTACCGGCCCAAGTCGGCGATCCGCGACGTCGCCCGCGCGCTCGGCTACTCGCAGGGCCAGCAGGACGCGTGGAGCAAGGAGATCGAGCAGGGCTACTACTGGTCGAACTCGGTCGAGGGCATCGCCGAGAACATCCCGCCGCAGGTCGTGGAACTCGCAGCCGAGCTGCAGAACACCCCACGTCATCTCGGCATCCACTCCGGCGGGATGGTGATGTGCGACCGGACGGTGATCGAGGTGTGCCCGGTCGAGTGGGGCCGGATGGCCGACCGCACCGTCCTGCAGTGGGACAAGGACGACTGCGCCGAGATCGGCCTGGTGAAGTTCGACCTGCTCGGGCTCGGCATGCTCTCGGCGATCAAGTACACGTTCGAGTTGATCGAGCGGTTCCACGGCACGCGCTACGACCTGGACGCGATCCCCAAGGAACAGCCGTGCGTCTACGACATGCTCTGCGCCGCGGACTCGATCGGCGTATTCCAGGTCGAGTCGCGCGCGCAGATGGCGACGCTGCCCCGGCTCAAGCCCCGGCGGTTCTACGACCTCGCGATCGAGGTGGCGCTGATCCGCCCCGGCCCGATCCAGGGCGACTCGGTGCATCCGTTCATCCGCCGCAAGAACGGCGAAGAGCCGGTCACCTATCCCCATCCGCTGCTCGAGGGCGTGTTGAAGCGGACGCTCGGTGTGCCGCTGTTCCAGGAACAGCTGATGCAGATCGCGGTCGTCATCGCCGACTTCACCCCGACCGAGGCCGACCAGCTGCGCCGCGCGATGGGCTCCAAGCGCTCGCGCGACAAGATCGACGCGATGCGGCTGCGCCTCTACGAGGGCATGGCCGCCAAGGGCATCACCGGGCTCAAGGCCGACGAGATCTACGAGAAGATCCAGGCGTTCGCGGCGTTCGGCTTCGCCGAGAGCCACTCGATCAGCTTCGCGCTGCTGGTCTACGCGTCGTCGTGGCTGAAGCTGCACTATCCCGCCGCGTTCTGCGCGGCGCTGATCAACGCGCAGCCGATGGGCTTCTACTCACCGCAGTCGCTGGTGCAGGACGCGAAACGGCACGGCATCGAGGTGCGCGGCCCGTCGCTCGTCCACTCCCAGGCGGGCGCCACCCTCGAAGGACCGCACGACGGCCCGTCCCAGTGCCCCTGCACGGACGTCCCGCAGCCGGCGGTCCGGCTGGGCCTGGCCGGCGTCCGGACGATCGGCACCGAGCTGGCCGAGGCGATCGTCGCCGAGCGCGACCGGGGCGGGCACTTCAGCTCGATGGCCGACCTGGCTCGCCGGGTCGGGCTCAGCGCCGAGCAGACCGAGGCACTGGCCACTGCCGGCGCGTTCGAGCACTTCGGCGCAACCCGCCGCGAAGCGCTGTGGGCGGCCGGCGCCGCGGCGAGCGCGCGGCCCGGCCAGCTGCCGGTCGCCGCCTACTCCGAGCAGGCGCCGGCGGGCATCCCGGCGATGGACGCCCCCGAGCAGCTGATCGCCGACATGTGGGCCACCGGCATCACCCCGGACTGCTACCCCACCGCGCTGATCCGGCCCCGGCTCGACCGGCTCGGCGTGACCACCTCGGCCGGGCTGAAACTGCTGCCCGACCGCACCCGGGTCACCATCGGCGGAGTGGTGACGCACCGGCAGCGACCGGCCACCGCCCGGGGCGTCACATTCCTGAACATCGAGGACGAAACCGGCCTGACGAACGTGATCGTCGACGAGGTCGTCTGGCAGCGCCACCGCCGGGTGGCCCGCGAATCCGGAGGCCTGCTGATCCGCGGCATGCTCGAGCACACCCGCGACGGCGTGTTCAACGTCCTCGCCGAGCGCATCGACAAGCTCCAACTCGGCGTGATCACCCGGTCACGCGACTTCCGGTGATCACTCAAGTTATCCGGCTCTCCGTTCGATGAGTACCGAGAAGACCCAGCTCGGGTCTGCCTGTGCTACCCGGAGGGCGGTGAGACATGTACGAGAACCATTCCCCGGTATTGGACGCGTTGCGCGTGCGCGGCATCGACCCGATGGTCCTCGACACCGCCGTCCAGTCCTCCGAGGAGAGCGGACGGCCGCTGCGTGACGTCCTCGTCGACCAGGGCATCGTCACCGACGTCGAGATCGCCGAGGCACTCGCCGAGGCCTACGGGCTGAAGACCCTCGACCTGTCGGCGTTCCCGGTCGACCCGGTCGCCGCCGCCCTGATCCCGGTCACGCTCGCCCGCCGGCACCGGCTGCTGGCGATCAGTGCCGACGACTGGGAGATCGTCGTCGCGATCGCCGATCCCGGGGACGTCCTGGCGCTCGACGACGTCCGCGCCGCCACCGGACGATCGGTACGTCCGGTCGTCGTCGCCCGCGACGAGCTGAACTCGGCGATCGACCGCTTCCAGCGCGCCGAGAACGACCTGGACGACGTCGCCGCCAGCCTCGGCACGGACGACCTGCCGCAGACCGCCACGCTCGACGGCGTCAGCGAGGACGCCCCGATCGTCCGCTACGTGAACTCGATGCTCGAGCAGGCGATCGAGAACCGGGCGTCCGACCTGCACATCGAGCCGACCGAGCACGACCTGCGCGTCCGCTACCGCATCGACGGCGTGCTGCACGAGATCGACACCGTCCCCCGTGCGGTGCAGTCCGCGCTGATCAGCCGACTGAAGATCATGTCCAGCGTCGACATCACCGAGCGGCGGGTTCCGCAGAACGGCCGCATCACGACCGTCCTCGGCACCCGGGCCGTCGACCTGCGACTCGCGACGCTGCCCACGGTGTGGGGCGAGAAGATCGTCCTGCGTGTCCTCGACACCGGCGGCATCGACCTGGACCTCAAGCGCCTCGGCTTCAGCGAGGCCAACTACGACCGCTTCGCCGCGTCCTTCAGCAAGCCGCACGGCATGCTGCTGGTGACCGGCCCGACCGGTTCGGGCAAGTCGACGACGCTGTACGCGACGCTGACCGAGATCAGCAAGCCCGAGGTCAACATCATCACCGTCGAGGACCCGGTCGAGTACCGGCTGCCCGGCGTCAACCAGGTGCAGGTC
>Ga0164242_10004296_pt1 | contig 16031 bp, 13 predicted proteins | sample OricomgcompostMG_FD_108783 | JGI IMG/M metagenome (GOLD analysis project Ga0164242, IMG submission 108783) | Miracle-Growth compost microbial communities from Emeryville, California, USA - Original compost - Miracle growth compost (MG) ... | reverse complement strand
CTTCACCCCCCTCCCATACTCCCTTAGCCTTACCCATCACACTACGAACCGCGCTCTTAGCCTTACTCTTCCACCGCGTCCCCACGGCCGGGACCTCAGGACCGTAGTTCTCCAGCATCGAAACCAGATCATCCGTGCGCTCGACCACCTCTCCCCACGCTTCCTTGTCCTCCAACCAGTTGCGACCGCTGTCAGCGGCGGCCGGGCCCCCTAGCGAAACCCCACCGGCGACACCACCGACCGCGGCCCGCCAAGCCCGTTCGGACGCGTCCACGGCTCCGGCGTAGTCGCGGCGCCAGACCCGAGCGCGGGCGACGATCTCCCAGAGCTCGGCGCGAGAGGTGATGAGCGGCGCGACGGCGGTCTCTAGGAAGTCGCAGACGGCCCGCTCTGGGGAGCCGCGCGGGGGTTCATAAGGAGTGGTCGTAGTGGTGTCGGCGTCGGGTTTGGTGAGGGAGAGGACAGAAGAGTTGAGGAGGAGGCGGAGAACCTCGCTGTCGAGGGCGTCCTCGGTGCCGCGGATCTGTACTATATGGCGAAGGGCGAGGAGCATGTCCAGCACCGAGGGGGGGCGTACGCGGGAGGCGATGGTGAGGACATTGTCCCAGATGCGCCAGTTGTCGTTTGCTATTGAGGCACCACGCTTGTAGGCGGCAAGGGATTGCGAGAGGAGGGTTGAGGGTTCCTGCTTAGCTGGCGACCCTTGTTCGCGTGGCGCTTCGTCAACCTCCTCCTCATCTGACGCTGGTTGGGGCGCTGCCTCATCCTTTGCTTCCCCCTTCTCTTCCTGCTCCTTCTTGATCTCCTTCATCCTCTCCACGTACATGCTGTATAGGGAGCTACCAAGATTGCTCCATGTTCTCGCATCTTCCCCACCGACGGAATCTGTCGCGGTGGCGATGGCTCGCCCAAAGGCTGCCGCCGCATCGGAGAACTCACCTAGCCGCAGGGTGATATCACCGAGTCGGTTCCAGAGTTCTGGACTGAGTCTGTTTACCGCAACCGCCTTTTGATAGGCGTCGCGGGCGCGGACCCATTCTTGCTTCTGTAAATAACATTCTCCGAGCGACCTCTGCGCTTGTGCATATCGGTGCTTGGACAGTTCCCATGCGCGCTCGTAGTGTGATGTTTCATTTTCAATGTCGCCGAGGATGCAGAATAGCCGGGGTGCGTTCGGGGGAGGTGGAGTGCGCTCTGGACCTGAGTAATCTGCAACCCTCAGGTCTGAGATGTCGATGTCCTCCTCCGGCGGGTCTGAGGAAGTGGCAGGCGTGCCCGTCCGGTGGAACAGCCGCCATCGCAAGACGGCCCTTGCTTTCTCATCACCACCACTCCCTCGACCGTCCGCATCGCCCGCGGCGGCACTGCTGGCCAGGCACAGAGCAACTTCGGCCCAGAGGCGGAGCCGCTTAAAGATCTCGAGGGCCGACACGAAGGAGCCGACGCCGATCCAGGAATATGCCAGCTCGGACTCTAGGTGCCACCTTGGCGGAGACGACAAGGCGTGGACATACTTTAGTCGCACAGGTGCTGGCGCGGTATCTTCCTGCCTTGCCACCGGGAAGAATGATGTAGGCTTTTCCCGCGGCGGCACTTGGTGAGAGTTGGGCTCTTCGCCAGGTCCGCTGATATGAATAGCTGGAACGTCGGTGGCTTCGCCACCAACCGACGTGCTCGACTCCGTGGGTGCGGGTGGTGGCGGGGCGGTGGTATCCACGATGACTTGATCCACCACGGCCTGCATCTGGAGAACGCCCCTCTCGACGGTTCGACTGCGGTGGATCTCTATCCTGGACCGTACCAGCAGTGCTTGGGTATAAATCTGCCAGTTGGTTGATTTGTCTGATATGACCCTGACTGCAAAGGGGAGAATCTCTTCTGATGTGAGGGTGTCGGCTGGTGAGAAGGCATCCTTGAGAGTGGCTTCGGTGAGGAGTATGATTTGATCTAGAGGAGACAACTGCGGCTGTGCGTCGGGGGAGAGATCCGCGAGCTCCGGAGGTATGGCGTCCAGGGCTGCCTCTTTCTCGGGAGTCTCCTTGCTAAATTCGAGCTGCTCGAGAAGGGTATCGTCGTTCAATGACACAGCTTCTGGCACAATCTGGGGGGATTTCGTGCCTTCATCCTCCGTGGGATGGCCTTGACTGGCGCGGCTTTTTGCAAGAACGACGAGTTGACTGGTGCTCTTCTGTTGGAACCGCGTCCGCTTCCCTAGGGCACCCGACAGAGCATAGGAGAACTTATGCATCTCGGCAGCTTGCTTCAACGACGCCTTTGCTTTTGCATCCTGCCCCAGCATGATGCAAACATTGGCCTTCTCAATCAAAAATAACACCCTTGCCTCCGCAACCCGATTTTCTCGGATCTCTCGAAAGAGAAGCTCCTCCATGGCAGCTAGGTCTTTCTCGATGAGCTCTTCTAGGCTTGGAACGTCGCTCCATTGCGAGGTCTTGTTGAAGACCGATCCATTTCCAAGGTTTGGCTGGGCGAGAAGCTTGAAGTGCCAAACATTGATCCGCAGCTCGAGCCCTCGCAGGCCGAGTTTTGATATCCAGCCGGGTCGAGACACACCGCGAAAACTGGTGACTATGTACCGTGAAAGGCAGAAGAGCTCAATGTTTGGGATATACGGATATACCGAAACGCCGTCGACGTCGAGAGACGTAAAACACAGCCTTCGCAGCGCCGTTAACGTGCCACCCCCATGTGTGGCTGCGGCGCCACTGAAGATCGCCTCCACGCGGTCGAGGCCGTTGAGCACGGGGCCCGTGACGTTCGTTTGGAGGAACGCGTTGAATGCTGCATTAGTAACCGCCAGCTTCGTCTCTTCGGAGTCCAAATTCCTACTACCCTCGGATCCGGCCGGCCGTTCTCCCCCATGAAGGGCGTCCACGAACTGTTGGATCTGCCGCTTGGCAGCGTCGCTGGTTAGGACTTGTTCGTAGTCACCGGACCGGACCTGGCAGACCAATCCAACTGCGACAGTGTCCATGACCATGGCAGTAACTGGAGAGAAATACCACCGTAACTTGTGGAAAGCAGTTGCGACGCTGCAGGATGTGTTCGCATCGCGTTAGGTGCAGTCCATGGAAGTGCAACTTTTTTTTTTGGCCAGGTTGACGATGGTGGGGGCGGGGCAAAGGTACCTTGGTACTCGCTAAGATTCGTAGTCAAGTAGTGTTACATAAGCAGGTAACTGTAGACACTACTTTTTGTGATGGTGCGAAGAGAACCACATTTACAACCAGAGCACGGAATACCTAGCCTTCATTCCTCGTCACAAACAAGGCAGGCCAAAGTATCCCAGTGGGTACATTGTAATCATACAGCTAGTCTAAACATCTAAACGACACTCGGCCATCCTCCCTCCAAAACGTAACAATGACAGAATTCAGTTCCATCTCATGCGACATTCGTTGCGATAGCAAATGGCCAGCTAACAAGAAACGTCGACTCGACGAGCTAGACTGTGGTACATGGGACGTAGCTGCACAACTACCCTCACTTATTTCTTCCCTTTCTTCCGAGCGGGGACGACCTTGAAGTTGCCACCGGGGATGGCTGAATCGTCCTTCGGACCACTGCTACCGCTGGCGCCTCCCTTCTTAGCAACCTCGTTCCATCCCTCGCCGTCATTGTTCCTGCTAGTGCTGCCATGGCCGATCCCACCGGATGCAGAGCCGACTTTGCCGTTGTTGGCCAGCGGCTGCCTCTCAACGACACCCTTGTCAGCGAGTCGCTTGCGGCGTACAAATTCCTCGGCGAAGTGTTTCCCATTCATGGTAGAGCTGTTGGAATACACGGCGTCACTGAGGATCGAGACGTCGAGTGGGAAGCCAAGGAGGTTAGACGCGAAGGCATCGACTAGGGAAGGCGAATCGGGTTAGTAGCCAAACCTAAGGGGGTAAGGGCGATAGGGGTAGGGCGGCCTTGAAATAGGTAACTTACTATCCTTGATATCATCATTCAGGCCCCGCGCCAGCTCGCGGTGCAACCACTTGTGAAACTCATCCATCGCCGTATTTCCATTGTCCTTAGGGACATTGTTATCTGCAACGGGCTTCGGCACCGGCTTCGCCGCAGGGGGAACGCTCGGTTTAACGCTGCTAGAGCTCGGCGCACGGTTCTGCGATGCGGGCCCGGTGGGAATCTTTACCTTGCCGCCTGCTCCGACGGTCGCCCAACCACCTGCCGAGGAAGCCTGAGTTGCGGCGCCAGCCCCGGTAGTCGCGGGCGCGGAACCGTGGTTGGCTAAACCGGGCGGGGCGGATGTCTTGCTGGCGAGGTCGGCATAGCGTTTACCCATGCTTGACGCGGTTGCCGTGCTGGCTTGCACGGCCGTCTCCCGTGCTTTGTTCTTCCGGGCTTCCTCTTCTCGCTGGATATCGGCGAGCGTCTTTTTATGCGCCGACGCAGAGTTAGAAGCGCCTCCTGTCATCGTACTAGGGGCACCTGTCTTTACTGCTGCGGGCTTGGCCCACGGGGTACTCGTACTGCCGCCGGTGGGCGCGTTGACGGGAGAGCCGGTGCCCCATGTGCTAGTCGACGGCAGGCCCGAGGCCACAGCGGCGTTGACCCTCTCTCGCTCGCGAATCGCTGCAGCTTCTTGCTCAAGCTGCGCACGTCGCAACGCGGCAGCGGCCTCTTCCGCCTTAGCCGCCTTCTTCGCCTCCATCTCCTGGATCTCCTTCAGGCTCGGGCCCTTCTGTGACCCCGTTCCGGGCTGCGGAGCCCACGGCGCCAGTGGCGGTGGTTGCGCGGGCTCAGACAGCGTATCGGGTGTCCCGGACGGGGTGGGACTATTGAACTGTGTTGGGAGAGTGGAGCGTCCACGCTGGGCTGTCGGGGCGGGTAGGGGCGTGCTTGAAGGTGGCGGGAAAGGCATTGGGAGGCCAGCGTTGAACGGTTTGTTCCATACGTCCTCGGTCTCTTGCGCTTTAGAGGTTGCGGAGGCAACGGCCGCGGCTGCGGCCTGGGCCTGCGTATGCTGTACTTGTTCGGTCAGGGATGGCTGCTGCTGCTGCTGTAGGTACGCGGCATATGCTGCTTCGTCGCGGGTGTCTGAGGTATTGTCCGCACCCTTGGTGGGCTTGGTGGGCCTGTCTCCAGTCGGGGCGGTAGTAGGCGAGACCGACTGCCTCCCAATGATGTCCTGCATACTCGACTTGCCGATCTCTTCGGCCTCCCGCTGGGCGCGGATCTCTTGGAATTCCTTTAGTCGGGCGCTGAATCCCTGAGAGTCGTTATGGAGCTGGTCAGCGCTGGGGAGGTGGCTAACAAAGTTGACATCCGTAGACGGAGCGCCGATAGGCTGGCCCGGGAAACCCGACGTGGCGGGGCCTGATCCCTGTAGGCCGGCCAGTATCTGCCGCTCCTGGAGGTTCAGGTCCTGGGGAAACAGGTCGGTCGAAGAGCCAATAGCTGGCTGGACGGTCCCTTGGCCCATGTTCGCCGGTGGTTCGAAGAACCCGGCGTTTGCACCAATGGCACCGATCGGGGCCTGCGTGGGCATGCCGATGGGGGAGGTCATGCTACCGAAGCTGGGCTGACTTTGCAGGCTCTGAGCACTCGAGTGGTGCTGGAGAGAGCCAGCAGCGCCAGCTGCCCCTTGCATCTGCACTTTACCAAAGCCTTGATGGTGCGCCATGAATTCGCGTTGGCGGGCCATCAGGAACTGCTCCTCTTGTTTCCTTCGCTCGAGATTGTTTTGCTCCTCGGCCGTCAGGGTCCGGCCAAAACTGGGGAAGGCACCCTGCAGTGGGGGGACGGCGCCCCGAGTATCACCGGGAGAGAACGGACCGCCGGCCTGGGATGGGGGCCCGTGTGGGATGCCGATCTGTGGGACAAGGAAGGGCTCTCTGGAGTTTCCGATGCGCCGGATGACCTGGCCAAGAGGCTCGAACTCGCCGTCTTCAACCTTCCTGACGCGAAGGTCGGGTGAGAAGAACTGGGCCTTGTACCAGTCGTTCATCTCTAGTCCGGTGAAGGGACCTTGAACTTGGCCCTGAGGATCCAGATAAACCCACCTCATCCGATCAGGCATGACCATAACGCGGGACTGAGGATCCGCAGGCGCCTGGTTCGAAGAGAATGGTGCTGCTGCCGTAGTCGGCGTGAATGGCTGGCCTTGGGTGGTCGCCATGAGCCCCGGGAGGCCTTGTTCGCCAGTTGTCAATGGCATTCTCGCCGACTCCGCCGTCTGGAAGAACTCCTCAAACGCGCCCCGTCCGGACCTCAGGGGGCTGTCGGTGTCACGTGCCTGACTACCGATAGGACCGCGACCAATTGCCCCAAGTGGGTTGGTTTGCCTGAGATCTGGAATCGAATCACTGAGATGTTCCTGATCCTGCGTTTGCATCTGGGCCTGCATGGCCGGCGGGAAGAGGGAGCCAAGCTTGCCTCCACGCAAGGAACCAGTTCCACTCATGGTGGATGGATTCGGAGCAGCAAAAATGCCACCCAGGGAGGAGAGGCTGGGAGATTGTAAGTCTCCCACCGGACTGAAGATACTGCTCCCGAAGGCGCTGGTAAACGCGGGCCGTTCCCGGTCCGGTGTGCCGCTAGATGGGCCCGCGGGCCATCCGCCCGAAGTCAAGTTATTAAGAACTGAATGACCCCTTGCTCCGACACTCGAGGTTTGGCTCCGGTCGCTGCCATCGAAGGTGTTGGTGGCGAATGCTCGCGAGTGAGCGTTGAAACTGGATGGGTGTTCACCGCCAATATTGCCGGTGTGCGACCTGTCCATGCCGGCCTCATGATCATATTCACCACGGTCCGCTGGTGGACTCTGGTACGGGTTTGTTTCGGGAGTCGCAGTATCGACACCATCGCCATGACTAGCAATATTTAGACCTGACATGCCAAAGTCCCCCGCACCGCCCTTGACCGGCGTATCGAAGAGGCCAGACCGCTGTGGATGGGTGGGCAACGGCGGCGGGCTAGAATCTTGCCGACCACGCAGGTTGGTAGTACCCGACTGGTGGTCCTCTGGTTGGAAGGGATCTGTGTCAGTCCGCGGTCGGGCGCGCCACGAGCGAGCCATGTCGGGATTCGCGCCTTCGCCAGCTCTGGATTGCACACTTTCGGTACTCTCCTTGGTCATCAAATGCGCAAGCCGACTTCCACTAGGCCCGCCAAACCGTTTCTCAGCAGGAGTATGCGACGCGAGAGAAAAGTTACCGAAACCTCCGATGCCAGGTGAGGAGGTGCTCGTATTTCCCCATATAGTGGATGCGGCCGCGAAACTAGAGGCACCTGGGGGTGGGTTGTTGCGATTCAGCGTTCCGATCGGCTGCGCACCGGGTGGCTGCTCGCGGGCGTTCAAGTTCTCCTCCGCCAGATCTTCAACTGCTGGTTCTCTCGAATCGGTATTCTTGCGGCCAAACCATGACGAGGTTTCGTCGCGCGAGAACCGGCTGACACTTGTGGGGGAACTTAGCCCGGCGCTAGGGAATGGATTTGTATCGGTGGTCTCTCGGCGTCGGGTGCCCGGCCTCGATGCGGTGGAAGGAGATGACACGGGATAATTGCCGGCACTTCCGTGTGACACGGACGTCTTACGCCCGTTCTGCCCGCCGGCACCCGGGTGGGTTGAGTCCTTACTCTGTCGGGGTATCTTCAACGGCGAGTTGACATCCGACATAAAGAGTTCCTTCTCCTCGGCGGACATTTCTTGCAGCCCAATGGGGAGTGTCGTCCCATTCGGGTCCCAACAGACACTAGGATCTTGAGGAACATGGGAGGAATCGCTCTTGCCCCACGGCCTTGCAGAGTGTCCATTTACGTGCGCCGGATTCCAACTAGGCTCGAGGAGGGCAGTGAGCTGGGGCTGGGACAAGGGGTGGGTTGCTTGGTAAATCTCCAACAGCTCCTCCCTCGAATAACGAAACGGTCCGGGAGGGTCGTACGCATTTGCCTGATGGTTCGCATGGGCGGATGGTGTCTCGGATGCGAGGCCATGCGCGTTGTCGGTCGGGACTGGCGGCGTGGACTGGCTAACGGGAGCGTTGGAAGATCGGCGAAATGTCAAGGTTCCATTTGTTGATCGGCCATCGCGTCGCGACCTGTAAAGATAAACGCGTCAGTTCAGTTTCTCGGCAAAGAGAACGGCGGGGCCGTTTCGTAGGGCTTTGCTTGTAGTCGCGGGATGGTGGAACAGGGAGCTGCAAATGTTGGGTTGGGGAGGATGCGATGGGGCTCCTCCCCTAACTCATGTGAAGCTCCAGTGGCAAGTTCGACAAAAGGAGGCGGGATGGCGAGCAAAGCAAGAACCGGGTAGAAGGAGAGGGAGAAGCAGGCAGGGATCCCATCAGATAGTCAACTCACCATTCTCCGCTCCCGTTGCCTCGTGTCGCATCGTTTCTGCCGCCTGACCTGCCGTCACGGTTTTGGCCAGCAGCGGCAGAGGCGAAGCTCGAGGGAAGATGGGAAGAAGCCATGACGGGAGGGGCCAATTATACAGAATAATAATTTTCCGGTAAGGAGGTGACAAGATTAGATATGGTTGCTTGCTTTCGAGGTGTGGCTTGCTGCGATGCTCAAGGAGGTGAAGGTCTGGGGAAAGGTGAAGAATTCGTGAAGTGGTTGGTTGCGACAGTTGGGAAAGCTACCATTTTTTTGCAAAGTTTCGAGATGCACGTCGTGGAGAGGCAGGTGTCCACCCAGCTACGGCCCACTTTTCACGTGTATGGAGTCATTCACGCACAGCCAATGACGGCGACGCACCCGAACCGCACTCCAATTCACCACGCGACACTAACACGCCTGAAACCGCGCTGGGAGATCAGGAAAAGAGTACCTGCCCAAGTCCGTCCGTACGATGGCCCCTATCTTGCTGCGTGCGCAATGTACGGCGTACAGCTATTTAATCCGTACTCCAAGCAAACATGACGTTGCCCCTTCGTACCTCCCTACTTTCGCGAGAGAGCAACCGAACCCCAAAGGATACCTGGCGCCTGGCGCCTCTTTTTGATTCCCACTCATTCTTTTAGCAGATCCTAGGCGCCCTCATTGGTTTCCTGCAGCGCATTTGACGTAGGGCAAAACTGTGACTGGGCGGCAAGGTAGGCGATTTTGGGGGCCGAACCCCCGCTACTCTGCGCCTGCCCCCATTTCATATCCGTATTCCCCTCGGGGGGAAGAGACGTGTCACCGTGTATATGACCTGACGACATCTCCGCATATCCCGTGCTGTGTGGATCGTGGCGTCCACTTTTCTCCCCCGTCAGATTTCGACCACAATCGGGCTGTTACCAAGCTGGTTCTTCGGCCCACTCACAACCGCAGCATTTACGAATGTCGTGATCTTCTCCCCTCCCACCTCTGGTCCGCGTAGCATCCGTCTACACCGTGCCACTACTGATAACATGGCCATCCTGGTGATGGCCGTCCACCCGGCCCAGGCAACCATCAGCTCATCGTATGCCCTCTGCACGTCGTCTAGCACCGCATCCTGGCGGCCGTAAGACGCGTGGATGTGCCCGAATACGACAAGCCGCGGTCGATGGCGGCAAATTTCCCGGTTGAGATACGGACAACCTGCACGGCGCCACCCTTGCAGGTCGAGATGGTTACGCGGGGGGCCATGAGTAACCACAATGTCCGGCGGCGACAAGCCGTAGGATAGGACTTTCCAGCGGTCGGCGTCGGTATTGGGGTACTGGAATGCCGAGATCCCGTACTGTGGCGTCCAGGGACTGCCGAAGATGGTCAGCTCCCGGGAGTCGGTCCCGTATCCCGGAGCGCCGCCACCACTATCGCCGGCGGCTGCTGGGGTTGGGAAGTTGAGAGTTGTGTGAGAGTCGTTGAGGTAGATTACATCCCCCCACTCTAGATCATCCATTGTCTCTTCCTCTCCGTAGCGCCGCTCGGGGTACTTCTCGAAGAATTCCTTATCAAGTAGAACGTCGTGGTTTCCCGCAACGAGGATCTTGTACCGATGCGGCTGGGACTCGAGCCCATGACAGGCCGTCCTGCACCTCGCGAAACGACCCATTCTCGGTAAGGTCACCGGCGTGGATGAGCAGGTCTCCGGGCGGTATTTCCGGCCGCGTGTTGTGAGTGTCGGCGATGCAGACCACCCGGACCGGATAGTCTGGGGGTTTTGACGGCCCGGATATCCACTCCTGATGCGATTCGAGAAGCTTCTTAGCGAGTCTGCGCCTGCGTGAGCCGCTAAGTTTGATGCTGCTGCGCGGTTCAGGCATGTCAATGGTGGCCCCGGTTGTCACCAGTGCGATTGGATTGGTTCTGTCCCGCAGGAAAAAGGGGCAAGGAAGTGACAGTGGACAGTTTGACATGTGAGTGTGCGCCGCGTGACGTATTTTATGTAGTTTGCGCCGCCATGCGGGGCCGGATTTGACGACTCAGTATATCCGTATGCCTTGAGCCTTAAGCCACACCTATGTCCAACGGAGACCAGACCGACTAGACTACTGGTAAATGTGACAAGGCGAGGAAGCCGGTCAGAGGTGGCATAAAGCTTCCTACGACACGGGGTTCTCAAGATATTTTTTAATTTATATTTTAGACATGAAGCTTCGTCTCGGGCACTCCTCGGCGGGTTGGTTGAATCACCTCTTACGCATTTCTAGGTAATTACTTTGTTGGTGATATAATACGCAATGGCTAGAGGCACCAACGCGGCGATACCGGATCGCCACGGTGCGGGAATATCTAATAGCGTATCCAGGAACTCGACGTCGGGATTACATCATGAGTACTCCCGTCCACTGCGGCTGGACGTCTAGGTTGAGTGTACAAATAATCTCCAGACGGGAGAGGTGCGGTGATGGCGAGGTACACAATGGATGTTCCCAAGACGACCCTAAGATCTCTCGGCCGTTACCTCAAAGCGAGCCTCAGCACATAAACCCAGTGTAGATTTCACCATGTGCTTTGATCTGCGCAGCTGTTTCGGTGGCTGCTCTGCGATGGCTGTTGCGGTGACTGTTATGGTGAATCGCAAGAGCGTACACCTCGCCCACGACGCCGACGTGGTAGCCCTGACCAAGAAGAAGGCGGAGCCATGGTCATCGGCGTACCAGAGGAGGTCACGATTCACATCCCCCGCAACCGAGCCGACGAGCACGGCGTCCCCGTCCAGCAGGTGACGCAGGACATCGACCGCAACACCCTCGTGGCCGCCCTGAACCACGTTTCGCAGTATGTCGCCCACCGCAACCACAACGTCGACGTCATCGCCGTTGGAGGTGCGGTCAACACCCTTTACCTACGTTCCCGCGGTACGACCCACGACGTCGACGTCTTCGGTTCGGACTTTGGTAACGTGGACCGCCGCCTTCTCGATGAGGCCATGGTCGACGCCCAGAGGCAGTACCCGGGTCTCGGGACAGACTGGCTGAATACGGAGACCCAGATATGGATGCCGGGGCCACTGCACCACGAGCTGACGGCCGGTGCTCGGAAGCAAGGCGTTAAGGTCTTTGACGAGGCCGGCTTGACTATCTATGCTGCGCCGTGGGAGTATGCATTCTCAGCAAAGATCAGCCGGCTCTTGACTGGCGGAGAACAGGCAAGGCCCTACGACCTTGCAGATGCTGTAACGTATATCCATCAGTATATCCGGGCCCATGGTGATCAGCCGGTGGCCGTAGCTACCGCTATGGCATGGTCAAAACGGTACCACCATAACATGACGGAAGATATCTTGCGCACAAGGGTCAACCGTGAGTATCGGAGACGGTACAATGAGGACGCCTTTGTCTGAGGGGAGGATAGGAGGCGGGGAACCTCGATAGAATGCCGAGAGACTCTGAACAGTATGGGCGCAGTATAAATTTTAATGGCATCCCAAAAATCGGCGGGAAGGAGTTTTGTGCTATGTGTACCTAGGTGGCACGGTAGGATGTGCCTGCTTGCCGGTCGAGTATGGAACGGTATCATTAACTAGGTACACTCATAATAGGCAGAGCGTAGCGGTCAAGTGAAGTAGATGTGCGGCGTCCAGAGCAAGATGTTCTTCGCCAGAAAATCCGGATCCGCCCGACCGTCATCCTTGCCATCCAGCACTTTGCCCTCGTGCGTAGGAATCACCAGAGTCTCGACCAGGGCCGGAGCGGCGACTGCCCAGCCCGGAACCTTTTCGTACCGCCGTAGGTCATGGGGGACGTTCCTCGCCTCTTCGGCTTCCTCGGCGGTCATAAGAGACCGCATGTTGCGGCTGAGCCCGATGCTGACTCTCTGGTTGAAGGCCCGCACGAGTAGGTACGTGCACCCGGCGAGGAAAGCGTACCGCTCCGGTTCGGCGTGCTCCGGGTCCGGATCCGGGATGTCATGAACAGCCCATTCTTTGTGCCGCCAGAAGGCCTCGAGGGCGTTGCGGTAGTCGAGAACTTTGTCTAGGAGGATGAATTCGTATAGCCGGTACAAGGCGAACAGTGATGAGTCCGTAAACACGCCTTGAGGAGCTCCGTATTTCCTCGCTGTTATTTTATCCCAGTACTGAGTTTGGTTTTGTAAGACGGCTCGTGGCGGTGGCGGAGGAAAGGTGGGATATTCTTCAGGAGACGGCCTGTAGGTGTTCGAGGCAGCATCCCTTGAGGAGCTTGACGTCGGCTCTGACGCTGTGGGTTTGGCTTGCTGTCGCCATTTAAGCCACCACTTGGCCTTGCGCGGCTTCTCGTTCCCCGCTTCGCGCATGAGGGGTGACTGCCCACTTATGAGCTGTCAGCTCGCATTGGTATCAATTAACGCATTCTCGGACCTTGAAAGGTTGGTAATAATATCTTGCTTGGTAGTGTTTATAGGATATGTGTCAGGTGGATGGATGTTGGTATTGAGGTCTAGTGGTGGGGCTAACTACTCGCTCCTCGGCAGTCAGAATGGTTTGTAATTGCCCCTTAATAGGACCCACAGGCAAGACAGTGCTGTTCTGAGGTGGACAACTTGGCGGGCTGAGCAGGGTAAATAGGCGCTTTCCTCATAGTCTAATGAGACCCCGAGAGACTAGACAAACGGCACCCCTTTCAACCGACCACTAAGACTAGTCCCAAGTCGGGGCTTTTACCTCGCCTTCCCTCCAACCATTTGTATCCTCCCCTCAAGCTTCGGCGCAATCGCCTTTGTCCACTCGACCTGGAACTCTGCTTCGTCCAGGTCATCGCACGTCTTCCCTTGGACGCCGGCGACACGACACCACTTCTTAAAGACCCGCCGCATAATCCGCAACTCCCTCTCCATCTCCTCGTCCCCGTCACCATCCTCGGCTTCCTCGTCGCTGTCGTCGTCGGCGTCGTCGGCGGGGGGCATACTCCCTCGCCGCTGCCGTAACCTGGCCGGTGTCCACTCGTCCCACCCGCATTTCCGCTTGGCCGGCGTGCATTCCACCCCCGTCCCCGTTACCGCAGGGTTCTCCAGCTGCGGTTGATGCTGCTGCGGCGGCTTGGGCTGCATGACGGGGTGGCACTTGCATACGTTGCTGACTACCTGGCCCCAGTGCCGGTCCATTGACGCGCCCCAGTTGGACCACTGACGGACGACCTTGAGGGCCATGAAATATTGCCGCAGTAGCATGGATATAAGGATGCCATTCTCCTCGGACACGACCTCCTCGCACTCGCCTCCCTCCGGCTTGATCAAAAGATCGGTGTAGCCGTCCTTACCGCGCCCCATGTAGCCCCGGGTAGCGACTGTGTAAATCCGCTCCGGGTCTATCGGCTGGCCGCCAATTTCTGCCGAGAGGATGCGGGAACCTACCGGTTTAGATGGGTCGAAGCTAAACTTGATGTTCGACACCTGTGGGAAGCGACCTGCGAGAGGGAATGTCGGTTAGCCCCATGTTATTAGCCTCCGACGCAGCTCGAAATACGCCGCACACTGACCTTCAAGGGCGGGATACATTGACACCCCGTTCTCTAGTGCACCCCAAACAGCCTTCCCGGACGCCTTAATGACCACTACCGGGTCCTCGAAAGGGAAGCAGTCCGTGATATCCTTCAGCCGGATCGGCCCGGGCGCGTAGACCTGGTCCCCACGGATGGTGCCGGCCGCCATAATAGCGGCATCAGCCTGGTAGTAATGGCGCATCATGTCGCACACGAAATTGCCCAGGTTGCTCTCGCGCAGCCGCACGGTGGTGAAGCGCGCGTCCAGCGGCGCTGTCGTCCAGCCCACAGCCCTCTCGAGGCTCTTCTTTAGCTTGGCGGTCAGACGGTCAACGAGATCCAGCGTGCCGCGGTGCTCGGGTATCGACTTGACCATGTCCCGCCGCCACACGTCGACGTCCCACTTGGGGCTGCCAGAGGGTTGGCCTGGGCGCCGGCGGAACTCTAGATAGCTCAGCTGCTTGAAGTCACTACCGGAACGCAGCACGTGCGTCCCGTTGATGAGGCTATGCGCGTAGAAGTGGTCGTGGCCGCCCAATATCACGTCGATTTCCCCACCCATGTTCTCGGCTAGCTTGTTGTCGTTGGGCTCACGCATATGTGTCAGCGCGATGATCACATCGGCCCCTGCCTCCCTCAACCCCGGAATCAGCTCTCGCGCCACCGCGGTCGCGGACTTATATATGAGGTTGGGGGGCAGGGCGTTGATCGTCTCCAACCACTCGCGCTCCCCAAGCCCAACAATCCCGATCTTGATCCCATTAGAGGCCGTGAGCATGTGTGTCCGCTTCGCGTTCCCGATAGGAACGTCCACGCCCAGGGCTGGGTCGAGGACGTTGGCGAGCAGCCAGGGGAAGTCACATTTTGATGTTAGGTACCGGAATTGCTTCACTCCGAAATCGAGGTCGTGGTTCTGCGGTGCCAAGTCAGCGCCTTGGAAAATGAAGCCCTTCACTTCTCCAGACTTACCCCAACGGCGGCGCAGTCGGTCCCGATGCTATTGAGGATGGGAACCATATGGCGGCCTGTCAATGGTGCGTGAGACACAACTGGGAATATCATTTAAGATAGCGGATAGGGCAAGGGGTCAAACCTTTGGTTATGGAACTCTCTAAGCTCGGGTTGAAGGCATCACCTGAGAAGAGGGTGATGAGCTCGGGCTGCCCGTTGTACCTCTCGCTCTCGCGGTACTCCTTGCACACCGTAATAAACCGGGCGGCTCCGCCTACCGGTTCGGCGGACGACGGGTCGAGGTGGTAGACGTCGTTGAAGTGGACGATCCTCAAGTCTGGGGGCGACGATTCGCGGCCGGAGCTGAAGGTCACCACGGGCTCAGCAGAGCTGCCCGACTCTGCTGAGGAGCCCATATTTCCCTATTTCCTGTTTCTTATCCGTTCCTAGCTTTAGAACGGACCTCTGAAAACCTGTATAGTTAGCAGTTGCGCCCTTGGTCCGCCCAGGCTGAGAGGGCAAGGACTGGAGGATCCGGGTCTGGAAGAGGCTGGGGAGGAAGAAGCAAGGGGTCGCACCGTGGCATTGGATAAGGTTACACCTCCTTCTGAAACTACGGTAACACGAACTGCGGTGCGCCAATGTCCAGTTGACTTACCCTTCTCTACCTAAGCTGAACAATTTCTTGGAGCTGGAGAATGTATTTGTGCCTGGCGCTCATTACCTCATTTGCTACTGGCTGCCAGCTACCCCGCCACGCTGATGTTTTTTTTTGGGGGGGGGAAGGTGCGGGGCATTGGATGTCACCTTGGCGGAAGCACTCTCTTCTCCATTTAACTTTGAGCACAACGCCTCGCTGATTCTGCACACGACAGATCTTAGCACGGGAGACTACCCCATAGATACACGATATTGAACGGCAGATATGGCACCCACTGAAGTAACTGTCCGCCACGCACGGCGCGAAGGTTTGTCGTCCTCCCTTTCTCCCGGCGCAATGCTGCCGCCCACCTAGGGGACCTGGCGACCAACCGTCTAGTCTCTCGGCAGACGTCACTTCCATCCTCCGGCTCATCCGCGAGCTCGCCGACTACGAACACGAGATTGATAGCGTCGAAGCCACCGAGGAGAAACTCCTCTCGACAATTGCCTTCGCGCCCTCCGGCACCCTAGCCCCGACGCCGGACACCTCGCCTACCGAGCCGACGTCTCCCTCCCGGCCCGCGCGTTGCCTCG
>Ga0164242_10004295_pt1 | contig 16033 bp, 12 predicted proteins | sample OricomgcompostMG_FD_108783 | JGI IMG/M metagenome (GOLD analysis project Ga0164242, IMG submission 108783) | Miracle-Growth compost microbial communities from Emeryville, California, USA - Original compost - Miracle growth compost (MG) ... | reverse complement strand
GCGGAGCCACATCAGGTCGCGGACCCGTGTCGTCACCTGCCCGACGAACACGCCCGGGCTGATCTCCATCAGCCAGCGGGTCAGATGACCGCGAAGCCCGGCAGGGCAGGCGGTCAGCACGAGGACTACCACGGCACGTCATCGGCATACGCCGTGCCGCCAGCGACGCTGCGGCTGCCACCGTCCCACAGTCGTACGACGTTCCACTCCTGCGCTTCATCGTCCTGGTCCGGCAGGAGGAGTCGCCGGATGTCTCGTGCGCAGCGGTCCAACAATCGCCCGTCCCGAACCGCGTCGCGCACCGAGCGCCGGGTCTCGGCGGGGATGTCCTCGGCGCCGCGTGCGACCACGTCGAAGGCGACCGGTATCGCCACCTCGGCTTTGTAGAGGTCGGCGATGTCGTACACGAACGATCGTGCGTGTCCGGTGTGCACGAAGCCGAGAGCTGGTGAGCAACCCAATGCGACGACAACGGCATGGGCGATCCCATACAGACATGTGGTCGCCGCTGACAACGCCTGGTTGATCTCGGTGGCGTTGTCGAAGTCTCCAGCGTCGTACTGGCGCTTGGTCCACGTCACGCCCGTGCGTTCGGCGTGGGCGCGGTAGAGCCGCTTGACGCGGGTGCCTTCCCGGCCTCGAAGCTGTTGCATGGTTGCTCGCGACACATCGTCCTCAGGGAAGCGCATCGCGTACATGTCCCTCGCGACCCGCAACCGGGCCGACTGGTTGGACACCGCGGCAGCCTGTGCCTCCAGCAACCGGCTGGAGTTCGACAGTCCGCGGCCGTGCGCGTAGTACCGGACGCCGCGCTCGCCCACCCACACCGCGGTTGAGCCGCTCTCGGCGAGCAGCACCATGGCTTGATGGCTGACGTTGGTTCCCGGTCCCAGCAGCAACGCACCGAGAGTCGCCGCGGGGAGATGTACGGTTCCCCGCTCATCCTGAATGGTGATGGCGTTGTCCTGACGGTTCACCAGACACCGTTCGACGTACACGAAGCTCACCCGGTCCTGTGCTCGGACCAGCTCGGAGATGTCGACCGGTGGGGCGCCGGGAATCGGCTTCATGACATCGGCGCCAGGGTGAGCAGCCCGCAGCCGTAGGCTTTGGCCCGGCCGACGCCTTGACGTAGGGCGCGACCAAGGAGCTCTGGATCCGTCACGGTCAAGATCCCGTCGTACGTCGCGACGGCGACTGTCACCGTTCGGTCGGTCCCGTCGGATCGCCGCGAGAAGGACAGCTGTCGCCGCGAGTGCACCGTCAGTGCGCCCTCGTCGACGGCGAAGCCCCATCCAGCGGCACGGTCGAGGAACCACTGCTGCTGGTACGCCACTGTCACGTGCCCGTGTCGTTTCCCGCGCGCACCCGGTACGGCGAGGCTATGCACCGGGTTGGCCGTGAGGCGGAACCCCCACCGCTGTCCGACGTCGAGTTGGTCGAGCAGGCCGGTGACAGGGGCCGTCCGCCACCCGTGGTCGGCAGTCGGCCACCCGGCCTGTTCGACGATGCCCGTCAGATCCGGACGACCCGGACTGCTGACGTACAACGTCACTGTCTTGTCGGTCTCCGAGTGGTCGACGCGCCACAGCACTCGACCCGAGGGGCTCTCGGTCACGGATCCGGGTGGGAACGAGGAGAGCACCGCGGCATGCATACGCTGCGGCGAGGCCAACAGCCAGCGGGTGCCGCGTCGTGAGGGGTTCAGATGCATCTGGGTCAGGTACATCAGGCGCCCCCCAGAGCCGCCATGAAGTCCGGCTCGGCCCGCCCGCGCTCGTTCTGCATCGCGACCGGCGCGAGACGTACGACGTCGCGCCAGCCGTACTCCCGTCGTACCGGATCGAAGCTCAACGGCACATCGCGCGCCGTCTCCGCGTCGACGGTTCCGGGGGGCGCGTCGACGACCAGCTCCAGGTGGACCATCCGGCCCTGCTGCCGGCGGTACCAGTCCCGGGCCAGCCACTCCTGGGAGCGCAGCGCGTCCTCCAGGCTCGTGTCGTGCACGCCTAGGCTGATCTCCTTCTCTGAGGGAGGACACGCGCGCCTGCCCAGATAGAGCGGGAAAGTGGGTGAATGCACCGCGTCATCGAGGGCGCGCAGCAGCTCGATGTCGCCCTCGACGCCCGCGACGAAGACGGCATCGGCGAGGTAGTAACGGTAGGAGAGCGGCATCGACTCGTTCTTGCGACCGCGTCGGATCGCGGTCTGGAAGTCGCGCATCATCCGGCCACGCTGATCGACGCGTACGCCGAAGGCTAACGCCGCCAGGTCCTCGATCGGGTCGGTACGACGACGACCCTGCGCCGCGGCGAGCAGGCCGATCACGCCGCTCTTCGTCGGCTCCGTCCGGGTGTGCCGTCGGACGAATCGACTCGCGTCGCCCCATGCCTGCAGTGGGCCGTCCAGGCGCAGCAGCAGCACGCTCACGCGGAGTCTCCGAGCGACCCGACGGCGTGCTCCCGGACCTTGCTCACCAGAGTCGTCAGCGCCACCTGCTCACCCGAGCCGGCGAGCGCCTCGCCGACCGCCGTGTTGCTGGCGAGGACGCAGCTCAGCTCCGGCTTGAACCCATACACCTCGTCGACCGAACGGAGCCGCTCGGCAAGTGCCTGCGCGGAAAGCGTGGAGATGGCGTTCTTCCCGTCCGCGGTGATCGGCTTCTCGAAGGCGCCCATCAGATTGAGCGGGCGGCGCGAGCGGGCCTGGACGATCACGGCCTCGGGGACGGTGCCGTTGGCGAACGTGTTCTGCTTGCCGGACGGCATCGAGAGGACGAACGACTTCACGAAGGCCTCGACGGCGCGGCCGGTGACCTCGGTGCCCCCGAGGTTCTCGCGGAGTTGGGCGACGTTGATCGTGGCGTAGCGGTAGAGCGTGCTGGAGTTGAACTCGATGACGCCGATCATCCCGGCGCTCGGGTCCGACTCGGCATTCTTGTCGTCGACGGCGGTGTAGTAGTCGAACTCGGGTTCCACGGCGTGGGTGCTCAGCGCGTGTGCCACCTGGACGGCGGCATCGACGTTGATCGCTGCGTCGTCGGCGACCATCCGGCCGAACAACGCGACCTCGATGCCGTTGTCACCCTGGATCGCTGCCTTGGCGGCGGCTTTGTTGATCTTGCCGCCGCGCCCACTCAAGGCGAGCTCGGCGAGTCGGTCGAGCTGCTGGTTGCTCACGAACAGCAGGTACTCACTGAGGTCGAACGGGTCCACGGGCGCCGCGTCCTCGCCCTTGGCCGGCTTCTTGGCGCGGGCCGCCTTGAAGTTCACGCCTGCGGCCTCCATCACGCCCTTGGCGAGCGCGATGGCTTCGTTCTGGCTGATGGCCGGATCTAGCGAGCCGAGCCGGGAGACCAGGTCCTCGATGATGCGCCGGGTGCGGACCGCCCGGTCGGCCGCCGGCAGATAGGCCGCGAAGTCCTTCCGCGTTGCCCGCTTCCACGCCTGCGAGCTGACCCGCGCCCGGGTGAAGCCGCCGAAGAAGCCGGTCTTCGGTCGACCGGTGTCGTCCCGGTTGATGTTGCTGGACGGCACCGTCTGGAGGACGTGGATGTCGATGAAGGTGGTCATGCTGTCTCTCCTGAGGTGGTGTCGGTGTCGTCGGCCGGCTCGGCGCCGGGACGGTAGAAGTCGCGGCTCCAGCGCACGCGTACGCCGCGGAGTCCGTTCGGGGTTTGGGCGGCACGCAGATCGCGCGCCAGGCGGGCGTAGTCAAGCGGGATCTCGTGGTCCCGCAGGATGCTGACCAGCGCGCGCAGCTGCTCGAGGATGGGGCCAATGCTCTGGGAGCGCAGCAAGGCCTGCATCCGGCGCTCGATGCCCTCGGAGCCGACGCGCCGCTGCACCTGGTGGGCCGCGGCCCCGAGGCTGTGCTTGGGGCCGCGCCGATGCATCGGCGTCGTCCGACGAGACTGCTGATGGAGCGCGAAGAGCGCGAGGGCCGCAGCTGCCGCGAGCTCGGTCCGCGTTGGTGTGTCGCCGGCGTCGAACCGTTGTTCCGGGAGCCCGGGCTTGCGGGCGAAGAGCTCCCAGGACACCTGGTGCAGCGTGCCGTTGACGGGGACGGTGCGGCGCAACTCGGCCAGGTCGGCGACTGCCTTCGCCCGATCGGCTTGATAGCCGTGCCACAGAGCCGTGCACTGGGTGTGCACGAAGCTCTCGAGCGGGTCGTCCGGAGAGTCGTCCGCGGTCGTGGTCGTCTCGGTCATGACGCCTGTCCTTCCGGTACGTCGTAGGCCATCGGGAGCGCCTTGCGGAGGTTGATGTAGAACCAGTTGGCGGCAGTCGCTGCGGTGACCGGAGGGGATCCGTCAGTGCCGCTCGGCCGGCCAGACCATGACGCCGGGCTTGCGCTGTCGAGAAGCTCGCGGCCGAGCTCGCTCACCCGGCGCCGTACCTGTCGCTGCCAGCGCTCGTGCTCGGCAGCCCGGTCCGACTCCGCGGCGAGCCCGCCGACCCACTGGCGGTAGGCGGCGTCGAGTGCGGCGTACCCCTGTTCGCGGGCCTCGTCGCGATGCGCCGCGGCCAGATCACGGTCGCCGCCCGCGGCCTGGATGAGCTCGCTGGCCAGCTGCCCCAGCGTCCTGACCGCCTCGCCGACGGCTTGCACGCCCTTGATCGCGAGATCGGTGAGCTGAGTGTCCGTGAGGACCACCAGATGGAGCGGAAGTACGTCGTCGGTGATGTCGTCGATGACGGCGCTCTGTGAGCCGTACTGCATGCCGGTGGTGCGGATGCGCAGCGGGAACGACTCCGGCAGGATCTCGTTCGCTTGCAGCTCGGCCAGCCATTCCAGCCAGCGGCCGGCGATGGTGCGCTGCGTGTCGTTGGTCGGGGTGAGCAGACTCTCCAGGCCACGCCACACCGCCCTGTCGGGGACGTGCGCGCGTGGCATGAAGACCGGATCGGTGGTCTTCTGAGCCTTCATCTGGGTTTCGCTCAGCCGCCAGCCGGTCATGAACTCATACCGGAACATATTGCGGGGATGGAGCGGATCGCCGTTGGCGATCAGGACGCCGGTCGCTCGCTCGCCGTCGTGGCCGAGACGGATCCGACGGCTCGGCCAGGTCAACAGGTCTACCGGGCCGTATGGCGCTCCGGGCCGGTCCTCGATGCCGGGGCCGAGCGGAGGGCGTTCCCAGACCGGCAGGTCCACCGCAGGATCCGGCAGCTTCTTCCCGAGCGGCAGGTTGAGGAGCAGCGTCTCGAACAGGCTCGCGCCCTCGACCACGACCGCGCCGAGCCAGCCTGCCCACGCGATCCCGATCGGATAGCCCCTGCCGCCCGTCACCCGATCGTCTCCGACTGCGCCGGACTTGATTCCCGAGGGGTCATAGGCCTGGCAGTGCACGATCCACCGAGCCGCTTCCGCGAACGTCATGGTCGTCAGGGCGGCGCCCGCTCGGGTGGTGAAGTAGGCGTGGCCGGCGGGCACGTCGGCGATGAGCCGGGTGAGCTCAGTCATTTCACCCTTGGCGGTGCTCAGTCCGGCGACCTGGAGGAACGGCGTCTCGGCATGCAGCAGGTCGAACCGTTCGCGGTGTCGTTCGAGGTAGCGCTCGATCGGCGCCATGTCGAAGCGCCCGGCCCGCCACGCCTCGGCCCAGTCCTCGCGAGAGCGCATCTGCGGGAAGCTCCGGCGCAGGATCGCAAGCAGAAGCCGGAGCAGAGCCAGGTCTTGAGTCGGCACCTCGCCCGCGAGACCGACGATCTGGTGGGCGCTGCCCAACACGTCGATGAGTGACAGCTCCGTAACCGTGTTGTCGGACCGGCGTGTCCTGAACCACGGCTGCGAGATCAGGTCGAACGACGGTGAGCTCATGGGCGTCCTCCCTCCAAGGCTTCAAAGGCGATCGACATTCCTATGCCTTCCTTGTCGCGGTGAGACCGAGATCGGTGTCGTAGGACACCCGCCAGTCGCCGACCCGGGCGCTCCAGTCGTCGTCGAGGTGCAGCGCGAGCTGGCCGGCGAGCCAGTGCGACTGCTGCCAACCCTCGTGTGCGTCCGCCTCCAGCGCCTGCAGCGTCGTGTCGAAGTCGCGCCCGTTGGTCATTGACAGCGGCAGCCGGACCGTCGTCGCCGCGAGAACGCGTGCGACGGAGTCATCGGGTGGCCCGAACAACGGCACCGCCAATTTGCCGGCGTGCTCGCTCTCATCGTCGAGACAGGCCACGGTGCCATCCGCCCGGCGCTGGACGACGATCACCTCGATCCCGTCCTCGCTGTCGCGCACCCTGCTCGCTCCGGCTGAGCGCGTGTCGTCGGCCTCCGAGGCTCGGCCATACTCCAACCATCCGACGAGGTTGTCGTCCTCCAGCTGATCGAGGGCGGCGATGCGGAACTCGTTCGCGCGCCTGCGCTGCTCGCCGACTTTGCGCTGGTGGTCGCGGTCGGCCTCACCGATCGCGGAATGCCAGCCCTCCGGTCCCGGGATCACGTCGGCGTAGGCATGCTCGACGAGCTGGCGGATATCAGCTGGCAAGCGGATCGAGCGTGCCTCATTCGGGTCGAGCTCCAGCACCGCGGCGGCGCGAAGCAGCCGGCTCAGGCCGTAGACGGTGGCCGCGCCTGGGTCTGGCGTGGGCAGGCCGTCGTCGCGCCACTCAGCGATGCCCGTGACGAAGAGCCGCGGAGTCCGCAGCCCGGACGGACGGTAGGCCTGGCCGCTCCCGCGCTCGTGGCGATGCAGCCGGCCAGCCCGCTGGAGCAGCAGGTCGACGGGGGCCAGGTCGGTCACCATCACGTCGAAGTCCACGTCGAGCGACTGCTCGAGCACCTGGGTGCCGACCACGATCTGTCGAGCCGGTCGGTTGGCTCCGTCGCGGCCGAGCTGTTCGCGTAGGAGCGCCTCCTTGCGGGCGCGATGGGTGGCGATGAACCGGGAGTGATGAAGAACGATCTCGGTGTCGGGGAGATGGGTGCGCAGGTAGCGCGCGGTCTCCTGCGCTCGTCCGACCGTGTTGCGGATGACCGCGGCACAACCGCCCTCGACCAGCAGCTCCGCCAAGGTCGTGGCGAGTGTGTCGGGGCCGTCATCGAGGCACCTGACGTCGATGTGTCGCGATGCCTCGCGCTCGCCGGTCGGCGCCGTGACGGTGACACCGGTGGCGGACACGCTGGTGAGCGCCGGATAGGGGGCGTCGGCGGCGATCGCGGCGGGGTCGGCGCCGAGTCCGCGCCGGTAGGCGTCGGCGAGCTCCTGCCGCTGACTCCAGGGGAGGGTGGCCGACAACAGCACAACGGGGACGCCGTACGCCGCGAGCCACTCGAGGCTGCGCGTCAGATACATCCGCATGTAGTCGTCTGCAGCGTGTGCCTCGTCGACCACCACGACCTTGCCGGCGAACGCCAGGTGGCGCAGCGCCAGATGCTTGGCCTGGAGGGCGCTGAACAGCAGCTGGTCGATGGTGCCGACGACCATGTTCGCCAGCACGCCCTTCTTGCGGCCGGTGAGCCAGGACAGCACCTGTGCCTCGACCTGCTGCGGCGACAGGTCGTCATCGTGGATGGAGGCGGCGTGCCGCTGACGGACGAGGTTGAACCGGTCGTTGAGTCCGGCCTTCCCGTGCGCCAGATAGGTGCTGGTGGGGCCGGAGCCGGCGAGGTTCTCGATCCAGTCCTGGACCCGGCCGAACATCGCGTCGGAGGTGGCCATCGTGGGCAGTGCGACGTACACCCCACCGCAGCCGAACCTGGCGGCGAGCACCTCGGCCCCGAGCAGGGCGGCCTCGGTCTTTCCGGTCCCCATCGCGGCCTCGACGATGAGGAGAGCAGGCGATTCCACCGCCTGGGCAGCGTCCAGCGCGAGCTGCTGGATGGGGCGTGGGCGAAGCGTGGCGAGGTGAGGGAACCGTGCGGTCAGATGCTCGGTGGCATCGCCGGGAGGTGCGTCTGGTCGCCACGGTGCCGGCAAGCCGAGACTGCGCCAGGCCTCGCTGGCCCGGACGGCCTGATCCTCGGCCTCATACGGGAACAGGTCGGTGTTGCTCGCCAGCCAGTCGGACACGATCACCGCGCCGGTGAGCACGGCCTGCACAGTCGGTGGAAGTGGAGCCTGCACCCATGATTGGAGCAGCTCGGTCGCGCCGACCCGAGCGGCCATGGCGTCCAGGATCTCGACCTGCGTCTGCGCCCAGACGCCCTGGCCGGTGAGGTCCGGATTCCGCCGTACCTTCTGCAGGTTGAGCAGGGACGGAGGAGTGCCGTGGTGTCCGCCGATGACGACGGCGTATGACGCCGCCGCATCACGCCCGAACCCGTGGCGCTCCTGCAACCACCTGCTCAACACCACCTGGCCGACCAGGCCGTGCGGGGCCTTGGCGAAGTCGGTCGTGTCGCGCGGGAAGACGAATCCGTGCTCGCGCATCGGCTCGGTCAGCACGGGCATCTTGCTGGCGAACGGCGGTGAGCACTTCCCGATGTCGTGGACCCCCGCCAGCCACCGCAACAGCGTCCTGCCGTCGCAGGCGCCAGGCGGCAGCGCGCCTTCGATCACGTTGCGGGTGTGGAGTGGAAGCCAGTCCCACACGAGTCCGGCGACATCGCCGGAGTCGAGCAGGTGCTGCGGGAGCGGCATCCAGTACTCGCCGTCGAGCCCCGACGACTTGCCCCAGACGGAGAGTGCCGCGTCGCTCCATGACGGCGCGGCGCTCGCTCGCGCGCACGGTGTCCAGTCGTCACTCATGAGCCGCCTGCCCTCGCCATCAGGTTTGCCTGCACTGATGATCGTGAGGGGAGGGGCCTTGGGTCTTGCGAACGGCTTAAGAAGGCCAGAACTTGGCATGCGGGTGACAAGTTCTCGTGCCGTCGCACCAGCGAAGCGTTCAGGCGCTGGGGGCGAGTCCTCGTTTGGTCGCCTTCCCGATCGCGCGCCGGAGCGCCTCGGATACGTCCGGGCTCGATTCGACCTCGTCCAGGAGGCGGCGGAAGTCCTCGTTCGTCAGGACGAGGCCGTCGGTCGGCTCCAGCACGGTCTCGGCCCGGAGTCGGGCGGCGTTGAGGATGAACGACGTGACGGTCCGAGTCCGCTGTGCGGTCTGCATCGGCAGGTACATCTCGCGACCGCCGGCTCTGATGGGCCGGAATCCGTGATGTGCATAGAAGGACGCGGCCGCGTCGTTCAGGACATCGACCCTGATGACGATCGCGCCCACCGAGGCGAGCACGGCCCGACGAATGGCGTCCAGGAGGAGATCCTGGCCCAGGCCGGTGCCCTGGTGGTGAACATCGGCAGCGAGGCGCCCGATCAGCGACGCGGGCACCGGCACGCGGCGTGGGCCGAGTGGCGGCTCATCGGGGTCATTGCTCGGCTCGATCGACGACATCGAGAGCGTGTAGTAGCCGATCACCTCGCTCGCCAGGGTCCGCACGTACACGCGCGGACCCGCTTCGGGTCGCAGGGGAAGCGCGCGTCCTCAGCCACTCGTCCAGGGATGGTTCTCCACAGCTGAACTGATCGCGCTTGTGGACGCCTCGCTCGAACGGTTCAGTGGAGAAGTCCATGGCAGCAGCCTCGTGGGCGCCACCCTGGCACTCGGGTCCGACATTGACGCCCCTGGACGCTCGGGCGAATGTGGAATCCGCTCCGGCGCCGCGTGCTCCCTGCCGTTTGCGGGAATCAGTCAGATGTCGTCGGCGTCGACGATCCGATAGGCGTACCCCTGCTCGGCGAGGAACCGCTGCCGGTTGGCGGCGAAGTCCGCGTCGACGGTGTCGCGGGAGACCACGGTGTAGAAGTGCGCCACCTTCCCGTCGCGGCCGGGGCGCAGCAGGCGGCCGAGCCGCTGGGCCTCCTCCTGGCGGGACCCATAGCTCCCCGAGACCTGGATCGCGACCTCGGCCGAGGGCAGGTCGATGGAGAAGTTCGCGACCTTGGACACCACCAGCAGCCGCAGCTCACCGGAGCGGAACGCCTCGAAGAGCCGCTGCTGCTCCTTCACCGGCGTCTCCCCGGAGATCACCGGGGCATCGAGATCGTCCGCGAGCTCGTGCAGCTGCTCGAGGTACTGCCCGATGACCAGCGTCGGCGCACCCTCGTGCTTGCGCACCAGCCGCTCGACGACGCCGACCTTCTCCCGCGCGCACGAGGCGAGCCGGTAGCGCTCCTCGGGCTCGGCGGTCGCATAGACCAGCCGGTCCGCGGACGGCAGCGTGACCCGCACCTCGACGCAGTCGGCCGGCGCGATCCAGCCCTGCGCCTCGATGTCCTTCCACGGTGCGTCGTAGCGCTTCGGCCCGATCAGGCTGAAGACATCGCCCTCGCGCCCGTCCTCGCGCACCAGGGTCGCGGTCAGGCCGATCCGGCGCCGGGCCTGCAGGTCGGCGGTCATCCGGAAGATCGGCGCGGGCAGGAGGTGCACCTCGTCGTACACGATCAATCCCCAGTCCCGTGCGTCGAGCAGCTCCAAGTGGGGATAGACGCCCTTCCGGCGCGTGGTCAGCACCTGGTACGTCGCAATGGTGACGGGGCGGATCTCCTTCACCGTGCCGGAGTACTCGCCGATCTCGTCCTCGGTCAGCGAGGTCCGCCTGACCAGCTCGTCCTTCCACTGCCGCGCGGAGACGGTGTTGGTGACCAGGATGAGCGTGGTGGCCTGCGCATGTGCCATCGCGGCCGCGCCGACCAGGGTCTTGCCCGCGCCACAGGGCAGTACGACGACCCCCGAGCCGCCGTGCCAGAAGGACTCCGCCGCCTCGGCCTGATAGGGCCGCAGCGTCCAGCCGTCCTCGGCCAGCTTGATCGCGTGCGCCTCACCGTCGACGTACCCGGCGAAGTCCTCGGCCGGCCAGCCCAGCTTGAGCAGCGCCTGCTTGAGGTTGCCGCGCTCGGAGGGGTGGACCGCCACGGTGTCGTCGTCGATCCGGTTGCCCAGCATGCCGGCGACCTTCTTGGCGCGCAGCACCTCCTCCAGCACCGGGCGATCGGTGGAGGCCAGCACGAGCCCGTGGACCGGGTGCTTCTCCAGCCGCAGCCGCCCGTAGCGGGCCATCGTCTCCGCGATGTCGACCAGCAGCGCGTGCGGGACCGAGTAGCGGGAGAACGTCAGCAGCGTGTCGACGACCTGCTCGGCGTCGTGGCCGGCCGCACGCGCGTTCCACAGGCCGAGCGGGGTGAGCCGGTAGGTGTGCACGTGCTCGGGGGAGCGCTCCAGCTCCGCGAACGGCGCGATCGCCTTGCGGCAGTCACCGGCCCGGGGGTGGTCGACCTCGAGGAGCAGGGTCTTGTCCGACTGGACGATGAGGGGGCCGTCGTTCACCGGGCCGATTCTACGGGGCGGCGGTTCTGACCCTTGGGATCAGAACCATCACGCAGGCCGCACCGAGCTGATCCGGTGCACCGCGAAGACCCGGACCTCATCGGCGCGACGGTCGCGGGCCCGGAGCTGGCCTCCGTCGACCGAGAGCGGGTCGATCACCCGGTCCGAGCGGGTGCCGTGGTTGTCGACGTACCCGATCACGACGCTGGCGCCGGCGTCGATCGCCTCGCGCAGCGCGGCCAGCGCTCCGCTCGGGTTGAGCGCCTCGCGGGCGGCGGAGGCCGGCCGCGAGGCGGCGGCCTGGTCGCCGGCGCGTACGGCGGTCACCACCGCCGCCACCCGGGCGGCGCCACGAGCCTCGGCAGCCCCGGCTGGAGCAGGCCGCGGCGTCCGCGTCCGCTGGGCATCCGGACGGGCCACATGCAGGGTGCCGTCCGCGGCCTCGACGACAGGTGCGACCCCGGCCTCCCGCAGCCGCGGGAGCAGTACGTCGAGCGGCACCGTCGAGATCAGCACCGTCGGCGCGAGGCGGCGCAGCCCCATCGTGGCCGCGGACGGATGATGGAGCAGCTCGGTCAGGGCGTCCGCGTCGTCGGCGCGCAGGAACGCCTCGGCGAACCCTGCCCGCACCACGCCGAAGGTTCGGGCGGTGTCGTCGATGAGGTAGGTGAGGGGCTGGGGCACCGGTGTTCGCGACGCTGCGGCCACGAACTCGTGCAGCTCGACCGCGGTCCAACCGAGGTCCATCGCCTGCCGCACCGACGACGGAGTGAAGCGATAGACGGTCGCCCCGCCGCGCGACTCGACCTCGGCGAGCACGCCCAGGCGTCGGGCCAGGCCGGTCTCCAGCGGCCCGGGTGCGACGGCGGTCAGGTCGGCCTGGAGCAGGATGTGGTCGACCGGCTCCGGCATCAGCTGGTCGAGCGCCGGCGCGGGATCGCCGCCGTCCAACAGTGCCGCCGCATAGGAGGCGAGGCCGCCCAACGCCGTCACTCCCAGCGCGGCCGACTCGGTGAAGGTCCAGGCGATCTCAGCCGCACGAGACCGCGGCCGGCGCGGCCGCAGCCACGTCAGGTGAGCGAGCATCGACGGGCCGCCGGTGCCCGCGGCAAGCACCTCGCCGGGCGCCAGGGTCGCCATCGCTGCCAGCGTCATCCGGCGGGTCTCGACCAGCGTCGGGGAGACCAGTTCGGGCACCAGTGCGTTCCAGGTCTTGCCGGCGCTGTCGCGCTGCCCGATCAGTGCCGCGGTGCGCGGTGAGCTGAGCCAGGCCCGGGCGAGCACTGTCCAGCGCTCGGCCGCCGGCTGCTCGACCCAGGCGTCGTACGAGACGGTCGGGAGCCAGGCGAGGTTGCCCTCGTCGTCGGGCCCGTTGGCCAGCAGCCCGGCCGCGGCCGCCACCTCGATCAGGAGTGCCGTGGTCGGCTCGTCGACGTGCAACCGGACCGCGGCTGCCTTGAGGTCGCGCACCCCCAGCCCGCCCGAGCGGAGCGCGCCGGGAGGCCGCGCGCCCCAGCCGTCGAGCAGGAGCTCGACGCGGCGTACGGTCTCGAACGCCGCTCCCGCAGCCGCCCGGTCCACCAGCGCCGCCTCCCGAGAGGAGGTCGACAGGGCAGGTGGTCCGTCGGCCGGCCCGGCCAAGGACACCTCGGACGCTGCCAGCTGCAGATCGGCCAGTCCGGTGACCGCCCGCAGGCCGCCGGTGGAGTCCCACGCGAGCGCCAGGTCGCGCAGCCGACCCAGCGCGCCGCGTGCCGCGGCGGCCTCGGCGGGGACGTTGTTCAAGAGTTGATCATCGGTGGTTTGGCCGGCCGAGATGAGGGCATCAAGAACGGTGAGCTCGAGCTGGTCCAGACCATCGAGCGCACGAACGAGCGACGAGCGAGTCGCCGCACGCGCGGCGAGCTGAGCCGAGTCTTGAGGGGCAGGAGTGGCGAGATCGGGGCGAGCGACCAGCAGACGGGACAGCCGATCGTCCGGCCAGGCACGCAGCTGGTCGGCGAGCGAGCGGTGCCCCCTGTCCATTCCTCACAATCTAGCCAGCCGAGCGGTGCGCGGGTGAGGCGCCTCGTCGTCGACCACGGCAGCGCCACCGACGTCGGTCTGGTCCGTGAGGTCAACGAGGACTCCTTCCTGGCCGACGAGCCGATCTTCGTCGTCGCCGACGGCATGGGCGGCCACGACGGCGGCGACGTGGCCAGCAGCATCGCGGCGCAGCAGTTCGCCGACCTCGCCGGGCGCGCCTTCACGCTCGACGAGGGCATCGACGCCATCGTCGAGACGCTGCGCCGGGCGGACGCCCGGATCGGCGAGTACGCCGCAGAGCAGCGGGGCCGTGGGCATCGGGACTTCCACTCCGGCACCACGGTGGCGCTGGCCCTGGTGGTGGAGGCGCCCGCAGGCCCGCAGTGGCTGATGGCGAACCTGGGCGACTCGCGGATCTACCGCTTCTTCGAGGACGCCCTCACCCAGGTCAGCATCGACCACAGCCTGGTCCAGGAGCTCCTCGACGCCGGACAGATCACCGAGGAGGAGGCCGAGCGGCACCCGGACCGGCACGTGATCACCCGAGCGCTCGGGGGAGTGGCCTACGCCGTACCGGACTTCTTCCACATGATGCTTCCGCCGGGCTCGCGGTTGCTGCTGTGCTCCGACGGGGTGAGCGGGATGATCGAGCGGACCACCATCGCGGCGATCCTCGGCGAGCGCGGCGATGCCCGCGATGCCGCGCGGCGCCTGGTCGACGCCGCTGTCGCGGCTGGTGGGCGTGACAACGCGACGGCTGTCGTGGTGGATGTGGTGGGATGGGCCGACGAGAGTCCCTACGACACTGCCGTGCAACGGCAGAGTCTCGAGCAGAAACTCGGAGTCCTTCCGTGATCTCCTACCGTCCTGGAACCTGGTTCGGCATCGTCGGTGAGCACGCCACCGTGCTGCTGCCGCCCTCGGAGAAGGCGCGCGCCGGCACCCTCTGGGCGCTGGTCGACGACGGTGCCGGCTTCGACGACGTCCTCGATGCGCTCGTCTCCACCGGGCTGCGGGCACTGCCCGGCTTCGTGCTGATCTCGACGCAGGACGACCTCACCCGGGTCGTGGTGCGCGGGCCGTCCAAGGCCGCCTTCGTCACCGGCGAGGGCGACGTCGTCGTCGAGGGCTCGGCCTCCTCGACCTGGGTCGAGCGCTCGGTGCGTGGCGTCACCGGCACGTTGGTGGTGTTGGAGGAGACCGACGGGCCGCTGCTGACGCTGCACGCCGGTCTGATCCGACTCGCCGCGCTGGTCTCGCCGGGTCAGGTGGAGACGGTCCAGGCGCCCGCGCCGCTCGCCCGTTCCGGCGAGGCTGACGAGGTGTCCGGCCCCTACGCCGCCGTGCTTCCCTTCCCGGCCGGTGCTCCGGCTGTGCCTGCGGTCGCGGCGGTGCCGTTCCCCGGCCCGGGTGGGGGCGAGGCCGACTCCGGCGCGGCCGGCTCAGGTCCTGCCGAGGAGCCTGACCAGGCCGATGCGCCGATCGACGCCCCGCTGGTGGCGGAGCCTGCCGATGGCGGTGCCGATGACGCTGCTGAGGTGACTGCCGCGGAGCCCGGTGAGGCGGACGACCTCGATGTGCCCCCCTGGGCGTCGGCCTCCAACGAGCCGCTCACCGCGCCGACGGACGACGAGGCCTGGGCCGACGAGCCGACCGGCCTGATCCCGATCGTGCCCGACGAGGAGCCGGCGTCGCCCGCGGCCGAGGAGGACGCAGTCGCTGAGCAGCCTGCCGAGACCTCGCCCGAGCCGCCCGCGTGGACGCCGCCGACCCCGCCGACCCCGCCGCTGCTCGGCGCCGTACCGCCTCCGCCGCCGTTCCCGCCCGCTCCGCCCGCTCCGCCGGCGCCCCCTGCTCCGCCGAGCGCGCTGGACGTCCCGTCCTGGGGTGCGGTCCCGAGCGCGGAACCGGAGCAGTCCCCGACGGACCAGCCCGAGGCCGACCAGCCCGCCGCCGACCAGCCCGTCGCCGACCAGCCCGAGGCGGCGCCGGCTTCCGACGACCATGACGGCCTCACCCGTGCGGGTCTGCCCGACGCGGGCCTGCTTCCGCCGCCGCCCGGCATCCCCGGGCAGCAGGCCGCGCCCGCGGTGACCGCCTACCCGGTGGCCAAGCTGGAGTTCTCCCACGGCGAGCATGTCGACGTCGACCGGGTGGTCATCGTCGGCCGGGCGCCCGAGGCGGGCCGCTTCTCGCTGGCCGAGCAGCCGTTGCTGGTCACCGTGCCGAGCCCGCACCAGGAGATCTCCTCGACGCACGTCGAGATCCGGCCTGGTACCGGGGTCGACCATGGCGCTGCCGTGGTCACCGACCTCGGCTCGACCAACGGCACCGTCGTGGTCCAGCCGGGGCTCGGCCCGGAGGAGCTCCGTCCCGGCGTCCCCGTCCAGCTCATGCCCGGCGCCCTCATCGACCTCGGTGATGGGCTCACCATCAGGGTCACCCAGCCGTGAGCGCACCCGTCTCGGGACGGGTGCCCGCTGATCCCGACCGCCGCTTCTACGCGTGGGTGATCGACAGGCTGCTCTCGCTCGTCCTGTACGCCGCCGCAGCCCTCGTGGCCTATGTCGCCCTGATCCGGCCCGGCCACACGCTGCTCGGTGTGCTCGCGGTCGTGCTGGTCGCGCTGGCGGCGTGGTTCGTCGGGGTGCTGATGACCGGGCTGGCCGGCGTCACGCCGGGCAAGTCGCTGTGCGGTGTCAGGGTCGTCAGCGCTGCCACCGGGGAGCCGGTGGGTCTCGGTGCCGGAG
>Ga0164242_10004294_pt1 | contig 16034 bp, 12 predicted proteins | sample OricomgcompostMG_FD_108783 | JGI IMG/M metagenome (GOLD analysis project Ga0164242, IMG submission 108783) | Miracle-Growth compost microbial communities from Emeryville, California, USA - Original compost - Miracle growth compost (MG) ... | reverse complement strand
CGTACGACACCGGCACCTTGGACACCGGCACGTACGACACGGCTGCGTTCGCCACGGGCCCGTACGACACCGGCGCGTACGACACCGGCATGGTCGCCACGGGCGCGTCCGGCACCGCGGCCTTCGGCACCCCGGGCTTCGGGACGGCCGGCTTCGCAGCCCAGGGGTTCGCGTCGCCCGTCCCCGGCGGCCAGGACACGCACGGACCGGCCGCCACCGGCGTGCTCGACCCCGCCGACCTCCTGGACGACCCGGCGGACGACGTCTTCGGCGCCGGTGACCCGGGTGACGACGACGAGGTGCGGCACGACTTCGCCCCCGACGGCCAGCAGGCCCCGGGCAGCCGCCGCCGCGGCGGCAGGCGCTCGACGCTGCTGGGCGTGGCGGTGCCGTCCGTGGCCGTGCTGGGCGTGGCCGCGGTGGGGGCCGCCGCGATCGGCGGGGTCGGCATGGCGCAGGACTCCTCGTCGAACACGTCGGCCGACGGCGCCGCCAAGGCGCCCACCACCCAGCTCGACCGGCAGCTGTCCGGGGTGAGCCAGGACGCCGACGACTTCGCGACCCGCGCCAACCGCTCGCAGGAGCGGGTGGACCTCAAGGACCGCCAGGAGGCGGCGAAGCGGGCCGCCGCGGCGGCCGCCGCCCGCAAGGAGGCGCTGCGGCCGAAGTTCGTGCTGCCGGTGAAGCAGAAGGGGCTCAGCGCCTACTTCGGCCAGTCCGGCGAGCACTGGATGGCGCTGCACACCGGCATCGACTTCCCCGTCCAGGTGGGCACCCCGGTGATGGCGGTGACCGACGGCACCGTGCGCACCCAGTGGAACAGCTCCTACGGCAACATGGCCATCGTCACCGCCCCCGACGGCACCGAGACCTGGTACTGCCACCTGAGCAGCACCAAGATCCGCTCGGGCAAGGTGAAGGCGGGCACGGTGATCGCGTACTCGGGCAACACCGGCAACACCACGGGCCCGCACCTGCACCTGGAGGTGCGGCCCCATGGGGGCGCCCCCATCGACCCGCTCAAGTGGCTGCTGGCCCACGGCCTCGACCCGCGCTGATTCAAAAACTGCCCGAACCCAGGCCGTTCCCGGCGGTCCCCCGGCCGCCCCGCCCGAACCCGGGTCGCCGGCGGGGGCCCTTCCCGGTCGGGGCGCTGCGACTAGAGCTTCTCGACGGGGGCGTACCGCAGCAGCAGCTGCTTGGGCCGTTCGTCGCCGAAGTCGATGGTGGCCTTCTCGTCGCCCGGCCGTCCGGTCACGGCGACGACGGTGCCGAGGCCGAACTGGTCGTGGGTGACGCGGTCGCCGACCGCCAGCGAGATGACCGGCCGGTCGGTGGCCCGGCGGGTGGCGAAGCCGCGGCTGCCGCCTCGGCCGCGGGCGGCCACGGCGGAGGCCAGTGAGGCGGCGGCCCGGCCGACCGGGTCCGAGCCGGAGGTGCCGCCGGGCGCCATCGCGGCGGCACCGGTGCGCTTCCACTCGACGAGCGGCCCGGGGATCTCCTCCAGGAACCGGGAGGGCGGGTTGTAGGCGGGCTGGCCCCACGCGCTGCGCATCACCGAGCGGGTGAGGTAGAGGCGTTCGCGGGCCCGGGTGATCCCCACGTAGGCCAGCCGCCGCTCCTCCTCCAGCTCCTTGGCCTGGCTCAGGGCGCGGGCGTGCGGGAAGACGCCGTCCTCCATACCGGTGAGGAAGACCACCGGGAACTCCAGGCCCTTCGCGGTGTGCAGGGTCATCAGGGTGATGACGCCGCCGGACTCCTCGTCGTCGTCGGGGATCTGGTCGGAGTCGGCGACCAGGGCGACGCGCTCCAGGAAGTCGGCGAGCGAGCCGGGCTCCTCCCCGGCCTGCTCCTGCTCGAACTCCAGGGCGACGGCGGCGAGTTCCTGGAGGTTCTCCACCCGGGTCTCGTCCTGCGGGTCGGTGGAGTTCTGCAACTCCTCCAGATAGCCGGTGCGTTCGAGGACGGCCTCCAGCACGACGGCCGGGCCGGCGCCGGACTCCACGACGGTGCGCAGCTCGTCCATCAGCGTGTTGAACCGCTTGACGGCGTTGGCGGAGCGGGCGGCCATGCCGTACGCCTCGTCGACGCGGCGCAGCGCCTGCGGGAAGGAGATCTTCTCCCTCGACGCCAGCGCCTCGATCATCGCCTCGGCGCGCTCGCCGATGCCGCGCTTGGGCACGTTGAGGATGCGCCGCAGCGGCACCGCGTCCTCGGGGTTGGCCAGCACCCGCAGGTAGGCCAGGACGTCGCGGACCTCGCGGCGCTCGTAGAAGCGGACACCGCCGACGACCTTGTACGGCAGGCCGACGCGGATGAAGACCTCTTCGAAGACACGGGACTGCGCGTTGGTGCGGTAGAAGACGGCGACGTCGCCGGGGCGGGCCTGGCCGGCGTCGGTGAGCCGGTCGATCTCGTCGGCGACGTACTGCGCCTCGTCGTGCTCCTGGTCGGCGACGTAGCCGGTGATCACCGGGCCGGCGCCGGCCTCGGTCCACAGGTTCTTGGCGCGGCGGCCCTCGTTGCGCTCGATGACGGCGTTGGCGGCGTCGAGGATGGTCTGGGTGGAGCGGTAGTTCTGCTCCAGCAGGATGGTGCGGGCCTGCGGGTAGTCCTCCTCGAACTGGAGGATGTTGCGGATGGTGGCGCCGCGGAACGCGTAGATCGACTGGTCGGCGTCGCCGACCACGCACAGCTCGGCGGGCGGCACCGCCGGACTGGCCCCGGCACCCGGACCGGCCCCGGCACCCGGGTCGGCGGGCTCGGTGCCGACCAGCTCGCGGACGAGGGTGTACTGGGCGTGGTTGGTGTCCTGGTACTCGTCGACCAGGACGTGCCGGAACCGCCGCCGGTAGTGCTCGGCCACGTCCGGGAACGCCTGGAGCAGGTTGACGGTGGTCATGATGATGTCGTCGAAGTCCAGGGCGTTGGCCTCGCGCAGCCGCGCCTGGTACATCGTGTACGCCTCGGCGAGCTTCTTCTCGAAGGCGCCGGCGGAGGGGCCGGCGGCCCGCTCGGCGTAGGTCTCCTCGTCGACCAACTCGTTCTTGAGGTTGGACACCTGGGCGCTGAAGGACTTCGGCGGGAACTGCTTGGGGTCGAGGTCCAGGTCGCGGCAGACCAGCGCCATCAGGCGGCGCGCGTCGGTGGCGTCGTAGATGGAGAACGACGAGGTGAAGCCGAGCACCTTGGACTCGCGGCGCAGGATGCGCACGCACGCGCTGTGGAAGGTGGACACCCACATGGCGTTGGCGCGCGGCCCGACCAGCTGCTCGACGCGCTCCTTCATCTCGCCGGCGGCCTTGTTGGTGAAGGTGATGGCGAGGATCGAGCCGGGGTGCACGTTGCGGGCGCCCAGCAGGTAGGCGATGCGGTGGGTGAGCACCCGGGTCTTGCCGGAGCCGGCGCCGGCGACGATGAGCAGCGGGCTCCCCTGGTGGACGACGGCGGCGCGCTGGTTCTCGTTGAGCCCCTCCAGCAGCTGCGCGGGGTCGGCGGCGGGCCGGGGCGCGCCGTCCCGGTAGTGGGCGTCGCGCTCCGGCGGAGGCCCGTCGAAGCGGCCCTGGAAGAGGTCGTGCGGGAACTCCTCGCCACCGCCCGGGTGGCCGCCGTCCTCCTCGGGGGGCGGAGGCTGCTCGGCCCCGGCAGGCGTGGGGGCCGCTTCCAGGCGGGCCAGGAAGTCGTCGTCAAAGAGGCTGCTCATCGCCTCACGAGTCTAAGGGGTGTCCCGCGATCCCCGGCGGGCGTGCGGACACTCCGACGGGGGTCCGCTCAGCCCACGCCCGGGACACGATCCGCGGTAGCCCGGGGCGCACGCTCGGTGACGACGGGCGTCCCCCCCGCCCCGCCTGGCGAAGATATTACGAAAAGGTATCGGGACCAGTCGGACATGGGCCTTCCCCCAGCCGTCGGCCGCCCGCTACGGTTCCGCACCAGCCGGAGTCGGCACCGTCCGAGAGGAGTCCGACCGACATGGCGACGCACCGTAAGGCCCGTACCGCACTGCTCAGCACTCCCGGCCCGCGCACCGCGGTGGGGCTCACCACCGCCGCGCTGGCGACGGTGACCCTCCTCGGCGAGAGCGCGAGCGCCACCCCCGCCCCCGGCAAGCCCGCCCAGCCGTCCATCGCCGAGGTCAAGGCCCGGGTGGACGCGCTCCAGCACCAGGCCGAGGTGGCGACCGACCACTACAACGCCACCAAGGAACAGGTCGACCAGCAGAACGCGAAGGTCGACAAGCTGCTGACCCAGGTCGCCCAGAAGACGGCGAGGATGAACGCCTCACGGCTGCTGCTGGGCCAGTACGCGGCCGCCCAGTACCGCGGCGGCGGCGGGCTGACCACCACCCAGTACCTGATGTCGGACAGCCCCGGGGACCTGGCCGACGCGGCCCACATGTCCACGGTGTTCAGCCAGCGGCAGAAGGCGGCCGTCGCCGACTACCAGGCGCAGCAGGTCTCGGCGGCCCGGCAGCGGATGGCCGCGGCCAAGGCGCTGACCTCGCTGACCGCGCAGCAGGGGCAGTTGAGCAGCCAGAAGAAGGACGTGCAGGCCAAGCTGGCCGCCGCCCAGAAGCTCCTCAACAGCCTCACCGCCGAACAGAAGAAGCGGCTCGCGGAACTGGCCGCCAAGCAGGAGGCCGAGGCGAAGGCCAAGGCGGCGAAGCTGGCGGCGCAGGAGAAGGCCAAGCAGGAGGCCGCGGCCAAGGCGGCCGCCGCGAAGGGCACCACCGCGCCCACCACGGGCTCGGCGGACTCCTCGGTGGCCGCGCAGGCGATCGCCTTCGCCCGGGCGCAGTTGGGCAAGCCGTACGTGTGGGGCGCGACCGGGCCGGACTCCTACGACTGCTCGGGGCTGACGCAGGCCGCGTACAAGGCCGCCGGCATCGACCTGCCGCGCACCACCTACGACCAGGTGGACGTGGGCACCAGGGTCTCCGAGGACGACCTCCAGCCGGGCGACCTGATCTTCTTCTACAGCGACGTCAGCCACGTGGGCCTCTACATCGGCAACGGCGAGATGATCCACGCCCCGCACACCGGGACCGTGGTCAAGATCGCCCCGATCACCGAGATGCCCTTCTACGCGGCGGTCCGTCCGTACTGACCCGGTGCGCACCCCCTGCCCGTTTGCCGCCCGCTTTTCCGGGTCACTTCGGAAGATCACGAAGCGATCTCGGTCACATCGCGTTCCAGAAACCCCTCGGGCGCGGCGAAGTTGGCTACGGTAGCCCGCTAGGTGGCGCGCCCTCCGCCGGCGAGGGGCCCGGCAGCGTGTCGCCTCCGCTCAATCCGGCCTCGGCCGGAGCCGGGGACCCAGGAGCACCGGGGTGAATCGGGGCGGCGCCGCACGGCGTCCGGCCCGTAGGGCGACCTCCGCGCCCGAACCCGTCAGCTAACCCGGTCGGCGGTCCACGGAAGGAGTCGCCTCCTTGGCGTCGCACCGCAAACCGCGCCCGCGCGTCCTCGCGTCCGCAGGCCCCCGGGCCGCCGTCGGCATCACCTCCGCGGCCCTGGCGTCGGTCACCCTGATGACCGAGACCGCGCACGCCGCGCCCGCCAAGCCGTCGATCAGCGAGGTCAAGAAGCGGATCGACACCCTCAACCAGCAGGCCGAGGTGGCCACGCAGAAGTACGACCAGGCCAAGGAGAAGACGGCCGCGCAGCGCGCGACGACCAACCAACTCCTGGCCCAGGTCGCCGACAAGACGCAGAAGATGAACGAGTCGCGGCGCGTGCTCGGGCAGTTCGCCGCCCAGCAGTACCGCGACGGCGGACTCGACCAGACCACGCAGTTCCTGCTGGCCGAGGACCCGCAGAGCTTCCTCAACCAGGCGCACCTGCTCGACCGGCTCACCGGCAACGCCCAGACGGCGCTGGCGTCGTTCACCCAGCAGCAGCAGGAAGCGCAGATCGAGCGGGCGAAGGCCACCGCGAGCCTCCAGCAGCTCACCGACGCGCAGAGCAAGCTGGCCGGGCAGAAGAAGGACCTCCAGACCAAGCTGGCCGCCGCCCAGAAGCTGCTCAACAGCCTCAACGCCGAGCAGCGCCGCAAGCTGGCCGCGATGCAGCCGAAGACCACGACCACGGCGCCGTCGGCGTCCCAGGCCGCCACCTACACCGGCCCGGCCACCGGACGGGCCGCCGCCGCGATCAACTTCGCGCTGGCGCAGATCGGCAAGCCGTACGTCTCCGGCGGCACCGGCCCCAACGCCTACGACTGCTCCGGCCTCACCCAGGCCGCGTACAAGGCGGCCGGCATCACCATCGGCCGCACCACCTGGGACCAGGTCAAGGACGGCACCGCCGTCTCCGAGTCCGACCTGCGCCCCGGCGACCTGGTCTTCTTCTACTCGGGCATCAGCCACGTGGGCATCTACCTCGGCGACGGCAAGGTCGTGCACGCCCCGCACACCGGGGCGACGGTGGAGATCGCCCCGATGAGCTGGATGCCGTTCGCCGCGGCCCGCCGCATCGCCTGAGCGGCCCCGGGCCGGGCCGGCCCCAGAAGGCACACCCGGCTTTCCGGGGTCAGGTCCGGAAGGGGGCGGTCGTCAGGTCGGCAGCAGCTCGGTCGTCAGGTCCAGAGCAGGGCGATGAAGATGTTGACGACGGTCAGACCCCCGACGGCCGCGAAGACCCGGGGGTCGACCTCCTCCTCGTCACGCTGCACGTAGACGAGTGCGAGGATCACGATCAGCACGGCGAGCTTGACGCCGAGCTTGACCATGTCCGGGTGGCGGTCGTCCGCGTCCAGCAGGCCGACCATGATCAGGCCGGTGACCAGCATCGTCCCGGCGCCGTAGACCATGCCGGGCACGAACCGCGGCGCCGCGGCGGCCGGGCCGGCCATCGCCCGCAGCTGGGTGAGGAACCCGCCGAGCAGGGCGGCGATGCCGATGATGTGCAGGCCGACGAAGACGTTGATGAGCGTGTCCATAACGCCGCTCACCCTAGGCCCTGCCCGCGGCGCCCCACCGGGCGGGGCTCCGGCTCCCCCGCGCCCGGGGCAGGGCCCGCCCGCGGCCCGGGAGGACGCGGCGGTCGGCGGCCCGATCGGTGGCGGGCACGACACACGGGCGCGGATCGCCCGCGGCCCCAGAAGACGGACCGACGCCCCGGCCGACGACGCCCGATCGGTAGCGCGCGCGATACGGGCAGGTCACCCGTCGAACAGCGGTCGCGTCCGGTCACGCCCGGCGGAATTCGGGCAGTCCCGGTCAGCGGCCCCGGTGACGGCGCCCGGCCGGGCTAGCGTCGACTGCCAGGCGACCGGTCCGGCGAGCCCCACGGGCTCCGGCGGGCCCCACGCCGCCGCGCCGGCGGCGAGTCGCCTCCGCCGACGTCCGGCGGCGCGGTGTCTCCCCCGTGCAGCGCGCCGCCGGGCATCCCTGACGAAGGAGTGACGGCCGCATGGCCTCGCACCGACGCGGCGCCGCCTCCCCGGCGGCGCGCACCTCCGGCACCACCCGCTCAGCCCGCTCAGCCCGCCCGGCCCCGGGCAGCTCGCCGGATCCGGCACCCGCTCCACCCTCCCGCGGCACCGCCGCCGCGCGGGCAGCGCTGTGCATGGCACTGGCCTCGGCCGCGTCCTGGAGCCTGCTCGGCGGCGAGGACGCGCACGCCGCGCCGAAGCCGGCCCCCGGGACGGTCCGGGCCGAGGTCGCCGACCTGTACCGGCAGGCGGAGGCCGCCACCGAGCAGTACGACGGCGCCCGCGAGAAGGCTGACACCGCCGACGCCGCCGTCACCGCCCTCCAGGACGAACTGGCCCGCAAGACCGCCGCGTTGAACGCCACCCGGGACCAGGTCGGCGCCGTCGCCGCCGCGCAGTACCGCACCGGCGCGCTGGACCCCGCACTTCAGCTCGCGTTGAGCACCTCGCCCGAGAGCTACCTCGAACAGGCCGGCGCCCTCGACCAGTTGGGCGCACGGCAGAGCGCGGTGCTGGCCCGGCTCGCGGGGCAGAAGCGGGACATCGAGCAGACCCGCGCCGAGGCGGCCGGCCGCCTGGCCCAACTCCGCGCCGCCCAGACCGCCCTGGCGGACCGCAAGAAGGACGTCGAGGCGAAGCTGCGCCGGGCGCGGGCGCTGCTGGCCTCCCTCACCCCGGCGCAGCGCGCGGCGGCCGAGGCGACCGGCGGCGCCGGGCAGGCCGCCACCCGGGGCACCCCCGCGCGGCTCCCGCTCGGCTCGGTGGCGGCGCCCTCGGCCCGGGCCGCCGCAGCCGTGGCCTTCGCCTACCGCGCGATCGGCCTGCCCTACGTGTGGGGCGCGACCGGCCCGGGCGCCTACGACTGCTCCGGCCTCACCCAGGCCGCCTGGCGCGCCGCCGGGGTCTCGCTGCCGCGCACCACCTACCAGCAGATCGACGCCGGCACCCGGATCCCGGAGTCCGAACTGCGGCCCGGCGACCTGGTGTTCTTCTATTCGGGCGTCAGCCACGTCGGCCTCTACATCGGCGACGGCAGGATGATCCACGCCCCGCACCCGGGGGCCGCCGTGGAGATCGCCCCGATCTCCGAGATGCCGTTCGCCGGGGCGGTCCGGCCGGCGTGACGGGGACACCGCCGGTACCCCGTCCTCGTCCCGGCACGCCGGCATCCCCGCCGGCGCCTCCCCCTGCCTTCCCGGGCGCGAGGGCACCGGCCCCGACGCCGCCGGGCCGAGCCGGGACCCGAGGTGACCCGCCGGCGTGCGGGCGGCGGACTGCCTGTTCGTGGACCACTGGCCGGCCGACGTCGCCGCGACCGCGGCGGCGGGACGCGCGGGCTGCCGCACACGCACAATGGGACGAAGCCCGCCGGCATCGAGGCCGCTCTCACCCCCGCGGCCGGGAGCACTGCCCCGTGAGCCGGGAGCACTGCCCCATGAGGGGGAGCCAGGTCACGATTCGGGCGAAGCGGGGGCGCCGGGCGGGCCGGGGCGCGTACCGTCGACGGGCGTCACGCACGACGACTCGACGACGAGTGGACGGGAGACCCACGATGCGGGCCCTGACGGCGAGCTGGACGGCATGGGTGACCGCGTTCGAGCTGCGGTACAAGCAGCTCCCGGACGACCCGGGCGCCGCCTCGGGCGCCTGCCCCGACTGCGGTGCCGAGGCGCTGCGGCTGTCCTTCACCGGCCAGCCGCGCGACCGCGTCGGCTACGCCTCGTTCTGGTGCGACGCCTGCCTGGTGGGCATCCACCTCAGCCGCTGCGCGGTCCCCGACGGGGTCCCCATGGAGTCCCTGGCCACCCCGGTGGACCAGCGGTCCGTGCGGATCCCGGACTACACCCTTCTGTGGCCGGACGAACCCCCCGCCGACGCATAACGCGCCCCACCCCCCGCACCCGGGACCGCCCGGGGCCCCGCCGGGCCGCGGGGCCTCGTCCCGGGTCCCGGCGGGCTCAGACCAGGCGGCGGGCGGTGGCCCAGCGGGTGAGTTCGTGGCGGTTGGACAGCTGGAGCTTGCGCAGTACCGCGGAGACGTGCGACTCGACCGTCTTGACGGAGATGAAGAGCTGCTTGGCGATCTCCTTGTACGCGTAGCCGCGCGCGATCAGCCGCAGCACCTCCCGCTCGCGCTGGGTGAGCCGGTCGAGGTCCTCGTCGACGGGCGGAGCGTCGGTGGAGGCGAAGGCGTCCAGCACGAACCCGGCCAGCCGCGGTGAGAAGACGGCGTCGCCGTCGCGCACCCGGAAGATCGAGTCCACCAGGTCGGGGCCGGTGATGGTCTTGGTCACGTAGCCGCGGGCGCCGCCGCGGATCACCCCGATGACGTCCTCGGCCGCGTCGGAGACGGACAGCGCGAGGAACCGCACCGGCCGCTCCGGGTCGGCGCTGAGCGCGGCGCACCGGCGCAGCACCTCCACCCCGCCGCCGCCGGGCAGGTGCACGTCGAGCAGCACCACCTCGGGCCGGGTCGCGGTGACCACGGCCACCGCCTGGTCGACGTCGGCCGCCTCGCCGACGACCTCGACGCCCGTCTCCTCGGTGGCGCCGATCTCGGCCTGCACCCCCGTGCGGAACATCCGGTGGTCGTCGACGAGCACCACCCGTACCCGCCGCTGCTCGCCCGTGGGCGTAGTCATGACGCCGCCACCCTCTCCATCTCCAGTTCCACTTCCGTGCCCCCGCCGGGGGCGGCCCGCAGCCGCGCCGTGCCGCCGTTGCGCTCCATGCGCCCGATGATGGACTGGCGCACGCCCATCCGGTCCTCGGGCACCTGGTCGAGGTCGAAGCCGGGGCCGTGGTCGCGGACCGACACGAACACCCTGTCCCCCTCCACCTCGGCGTACACCTGCACGGGCCCCCCGCCACCGTACTTGGCGGCGTTGACCATGGCCTCGCGCGCGGCCTGGGTCTGCGGCCCGAGCTGCTCGTCCAGCGGGCAGTCGCCGACGCACACCACCTCGACGGGCACCCCGTGCGCGTCCTCCACCTCGGCGGCGGCGGCCCGGACGGCGTCGGCGAGGGTGGCGGGCTCCTCCTCGCGGCCGGTGCCCTCCGGACGGTACAGCCACGCCCGCAGCTCCCGCTCCTGCGCCCGGGCCAGCCGGGCCACCTCGCGCGGGTCCTCGGCGTTGCGCTGGATCAGGGTCAGCGTGTGCAGCACCGAGTCGTGCACGTGCGCGGCGACCTCGGCCCGCTCCTGGGCGCGGATGCGCATCAGCCGCTCCGCGGACAGGTCCTGCGCCATCCGCACCAGGTAGGGGCCGCCCAGCAGCGCGACGCCGACGAGCACGGCCAGCGCCGCCTGGAGGGTGCCGCCCAGGTGGTGCCCGGAGCCGCGCACCAGGATGAAGCCGGTGACGCCGGCGACCACCAGCACCACGCCGCCCGCGGCCCGCACCAGCGGCCAGAACCGCTTGCCGTGGCTCATCTCGACCCAGCGGGCCTTGCGCGCGTTGTCCGCCTGCCGCCACACCAGGGCCACGCCGAGGGCGATCACCAGCACCGGCCACACGGCCCGGTTGGCGGCGCCGAGGTTGAGGTTGTCCACGAGGATGCCGGTGCCGACGGCGAGGGCGATCAGCGCCATGATCTGCCCCTTGTCGGGGCGCTTGCCGGCCAGCCAGGAGCGGGCGTCGCGCGGCTCCTTGGCCTCGGCGACGCCGCCGACGCCCAGCGGCACGAAGAACCAGAACGCCGCGTACAGCAGCAGCCCGATGCCGTTGCAGGCGGTCAGCACCAGGAACAGCGCCCGCACCCACAGCACGGGCAGCCCCAGGTGGCCGGCCAGGCCGCGCGCCACACCGCCGACCATGCGCCCCTCGGAGCTGCGGTACAGCTTGCGCACGCCGGGCCGCGCGGGGTCCGGCGGGTTGAGGAAGGCGCTCCCCGGCGTACCGCCGGGCGGGCCGGGGGGCGGCGGGCTGCTGGCTGGCATACCCCCGATCGTCACACAGCGGCACCGTGCCGGGCATCAGGGTCGGACCCCCGAGGCAGCCCTGGGAGCCGGATCAGGGTCGCACCAGGGTCCGCCCCGGTGCCGCGCGCCGTACGGGCCGGGCCACCATGGGAACCATGACCGACGACGAGTCCGCCGTCCCGCCGCGCCGCGAGCCCTCCCCGCCGGGGCCCGGCACTCCCGGCGGCCCGGACGGCCCGGACGGCCCGGGCTCAACCGGCCCCGGCGGCCCCGCCTCCGGTACGGCCGGGGCGACCCGCGCCGACGCGCGTGCGCAGGAGCCGGCCGCCGACGGGCCCGCCCGCACCCGGCTGCGCCGCGGCCGGGGCGACGACGCCGTCCTGGCCGGCGTCTGCCACGCCGGGGGCCGCTACTTCGACGTCGACCCGGTGATCTTCCGGATCGTGCTGGCCGTGCTCTCCCTCACCGGCGGCATCGGCCTCATCGTCTACGGCCTGGGCTGGCTGGTCGTCCCGCAGGAGGGCGAGGAGGACAGCGAGGCCCAGCGGCTGCTGTCGGGCCGGATCGAGGGCGCCCCGCTGACGGCGGTGCTGATGGCGCTGGTCGGCTGCGGCCTGTACGCGTCGATGATCAACAACAGTGCCAGCCAGGCGTTCTCGCTGCTGCTGGTGGCGGCCACGGCCGGCGCCGTCTGCTGGTCGCGGCAGCGCGGCCGGGCCCAGGGGGCCGGGGAGGCGGCCTCGGTCGTGGCCGGGCCGGCCGCCGACGCGCCGCCGGAGCCGCAGGCGCCGCCCGAGCCGGGCACGGCCTCGTGGTGGCGCGAGCCGCTGACGAAGGAGCCCGGCTACCTGTGGGGCCCCACGGACGGCCCGCGGCCGCGCGGCGGCGCGTTCGCCTGGCCACGGCCGAGCGGCGGCGCGTTCGTCCGGCCCCGGCCGCGGGGCGGCGCGTTCGTCCGGCCGGCGCGCCGCGAGCGGCAGTGGGTGTTCGGCCTGGCGCTGTTCTGGCTGGCGGCGGCGGCCTGCGCGGCCGGCACCCTGGCGACGTGGTGGTCGCGCCCGGCCCCGGTGTCGGCGGAGATCGGGCTGGCCTCGGCGGTGGCGGTGCTCGGCTGCGGCTACCTGGTGGCCGCGTTCGCCGGGCGGCCGTCGGGCGGCACCCGGTTCTGGACGGTGGTGGCCGTCGCGGCGCTGGTGGCCGCGGCGACGCTGCCCAAGACCGGGCAGGGCGTGCGGACGTCGGCGTGGCGGCCGGCCACGGCGGCCGCCGTGCACTCCTCGTACGCGCGCGGTGCCGGCACCGGCCGGCTCGACCTGCGGTCGGTGCGGCTGTCCGGCGCGACCGTGCACACCAGGCTCGCCGTCGGGGCGGGCCGGGCGCAGGTGCTGCTGCCACGGGACGCGCGGGTCCGGCTGACCTACCGGGTGGGCGCCGCCCAGGTGGACCTGCCGGGCGCCGAGGACCACTTCACCGTGCGCGACTCCACCGTGGCCTACGACCCGCCGCGCGGTGTCCGCCCGGACGGCACGCTCCTCGTCGACGTCACGGTGCGCGCCGGGCTGCTGGAGGTGGTCCGGTGAGGCGGCACCGCTTCGAACCCGCGGCCCTGGTGGGCGGCCTGGTGCTGCTCGGGCTGGCCGCGTGCTTCCTGCTGGACGCGCAGGGCGCGCTGGACCTGTCGCGGCCGGCCCGCGGGGTGAGGCTCGTCGGGGCCGGCCTGGTGCTGACGGTGGCGACCGCCGCGGTCACACAGACCGTGCGGGCCGTACGGGCGCGTCCGTGGCGCCGGCCGGGGCCTCCCCGGTAGCGGGCCGGCCCACGGCGACTGCCGTCCGTCGGCGCCGCCACAGCCGGTCCAGCGAGAACTCCGGGGTGCCGGCCAGCACCAGCGGCAGCCACGCCATCAGGTAGGCGAGGTCGTTGCCGTAGTAGTACGGGGTGGTGGACCAGCTCACCGTCAGCCACAGGCTCAGCGAGATCAGCGCCCCGCCCAGGGCCGCGATCCGGCCGAGCAGGCCGGCCAGCACACCGAGGCCGACGGCGAGCTCGCCGAGGGCGATGGCGTAGCCGAACGCGTGGGGCGCCTTGAGGGCGAGGTCCACCAGGCCCGGGACGGCGGCGGAGTCGCGCACCGCGTGCATCGTCTGCACCAGCGAGCCGTTGGCCGAGTCGGTGAAGAAGCTGCCGCTGGTGAGCTTGTCGAGCCCGGCGTAGACGAACGTCGCCCCGAGGAAGATCCGCAACGGCAGCAGCGCGTGGCGCCGTGCGGTCTCCCGCCACTGCTCAAGCATGGTCCGTCCGCCTTTCCCGCCGCCTGGTCGTGGTGGAAGCCGTCTTCCGCCGCGCGGCGTCGCAGGGGGTACGGATCCGGGCGCGCGGGTGTTCAACCGCGCGCCCTCACGGTAACCCCGCGCCCCCGCGCGGCCCGGTCCGCCCCCGCCGGCCGTGCCCGGTCACGTCAGGGCACGTCAGGCCACGTCAGGCCACGTCAGGCCAACGTCGGGCCACGTCGGGCCACGTCGTCCGGTGCGGCTCCAGGCGCGCGGAAGCCGCCGCCCGGCGGACCGGACGGCGGCTCCCCGTACTCCCGGCGGGCGCCGGGTCACTCCCACTCGATGGTGCCCGGGGGCTTGCTGGTGATGTCGAGGACGACCCGGTTGACCTCGGAGACCTCGTTGGTGATCCGAGTGGAGATGCGGGCCAGCACGTCGTAGGGCAGCCGGGACCAGTCGGCGGTCATGGCGTCCTCGGAGGAGACCGGGCGCAGCACCACCGGGTGGCCGTAGGTGCGGCCGTCGCCCTGGACGCCGACGGAGCGGACGTCGGCGAGCAGCACCACCGGGCACTGCCAGATGCCGCGGTCCAGGCCGGCCGCGGTCAGCTCCTCGCGGGCGATGGCGTCGGCCTCGCGCAGCACGTCGAGCCGCTCGCGGGTGACCTCGCCGACGATGCGGATACCCAGGCCCGGGCCGGGGAACGGCTGCCGCTGGACGATCTCCTCGGGCAGGCCCAGCTCCTGGCCGACCATCCGCACCTCGTCCTTGAACAGCTTGCGCAGCGGCTCGACGAGTTCGAACTCCAGGTCCTCCGGCAGCCCGCCCACGTTGTGGTGGGACTTGATGGTGGCCGCGCCGGTGCCGCCGCCGGACTCGACCACGTCCGGGTAGAGGGTGCCCTGGACCAGGAACTCCACCGGCTGGTCGTTCGGCGCCTCGGCGACGATCTCGACCTGCGCCTGCTCGAAGACCCGGATGAACTCCCGGCCGATGATCTTCCGCTTCTGCTCCGGGTCGCTCACGCCGGCCAGCGCCGACAGGAACCGCTCGGAGGCGTCGACGACCTTCAGCCGTACCCCGGTGGCGGCCACGAAGTCCTTCTCGACCTGCTCGGTCTCACCCTTGCGCATCAGGCCGTGGTCGACGTACACGCAGGTCAGCCGGTCGCCGATGGCGCGCTGCACCAGGGCGGCGGCCACCGCGGAGTCCACTCCGCCGGACAGTCCGCAGATCGCCCGCCGGTCGCCGACCTGGGCGCGGATCGCGGCGACCTGCTCCTCCACGACGTTGGCGGTGGTCCAGGTCGGAGTGATGCCGGCGCCGCGGTAGAGGAAGTGCTCCAGGATCTGCTGGCCGAAGGTGGAGTGCATCACCTCGGGGTGGTACTGCACGCCGTACAGCCGCTGCGCGTCGTTCTCGAACGCGGCCACCGGCACCGTCGCGGTGGAGGCGGTGACCTCGAAGCCCTCGGGGGCGGCCGAGCAGGCGTCGCCGTGCGACATCCACACCGGCTGCTCGGCCGGGGTGCCCTCGAAGAGGGTGGAGCCGGGCTTGCTGACGGTGAGGTCGGTGCGGCCGTACTCACGGGCGCCGGTGTTGTCGACGGTGCCGCCGAGCGCGGTGGCCATCAACTGGAAGCCGTAGCACATGCCGAACACGGGCACGCCGGCCTCGAAGAGGGCGCGGTCCAGCGCGGGCGCGCCGGGGGCGTACACCGACGACGGGCCGCCGGACAGGATGATCGCGCTCGGCCGACGGGCCAGCATCTCCGCGACCGGCATCGTGGAGGGCACGATCTCGCTGTAGACCCGGGCCTCGCGCACCCGGCGGGCGATGAGCTGGGCGTACTGGGCACCGAAGTCGACGACCAGGACCGTGTCGGCGGCGGGGTCGGCGGCGGCTGCGCTGGTGGCTGGGTGGTCGGCTGGGGTCGCTGATGACACGTGCGGCCTTCCGGCGAGGGGTACCGGGCGGTACGGGGCTTCCGAGGGGAACGAGGAGGGATGACCGCTGCCGAGTCTACCGGTGCGGAGGACGACGCCACCGGTGCGGCCGGGGGCGGGGTCCGCCCGGCGGGCGCGGGGCGCTTGCACGGGGCGGGGGCCGGTGGTCCATACTGGGTCCATGCTTCGGCACACCTTCGCGTTTACCTATGGCACCGGCTGGTCCGGCTGCCATGGTCGCGTCGCGTGAGCTGACATCGAACGACCTACCAGGCGCCCCGGGCCACTCGGCCCGGGGCGCCTGGCGCTTTCCGGAGCCGGGCGCCCGGGTCGCCACCCACCGCGACGACCCGAGGAGCACACCGTGACGCAGAGCCCCGCCCCGTCCCCGCAGCCGCCGACCGGCACCGGAACCGGAACCGGCACGAGGTCCGGCACCGGAACCGCCACGAGCACCGG
>Ga0164242_10004293_pt1 | contig 16034 bp, 18 predicted proteins | sample OricomgcompostMG_FD_108783 | JGI IMG/M metagenome (GOLD analysis project Ga0164242, IMG submission 108783) | Miracle-Growth compost microbial communities from Emeryville, California, USA - Original compost - Miracle growth compost (MG) ... | reverse complement strand
TCATGGGCCACCCGGGCACCGACCCGAAGGTGTACGACGAGGTCGTCGCCTTCGCCAAGAGCATCGGCATGGTGCCGATCCAGCTGCACAAGGAGCGCTCGGGTTATGTGCTCAACTCGCTGCTCGTGCCGTTCTTGGATGCCGCGGGTGACCTGCTCGTCGAAGGCATCGCGACCCCCGAAGACATCGACAACGTCTGGCGCATCGGCACCGGCGCACCGGCCGGACCGTTCCAGATCTTCGACGTCGTGGGCCTGACCACGGCCTACAACATCTCGTCGGCGGGCGGCCCCAAGCAGCAGGCCTTCGCGAAGCTGCTCAAGGAGCAGTACATCGACAAGGGCAAGCTCGGCGTCGCGACCGGCGAGGGCTTCTACTCGTACAAGGGCTGACCCCGAGGCCGGATGGGGGTGGGATGCCGCGGGCAGCGGCGTCCCACTACGCCATGCTGTCGGCCCAGCCGGCGATGTCGACGCCGTGGTTCTCGGGCGAGGCGACCGTCCAGGTCTGCGGCATGATCTCGCCGTCGCCGACCACACGTCCGCCGTGGGCGAGCGCCGCCCGCATGCGCTCTTCGGCCACATCGCCCGGCACTGAGAAGTCGATGTGCGTGCGCCCGCGGCCGGGCTTGGGCGGCGTGAGCTCGTGGAACCACAGGTGCGGCCCGCGCCGCAGCGGGTCGATGAGGTCTTCCGGCCCCACGCGCACATAGCCGAACACCGACTCGAAGAACGGGCGCATGTCGACCTCGGCATCCTGCGCGACCGCGATGCCCACGACCGACAGCACGCTCGGGTCGGCCGCGAGCCCCTGCGCGTGCGCGGCGGCGCTCACGGCCACGGCGAGGTCGGCATCGGCACGGCTGAGCGCGCCGTCGGCGCGCGTGAACGTCTTGATCGCCACTCCCTCCGGCCGCACGTCGACGTCGGGATCATGCCCGACCTGAGCCGCCGCACGGGCGATGTCGGCCACGAAAGCGGCAGACTGCGCGAACGAATCGGTGCGGTAGAACGCCTGCGCGCCCCAGAACAGCACGCGCCAGTCGTCGGTGCCGGGCGTCGCGTGGAACTCCTCCGGCTGCAGCTGCACGAAGCCCTCTTCGGTGTCGGTCATCATCGTCCTCTCCGTTGGTGTCCGCCGCCCCGAGTACTGTGCTGAGGGTGACAGATGCGGACACGCCGAGTATGACCGACACCTCCGACATCGCCCCTGCAGACGCCCGCGCGGCCCTCGCCGCTCTGAGCGCACCGACCGACTGGTCGCGCTTCCGTCGCGAGAGAGTGGATGCCGCGACCGGCCGCCGCTCGGCGGTGCTGATGCTGTTCGGCCCGGCTGACGGCACCGACGGTGAGCATCCCGTCGCGCCCGACGACGCGGCCGTTCTGCTGCTGCGCCGGGCCTCGAGCCTGCGCCATCACCCGGGGCAGATCGGCTTTCCCGGCGGCGGGGTCGAGGCGGGCGACGAGTGGCCGGTCGGCACCGCGGTGCGCGAGGCGGTCGAAGAGACCGGCATCGACCCGCGCGGGGTCGAGCTGTTCACGCCGCTGCCTGAGCTGCCGCTGGCCGTGAGCAACAACCTCGTCACGCCGGTGCCGGCATGGTGGCGGCATCCCTCCCCCGTCCACGCCGTCGACACCGCCGAGACCGAAGAGGTCTTCCTCGCCCCGGTCGCGCAGCTGCTCGACCCCGAGAACCGGCGCAGCGTCACGCGCGTGCGCGGGCTCAAGATGCCGCCGATGCCCGCGTTCACGCTCGACGGACGGCTCATCTGGGGGTTCACCGGCATCCTGCTGTCGAGCATGTTCGACACGCTCGGCTGGACCCGCCCGTGGGACGAGGAGCGGCACGTCGAGCCGCGCACGTGAGGCCCTGACCGCAGCGTCCGACTCAGATCAGCAGGCCCACCGCTGCGGCGATCGCCAGGGCAGCACCGCCGAGCGCGCACACCGCCGCCACGCCCAGGATCGCCCACAACCACCAGGGCACCGTGTGCAGAAGCGACCCCCGCACGAACGAGCCGCGCAGCCGCGCACCCTGCGGGGCGACGGTGTTGTCGGCGGGACCGGCGAGCGCGAGCGTCGGCGCGCCGGCCCGTTCGTCCTGGTACATGTCGGTCTGATTCCACGCCTTCGCGCCGATCGTGCGACGGATGCGCGCGAAGCGCTCCCAGATCGCCGGGTCGTGCAGGTCGAAGCCGCCGGGACGATAGACCATCAGCTTGTCGTCGCGGATCTCGACGTCGAGGTCACCCGCCTCGTCGATGAGCAGCGCCATCAGGTCGGGCGTGAACACATAGAGCGCGTCGCGCTCGTACCCGGTGGGCGCATACAGGCGGAAGTGCCGGTCGAAGTCGCCCTCGAGCGACAGCGCCTGGTCGGCGCTCGGCACGTGCAGCAGGCTCGACGCGCCGTGCCGGTCGTTGCGCGTGGCATCCAGCACCATCTGCGGCAGTCGCCGCGGCAGCATGATCGCGAGATAGCCGAGGTCGATGGCGCTCTGGGGCGTGCTCACGCTCACCGAGCGGGTCACGGTCCACGCGCCGTTGTGCGTGACCGACGTCGCCTCGCGGGTGCCGCCGGTGATGCGGCCGGCCTCCCATCCAGGCCCGCTGACGCGGTCGTGCACGGTGCCGTTCGACGCCCACTCCCACAGGCTTGCGCCCAATGCCGGAGGATCGGCGGTCGCGTCGTACCGCCACCCGTTCGCAGCGGCGAACGCCGCGAGGCCGTCGGGGAGGGCGAGCATCTCGGTGCCTTCGAGGGCGACGTCGGTCATGCGTTCTCCTGTGTGGGGGAAGGGTGGATGCCGCGGCCCGGTGCCGGTGCATCATCCAGCGTCAGCTGCAGGAAGACGAGGTCGAGCCAGCGGTCGAACTTCACACCGACCTGGGGAAGGCGACCGACCTCGACGAACCCGAAACGCTCGTGCAGCCCGATCGAACCCGTGTTGCCGGCCTCGATGCCGGCGACCATCACGTGCACGCCGGCCGCGCGTGCCCGGGTGATCAGCGCTTCCATGAGCGCACGGCCGAGACCGACACCCCGCTGGTCGGAACGCACATAGACCGAGTGCTCGACGGTGTGGCGGTACCCGTCGTGCGGGCGCCAGGGCCCGTACGTGGCGAAGCCGATCGCCTCGTCGGCGTCGTCGACCGACACCAGCACGGGAAGCCCGGCGGCTTGCCGCTGTGTCATCCAGCTCACCCGATCGAGAGCGTCGACGGGAGCGTCGTTCCACACCGCGGTGGTGTGCACGACCGCGTCGTTGTAGATCGCGGCGATTGCCGCGGCATCCTCCGGTCTCGCGTCGCGGATCCGCATCGCCGTCCCCTCTCGCCGCGGCGAGTCTAACCGCCCGGAGATCCCATTGCCGACGCGTCGGGCCCGCGAGACAATGCGGCCATGAGCACATGGAACCCCAGCACCCTGGCGCAGTTCGCGGCCGCCGACGAGATCCAGGTCGCGGCGGCGTATGCCGAGGGCTACGGCTCGCCGGTGACCATCTGGGACGTCTCCGTCGACGACGAGCTGTACATCCGCGCCTACACCGGCGACAAGTCACGCTGGTTCCGCGCGGCGCGGGCGGGTGGCGCCGGGCGCCTGAGCACCGGCGATCTGAGCATCGACGTCAGGTTCGACCCCGACGTCGACCCGGGGCTCATCGACCGCATCGACGCCGCCTACCACGCGAAGTACGACCCGAGTCCGTCGGTGCCGGCGATGGTCGGTGATGCCGCGCACGCGCACCAGCTGCGCGTCGTGCCCGCCTGAGCTACTGCCCGGTTGCGCGCTCGATCGACATGACCAGCACGACCCGGTCGGCCTTGTCGGGCGGCGGCGTCGTGCTCGGGTCGCCGTACCGGTTCTGCAGCCGCACGTAGAACGCACCCTCGGGGTCGGGCAAGGTCTCGACGAGGCGGCCCGCCACCTCGATGTAGCGCACCGGATTGTCGGGGTCGACGATCGACAGGGCCATCGCGGGGTTGTGCTGCAGGTTGCGGTATTTCTGGCGCTTGGTCGTGTGGGTGAAGCGCACGTGTTCGCCGTCGAACTCGAACCACATCGGGTTCACCTGCACGGTGTCGTCGGGGCGGATCGTGCCGAGATGCCCATAAAGAGGCTTCTCAAGCAGATGCCGGCGCCCGGCGGGCAGGATCACATGGAGATCGGTCATGCCTCCACCCTGCCAAAGGGTGCCGACACCGCGGGCATCGGATGCGGCGAGGCGAGGAGAGGAGGCGGGATGCCGCGGCCGGGGGAGCCCGCACGGGGCGGCCGCGGCATCCCGCCGTCGAATCAGCCGGCCGGGTTGACCTTGCCCGCGCGGATCGCGGCGACGACGCCGCCGTCGACGAGGATGTCGGTGCCCGTGACGAACGAGGAGTCAGGCCCGACGAGGAACGCAGCGGCCGCGGCGATGTCGCTCGGGGTGCCGAGCCGGCCGGTGGCCGAGGCATCCACCATCGCGCGCATGTTCGCGCCCGACTCGCTCGCCAGCTCGAGCTGGCCCATCGGCGTCGAGATGACCCCGGGACTGATGCTGTTGATGCGCGCGCCGCGCTCACCCCAGGCGATGCTCGCCGTCTGCACCCGCAGCTGGTTCGCGCGCTTGGCGATCGAGTACGCGATGCCGGGGTTCGGCACCGCGGCCTCGGCCAGGAACGGCAGAGCGAGCAGCTCGTCGGTCGGCGTGAGGGCGAGTGCCGTCTCCATCTCACTGGGGAAGCGCCCGGCGGCCATCGTGCCGGCCATGCTCGCGATGACCACGCCGGCGCCGCCGGGAGCGATCACCCGGGCGAACTCCTCCAGGCTGATCGCGACGCCGAGCAGGTCGACGGCGAGGATCGCGGCGGTCGGCGCCTGTGTCGGCGAGAGGCCGGCGGTGTGGATGACGGTGGTCACCGGTCCGAGAGCTGCGGCCGCATCGGCGAGCGCCGCGACCGACTCGCGCGACGACACATCGACCTTCTGCGTGGTGACGTCGAAGCCGTCGCCGCTCAGCTCGGTCTGCAGCCGGGCGAGCAGCTCTTTGTTGAAGTCGGCGACGACCAGCTTCGCGCCGGCACCGATACGGCGGGCGATGGTCTCGCCCATGCCGCCGGCACCGACGATGACCGTGACGTTCTGGCTCATGATGCTCCTTCGCAATTTCAAGACATACTGTCTCGTTATTGCTCAGTCTAGCCCGGATCGCGTTACCGTGGGTGGGTGTCCGGAAGAGGTCGACCCCGCAGCGAGGCCGCGCATCGCTCCGTGCTCGAGGCCGCGGCGGCGCTGCTCGGCGAGGTCGGCTACGACGGTTTGTCCATCGGCGGCATCGCCGCGCGCGCGGGGGTTGGCCGGCAGACGATCTACCGCTGGTGGGACTCGAAGTCGGCGATCGTCGCCGAGGCCGTCGTCGAGGGGCTCATCGCATTGGACGAACCGATGGATGCCGCGCCCACGACGCCCGCGGAGTGGCTGGCGGGCTTCGCGACCGGCCTCCGCGACGCGCACAGCGTCTCTCTCGTGCGGGCGCTGGCGGCGGCCTCGGCCGAGGACGACGCCGAGTCGGCCGCACTGTACGCGCGGCTGACCGCTCCCGCACACGCACAGCTGGTCGCGCTGATGGGGGGCACCGACGCCGCCGAGGCGCGCGCCGACGCCGCGATCGGCGCCCTGCTCTACCGCGTGCTCACCCGCCGGCCGATCGACGACGAGACCGTCGCGGCGCTCGTGCGCCTGGTGGGCTGAGCCCGCACGCCGTGAACGACTCAGGCCCCTGAGCGAGCGCAGCGACCCGACCACCCCGACTCAGCGGGTGGTGCACGCCGTCGCGGCACATCCTCCAGGCGTATTGAACTTCCCGTTCACGCAGTGCGTCCTGCGACCCGTTCGTGTGAACGGGAAGTTCAATACGGTTCTGAGAGGGTTCTGGCCGGCACCACAGACGGTCGGCCGGCACCTCAGACGGGGCGGCCAGCACCACACACGGACGGCCGGCATCACCGACGGTCGGCCGGCGACGGCGCGCGGTCAGCGGGCCGCGGCATCCACCCCTTCATTCGAGGCCTCGGCGAGCACCTTCTCGGCCGACACCACGACGCCGCGCCGCGACGAGGTGAAGGCCGCGAGCACCGCGGCCGCGACGGCGACCGCGCAGCCGATGAGCAGCGAGATGCGGATGCCCGACAGCGTCGGCACGGCATACTCACCCATGGGGGTGCTCAGCTGTGCGAGCACGACACCGATGACCGCGGCTGAGGCGGTCGTGCCGAACGAGCGCATGAGCGAGTTGAAGCCGTTTGCGGCCGCCTTGTCTTTGGCGGGGGTCGTCGCCATGATCAGCGCGGGCATCGCGCCGTATGCGAAGCCGACGCCGGCGCTGGCCAGAGTGCTGGTCAGCATGAGGCCGACGAGCGAACCGGTGACGAGCGTCGACAGGCCGTAGCCGACCGCGATGATGATCGAGCCCAGCACGAGTGTGATCTTCGCGCTGTAGCGGCGGGTGACCCAGCCGCCGAGCGGCGAGACGGCCATCATCCCGATGCCCATCGGCGCCATCCACAGACCCATCTGCAGCATGGTCTGCCCGTGTCCGTACCCGGTCTCGACGGGCAGCTGCATCAGCTGCGGGATCACCAGCGACTGTGCGTACATCGCGAAGCCGACGAGCACCGACGCGAGGTTCGTCAGCAGCACCGGGCGGCGCACCGTGGCGCGCAGGTCGACGAGGCGGTGGGGCGTGCGCAGCTCCCACCAGCCCCAGACGACGAACACGACGACAGATCCGATGAGCAGCGACAGGGTGAGCGCGCTGGTCCAGCCCCACTCCGAGCCCTTCGAGACGCCCAGCAGCAGGGCGACGATGCCGATGGCGAGCACGACCGCACCGGCGTAGTCGAAGCTGCGGGATGCCGCGGGCCGGGCCTCGTCACGCGGCACGACGAGCCACGACGCCAAGATCGTCAGCGCCGTCAGCACCGCGACGACCCAGAAGAGCACCCGCCAGCTCGCGTACTGCGCGACGCCGGCCGCCAACGGCAGACCGAGGGCGCCGCCGATGCCCATCGAGGCGCTCATCAGCGCGACCGCGCCGTGCACTTTCTCGTGCGGCAGAACGTCGTGCAGCAGGCTGATGCCCAGCGGCACGGTGCCGGCGGCGATGCCCTGAAGGCCGCGTCCGATGATCATCGGCACGACTCCGCCGGCCAGGGCACAGACGATCGAGCCGATGAGCATGGGCACGAGCGCGATCAGGAGAATCCGCTTCTTGCCGTACATGTCGCCCAGGCGCCCGATGATCGGCGTCGAGACGGCACCGGTGAGAAGCGTCACCGTGATGATCCATGAAGCGTTGGTGCTGCTGGTGTCGAAGATGATCGGCAGCTCGGCGATCAGCGGCACGACGAGCGTCTGGGTGAGCGCGCCGAGAATGCCGGCGAACGCGAGCACGGTGATGAGCCGGCCGCTCTTGAGGGGTGGTGTGGGTGTCATGAGTCCTCTGCGTTCGAATGAATGTGCATCGTGCACAGACTATGCACTATACACACGCAGGCTAGACTCGGAACACAGGGAGGAGGCGCGATGACCACGCCGTACGAACGGATCAACCAGGGCTTTCTGCTGATCGGCCGCAATTTCACCGACATCACCCGCCGTGAGAGTCGACTCGACCGCAGCGCGATGACCCTGCTCGCCTGCCTCGATGCGGGCGGGCCGATGACGCTCGCGGAGCTCTCCGCCGTGCTCGGCCGCGATGTCTCCACGCTCAATCGGCAGACCGCCGCGCTGCTGCGGGGTGGCCTGGCCGAGCGCATCCCTGACCCCGCCGGCGGGGTCGCGCGCAAGTTCCGCATCTCGGCCGAGGGCGCCCGGCGGCTCGCCGACGAGCAGGCCGGCAACCTGCGCGCGACGAAGCTGCTGCTCGAGGGGTGGACCGCCGACGAGATCGAGAGCTTCGCCTCCGCGCTCGAGCGCTACAACGCCGCCATCGAGCAGCGCAGCGGACGCCACTGGCCGGGCGGCGACAAGGGCTGAGCCCACACCGCGGGCCGCGGCATCCGCCATTCACACCCCATTCTCAGCGATATATCGTTCACTATCGTCACGGCCCCGCTCCGGGACCCGTTTCGAACGGAGGAGCATCATGAACGATTCATCGACAGGCGGACGCTACGGCGCCGACGCACACGGCTTCGGCCGCCCCGACTTCGGCCAGTTCGGCGCAGGAATGTGGGATGCCGTCGGCAGCCTCCGCGACATGTTCGAGCAGCGCGTCGGCCCGAGGATGGGGCGCGGCGACGTCCGCGCGGCGATCCTCGCGCTGCTGCTCGAGAAGCCCATGCACGGCTACCAGCTGATCCAGGAGATCGAGGAGCGCTCCGGCGGCTCATGGAAGCCGAGCCCCGGATCGGTCTACCCCGCCCTGCAGCTGCTCGCCGACGAAGACCTCGTCAGCGTCGCGGAGTCGGACGGCAAGAAGACCTATGCGCTCACCGACGAGGGACGCGCGCAGGCCGAAGCCGCCGAGGGCCCAGCGCCCTGGGAGGGCCCGGCGAGCCGCACCGAGCACATGGCCGCGCTGCCCAAGGCGGGCGCGAAGCTCGCCGAGGCGAGCATGCAGGTGATGCGCAACGGCACGGCCGCTCAGAAGGAACAGGCGATCGCCGTGCTCGACGACGCGCGCCGCAAGATCTACGCGATCCTCGGGGCGGACTGAGCGGATGCCGCAGGACGGCCCGCCGACGACGGGCACGGGCGGCCGCACGCCGGTCGTACGGGCGGCGGCGCCCGCGAACCCGGCGGGCGCAGCATCCACCCGCGCCCGCTACCGGCGGATCATGCGCTTCGCCGCGCGGTACATCGTGCAGGAGTGGTGGTTCGCGCTGGTGCTGCCGCGCATCGGCCTGGGCGCATACGCCCGGCGTGGGCGTCCCGCACGGTTCGCGCGCATCGCCGCGCGGTTCCATGTGCTGGCCGTCGACCTCGGCGGGCTCATGATCAAGGTCGGCCAGTTCCTCTCGTCGCGCCTCGACGTGCTGCCACCCGAGATCACGAGCGAGCTCGAGTCGCTGCAAGACGAGGTGCCGCCCGTGCCGTTCGAGGCGATCCGGCAGCTCGCCGAGGGCGAGCTCGGCGTGCCGCTCGACCGGGCGTATGCGTCGTTCGACCGAGAGCCGGTGGCCGCGGCGTCCCTCGGCCAGGTGCACCGTGCGCGGCTGTCGCCCGACGATGCCGCGCAGGCCGGGTTCGCCGACGTCGTGGTGAAGGTCCAGCGGCCGGGCATCGACGCGATCATCGACGTCGACCTGCGCGCCCTGCGGCGCATCGCCCGGTGGCTGGCCCGCGTGGGATTCATTGCGCAGCGCGTCGATCTGCCTGCGCTCGTCGAGGAGTTCGCCGTCACCAGTCGGCAGGAGGTCGACTATCTGCACGAGGCGGCGGGCGCCGAGCGGTTCGCGGCGGCGTTCGCCGACGACCCCGGCGTCGAGGCGCCCGTTCCCGCGTGGGAGCGCACGACCCGCCGGGTGCTCACGCTCTCCGACGTCACCGCGATCAAGATCAGCGATCACGCCGGTCTCCGCGCGGCCGGCATCGACCCGCACGAGGTCGCCGAGGCACTGGCCGCTGCGATGTTCGACCAGTTGTTCCGCGACGGGTTCTTCCACGCCGACCCGCACCCGGGCAACATCTTCGTGACACCGCGCCCCGGCATCCCGCGGGGCTGGGCTCTCACGTTCGTCGACTTCGGCATGATGGGCGAGATCCCCGACACTCTGCGCACCGGCCTGCAGAAGCTGCTCATCGCCGTCGCCGCGCGCGACGGCAAGGGGCTCGTCGACGCGATCAGCGGCATGGGCGTGCTGCTGCCCTCGGCCGACGAGGCGCAGCTCGAGCAGGCGATGACCGAGCTGTTCGCACGGTTCGGAGGCATGGCGATCTCCGACCTGCAGAACGTCGACCCGCACGAGTTCGAAGACTTCGCGCGCCGGTTCGGCGAGGTGCTGCGCAGCATGCCGTTCCAGCTGCCCGAGAATTTTCTGCTCGTGATCCGCGCGGCCTCGGTCACCTCGGGCGTGTGCAGCGCGTTGGACCCGCACTTCAACATGTGGAAGGCCGTCGAGCCCTACGCGCAGCAGCTGATCCGCGACCAGGGCAAGGACGTGGTGCGGGATGCCGCGCAGCAGGCCCTCTCGTGGGTGCGGGTGACCGCGGCTCTGCCGCAGCGCATCGACACTCTGGTGACGCTGCTGGAGAGCGGGCACCTGCGCGCCGACACCCCGGCGATCGACCGGCGCATGAACCGCCTCGAGCGCACCGCGCGCCGGGCCGTGTCGGCGGTGCTGTTCGCGGGACTGCTCATCGGCGGCATCCTGCTGCATCCCTCCGACGCGGTGTTCGGCACCGTGCTCATGAGCGTCTCGGTGCTGCCGCTGCTGCACGCGCTGTTCGCGGGGATCGGCGGGCGCGGGCGGTGAGCGCCCGGGCGCAGGGCTGAGGGCCGTCAGACCTCGTCGGCGTCGGAGAGGTCTTCGACGCCGACCGGCTGTGCGCCGACGAAGTTCACGCCGATGCCGTAGTCCGCACCGAGCTGCAGATCGCACTCGGCGAAGCGGAGCATCCACGTGCCGTCCTCCCAGACGACGGCCTCGGGTACGGCGAAGGCGTGCGTGCTGAGCCGGCCGAGGTCCGCGGCATCCAATCCCCATTCGGGGGCGGCGAGCTCGGCGACGAGGTACACCGCCGCCGCCTCGGCGAGCGCAGCGAAGTCGGCGATGACACCGGCCGCCGTCTCGATCGCCTCGCTCGTGGGCGCGGCGGGCGGCTCGATGAGGATGCTCACGGTGCCACCGCCGGGCAGGTCGGCGGCCCAGCAGGCGAACTCGCCGGTAACGGCGGTGCTGTGCAGCGCGGTGCCCTGCACATCGATGGGGTCGGTGAGTGCGGCCATGGTTTCTCCTGGGTGTGCCCGTCGGCTCGAGTCAAGCAGATCCGCGCGTCGCGCGGGAGGGGTGGATGCCGCGGCTCGCCGGGTGCGCCCGATGCACTCCTGACGCTTTCAGGTGCTTCGGGTAGCGTGGGCGTCATCGAAGTAGAAACGCGGCTGCTCCGAGCCTGATCTTGGGCTCCCGGCCGCGAGTACACGCGATCGCGACCGCGACGCCACTTCTTCACTTGTGAAGGAGTGCTCATGACCGTTTCTTCGGCCCGCGCCGCTGCGCCGCCCCGCTCGCTCGGCCAGGCGTGGATCGCCCTGACCGGCCTGTCGGCCGTGTTCCTGTTCGAGATGCTCGACAACTCGATCCTCAATGTCGCGCTGCCCACGATCGGGCGCGAGCTGTCGGCGTCGACGACGTCTCTGCAGTGGATCACCGGCGTGTACGCGGTCGTGTTCGGCGGCCTCATGCTCGCCTTCGGTGCCCTCGCCGACCGGGTCGGGCGCCGTCGCATCATGCTGGCGGGGCTCATCGTGCTCGCCCTCGCGAGCCTCGCGACCGCCTTCGTCACCACGACCGGCGAGCTCATCGCGGTGCGTGCGGCGATGGGTGTCGCGGCCGCCATGACGACGCCCGGGTCGCTGGCCCTGGCCTTTCGACTGTTCGACGACGACCTGCTGCGCGTGCGCGCGACGACGGTGATCTCGACGGTCGGCCTCGTGGGGCTGGCGATCGGGCCGACGGCCGGTGGCTTCGCGCTGGCGGTCGTTCCCTGGCAGGCATTGCTGCTGGTCAATGTGCCGGTCGCGGCGCTGGCGTACCTCGGCATTCGGCGCGGCATCCCGGCTGACGTCCCCGCCGAGCTGCACCGCGACCCGGTCGATGTCGCCGGCGCACTGCTCGGCACCGCGACGATCGTGCTCGCCCTGGTGACGCCGACGCTGTTCGTCGATCTCGGGACCGGGTCGGTGTGGCCGTGGGCCGGCGTGGCCGCGACGCTCGGGGCCGCGGTGCTGTTCGTCGTGCGCGAGCGGCGGGCGCGGCATCCGCTTCTCGATCTGCGTCTCGTCGCGCGGCCCCTTGTCTCGAGCGGACTCGCCTACAAGGCGGCGTCGGGCCTGGCGACCGCAGGCCTCGGGTACCTCGTCACGCTGCAGCTGCAGTTCGGCTGGGGGTGGACGCCCGCGCAGGCCGCGCTCGGCATGTTGCCACAGGTCGTCGTGCTCATCGCGGGCGGGGCGCTGATCGGCCCGCTCGTGCGCCGGCTCGGCATGGGCGCGACCGCGTGGATCAGCGCTGTCGCGACCGTCTGCGGCCTCGCCGTGTTCACCGCGCTCGGGCCGCTCGGCTACGGCTGGGTCGCCCTCTCGCTCGCGTTGGTCGCGCTCGGGATGCGGGTGGTCGGCGTCGTCGCCGGCACCAACGTCATGCGCGGGCTGCCCGAGAACCGTACGACGATCGGCGCGGCGCTCGTCGACACCGCGAGCGAAGTGACGACCGGGCTCGGCATCGCCCTGAGCGGCACCGTCATCGCGGCCCTGTTCGTCGGCAGCATCGCCGACCCCGGATGGACGGCCGCGCAGCATGCACAGTTCTCCGTCGGCGTCGCCTGGGCAGGCGGGTCGCTCACGACGCTGGCCGCGCTGCTCGTCGTGTTCGGCATGTGGCGCGGGCGCGGGGCTGCGCCGGCCGCGGGTGACCGCGGCCGGGGCGGCGGGGCCCAGGGCGACGGGTGAGCGCGGGCCCCTCCTTCAAAGCGCGAGATCATCCCTGTGCACGCTCTTGGGCCAGAAAAGCGTGCACGAGAATGATCTCGTGGGGACGGAGATGGGTCCCGAAACGCATGTGACTTCCCGCTCACACAGCGCTTGCGTCGGCCGTCACACCGCCGGCGGCGCGTGCGTCGCATCGGGGTCGGCACCGCGCCGCACGAGCTCGGCGCGGGCCGGCGCGAGGCCGCCGTGCTCCAGCCCGGCGAGCGCCGAGCGGCCTTCCCAGACGGTGCGCCCGCGGCGGCGCACCTCGATCTCGAGCAGGCCGGCGAGGTGCTCGAGGGCTCCGGCGACGTTGCGGTGCTCGCTGGGCAGCGGGACCGGAAGGACGTGGGATGCCGCGCGCGGCGCCTGTGCACGCACGTCGATCGACCATCCGTGGGCGCGGGCGCGCAGCATCCACGTCTCATCCGTGACCGCGGCGCGGACGGGGCTCGTTCCCGGATTGCCGAGTCGGATGACGCGGCCGCCGGGCAGCCGCACAACCAGTGCCGTGACCTCGGTGCGCAGCGGGCCGGCGTGCACCTGGCCGCCGGCGAAGGCGACGCACGCGTCGGGCTCGGCGAAGCCCTGCGCCTGACCCCACCACCATGAGTCGGGGAATCCCTCGCGCCCCCAGTTCTTCTCGGCGTAGAGCTGTGCGCCGTCGAGGTGCCATGTCTCGTCGCCGACCGTCGCGGTCCCGGTGGCGCGCCCGCCGAGCAGCCACGGGTGCCAGTACTGGTTGAGCGCCGGCACCATGTGGAAGACGCTCGACCCGCCGAAAGCTCGGCGCGGCCAGCGCACGAGCCCTTCGAGCGTGACATCGAGCCGGGCGTCGGGCCCGAGGTCGACGCGCAGGTGCCGGTCGTCGCCGTCGAAGGCGGTGCCGGCGCTGGCGCCGATGCGACGGAGGTCGGCGTGCGCCTGCGGGTGCGCTTCAGCGCGGAGGAATCCGCCCGGATGCGCGGCGAAGCCGAGTGTCGCCCAGGCCCCGTCTGGCCCGCGGTTGACGCCGTTCAGCGCGATGAGCACGCGACCGGTCGCGGGGTCGGTGATCCGCCAGAAATAGCCCTCCATCGTGACGCCGGGGTGGGCGGGCAGCGGGCTCTGGAAGGGCAGGTCGGCTCCGGTCGACCGGTACCACCCGCGCAGGCCCATGGTCGTCAGACGGTCGCTGCCAGCCGGGAGCCGAGGGCGGAGATGAGGTCGCGGTCGCCGGCCACATCGGGCGTCCAGGGCAGGGTGTGCAGGCGGTCACGGGTCTTGTCGAGGTAGCGCGGGATCACGTGCATGTGGAAGTGGAACACCGTCTGCCAGGCATCGGCCCCGCACGAATTGAGCAGGTTGACCCCGTCCGCCCCGAATTCGTCGACCGCGTCGCGCGCGAGCCGCTGCGCCAGAAGCGTGACTGCCGCGAGGTCTTCGGGCGGAATCGCAAGCAGATCCGCGCTGTGCGCCTTCGGGATCACGAGCAGGTGCCCGTCGGAGGCGGGGTGGATGTCCATGAACGCGATCGCGCGCTCGTCTTCGGCCACGACGACGGCGGGTGCGGCGCCGGCCACGATGGCGCAGAAGATGCAGTCGGTCATGCCCGCGACGCTATCGCGTCGGGGGGCTCGCGCGCACTTCGGGCGCTGGATCTGTCGCTGTTGCGCACTGTCTGGGCCGAGAACGCGCAACAGCGCCAGATCTATGACGCGGCTTCCCTCGACGCGCGCCGCCGCCCGGGCAGATCTGGCGGTGTTGCGCACTCGGCAACGTGAAACCGCACAACGGCGACAGATTCGTGGCGCGGGAATGGATGCCGCGGCCCCCGCGACACACGCGCCCCGCCCTACAGCCCCTCGACCTCGTACCGCCGCTCGATACCCGCCGTCGCGCGTCCCCACACCGAGTCGGCGACACGCTGCTGGTGCGCGCGGAAGGCCGCGGCATCCACGAATCGCTCCTCGACCGTCCAGACGAGCGGGTCGCCCGTGGGCGCGACCTCGAACGACACGCACCCGTGCTCGGCGTGCGTCAGCCGCACGTGCTCGGGCAGGGCCGAGATCACGATTGCCGCGTCGCGCGCGTCGCGACAGAGCAGGGTGCCGGAGAGGTGGATGCCGCTCATCCACCGATTCTCCCGCACGGGCCCGCGGCAGCAGAAGGCGGCCGCCCCGACCAACAGAGGCGACCGCGTTCACAAGCGAGCGTCAGGCGCGCACCGCGAACCCGCCGGTCCACGGCACCTGCTCGCGCACGGCGAGCGCCATCTGCAGGAATCCGAGGGCCTCGAGCTCACGCGCGCGCTTGAGCGACCCGGCGTCGGCCACGGCCATGCCGCCGGCCGACACGATCTCGGTCAGCCGGCCCTTCGCCGTATCATCGTCGCCCGCGATCACGACGGTCGTGGGCACGCCGCCGACCTCGCCCGTCGCGAGCGTCGCGGCGAAGTTCGTGTTGAACGCCTTGATGACCTTCGCGCCGGGCAGCGCCGCCTGCAGCTCCGCGGCCGCCGACGAGTCGGCCGGCACCGTGAGTCCGTCGAACGTGGCGAAGTCGACCGGGTTCGTGACATCCACCACCGTCTTGCCGTCGAGCTGCGGCCCGTACGTCGCGATGACGTCGGCGAGCGCGGGGTACGGCAGTGCGAGCACGACGACCTCGCCGGTGAGCGCCTCACCGAACGACACTGCGGTGCCGCCGACCTGCTCGGCCAGCTGCTTCGCCTTCGTGATGTCGCGCGCGACGACCTGCACGCTCGCGCCGCCCTTCGCGGCGATGCCGGCGATCGCCTGGCCCATGTTGCCTGTTCCGATGACCGAGATGGATGCCATTGTGCTTCTCCTCATAAGTTGTAGATGCAACTAGATGAGTGAACCTCGTTGTGGGTACATCTATTCCCGCGGTTCCGAATAGACTCGGATGCCATGGCGTACCAGGTCCCCCGCATGAACGAGGACGAGTCGCGCGCATGGCTCTCACTCGTGTGGACGGCCGAGCTGCTGCCCGCCGCGCTCGACGCCCAGCTGCAGGCCGAGGCCGGCATGACGCACTTCGAGTTCATGGTGCTCGGCACGCTGCAGCAGGCGAAGGGTTCAACCTTGCGCACGAAGGATCTCGCCGCCGCCGTGAACGCCACCATGCCGCGCCTGTCGCGCGTGGTCGGCAAACTCGCCGAACGCGGACTGGTCGAGCGCGTCGGTGGCGATGCCGACGGCCGCGTCATCCACGTGCACCTCACCGCGGCGGGCCGCCGCGCGCTGGTCCGCGCCCTGCCCGGTCACCTCGAGCTCGTGCGCCGGCTGGTCATCGACCGCCTCGATCCGGCGCAGTTGCGCGCGCTGGCCGACGCCCTCGAGCCGCTGGTCGAACGGCTC
>Ga0164242_10004292_pt1 | contig 16034 bp, 16 predicted proteins | sample OricomgcompostMG_FD_108783 | JGI IMG/M metagenome (GOLD analysis project Ga0164242, IMG submission 108783) | Miracle-Growth compost microbial communities from Emeryville, California, USA - Original compost - Miracle growth compost (MG) ... | reverse complement strand
TTCGAGTGGTGCATTTTGCTACTCCCTCCACCCAGCGTCACGGTTATTGAATTAGCTATTGTGACTCAACAACAATCTCAACCTTGTAAAATTATTTGCAAATACGTAGGCAAGAGACTCGGTTGTGCTAGAATGTTGTACCTCGTTAGGGGCCACTCGGGGTCGATACCAGTGAGTGATAACGGTGCATGTGGTGGCACAAGCATTACGAGACCGAGCAAGTTTCTTAAATCAAATGGCGTGAGGGGGCATATTAGCCAAAGGGCCAATACAAAGCGGAGAGTCGCTTAGAGGGTAGGTGTTGGAACGGCGAACCTACGCTGACGCACGCCTGCGGTTCGGGGATATTCATCGACCACGCCGAGTTGAAGATGTCAGGAACCGGGCATATGTGGAAGTAAGCGAGGTGGGCTAGCTGGGTTTCATATTAGTACTCTCGGAGCTATGAATTATGTGTAATATTGGCGAAGTCGGGGCTGCGGGAAGGCGAACTTAAACATTTCCGGGGAACTCCTTCGACCTGACGTATGTCGGCCCAGTGCTCTTCATTACATGACCACGCACCAAATTCACGTTCCAATTTACAGCGCATCTGTACTGAAGATGACTCGTGGTGAGATCTGCCAATCCGTAGTTCCCGTCTTGTATCCCGACCATTGCGGACTCGCCGAAGAATACGCGCACCAAGATATTCCAATAGCGCCCCGAGACATCGTGATAGAGGCATGTTTCGCTGGTATGTGTGTCATATATCTCGATCACGTCAGGGCCGTGAGCGGTCGCCTGGCTATATAGCCTGTATTTGCCTACGTACTGATTTATACTGACTTACAGATTCATTTACCCAACTACAGGCATCCCGAAGCTTAACCAATGGCGTTATTCCGGCCATTGAACATTGGAGATTCTTATATTCGTTGCGAAGTGCCCCTACCCGCAACTTACATTTTGGATCTGTGCGGTTTCATTGTCGCTAACGCCGGATGATTTCACCGGCACTTGAACGTCAGCGATATATTCTCCGCTCCCCTGAGCCACGTTTTGATCGGAGAGGTGGGGGAATTGGTAATAACGACCCGGTTCCTATAATATAATCGTCTCTATAGAAGATAAACCCCGCTGAATGGGCCGACGTTGTCAACCTTCTCAATTTGCCGTTCGCATATGATTCGTAAGCTTATAAGTTTTGCCAGCCGTTCTAGAAACAAGCTTTTTGTTCCCCCATCCCCTTTTGCCGATTATCGGTTACGCAGTTTTAAGCAATATGTCGGCAGGCGGGTATTTCCACTACGGTACTGGAAAGAGGAGGGCTTTATTCCCGTCACTCTCAGGGGTACGCGGGGATCCGAGACCCGTACGGGTAACTCTTTGTAGATTTTTTTCCTGGGACTTGTGGCAGCTACTATCCCTTTGATGGGGGCAGGATTATGGTTGGTTCAACCGTCGTTGTGGACGGACGTCGTGCTCCGATGAAGGCGAGAAGGAACAATCTGTATATATGGCCACGCTGCTATTGACAGTCCCATCTCTCGACTGCCAAGCTCCTGATTCGAAACCTTCAAGTGGTATCCTCCCAACAAAAGTTCAAGATGGCCCTCCTGAAATCTGCTTGCCTGTTCGCGTTGACGCTCACTGTGGTTGCCAACCCACTTCATCACCGCCAGGATGATGGCGGTGATGATGAGCCGGAGCCAACGACCAAGACCGTTGTCGTCACGGCCACCGAGGCGTTGCCAATTGTTACCGTCCTGAGGACCTCTACAAGGACCTTGTTCACCAGCACCACGACCATCGATGCGAACATCGACTGCACGCGGACGGTATACACAGCCGCGCCTCAACCCATCGCAACTAGCACGGCCCCGCCAGCGACGTCAGCATCATCTGGCGCCGCTCGCCGTCAGGAGTCTGACACGTCGAGCGCAGATGTCCCAGTAGTGACGATCTCCACGACGAGGACAATTCCAGCGCAGACAAGGACGGCCTGGACCGTCATCACGGCAACTCAGAAGGAACCAACAACGCGCTTCAGGTACCAGTGCGGTCACACGCTTGCGTACCTGCTCACCACCGATGCCACTACCACTATTTCGTTCACGCAGACCGAGTATGCTTCCACTCAACTGGCTGTCTCAACCGTTAGCTGCCCGCTTGGTGCTGGTATGGGAGGGTTTGGAGGTGGATTCGGAGGCGGCGGCGGATTCGGAATGGCCCCAGCAGCTACCAACGTAAAGAGGCAATCGGACTCTAGTTCAGAGGCTCCTACCTCTTCGGCTGCCCCTACTTCTTCGGAGGCTCCTAGTTCGGGTGGCGCCACAGTAGTCGACCCTGCGGATTACGCGCCTGTAATCTCAACCATTCACATCACGAGGACTGTCAACACCAGAGTGACTATCACGGCCACTGAGCCCACGACGTCGATTCGGTACGAGTGTGCCGCTGCCACCACTAGCTCCGCTGCAGCGACCTCGTCGGCTCCCGCCAGGGGCGACTGAGGATTCCAAGGTTCCCCGGGCAAGCATAGAGCTTATCCAACTGAGAAGTCCGCCATGATTGGCGGTTCGTCTGCAGGTGAGACGGCGGCCTTGCTCGCGAAAGCCGCCGCGGCGTTTCAATATTTGCCTTCTGAACACTCGTTACTGGCATATTTCATAACCTTCAACGATGGTGTGTTTAAGTTGTAAGGTTTTTTAAGTGTTGATATCGAAAAGAAAACTTATCTAGACGAGCCCTAAAAGCAGTTCTCGTTCACTTTGTTTGAAAATGCAGCCACCCATGTCGTAATGGTCATTCAAATGTGTCCACACTAGCCTCCAGCCAGTAACGTCAATCAATTGCGCAGTCGCGGGCGCAGTGGGCTTTTTGCGGCCGCCACTACGGATAACCAAACCACAATGTGTCACATACGACTCTTGATTTCATAGTTTGTTAAACGTTCCTGTAAACTAACACACGCTACTATAGCAGTCTCCAGTTTCTGTAAAGACAGAGCAAAGTGGTTTCGGGAGGACGTTAGAAACCTCAGTAACGACGTAAATATAACAAAATCCACTCAGTCATTCCGTGGCATTTCTGTTCAAGGCTGTAAGCTGAGGTGAGACTGCCGCTCTGGCTGGAAAGGATATTCACACGGGGTAGTTGGCTCACAAACCGGCCCCCATACACATTTGTAGAGGTAGGAATCGGATTATAGCCCTAGGTATCTACAGGTGCCTACCCTCGGTAACGGGCGTAATTCCATTCAACATATATAGACAGCTAAAGGTTCAGTTTATCAGACAGCGATGAAATTGACTTGTGCAGTCCTTTAACCACAAAGTGACGTGACTATACTGTCTAACCAAGAGTCCCCTATGACCCTAGACTCTCTAAGGGTTGTAAAGACCGAATCTCTATATAAAGTTTCCTCTCAGAGCGGTAGACCTTGTCCTGCCCCCGGACCTAGCATAGGTGAGGAACCGTGGACGTAGGCGCAACGGACTGCCCTGTGTTAAATAGGCTGGATCGCGGCCCTGACCCCAGCTTCAACCTAGGTGTAGCAGTTGCACTAACGGTAGAAGAAATCTACTGTTCTCTCTAGCCGCCGAGGTGGCGTTATATAGCCAACTCAACGGTTCGCTCAATAAACCCAGCAGGCTCCTCGCAGCATACTCCTTCTACACACGGGGCGTTGCCAGGCCTCGTCTAGCTGACGTGGTTGAATATTCTACCTACCCCATCTGAAGATCGTCAGCGAAACTGTGACCGGGTATCCGATGTTTGCGATTAGCACAAGTGTCGTTTGGACTGGTGACACTCCGTAATCTTAGGGATTGTAAGCGTTCTGTACCTACCTAGTTCAAAGCTCTCGAATAACTGCCATGTCCTTTCAAGTTAGACGGCACGCCTCCTATATTCTGAGTACTTTATTAATAGGTTTTGCACGGGGTACAGTTGCTTGGTTTTAGTAAGCTTTATCCTGCAAGAATGTGGCGCACTAGACCCCTGCTGCCTTGCCTGCCGCGAAACAAAACACCGCCTTTGGAGAGCAGTGTATTGTGATCCCTCGCCTACCACAAAGATACGGTGGCGCATGTACTTGAAACTGAGCCACTGTCCGGTCCATGTTGCTCGGAAGCTAGGCTAGTTTCGTTTTGCCAAGACCTGCATATAGCCCGGGGAACACATCCCGGCGAGTCCAGAGCTACCTTCCCCGGAACATGGGGAGGAGAAAAGGGGGATCGCCTCGGGTTCGCCCGCCCGCCCGGCAGGCAATTCGATTCTTGACCAGGGGGTTCTCTCAGAGCGCTATTGGCGCCGATGTTAAGGCGACCCGCGAGCACCACCACTGCAGCGCTTCTGTGGTCATTTTATTCGTGCTGTAGGCAGCAAGCGGCCCATGATAAAAATACGTGATAATTAGTTTCCAAGCGAATTGAGGTGGTCAACTCCATGTATTAGGTGTTTGAACATTGAAGGCGCCGTATCACACCGAAAAGGGCGAATGTTACCCCATCGAATCCTCGCATGGTTGTCTTCGCATGGTTGATTGTTAAGCGGATTGGCTGCGACTCACCGAGATCGTAGTGCAATGCTAGGACCCACTTTACCCCCGTAATTGAGGCGCACTATCTTCAGCGCAATCCTTGTGTCTGGGGTATCTATGGCGTCTACGAGCGCTGGACCTTCGCCTCTGTGGCAAGGTAAAGACTTGCCCGAATCGCAGCTTCCATACGCCTGATTCTTTCCACACTCCCTTCCCAACTGTTTGGGTCGTGGACTCTGTTCACCGCACGGATGTCGTCCCAGCGAGAACCCCAGTTTTACCCAGAGTGGGACAACAAGACCACGCAGATATTGTCCGTTCTGGTCATCACAACAACGCTGGCGCTGATAGCCTTCTCTCTGCGGATGTATGTCCGCATACTCATCGTCAAGAGCCTGGGATGGGACGACTTTACCATTATTGCCGCCACCGTAAGGAATTGCGCTGCTTACTGTTTTCCATGCCTCGAGGAGTTGTCAGGGCTTACCAAGTCGTACAGGTGTTTGCCATTATTACATTGGTATTCGAGTCTCTGGCGGTAAAAAACGGCATCGGCACCCACAAGATGTATCTTAGCGAAGCCGGGGCGATCGAGGCGGCCAAATGGGCCACGCTGGCTATCACCCCCAACCTCCTGGCCACCATGATGGCCAGAATCTCGCTCTGCCTCCTTATATTGCGCATTGTCGGCAAAGCCCAACCCTATTACATTTTACTCGTCAGTATCATTGTTCTGACTGCTGCCATCGGGACCCTGGCCTGCATCAACACGTATATCACCTGCAAACCTGTGCCAAAGATCTGGAATTCGGTTCTCCCGGGGACCTGCGATCCGGATATGAGACATGCCATTGGTTTGGCACAGGCGGTCTGGTCCATTGGCTCGGACTGGCTGGTTGCTTTTTTTCCCCTCTTGATTCTGAAGAATCTCCAGATGGCGATTAGGACCAAGGTCGCTCTTGCAATTATTATGGGTTTAGGTTTTCTGTCAGCTTGCGGACATTCCATGACCTTAATTGGAAACCCAGGGCCCTCGCTAATATGCGTGAAGGATTGGTGTCCTTGTACTTGTGAAAACGCTGAAGGTCGGTGCCTTATTCTCACGAACGGATTCGACCTATGATGGAGCCGACTTGGCGACTTGGTCTCTGTAAGTCAGCTCTGAACCCACGACTATGAAGTGTAGATTCTGGCCAGGTTCTAACATCGCAATGCAGCGTCGAACAAAATGTCGGCATCATCGTCGTCAACGTGCCGGCAATCCGCCCCCTTTTCTCCAGGGTCTTCGCCTTAGGTAAAACGAGCAGCAAGGTTGGATCCCGATATATTGAACGGAGCTACAAATTGGACGACATAAGCTGGGGCAACAAATCAAAGGGGTCGCATTCGGGAGTCATCACCATCTCCGCCCGACAAGCGGGAGACGACAATGGGAGCGAGTCCAGCCTTGTCGCGAAGGACTACAACGGCGGCATAACAAAGACAGTGGGCGTCTCTCTCCACAGCTGTCAACACAGCCACGGACCAGGGACGGAGGAAGTTGACATTCCCAGCCGCCACGCGTAAATAATTTTATGACGTTCAGACCTTTTATATGCAAATGTTGTTGTAAAGCGCACCGAATGATCCGTGCATAGACCACAACCTGTACATGTTCTAAGATTCTGTTCTCTGGGGTTGGTTTACTGTTAATGATCCGGCTTGGGCACGCTTTAGGGTGCCCAAGCCGGGTGCTGGGATATCAAGGGTAAAATTGGGCTACCTGCCCGCCCGCTTCTCTACTAGATATAAAGGCCAAGAAGCTCAAGTCCTTCACTCCATGTCCTAGAGAAGCACGACCGTACACAAGAAAATCCAGTTCGTGTGGCCTAAACGGCAAGCTTATAGGCTCCAAGTCCTTTGCTGAATGAATGGTAGGAAGGATAGATGTTTTGAGAGAGAGTATGAGGTACTCCGCGCAAAGTTACGGGTTACACAAATGACGGAAGGCCTCCGATGCAACGCTCGAGCTTCCAAGGGGCATACGCAAGTGATGTCAAAGAAGGGAGATCGTCACCGGAGCCAAATTGTGAAGACACCGCTGCCGGTGCTATCAACTGTGAATAGTATGTGCGACTTGGTTGAGCCGCTGCTGCGATGCACCCCTGGCTAATAGGCTTTCTCATCTGGCGACCGCATCTCCTTTGCGACAGGTGTTAATTTCTTTTTCCCATTTCAAAACGGAGAGAACGTCTCCAGTAATATTACCCTTTGGGAATTTGGAGTTAGTAAAGCAATATGTGAGGCTGACTGGGTAATGTTGGAAGCTGGAACTCACAGGTAACGTCATGGGAATGGTCCCCACAGGATTCAAAATCATGTACTGCTTCCCATTCTCTTCCACAAAGGTCACATTTCGCACCTGGGGACGGGTCATCCACGAAGGATCCAACGCAACATCAACAGAAGTTGTTATCACCAGCTGCTCTCCCACATAGGATGTGTTATAACTGCCGCAGTACGAAACATAGGGCCTGGCAATGGCGGCAATTGCTTCATCCGTTGCATCTCCCCATTTTACGTCATTTGGAATTGGTACTGCTGCCTCTGGGGTCGTAATCTGAACGCTGAGGTAGCCCTCGGGCATGATGGCGATTTTTCCGAGCGGATGTGGTCCATTTGGTTGAAGGATGGATGTACCGTTGATCAGGTAGTCGAAAGAAATGAGGTTCCAGACGCCTGATAGTAAAACCATCTTGGATCTGTTGGGCAATTGACGTTGGGGGCTTGTTGTAAGGTGGTGAGGAAGGAGAGTATGTGAGGTCGGTTGCTATAAGGCGGGGAATGGATGGGAAAGGTTGAAGATAAATATACATCTCCGGTCAGAGTGCGCGGAGATTAAAGTTGATTTTAGCCCCGGTCCAAATCCTTCCCAAGGTTGCAAGGGAAAGCGTTAAAAGGCCCTCCGGCGATACAGAGACAGCGCAACCAACCAATAAATCCAGTATTGCTTCAAGGACTTGCAGGACCTAACAGCCATACAGAGCCTGACAAAGAGCAGTGTTGTTTGTTAGCATTTTCAGAAGGGACTAATCACATTTAGTGCGAATGAAGGCCTACAACTCCGCACTGACTCCTCCGATGAGCCGGGTTTAAGCTAGCGAGATTGCCTGGCACCGCACCATACTTACCGCGCCCCAAGGCCGCATGGAATAGTGGTGTCCTAGGCAATTCCAAACAGCCATTAGTGGTCGGCTCGTCGAACCTGGCTTCTGACAACGTTGGGCTTTGGGTGAAATGCAGGACTTTGACAAGTTGGTTCTATTTTGGTTCTGGAAGCCCTTGTCATCTCCTCTTGGCATTGCCGTATGCAGTTTAATACATGCCGCTTTGACGGGTCACGGACTCAAAACTTGTCTTTGGTCGAGTTCATGTTATCAAAACATTACCAATTAAGACGGTGGCTTCCCTCTAACCGAGACCTAGCCTGCAATGCCCTGTAACGTCGACCACAAGGTTAGATTTGGCCATTGAACTGGGCCGTTCCTTCTTGATACCGCGTCGTACCGCGGCGTGTAACTACCAACAAACTATCGAGAACTCAGCCAATTCATACAAACTAAGACGGGCACAATTATCCGGTTTGTCTGAGGGTAGACTCTGACTGCATTGATAAATATACTCGTACATAGCATCCGCAGAACAGATAATTATAAGATTGATCCCGAAGATCATTTTTTATAGCTAATGAAGTCGACAAAAAAATTGTAGTCCGTAAATGAGCTTTGCCTTTCCTTCTTGGTGCCCACGCCGGGCTCGTCGCTTCAGGTGTTGCCGTGCCGTATACCCTCCAGGTATTAGTTAAATTAAAAGACTACTGGCCGTCGTTTATAGTTTAGCTACGTACCCACACAATCAAGTCGCGTTGTGAAACTAACGAGTCGCCTTGGTTAACCAGGGGTTGGCGTTGACCGTTTCAAGAACCGACTCAGACGGAGTTGTGATGCCTATCATCCACTTGGAGCCGCCGTGTCGGTATTTAGCCTTCTCAAATTTGCAGCCCTGAACTACAATTTTTGGAACCCCAAAACACTACTAACAAGTTCATACGTGTGGACATATTTCCTTTGTTCAACATTCAGCGTGCACGACACAGCGGGCGGAGAAGTGCCGAGCAGGGGCCTGGGATCCAGGACTCAGGCCACCAGCAGCCAGGGAAGAGGACACAAGAACGCAACGAGGAAAAATGTCATTATTCAGGCCGGACATGTTGGCGCGTCCAACATGCCCATGCATTCCTACTTCGACAAGGCCTGCAACGCCCATTGGCCTTGCAGAGACGGGGGTGTGGTGTGACGACTCCATGTCACAAGTGTGGCGCAACAAAACTGGCAACCAACATCCTCAAAGGTGGTACCGTTGGCTGCCTCAACAAATTATCTTTAAGAGGCGATAGGAGGCGGGATTATGCCATGGGACAAGCAATTAGGTCTTTTCCTTGTGAAAGCAGGAAAATTATACATCTTTCACCACTTTCAAAATGTCAACGTTGACGCCCATACAGTTGGTGCATCTTCAGAAACTCTGCGAGAAGTACCGCATTGAGTTTCTTGGCGAGATAGACTCATCCGATTGGCCAGAGTGCCACGAGGACACGTTGAACGGTGTTAAGGAGGTGGCCAGCAAGAGATACGATGCCTACGCTACCAACCCGGCTGTTATGGGGACAGATTCTTGGAAGATGGAGAGGAAGTCTCATGTAATGGTTCTGGTCAAGAGTGCTGACCGCTCTCGCGACCGTAATAAAAGCACCTGGAGATAGACGTGTGAATCTTCATACTCAGCAGGCTGTCAGCTGAAGTTTGTTGGTAAGCAGCAGACACCATATTCTTTTCAAATTGAGTTGACCGCGCTAACTCCCGTCTCGCCGTGACTGCCGGAAACGAGTATGGCGTTCGGAGATCGAAGTAAGGCGGAACGATCTCAGTGGCACTGCGATCACTCTCAGAAATCGCCAAGAAGCTCGACAGCCTTGCCGATGTCCGAGAGCGAGACGGTCTCTAGATTAGTAAGTTCCCCTCAACGTACCGACACCCAACCCATCAATCTCTTATCGTTCCCCTAGGCTTGAGGGGGTAGGATTGAATCAAATATTCAACTTTCGAGCGGGGGAAGAAGTGCACCACGATCCCGAAGTCACCAAAGAATTGGAAAAGAGAGAAAATCCTGATAGAGTGTACGGACTCCGGAAAACAAGAAACATTGAGCTTCTCCTCTATGATATAGCCGCCCAAAGACCGAACCTGGAGTTAATAGTGACGCGGATCAAACAGACCAGACACCAGGATCCCGATCCATGAACCAGCCTATGAATGTGAAGGGAGATCACCAATTCTTCCCCTTTTTAGTTCTCGAGGCAAAAACGGGCTCCTCAGATGAATGGCATGCAATCAACCTGCAGACGGCCTTCTCAATCAGAACGTTTCTTGATACTCAGCGGCAGCTTTACTCTGCGGCGAGCGCACGGTCTGACTAGAGTATAAGACCTATGGTATGGTTCTTTTCAAATAAGGGGGAGAATTGGCGTCTTTGTGCAGCGTACACGAAGATGCTCCCGCCGAACCGGACCACATTGGCACTATAGTTTATGTAAATGTGATCCTTTCACATTTTCATGTGTCTGGAAACTAAAACCGTAAAGCGGATTATCGATGTATGGAACGGCTGCATTACGTCTCGTGATGGAGCTTTGCAACTGCTCCTGATTGTCGACTATATCTTCGACTGGGCTAGGGATAGGTATCGGGAGGATATCATCCGCGCTCTAAGAATCGTAGCCCGCGGTGAAAGCGATACCGGCAGTGGAGTTTACCAAGACACTGACATCTTCTCAACCCTCCCGCTGGATAGCATTCACCAGCCTTCCCAAGTAACTGAAGATGATAGTAATCTCAGCAGCTACATTTCGGCTCAGTCACTCTTCCTGGCTTTGGACTCGCCTGCAGGTGTGTTTCGTCATGCTACTTTTGTGGAATCGAGATATTACTGCCTCTACATCCCTGGGGACAACGTAAAGACGTTCCTGCAATCTGCAACACAGACCAGAGTTCAACCTCTTTGTCGACTAATTCTCGGTCATATCTCCCAGTCGGTCTTGGTAGACCTAGACACTTCCACGTGGCCATGTCGTTCAACGACTTACTTATCCACTCAATGGCATCAAGTAAGAGAGCTTTCCGCCGTTGCTATTACAAGAGATGCCTGGAAAGTTGTTGGAGGTGCGTCTGGGTTTAAGAAAAAACTGAAGACACCTTCCACATCTTACTACTACAACGCGAGTGAATTTATCCGGATGGTAAAGATACTACTGGCTGGATCTCCTAGGGAGACTCTTCATGCGGCCATAACGAGGACGGCTTATAGGGTTGTGGGGAGTTTTCTCAATCCGCATATGCTCAGAATCGAAGTTGACGACGGCTCACTACGAGACCTTGTGTACTTTATCTATGCTTGGCTCAAAAGAGGGGGAAGACTGGAACCTGAAGAGCCGTTCCTAAGATCGTCGAGGAATTTCGTCCAACAGCACCTGCGAGAGGACCACGCCGATCCGTTTCCGTTGATCCAGGAGGACCAGCTTCAAGCCTCTGATGAGGGCTACGTGCTGATCACGGCAACATGCGAGCTAAAGGATTCCGAGGGTAGACGGGGACCTAATCTTTGTGCCTATCTAACTAAGGGTGGACCAGCTGTACCAGAAACTGAAGTACTGGCTGCTATTCTGAAGAAGACACTCGAAACCCGCGACGTCTACCACACGACCAGAACTTCCATTAGAGCAACGAATTTTACGGCCTTGACCCAGAAAAGCCAATCAGGCAATTGCTTGTGGAACATTAGGGGACTGTACGGGGTTTACAGTCATGGTTTTGGATTTCTTGACATGATGAGAAAGACGATACGTTTATATGAACAGCCAATCGCGAATGTTTATATTGCAAAAACTCTTTACCAGTGACATACGTTTCTGGAAGGGTATCGCCAGAGAACGGGAGAAAAGCGGTGTATCTTGTTGTCGTTTGTGTGCAGCATTGGGAGAGCACAGCATATGCATGGCTTGTGAAGACTTTTGGCAGATGATAACCAATACGATTGGTTCAGAAATGCCGTCCTCGGGGAACCGCCGCTTCAAATGAAGGACCTTTCCGATGAGGAAGTCAAAACAAGGCTAAGGACCATGTATGACGGTTACCAAGCACTACGGGAAAATATCACACCTCGACCCCACGGATTTGACAACTACAATGGAAACACTGACTGGGCTAAGAAGCTTGACTTCTACTCCAAGCTAGACGAACCTTTCAACGATATTTCCGAGCTAGCTTCACAATGGCGCCAGTTTTCCCGACATTGTCGCAAGAACGGCCCTTACCGCTTGGAGAGGCCATCCAGAAACCGGAAGCGCAAACGCAAGCAATCTGAGGCGTCTGACGCTGAGGGAACGAACAAATCATCTAGTGATTTTGATGATGAGTACGAGGGGGATATTCCGATGTGACCTGATGATGATATCCCGTTGTGTTGAGAGGTCCATCCTAGAACCGCAAATCCTCCTGTGGTGATAGTGAATAAGGGGCGAGGAAGAACGACCTGCTGTTATAAATTAAAGTAGAGCCTGTAATATAAACCTACTTGATCCTCGATCGACAATATCGAGCAAAGTTATATTACCTGAGACTCCTAACAATTGTGCGTTGCCGCTCTATTGCCTGGCGCAGTACACTACTACTCAAACCCCCTTTAGCAGGCACGGTCATATCTCCTCTAGCTCTTCGTCGATATCTTGTAGCAGTGTACATAGAGACTTCTAGAACCTAGACGTTGCAGAGTAAGAGGAAATAGCATATAACATATAATCAGCCCTCGTGTCTGTCAATGACGATATCTTAGAAACATCCATTGGTAGCATGTTGTTAGTAGATACCGCTGAGAATTCAAGTTCAATTTCAATATGATATTCTCCTCTCTACCGTTGGCCCGGAGCCTCGCATGCTGCTAGCTTCATTGTGTGTAGATGAATAGCACCACGTATCAGTCATTTGCAAGTTGTTATTTAGTGCTGTCTCTATAGCGGATAGTGGGCGGCTCACTACAGCCCAATCCCTTGCCTATCCCAATCGCTATCTACAGCTATATTCTCGTACTCATCTTCACTCCAAGCTCCTTGCACGCGATTTGGATAGAGACATCGTCCCACTGGCTAGGCTCCTCTGGCAGCACACAGCCAGAACAAACAGATCCCGCCGTCTGGATCAGTTGCTCGATGCCACATCCGTTAGTAAATGATATTACCCTCACATATCGGCTCTGGAATTCTAGCACAAAGGCCTGCCCAGCAGATATAACCACAGTTTGACCTTCCCTCACAGAGTTCCATTGATCGTCGTCATCCCCTACCTTCACCCTCAACAAGCCTTCTGCAACGTAGAAACAGTGGTCGACCGTTGGGAAGGTAAGCCATTGCGCTAGAGGAGATTTTCCGAAAACGCCTGACGATTCAATGCTCGAGATCGCAAATTTCCCACCACTCTGAGATGCATTGATAAACGGTCTGGACATAACCCCCCCCAGCATCCATTTCGGCCCGGTGTTAGAGCGGAGGAAATACGGTTGCAGTGGGCTCGGTAATAAATTCTCTGTGTCCAACCAGTCACTGATCTCCGGCGGTTGATAGTCGCGGGCAAAATGGACATCGAACCGGTCCTTGGCGGCTATTAACTTAGGCATGAGTGACGCTCGGAGATCGCGATCGTCTCTCTCCGGTACGATCACGCCGCAGTAAGTTTCCCCGACGTATCTGAAAAAGTCGACCCAGTCGCCGGGGGCGACCAGCCCCAGAGTCTCGGTATGAGGTCCTAATAACTCCGGGTTGTGGATGGTTTTCTACCCATGTAAGTCCTCCTGTCATTGTAAAGGAAGAGTGTTTGGCGTCGGCTCCATAGATAGATACGTACAGGAGGCACATACGCAAAATCACCAGGGCCCATAATTCTGCATCTATCGCCATTCCAAAGCTTTAGATACCCCTTCGTAACCAGGAAGACATCGTGTGCCTCGTCATGCCAATGAAAACCAGGTGCATCGGATAAGACCGCACCGCTTTGGAAGACAGCTATGCCGCCATTGGTTTGCTTCGATGAGGCCAGGATTCGAAAGGTCCCCTTGCTTCCTGGGATTGTGAGGCGCTCACCTTCTAGTTGGTCGATGATGTAGCTGGTGTGAGTATCCGGCGGCACTGAGCATACTGGGATGGCCATTTTCGAATTCAATAGAAGGTATAAGGGAATATGGGTAAATCAAGTATTGGGGAGTTGAAAGTCGGACCACACCACACATAAGTACCGCTCAGCCACACCCCTACGGGATGTGGGGAGACCCCCGCCCGCTCGGATATCTTCCACGAAGAGCTCGGCATTAAACCCGGCACTCCGGATCCTTCCTCGCCAAGTCCGAATTTCTCCCCGGCGTACGCGCCACCCTTCGCTACCCATATATAGTATGGAGGCTCCATAAGCACAATTCCCCGTCGCAAAGCCGAGTTCGCTTAGGTGGTTATAAGCTTGCAGGCTGCCGGGAGATAGACCTTTACATGTTCGTGCTGGGTTAATGTAACTTGAGGGAAAAAGGAGGAAGGTGCACGTTTGCCGCCCAGATCAAGGCTTGGTCCCGGACATTGGACCTACGGCGAAAAGGTGATGGTTTTTTAGAAGGTTTAATTTTATAAACAGGAGCAATATCCTTACTTTCCCTGTTAACCTTGGCATCTATTGTTCTAGTCTCAATAGGTCCAATAACCGGTGACCGAGGAACTCTCTATCGGCACTTTCATATCTAAGCTGTAGCTTGAAGTCTTGTCCAGTTCAAACAGCCCCAGATAGGCCACTTCACGAGGATAGGATAGCATTTCTGCGATAGTAAGTTGTTGGCGGGGATCGTTACTTGTGGGGTCAGGGCTAGTAGCAGTTGTGGCCGTGACTAGTAAATACGCGCGGGTGAAGCTATGATACTACCACTGAGGCTCGCATCGGATTCGAGTAGCGAGCCGCGTCCTAGGTTTCCCTGGCGATGTTTGTTGTATTGATGTTTTACGGGAGGCAGGGCGCAGGATGCGTAGGAGCTATATGCCCAGAGTGTCAGTGTCGCGGGCAGGACGGAGAGCGGCTCGTAGAAGGCTTTCCGTCTGTAACGCCGGATATGCCAGGAGATACATCCACAGTGTAGCGTCGCAAGACGTGCTTTACGCTGTCGGATAGTTAGCATTGCTTGCAAACCTGGTAGCGCATATATAACTTAGCTCGTCCCGCGCTGCCCAGTAAACGATTTCACGTTCAGCATTAACAGCGTCTTCCCTAGATTGTTCCGTTGGCAGCCCAGTGCAGCTCATCAACGCAATCCAGCGCTGCATTCTTCCAGCTAGAGAACGTGATTTGCCCATGTGAACTAGAATTCGATGACATCTCTTCCTAGGCCTCGAGCTTGCTGAGAATTCGCTGGGGGATGGAACCCATGTAGCCAGCGGCCGGTCGAAGTACTCCTTGACCTTAGTAATTTCCTGGTAGACTCCATGAAGTAATAGTATCCGGCTAAACTTGCCAAAGTCTGGCTTTACTTGTTGTGAACAAATAACTGATGAACGGAAGAGGCAAGGGAGGGGTTTCCTAGAGAGTCAATGACGGAACTTCAATCGCGTCCTTAGATCCAAGTAACATACTATCAACCATCCTAAGCTTAGCTTTCCATTTATATGAATCACGGGCTACCCATAGGTCGTCGTGTGGAAGATCACTCTGCGCGGCATCGAGAGACAGCAATGGCCCCTGGCCAAAGTGATACCCTTCCATAGCGTCAAGGAGCTTATTGTACCCGACGACCGCCTTTACCATCGATAAGTACCTAGAGTTGCGGGGTTTCAAGCATTTCTTGCCCAAATGGTATACCCAAGCCGTTGCCGCGTCTCTTCGTTTAGCCATTGCTTCCAACATCGTTCAATATCTATCTCTCCTCCACAATGGGTATCTTCGAGAGGACGAGCCGTAGTGAGGAGTGACATGATATTTGAGCCTTGCATTAACAAGCTACTCCTTCCCTTTGCCAATCGAGACATCCGACTAGAGCCGTGGTACAACATGCCGACTTGACTCAGTACCAGAGCCTGGAGTATAGGAATACTCAATGTTGGCATGTTACCGCCCTGAAACTCTATTGTGAGTCCCCAGCGCAGGAACTCGCGTATCGGGATTACACAGCGCGAGAATTCAACAGCATCTGTGTACTGACTGCCAACTGCGGCAATAGCCACCGTGAGAAGCCAGTGATCGTTAAACTCCGCAAGTTTGTCATGGTAAATTAGGAGGATCGGGTCGAACTGTCAGAAGTAGAGCCCCACAAATAAATTAAGGCGATCGATTGTCAGGAACCAAGCGGTGGAAAAAAAAACTGTTACACGAGTTACCCTGCTTAGTAACAAGGATAA
>Ga0164242_10004291_pt1 | contig 16040 bp, 27 predicted proteins | sample OricomgcompostMG_FD_108783 | JGI IMG/M metagenome (GOLD analysis project Ga0164242, IMG submission 108783) | Miracle-Growth compost microbial communities from Emeryville, California, USA - Original compost - Miracle growth compost (MG) ... | reverse complement strand
TGATAGATTAGATGAATTCAAATATCATTGGTATGGATATGGGGGTGCATTGCAATTTGATCCTTGGGAAGTTGTACATTGGAAAATTACAGAGGATCTTGAATCCGAACCATACGGGCAATCTATCCTTAGAGCTATAGTTGATACTTGGAGACGAATTGTGTTGATGAGAGAATCATTGATCATTTATAGAATCACTCGTGCACCCCAAAGGTATTTATTCAAGATAGATACTTCAGGAATGGATCCTGATGCAGCATTATTATATGCAGATCAATTAAAAAAGAATTTAAAGAAAAAACCTTTAGTCAATCCAACAACAGGTGAAATTGATTACAAATATAATGCAATGCCCATCAGTGGGAAAACACCTATCCCATTATTGTCAGGTGATATAAAAACAATTGCTGAACTTGCGAAAGAATATGATGAAGGAAAAGAAAATTATGTGTATTCAATTCAAGATAAAACTCATCAAATTGTTCCTGGTAAAATAAAATGGTGTGGGAAAAATTATACTGCAAACAAATTGATCAGAATTTGGACAATAGATGATAAAGGAAATGAATGTTATGTTGATTCAGCACCGGAACACCCATTCATGAGAAGAAATGGGGAAAGAATTAGGGCTGATGAATTGAAAGAAGGAGATTCTTTGATGCCTTTATATAGAAGTGAAGAGATTATTGTAAAAGGAGGAACATGTTATGAAACAATTTATAATCCTGCAACTGAGAAATATGAATTTACGCATAGGCTCATTGCAAAAGAAGTTAAAGGAAAGAAAAAAAATGTAACAACGATTCATCATGTAGATTTTTGTCGCTATAATAATCGTCCTGATAATCTAAAATGGATGAATTATATCGAACATTTAATTTATCATTCAAATTTAAATAAAGAAAGAAATTCTCACCTCCCAATGTTAGAAGCAATGAAAAAACCTGAAAACATTGAGAAGCAAAAAAAAGCGGCAAGTGAATATCAATTAAAATATTGGAAAGAAAATAAAAAAGAAAGAGCAGAAAAAAGAACTGTATCACTTAATGACAAGATCATTAATTCATTAGCAGAAGAAATAAAAGCTAATGAATTAATGAGTTTAACTGATGCAGTTGAATATTTGAATAATGTTCAAAGTAAAGCCATATGGAAATTAAACAAAAAGAAATTTAAAAAACAGCCAATTATTACACCCACAATCTTAAGAAAAAGATTAAAATCTTTAGGCTATAATAATTTTTTATGTTTCAAGGCATTGTCTTTAAATAAAACAACTTCTGAATGTAGAGGAGAAATTGCTAGTTTAAACATGAAGAAATATCATGATAGCGGAATTATTAATTATAAAGGAATTGAGAATCCTAATTATAAGGGTTTGCCAACAAAAGAAGAAATTTTGAAAGCAATTCAAGGAAAACAATTCAAAAATTTTAATTGTTTCAAAGATTTCTTCAAACAAAAATTTCCTTCATATAAAAGTAGTCTCTATATATATGATATGACAAAAGTTTTAGAAATTGATAGGGAAACTTTCGCAGTAAAATACATGTTATATGATAAAAGTAACTTAGCAAAAGTAAAATCTCAAAAAGATTTTGTAGGATATAAAAATCATAAGGTTTCAAGGCTTGAAGTTCTAGAAAATATTTCTGAAGATGTTTATTGCATGACAGTTGTCGGATTGAATGATGAAAATGACAGACATAATTTTGGAATAGGAGGTTTTAAGGAAAATTCTGAGATTGAAAAAAGCAATATTTTCATTTTTAACTCTGTAGAGGAAGATTTTTACATGCCCATCTCCGAAGGATCTGTGTCTGATATTTCAGTGATAGAAGGTGCAAATAATATGGATCAAGTCGAGGATTACAAGATCATTTTTCAAGATTTATACTCAGGTTTGATGATACCGAACGCTTACTTGAACTTCGAATCCGATTTATGCATCTCAGCAAATACACTGGTTTCAACGAATGAAGGACCTTTGACAATCAAGAAAATTGCTGAATCATTTGAAAAAAATAAAACAACAAAATTGTTCACGCTTTCTGTCAATAAGTTTGGGTTGATCACGACAGGAAAAATCATAAAATGTTGGGCAACAAAAAAAGTTTCATCATTGCATAGAGTTTCTTTATCTAATGATTCATTTGTTGATTGTACAGAAAATCATCCTTTCTTATTGCAAGAAAAATTAGAATATAAAAGAGCTGATGAATTGAAAGTAGGTGATAAGTTGAGAAACAAATTTGATAAAGATATTCATGTCACAAATGTTGAAATCATTTCATTGAATGAAGAGGAATGGGTGTATGATTTGCAGATGAGTGATGATCCAAACTTTGTTTTAGATTGTGGGATATTTGTTCATAATTCAAACAAAGCGGCGCTTTCCCAGGAAGATCTTAGATTTAGCTCTGCTGTTAGGCAATATCAATCATATTTTATTGAAGGGTTGTTGCATGTAGGATTGGTTCAATTGTATTTGAATGGATTTGGGAAGGATGAATTGGAAGCTTTTGAGATTCAGATGAATAATAATTCAACTCTTGCTGAAAAGAATAAAAATGAATTGTTGCAACAAAGATTTGATTTAGCACATTCAGCTCTTGATACATCATCAGGAGGAATTGCATTGATGAGTTATATAGATACATTGAAGAATGTTTTGAAATTTTCTGATGATGAAATATCAAGAACATTCAAAAATCAGATGATAGAAAAGAAATTGATTTGGAGATTGAATCAATTGACTGAACAAGGATTTTATGAGGAGCCTGATCCTGATAAGAAAAAAGCAATCATGAAAGGTATGACTGATTCAACAGAAGATGTATTCAAGGAATTGCAATTTGAATCTGATTCATTGATAAATGAAAAAACAGGTCCAATTAGGGAGATTTTGACAGAAAAGGTTGAAAAGGAAATTTCATATTTATCTAAGCCTTTAAAAGAATCAGCAACAAGAAAACAAATAGATATGGTTGTTGATTTGCAGAAAGAAAGGCTTGAAAGGAATACAAAGAAAACTTATTTAGATTTAGGTTTGAAAGGTAGGGATATTTTGAAGGAAGAAGAAGATAAATCGTAAATTTTTGAATATTTTCAAAAGTTAGAAATTGTTGTTTTTCAAATCTTTTCAGCAAAATATTTAAAGAAAAACAGTTTTAATTCTTTAAATGATTGCTATTATTTACCTGCATATTTTGCTTTCTATAGGTGGTTTGATTGATTCATTAGATGGGGAAACATTGGTTGCTTTATGTACAGGAATAGGAGCGTTGGTAACAGGTTATGTGTTGATGAAAGAGAAATTGGTAAAAAATGAATTGAAGACAGAAAACATCCTTTCATATATTGATTCAAAGGTTGAATTATTGACAATGGAAATGAATAAAATGAAAGAAGATATAGTTGATTTCAAAGAAATCAATAAAGAAACTTCAAAATCATTGACTGAAAATACATCAGCTGTTAGAGAATTAAAGATTGTATTGAATATGTTGAAAATTCAATTGTTGAAAGAAAACAACAAAAATATTATAAATGATCTTGATGATTTGTGATTTCTCATTTTAAGGCTCCTCAATCTCTTTTTACTTATATCCTATGTGTTGATATAGTTTTATCGTTTAATTTGAAATTTGCTAGGTTATATGAATAAAAAAACAGGATATAGACATATCCTGTTTAAATCAAATCATGAAAAAATCAAAAAGAAGCAAGTTTTATAATTTTTTTGCAATATCAACAAGTTTTTCATTGGGTGTTTCTAACCATTTCTTTATTGCCTCAACAGTGAACCATCCGTAATCTTTATCATCAGCATAATTCACCCAATATCGAATATCATATTTAGTTTTTATTTTCTGTTTCAAATTATTTTTCATTATTTTATCTTCATAATTTATAAAAAAAGGAGATAATGCAAGCCAGTCTTTTTTATTTATATTTCTTGTCTTTAATTCCTTTAATCCAATTTCTTCTTCATATTTGATCAAATCAAATGCTTTTTGATCAACTTTATTCATTTCTTCAATAACATCTTTTGGAATTCTTGATGCAATCAAAATTGAAAGTGATGTATTTGCAAATGCATTGCTTTTTGAATTAATTTTACAAACACATATATCATTTACTTTAAAAGCATCGTATAATTCTTTTACATATTTTTTGTTTGCAATGATGCCAAAATCATCTTTATCCCACGTACAAGTGATATTGTCTTTGTTAAAAGGAATTTGTAGTAAAAAACGAGTGAGGCAATCAGAAAATGATTTTATTTCATTTAATTCATAAGAATCAACTGTTCTAAGAATAGCAAGTTCATTCTTTTCAAAATAAACAACATTTGAATGATCATGAATTTTTCTGCCTTCAATCCCAATTTTTGTTGAATCAATTTTGAGTTTTGTTTTTATTCCTCTTATTCCCCATTCATGTTCAGCAACAAAATCAGATCCAAGTGAAATTCCAATGAAAACATTGTTTTCTTCAATGATTTTTACATTATACACACCTTTTCTCATGATTTTGAATGTTTTAATTTAAAGTTTCTTGTTGAATTGAAGCGTTTGAAAGAATCTTAATTTGCTCTTTTGTCAAATAATTTTCAAGTGTCAATTTTTTGAATGAATAAAGCATCTGTTTATAAGAAGGCAATGAATCATAAATTTCCCAAATATTGGATGAAGTATTAAAAATGCCAGAGTTCAATTGATCAAGAAATAATTGATGGCAATTATTTAATATTTTTAATCTAAAATCGGCAACTTTACTATTTCTTTTTATCATGTAGCATGACAGTAAAAAAAGTAAAAGCGTGAGAATAAGTAGTGTGTTGCTTACACTTATTATATTCATTTTACAAAATTTAATTTTTCATTTATTTTATCACATGCTGCTTTACAATCTTCATATGAATCATAAGAAGTTGAATTAGGTGGAATATATTCAATATCATCAGCAAGAAATTTTGCACAATACCATCCTTTTTCCATCAAGTGTTGCCCAATCTTATCCTGGATGATAAAATTATTGTCAAAACATACAGGAACAACTGTTTCTTTCAATAGATCAATTTCTTTACACGGAAGCGATTCAATTGATTTCGCATGATCATACGAGTCATATACTTTTATGTTCATTTTATTTTCAGATTTTAGGATTTCAAATAAACCGTAAACGGAAAGCACAAAAGCAGTCAATATTTCTAAAGCGAAATTTGATTCACCTACTAAAATGAAAAGAATTAGAAAAGTTGAAGCAAAAAGAATAAAAAATATTAAAAAGGTTTTCATTTTGTTGAATTTATCCCATGAAGAATATGTCCAATAAACCCACCAATAAATTCAGGATTTATCAGAAGTATGACAACGATTGCTACAATTGCAATTATAAAAAGAATTTGAAGAATTACAACTATACCAAATATAATTTTGAAATAATCTTTTCTCATGGCCTTATATTTTTATGAAATTTTTTGATGCATTAAAATAACGAATAGGGACAGGTGGATAATCCCTAAATTTTATTTGAATTGATTCATCATCCATCAGATAAAAGAAAACAATTGTTCCCTCAATTATTTCATTCTTTTCTGCATGAAAAAGATTATGGTGAGGATATGGCATGAACATCACTTTATCATGAGTATGAAATGTTTCGCCATTTATTTCGGCAGAATCAATTTTTTTTACAATTTTTGGGGAATTAGACACTTTACCAGAACAATAACCATTTTCATCATTAGTATATTGCCAAAAATATGCTTTATGTTTTGGGAGTTTACCGCTATTGCTATGGAATTTCCTATGACAAGCAGGACAAATAACAATTGTTTTATTTTTCTTGTTGATAAATTTCCTCTCTTCTTCAAAAGTTGCCTCAAGTCTTGAAAGGGTTGATTTCATTTTCCCACTTTCAGTCCATCCAAGTTTCCCAATGCCTCTGAAAGATTCATTGTCAGCTTTGATATGATTTTTGTTTTTCATTTCTGTGTGTTTTTTATCTGTTTGTGAATGTAAATGTAAAATTGATTTAGTTTACTTTCCTCAATAAGTTTTAAACTTTTTCCAATTTTTTATCCTTTTTGTATTCCATAAAATTTCAATTCTTCCATTAAATTCAGATATATTCATAAACTTTTCAGGATAAAACTCTCTAAATTTTAAAGGTTTATTCATCCATTGCTTTTTATTTTTTGACACAAGTTTCCATGACGGATACTTCCCATCTCCTTCATGAATTTGAGTATAATGAATTGAACTTCTTCTTGATTCTGGATTGAGGAAACTCTTATATATCTTCCTTTTTATTTTAAAGGAAGACCTGTAGAAATAATAATATTCCCATGAATCATTTTCAGATCCTGGGCCATGCCACTTACAATATGAGCAATCAGCATTCTTTTGTTTATAAAGTTTCTTATAAACAGCTGAATTTGTTGTGTAATCTAATTCACGATTACATGCATTTAATAAATTTTTCATTTAGATTGTATAAGCAATTAGATGCTAAGTTACAATCCTTCAAAAATTTTTCTCATTTTGTAAAACTTTATGAATTGAATACTTTTTATTTAAATACTATTTATTTGAGTTTGCTTATTCTTTTTAAAAATGTTTCTGATGAAGTATCACCAGATAATAGATAATCTAATTCATGTGCAATTTCATAATTTTTCTTCAAAGAAACTAATAATTCTTTTGCTATATTTATGATTTCAATTCTTTGTTCAGGTGTTGCATCATCTAATCTATCACATATCTTTTCTTCAGTGTTATAATAATCATCAATATATTCCCAGGATTCATATTTGAAATCTTTTTCAATTTCATTTTCAATCATTTCAGCAATTCGTTGAATATGATAATCTGAATACTCAAAGTGTCCACCTGACATAAATAAATAGCTTTATTTTATTTCTTCAATTCTGTCATACAGATCACATGCAAACCCAACTAATTCACCTGCATAATCATATCCATGATCCATATCCAGATGCCCATATAAGTCAAAGCCTCCTTGAATCATACATTTTACAAATTCTGTAACTCTTTCCTTCTTTTTCTTAAGCGCTTCTTCTTTTGTATAATCCTCAAATGCTTTTCTCTCTTTCTTTATATTTGCATTCGCATGATCATTCATATAGAATTTATTTTTAAAAAGAGTTTACAAATTTATTTCAAAAGTATAATGACCTCCGGCCTTCCATTCTAACAATCTCATTTTAAAATGTGTGAGTTGCATATTTTGTTTTATAGCTTTAATTATATCTTCATTTCCTGACCAACCACCAGTATGCAATTCTAATTTTCTTTTTCCTTTGTATTTCCTATGCAATTTAAATCCCCAATCAGAAAGATGCCACACATCTTTTAAAACTAATTCAACAAAATTCAATATTGATAAACTTTCATCTGGCTCATAACTTTTGATAAATTCTAATAATTCCTCAGTTGGATATCCATTGTTATCTAAAGCATGATTGGGTAAAAGTTTATATGCAGTCATTTTCAATCGCAAATTGGGTGACCTAATTTATGAAAATATTTATCTCTTGTCCATCTTCTATGAGATCCATCAGTTAAATAAAAAGAATATCTTTTTGGTTTGCCAAATGTAATGATAAATGATAAACATTTTGAATTTTTATGAATCATTTGCACATAATGTTTGTGATTTCTTTTTCTATATGCACACCATTTTACTAATTGTCTCCCATTTTCAGTTACATCATAATACCCACCAAATAAAATAAATGTGATGAATGCCCAAGGATGATCATGAAATGCTCTTTTATCATCATCCCCAAACCAATAATGCAATCTAAATGAAAGTAAATAAAAATCTAATCTCCATCTATATGCATAAGGACAAGAAAGATTCCCTAAAGGAAATTTCCATTCAAAGACAAAATATTTTAGAAAATGTTTTTGCATGTTTTTTATACTTCACCTATAACATAAATTTCCTCAGAGACTATATCTTGATATCTATCATTTTCAAATATCAAATATTTTGTATTCTTTGGTATGATACAACACAAAACAGCTTGTCCTCTTTTTAAATTTCTTACAGCTTTATTATAATCTGTGTAAGCAAAAAATCCTTGATTAATGTTTATATACCAAGTATTTTTTATTGCTTTATTATTTGAATCCCTTTCACATGAAATCTTCAAAGGCATTTTTGTTTTATAAGTTTCTCCTAACTGATATTCAGTTCCATGAAAAGGTGCAAAATATTTTCTATGTGCTTTCTTGACACATTTATAAACATAAAAGGAAGTCATTTTTATGTCATTTGTTTTGACATTCTTTTTGAAATTTCTTGCTAATTGCCTTGTTTTGAAATTGAATATCATGATTAATTATTTTTAGTTATTTTTATAGGAACACAGTTCATTTTATTCATAACGGAAATCAACTCATTGCAAAATTCCTCAGCATATTGTTCTGCAACTTTATCTACTAAATCTTTATTAGAAATAGTATTGAAATAATGATCCCAATTCCTATATCCATTTTCAACTGCAACTTTATCTTTTATTTCCTGAAGATTCATTTTACAATTAGCTTAATTTAAGAAATCATGCAATTGTGCCTTATATTTTTCTTGCCCAACCAATTGAGATATTTCAACTATATGAGCAAATAATTCTTTGACTGTTTTAATTTCCCTAGCATGAAATCCAACTTTTAAGTTACCTATTAATTCAATTTCTATTATTCCATCATAAAAATGAATCAAGAAATATGCCTTATATAACTCATATTTAAATGCTTTATCATTATCGCCGTAACAATGATCAACTGTAGGTTTAAAACCCATTGCAATTAAAACTGATGGTCTAATCATTTTGAATTTTTAAAAGTACATATGGCATGGAAAATATTCCCTCTTCATATACATTTTGATCAAGAATTATCAATTTATGATTTACTTTTGAGAGAAAATTTTTAAATTCATTTGCTTTTGAATGATTTGAATTGATCCATACAGGTAGTGTCAATGAAACAAGAATTGAATCTTTGTCTCTCAAATACAATTCATATGCACATCTAATATGTTCAATATCTGCAAAATCTTTATAAGGGGGCACCATGATGATTCTATCAAAAGATAAAAAAAGTTTCCTTTGTTCAAGATTTGAAACTTTTAAAAAATCATGCCCAAGAATTTCAATGTTTTTATTTTTAAGAATATTTCTATTATCCTTATTTAATTCAAAGGTTTTGATGTTATTTATATTCTTTTCTTTCAATCTTTCTACAATATCACCTTCACCTGCAGAGGGTTCTAAAACTGAATGTTCATCATTCACATCAAGTTCCTCTATCATTTTTTCAATGATAGGATATGGTGTTTTTGTATTTAGCATGATTATTTTCTTTGTTAAAATATAAAATAAAAATCACCTGATTAGTTCCAGCTAAAATAATTACTTTGACTTCTCCTTTAAAAATAGATGGATGCGACCCATCAACACATCATATCATAATGATTGTTCCTCTACTATAGAGTTATTTCAAGTAATTCATTTCATCATCTCAAAAATAACCACAACTACTGGAATAGTTTTATAGATCTAAGCAGTATTGTTTCAACACTTGCAAACCTGTTCCCATGAATGCTCTTCTCAGATTGCATCTATTGATTATTTTTTATTGAGCAGGTGATTTTTTAGCACCTTCAAACATCATTTACAAGGATTGTCTCCTTTTCAGCATCAATTTCAGCCAAATGAAATTTGTTCAGGTCACATTGTAGCTTCTTCATTTTATGAGGTTATTGGTCAATTAAGAATACATCCTCGTATATATTCACTACAATTTTGCTTGGCACTCATTATGGTTGTTAGGAGTGTTTGTTGAATAAATGATTGCTGTTCAATCAAATATTTCGGTCTATTTTACCATACTTAATAATCACTATTCTCATGCCATTGAGAACAACCAAGATCAGATTTCGCTGATCATCTTTATGTGAATTTTAATTAAAAACCCACAAAGGATCAATGTTTAGCCTGTTTTATTTATCATAAAAAAGCTTCACTTGAATTTTCATTTAGGTAAGAATTGAAAAGAAATTCATCCAATCGACATCTAATTTTGTACCCTAAATAAATTTTCATCTTTTGCAGGAAGGATCTCATTTTGTTATCCATGCGAACTGGTTATCAACGCCTTCTTCCGCTAAATTATGATAAAAAAATTAAAAATATGATTTCAAAGAACTTTATAAAAAAATGTGCCAAGGGAAAGGATTCGAACCTCCAACGCCTGAGTTTTCGTGCATCACCTCCATATCAACATACTAAATAATTACTACAGTTTGATCAGAACCTTTTCATTATGTTTCAATTGATATTTCAGCTTCTGAATAGTTATCCTTCTTACTTTCGTAACATATGTGATCAAGCATATATTTGCTTTCAGAAGGTCAGACATGCAATCTCAGCGCTCTACCGTTGAGCTACCCCGGCAAAAAATATATATTCAAAGAACTTTTAAAAAAAAACAAAGTTGATGCTGACTCGGTTTTTATAAACCTATATGTTCATCTTTTAACGAGAAACTTTGTTTTTTTTAAAGTTTAATTTTTAATGCCTTTCTTTTTAAAGTTTAATTTTTAATGCCTTTCTTTTTATTCTATCAAGATAATCCATGATGTATGCATCACCCAAATCCGTCAAAACAAGATGTAATTTATTATCTTCGCCCATGTATTTTGTAAGAAATGCATTGTCACTTGATTGATGATAAGTTGTCAAACTCAACAACCCATCACCATATGAAAAGGTTTCTTTGTTGAAATTTGGGAAATTACACAAAAAATGTATGATTTCTCTTTTCAAACAATTTTCATTTAGATAAACATAAAAAAGAATCAATGTTCTTTGAGAAATATGTGCAAAAACATCATTTTCCCAAGCAATTTCAAAAGATGCTTTATTTTTAAAAATTGATTTGAATGCTTTTCTGTAAAAGCCTTTTTGAATATCAATTGCTTCCGTTTTCATGATTTTTGCTTTTGCTGTGTGAAAAAAATGTGTGTTTGTTTGATGATGTAAATGTAGATAAAATTTAGTTTACTTTATTACACTTAATTGATTTAAGCGTTATAAAGTTTTATAAATTTCTCAATTTGCTCAACTGATCCTGTTACTTTCGCTTTAGTGCTACAATCAAACATTTCAACTTCACATTTTGCTTTTTCAGCATTATAAGTTACATGTTCAAGTTGCGATTCATTGCAAATACCCTTGATTGTAACGGTCTTTTTTGATTGCGACTTTGCCATGATTTTTGTTTTTTGAATGATAAAATGTGTTGTTCGTTTCAATGATGTGAAATTACCTAGAAATTAATTAACTCAAACAAATTTAAAGAAATTTTATTTTAATGGACGCTACCATCTAAATCCATCATGCCCAAAAACACAGCCCAATTTGTATTCGTTGGCACATTGAAATATTTTATGAACATTTTTTTATAAAAATCTTCCACCGCATAAAAAATTTCATTTGAAAACTCTCCATGCATTTTATAAAAAGGCCCTTTAATTTCTGATGAAAATGCACGGGTCATATTGTATGCTAGATTCCAGCTTACATATTTTTCTTTCACATTGTTTTTTATAAAATAAATGGTGCCACCATTCGAATCACTTTTTAATTTGAACTGTGAAAAGATCTTTAAAAACAACTTTTCTTCTTCATTTTCCCAACGCTTAGCAACATAAGCTTTTTTGATTTTGTCTAAACATTCTTTAATTTCTGAAAGCACTTCTTTTCTCATTGCTTTTCTTTTAAGCAATAAATCATCTTTCATTTTGTTGACACTTGCAATTGAAATGTCATTTTCCTTGAAAAAAGAAATTGTTTCGGTTGTCAATGGCCGTTTTGTTTTGGTTAACATAAAGTTAAGCATATCTACACCACGTATTTTTGATTCAATGATATTCAATGATGAATCCTCTTTATATGTAGCTTTTTCCAGCCAAAATTTGCATTTTTCTAATTCATCGTTAGTAATATCCGTGTGTTTGAATGATGAATAATCAATTTTTTTGAGTTCCATGATTTTTGTTTTTTTGATTGTTTGATGATGTAAATGTAGCTAAGATTTAGTTCTCTTTTGCTTTTCCATCAATCTTTTTTTCAATCATTTCACTTTTTATTGTATTTGCAATCATATTCATCATTGCATTTAATCCTTCATCATATTCAATTTCTTTTTCAGGCAACAATTTACCAAGTGCTTTTAATTCAAGTTCAATTTCATCTGTGCTGAACTTTGTTCCTTTATGAGCTTTATGCCCATAAATCAAACACCTATTATAAATCCTATTTATATTTGTTTTGATGAATTCAACTTGAAATTCAGCAGAATTTGATTCAATATAATCCATGAAATGCCTACCATCACTTGATGTGATCCAATAACTCATTTGCAAATGAGTCAATCCCAATTTCTTCAATTCTTCCTCGATTGCAACATCAGATTGAATAGTTCGTCCTATATGTCCCACATAACCATAACAATGTCCTTCACCCACATAACTTTTTAATACCTCAAATAATTCATCAGAAAATCCTCCCTGATAATCTTTTTGAGAAAATTGCTTCCTCAATTCTTTATCAATCCAAATAGCATCAAACCACAAAACTCTACCTTCAGATTCCAATTTAGCTGTAGAAATTCTTTCCTCTTCAAGCCATCTTTGATTGTTTATTTCATCTATTTCAGCAATTTTTTGCTTCCACCCAAGCGACAATTGATGTTTTACTTCCTGAATGAATAAGGGTTCTTTTGCTATGTCCCCGAAGAAACCTACACAAAATTCTCTAACAAGATGTTTATTTCTCTCAAAATAAATATAAATGTAATTACCCCACCAATCAACATTTTCAATCTTATGATTTTCAATGTGAGGAAATTTAGCTGAGAAAATAACGCCATTTGAAATTGATTTCTCAAGATCAAAATCAATGTCTCTTGAGTCTATAATGTCAACAAAATTTGCATCATTTGAAGAAATAGAAGAATTTGTTACAGCAATGGTATAAGAAAAGATTAACTTTGACATAAAATCTGTGTGTTTTAAACTGTTAGCAATTAATATGTCTCAAATGTACAAAGATGTTAGTTTACTTTATTACTTAGGTTCTAAAGGAATCCAATCAAAAAAGCGTCTATCAAATCCTGCATCATCTTTTTCCTTTCTCAATGCATCTGTAGCATCAGGTGGGTTTAAAGAATTAATCAAATTATTATAATCTTGCTTTGTTGCAAGTTTTCTTATATCATATCCTTGTTGAAGAGTATTCGTTAATCCTTTTATCAAATAATCAATATCAACATTCCCATTATGAAAATCCTTTTGATATTGAAGAAATTGAATCAATTGACTTATTTCAGACCAAAAATGTGATCCTTCAATTACCTGATAAAAATTCAAATGTTCTGCAGTGCTCACAACAGAACCTGTTTGAATATTTTTGATTTGTTCAAGTGGCTTATATTCTTCCATTCATTTTAGGTTTAAGAAATTTTTTATTTTTTTTGACTATTTTTTTTTGTAATAACATTTCAGGAATAAATAAAATCCTCAAAATAAAAGTAAAAATGAATAAAATGATCATGTTCATTTTTATCTTAAACAAAAGATATTTCATTTTACTCATAGTTTCTATTTATAAAGTTGAAAATGGTTTTAATTCATAAATTAACTTTGGGTTCCCATACCATCTAAAATTCCTGAATGTTCCTTTGAATAAATAAATTCCTGCCTTTCTTTCTTGATTTAACTTAAACTTTGAAATCAAATCCTGGACACACTCGTATAACCAAGGTGATGATTCTAAATTATGTTCAAAATTAAAATCAATTGGAATACAAGGATCGTTTCCAAAATCAGAACAAGAAAATAAAATCTCACATTTATATGAAACGTTTTTCTTTGGTGCTAAATGTCCCCAAGTGTCTTGTAAAATAGCATCATCATAAGGTTGATTTGCTGCTGCAGCAATAGATGCATAATCTGGCATACGAAATCAATTTACATAAAATAAATATGCCTCACTTGAATTATCATAATGAAAATGATCAAGTATAAGCATAATGAAAATGATGAAAAGAAAAAAGCTCAAAACATAAACCCAATTAGGAAAACTAAGTAGAATTTTTTTCATAGTTTTTTTATTTTAGGGAATGATTTCTTTTATTGAATCTCTTTTTATTTCTTCCAAGGCATTTTCAACATCATCAATTGTTACATTATTCTTCTTCCAAATAGGTTTGAAATTCATAGTGATGCCTCTTTCATAAGTCAAAGAAACTTCACATTCATCATTTATGTCCATATCTAAGAAGTAGTCATTTATATAAAAGACAATCCAAATTGAATGTTTAGATTCAGGATGTGATTCAATTTCAAATCCTAATTTCCTTGCAATTTCTTTTGCCTTTAAAATAAATGAAGAAATTTCATGCTTTTTCATTCATCTTCATCTTCTTCTTGATTATCAAATAAATCAGTTAATTCTTGTTCAATTGCTTCAAAAAAATCTTCTTTGCCTGTAATTTCTGATTGCAAAACTCCTTCACCTTCATCCCAACATTCAGTATTTAGATGATCATTGAAAGCTGACTTTATAATCCTAATGATTGTTTCTCTAGTATTCATTTATATTTTTATTTTTCCAAATATAATTATTTGTTTTACTTATTCAAATAATCTGTAATTGCCATATAAGTTGCATCAATCAAATTTTTTGATTCAAATAAGCAATGTCTATTGATCCTAACCATGAAATTGCCATTTTCATCATTTATCATGCCAAAAGTCACAGGATGTGAATAAGAAGTTTGTACGGAATCATTTCCATCATTAAATTTAACTGAGGAAATTTTTTCAAGAACAGACATCACCCAATTCCAGTCTTTATGGTATTTCAATTGAGCAACATGAAAGTGTTTTTGATTTTCAGGAGATTTTTTTGCAAATACAACATGTAATCCTGAAAATTCATCTACTATATTACCATCTTTATCTTTTTCAGCTGGATACCATCTTTCAACAATACCTCCCATGAATTCAGCAATGGAAATATTATTTCTTATTTCTTGTTTTTCTTTGTCTGTATAATTCACGTTCTTTCTTATTAAAAGTTCTTTTAAAAAAGTTTACTGTTCCAATTATTGGTAATGCTATAAAGAATACAACAATCAACCAATATAAATCAACAAGCCATTTTTTCATTTGAAGCAAAATATGTTTTATTTAATTTACTTTCAAAATTTTATGACCATAAAGTGTCAAATTCTTTTAATTCTTTCTGCAGACGTTTAATTTCCATTTTTAATGATTTCTTATAAATATCAGCACAATAATTTAAAATCACATTTAAATCTTTATGAACCTTTATTTCAAAGATTTCTTTCAATGATTCGTTAGCTTCTTCTTTTATATTCACAATCCATCTATCATCAATTTTATCACCTTTAAGTAGATTGTATTTTTTTTCATTTCCTTTTTTATCATGATAAAAATATCCATCTTCACCTTTTCTAATCTCAAATGCTGACAAGTAAAAACATTCTTGATGATTGCCATCTTGAGGATAAGTAGTCAAGTTTGAAATTGAATAAGTTTTTATAATTTTCTTGTCTTTCATGTTTTCTTTTATTCTTTAAAGTTGTAAATTTAGTTTATGTGTTTTCTATATTTTTGAAAGAAATCTAATAAAGATAATTCAGAAAATGATTTCCTTTTATCGCTTCTACTTGTTCCTGCATATTGTTGTTTCACAGCATCAATATACATAGTATAACAAAAGTCATCTCCCATATAAAATTTATTCCATCCTTCATGTGTAAACAACCTTTTTACATTTAGTTGTTCTATTCCTAAATTATCAAATGAAATTGTACATCTTGAAATATATGAAGGTAATTTTTTATACCATTCTCTTATATTTGTTTTAACATCTTCAGAATAAAATATCTTCCCAAATCCAAAATATTTAT
>Ga0164242_10004290_pt1 | contig 16041 bp, 16 predicted proteins | sample OricomgcompostMG_FD_108783 | JGI IMG/M metagenome (GOLD analysis project Ga0164242, IMG submission 108783) | Miracle-Growth compost microbial communities from Emeryville, California, USA - Original compost - Miracle growth compost (MG) ... | reverse complement strand
TCCGAGGTCGCGGGGCTTGTCGTGGCCGCCTGAATGGTACCCTCGCCCCCGGAGAGGGGCAGACCATGAAGCTCCAGCGTGGATGGGTAGGACCCGGGTTGCCCAAGGTCCGGGACGTGGGCGGAACCTACGGGCGCTGGGCAACCGACCAGCTCCCGGGGCTCGCGCCGGCTTCGCGCGATCCCACTCTGCGCTGGTTGGTGCCGCTGGCGCCGAACCTTGCGGACGCGGCGATGAAGGATGAGCGGTCTTTGGTCACCGACCACCGGGAGGCCATCGCCTCCGAGGCGCAAAGGCTCAACCTCACCCTTCCCCCCTCCTTCGTCACCCTGGTGAGTTCCGAAGCGCTCCAGCAGAGCGTCCCTTCGCCCACCGCCTGTTATTTCGATCTTCCGGAGCGGATTGCTGAGGTCCCCTTCGAGCCGGGCTCGTTCGTCATCCGCTTCCTGAACGACCAGCAGTGGTGCTGCGTCTGGTCTCTGCTCCTCCGCCCGGACGGGACGTGCGCCGTGGTCTGCTCGGACCAGCCGATCGACCGGGCGGAGCGGGACCAGGAGGAGGACGAGGACGCCGGAGAAGCGGAAAGCACCTCCGACTCGGAGGTGGTCCTGTGCGCGGACTCGTTCGAGGAGTTCCTCTACCGCTTCTGGTTCGAAAACGTCCTCTGGTTCGCCCTGATCGGCCAAGAGCCCGCGCTGACGGCTGAGCAGGCGGCCTACGTCGCCTTCTACCAGGCGTCCAGATAGGCGGCCTCCTCGCTCCCCGGCCGTGAGCTTCTCGGTTCGAGCCGGAGGATCGAGAAGGGTCGTCGCCCGTGAGTCTGCCGGCGACGAGGGCCCGCTGCTCAGGCCTCGTCGCGCGGCGGGCGCTTGCGGAGCGTGCCCATCAGCACGTCCACCCAGCGGTGGCTGATCCCGAAGTTCTTGTCCGGGCAGGCGAAGTGGTGCGCCATGTGGTGGGCGCGGATCGCCTTCCCCCAGGCCGTCTTCGGGGTCCGGTAGTGGGTGGCCCAGTGGGTGAAGTCGTAGAACATGTAGGAGCTGACGATCCCGCAGAAGTACGGAAGCGTCGCCTGCGGCTGCCCGACCAGGAAGAGCAAGAACGCGATCAGGGCCGCCAGGGGCAGGCTCGCGCCCAGGGGCATCACCAGCCGGTCCGCGTCGTCCGGATAGGTGTGGTGGTAGCCGTGCGCGATCTGGTGGATCCGGCGGGAGATCGGCCCCGAGCCCTCCCAGTGGAAGAAGCCCCGGTGGATGAAGTACTCGAGCAGGTCCCAGGTCACCCAGCCCGCGGGGTAGAGCGCCAGGAACCACAGCGGCGTGGTGCGGTGGGTGACGAAACCCCAGGTCGCCACCCCGAGCACCACCGGGATGTAGAAGACGAACGGGATCGCCGGATGGACGCGCGAGCCCCACTCCAACAGGGGCGTTTGGAACATCCGGACGCTGGTGTTGCGCTGGTACTCCAACTTCATCCGGAAACCCTCCCTGGGCGCGGCGGGGTGTTTTGCCCCTGCGCTCACCTGGCTGTCAATCTAACGCGACGGCGTTTTGGCCGCCTGCCCTTCGAGCGTCCGTTCCCACCGGATCGCCTCCGGGGTGCCGCGGCGGGCGACGAGGCTCTGCACGTAATAGGCGAGCGCCCACAGGCTCTCCTCCGGGAGGGCCCCCTTCCACTCCGGCATCGCGGCGCCCCCGACCCCGGCGGCGATCACCCGGTAGAGGTCCTCGCGCTGCTGCTCGGCGGTGTAGGCCCGGCCTTCGACCTTCGCGCCCACGTCGAACACGGTGGCGGTCCGGTCGAGCAGGAAGTCCGGGGGGAGCACCTTCTGGAGCGTGAGCGGGTTGCCGTCCGCGTCCACGGTCAGCGGGTAGTCCGAGTCCCGCGGGCTGGCGTCGTACATCCCGGGCGAGAAGCGGGTGAGCGGGTGCCCCAGCTCGCGCTGGGAGAGCTCGGAGAGCGCCGCGTGGGTCAGGTAGGACGGGTGGCAGGCGTTGCAGCCGGCGTGGCCACGGGCGTTGAGGTGGTAGAGGGCCTCGCCGCGGGCGACGGCCTGGGCGGTGCGCCCTCGCCACGGATCGGGCGTGGGATCGATGGGCGCACCGGGCCGCTCCTCCTTCCAGCGCGGGCTGAGCGTCTTGAGGAACTGGAGGATGGCGCGGCGCTGCGAATCCGGGACGTCCCAGGCGCGCATCGGGGTGCCGTGGAGGCCGCGGCGGAGGGTGCGCATCAGCGCCTCGTCGGTGGGGAGCTCGCCGGCCGCCACGCCGCCGAACTTGAACAGCCCCAACCGGAAGTCGCGGGGGAGGGGCCGCAGGTGAGCGGAGGAGGGCCCCCGCCCGTCGCCGGTCACGCCGTGACAGGGGGCGCAGTATTGAAGGAAGCGGGTCTGCCCTTCGCGGAGCACGTCGGCGGAGAGGACTTCGCCGCTGGCGAGGGTGACCGCCGCGGGCGCAGGTGCGGGGCGACAGCCCGCGGCGATCCCGAGCAGGGCGATGAGCGCGAGCCGCTTCACAGCCAGATCACCCCCACCACGATGGCCGCCCACGCGACGCCGAGGAAGTCCCAGTACAAGGTCCATCCTCGCCGCCCGGGCGCACCGGGGCGACGGAGCAGCGCCGCGAGGCCACAGAGTCCAACGAGGGTCAGCGCCGCGTGGGTGACGGTCAGCGCGTAGAAGAGCGCGCCGTAGGCCCCCGTCTGGGTGAGGGTGAAGCCGCTGGTGAAGAGCAGCCGCCAGAGGGCGACGTCCAGGCCGAGGAACACCAGCCCCAGCACCAACGCCGCACCCTGCTCGAGCTTTGATCTGGGATCCCCGCCCTCGGGTTCCTGCCCTGTGTCCCTTGACCTGTAGGAGCGGTCTATTCTGAGCCTGTCGAAGGGCCGCGATGGCTTGGCCTGATCTCTGAGACCTCGACGCAGCAGACCACTGACCCCGGCGAGCACCGCCAGATTGAGGGTGGGCAGCACCCGCGGGATGCGCGGAACGCCGAGCGGCGGCCAAGCCTCCGCCCGCGCCCGGAGGAAGGCCTCCGCGAAGAGGAGCGCGAGCATGAGCATCGCCGCGCATCCCACCGCGAGAACCGCGCCGAACCACGCGGTGTCTTCCTCGTGCGCGCGAGCGTTCAACGCACACCTCCGGCGTGACTTGGACGGCGAGCGCGCGACAAGGCCCGCGGGCAATCGCGGTCAGGAGACCGCTCCCACAGGTCAAGGTCCACGGGTCCCAAACCCGGTTGAGCAGAGCCCGGTTGAGCAACACTCGGCTGAGCAGGACCCAGCTGAGCGGATCTCTCCGCGAAGAGCTCCTGCTCGCCGGAGCCCTCTCGATCCGCCTTTCCCGCGCCGAGTCTCATGGCTCCTGCACCCCCGCAGGGAGCGGCTCCGCCTGGCCCAGATAATCCCTCCCCAGCTCCGTCCCCAGCACCGTGGCCGAGAACGTGTGCGGCCCGCGGAGCACCGTCGGCACCTGGGCGAAGTTCCCTGGCGCGGGCGGCGACTCGGTCAGGGTCCACTCCAGCGTCCCCACCTCCCACGGGTTTTCGCGCGCGGGCACCTTGCTGCGCAGGGTCCGCCAGAGGTTCCACACGAACACCCCCTGGCTGAGCGCGAGCGCGAACGCGAGCAGGCTGGTCCAGCGGTTCAACGGCAGGAGCCGCTGCAAATACTCATACTGATACGGGTCAAACAGCCGCCGCGGTTGACCTGCGTAGCCCGCCAGGAGCTGCCCACCAAACACCGCCGTCAACAGCACCGCGGAGCAGGCGAAGTGGATCTTCCCCAGCGTCTCATCCAGCTGCCGGCCGAACATCTTGGGGAACCAGAAGTAGAGCCCGCAGAACGCGCCCAGGAAGGTCGCCGCCGCCATGATCAGGTGGAAGTGCCCCACCACCCACATCGAATCGTGGAGATACAGGTCCGTGGACAGCCCGCCCAGGTACAGCCCGGTCAGCCCGCCCACGCTGAAGACGAACACCGTCCCCAGCGCGAACAGCATCGGCGTGGTGAGGCGGATCGACCCGCGCCAGAGCGTGAACAGCCAGTTGAACGCCAGCACCTGCGATGGGAGCGAGATGGTCAGCGTGGTCAACATGAACGCCTTGCCGACCAGAGGGCGGATCCCGGCCACGAACATGTGGTGCGCGTAGACGGTGCCGGAGAGGGCGGTGATCCCCAAGAGCGCGTAGACCGTCCCCCGGTACCAGTGCGCCGGCTTGCGGGAGAAGAAGGAGATCACATCCCCGATGATCCCCCACGCCGGGAGGATCAAGATGTAGACCTCCGGGTGCGCGAAGATCCAGAACAGGTGCTGGTAGAGGATGGGATCTCCTCCGCCATGCACCGCCGCCGCGCCGGCGATGAAGAACTGCGTCCCCAGGCAGCGGTCCATCAGCAACAGCGCCGTCGCCGCCGCCAGCATCGGCACGAACAACAGGTTCAGCACCGCGGTGAGGAAGATCCCCCACACCGTCAACGGGAGCCGGAACCAGTGCATCCCCGGCGCCCGCTCGCGGAGCACGGTGGCGATGAAGCAGATTGCCCCCATCACAGTCGCCGCGCCGTTGAGCAACAGCGCGAAGAGCACCAGCGTCTGGCCCAGCCCCGGCGCGGCGATCCCCGCGGCGAGCGGTGGATAGGACGTCCACCCCGCGCTGGCCGTCCCCAACGGCACCAGGAAGGACGCCAGCACCACGACCAGTGAGCAGAGGAACACCCAGTAGGCCGCGGCGTTCAGCCGCCGGAAGGCCATCTGCCGTGCGCCGATCAACAGCGGGATCAGGAAGTTCCCGAACGCGCCGATCAGGATCGGCGTCATCGCCCAGAAGATCATCACCAGGCCATGGGTGGTGAAGATGCTCGCGTAGGCCGCGGGGGTGATCGCCCCGGTCCCCCCGAAGAGCGGACGCCCCACCAGCGGGACCGGCACGTACGGATACGCCCACTGCCAGCGGATGAGCATCGCCAGCGCGCCCCCCAGCGCCAGCGCGGCCAGCCCGGTCCAGAGGTACTTCCGGCCCAGGTCCTTGTGGTCGCTGGAGACCAGCGCGCGCCAGAGGCTCACCTCGCCGCCCTCCACGCCCAGCCCCAGTGCGCGCCCGGGTCCTCCGGGTCAAAGGCGAGCCGCGCCTGCCTCGAGGCCTCTTGCAGCCACGCGTCGAAGTCCGCCTCGGGCATGGCCACCAGCGTCCCGCGCATCTTGTAGTGGCTCACCCCGCAGAACTGCTGACAGACGATCTCAAAGGTCCCCGCCCGCGCGGGCTCGATCCACAGCCGCGTCAGTTGACCGGGCACCGCGTCCTGCTTCACCCGGAACGCGGGGAGCGAGAAGCTGTGGATGACGTCGCTCGCCCCCAGCTCGAAGAGCACCGGGCGGCCCACCGGCACGCGCACCTCATCCAGGGAGAGCACGTCGTCCGCGGTGTTGAACGCGCCGTCCGGGCCGGCGTAGCGGATGGACCAGGTCCACTCCTGCGCGTTGACCTCCACCCGGAGCGTGCGCGGGTCCTGCTCCACCGCGCCGAAGTTCCAGAACACCTGATCCACACCGCGCAACGAGGCGCCCAGGAGGTAGCCGTCCACCACCCCGAAGAGCAGGAGCGACAGCCCCACCACCTTCGCGATCGCCCAGCGCGAACCGCCGCGGTCGCTCGAGGCGGTCCGGCTTCGGCCGAAGCGCACGCAGGCCAGCACCAGGACGCCCAGCAAGAGCGCCACCACCACCACGTCGAAGCGGTCGGTGACCCAGAGCAGCTCGTCGATCAGATGCCCATGCGCCGAGGCGTTCTCCGGCAGCCCCAGGCCCAGCCCGCTCACCGCGCCCTCTGCAGCCTGCGGGCAACCCACAACAGGGTTCCACCGACCACGAGCGGCGAGCAGACCATTGCCCCCACCGCCCAGGCCACGGACCCCTGCACGTCGCCCCGGGTCGCGCAGGCCGGACAGGCGGCGGCCACCGCGGGCGCGATCGCGGCGAGCGCTCCCCCCACCCGGGCCCCAGCCGGACCCCAAACGCCCAGCGCGCGCGGAGAGCTCACCTGAGGTCGGCTACCACCCTCCCGCTCGCCCAGCAAGGCGACGGACGGTGGCAGGGATTGACCGCTCGCCGCGCCTTGGTTAGCACCAGGGGCCACGATGCCCAAGACCGCCGACCAGAAGGCGCAGATCCGCCGCTTCTCCATCTTCCTCGTCGGCGCCTTCGTCATCCTGATGGGGCTGGCCGCGGCGGCGATCAAGAACGCGCCGCCTCCGCCGCCGGAGCTGCCGGACCTCGGGCACGTACCGCTCTTCCACCTCACCGACCAGAAGGGGCAGCCGTATTCGGAGTCCGCGCTGGGCGGCCGGGTCTGGGTGGCCAACTTCATCTTCACCCGCTGTCCGGAGGTCTGCCCGCTGTTCACCCAGCGGATGGCCAAGGTCCAGGGCGAGCTCTCTGATCTCACCAACGTCCACTACGTCTCCTTCTCCGTGGATCCGGCCTACGACACGCCCGAGCGCCTCACCGCGTACGCTCGCGACCACCACGCCGAGTCTCCCCGCTGGGCCTTCCTCACCGGCAAGACCGACGACATCCAGAAGACCGTGGTGGATGGGTTCAAGATTTCGTTGCTCCACGAGAAGGGGCAGGACGCGGGGACCAGCTTCATCAACATCGTCCACGGGGTGCACTTCGTGCTGGTCGACCAGCAAGGGGTGATCCGCGGCTACTACGACTCGAACGATCCCAAGCGGGTCGAGGCCCTGGAGCGCGACGCCCGGCGGCTGGCGGACCACGGCCGGCCGCGCGGGGGAGACGTCCCGAACAACCCGCTCAGCGGGTGATCGACCGAGCCCCAGCGCGCCATCCGGCCGCGTGGAGCGCCTGTGCTTAGCCTATGCCGCACAACTGGAGCGCGACGCGCGCTCTCAAGGGAGCGAAGCATGGCCAAGCGGTTGAATGGGCGTGTCGAACAGGTGGTGAAGAAGGTCGCCTTGCCCGTGGCGGCGAAGCTGGCGCAGCGAGCGGCGGCGGCGCTGGAGGCCGCGGACCGCGTGCTGGATGAGCGGCTCGCCAAGTCCCGCGCGCGAAAGGCGGCAGCCACCGGGTCCCCCAAGCCCACGTCGACCCCAAAAGAGAGGCGCACGGCCCCGCCTCGGGTGGTGAGGAAGGCGCAACCCCAGCCCGCCGGGAAGCGCAGCCGCGCGCCCACCGGCGGCACCAGCGCCAGCGCCCGGAAGAAGGCCAAGGGCCCGGGGGTGAAGCGCGGGCAGAAGCACTCCCACCACCGGTGAGCCGGGGTCGGCACGCAGGCCACTCGCGCGGCTCCGCGCCAACGGCGTTTGGTGCGCGAGTTCTCCAGTGGGGGGCACAGCGGCCCGCAGCTTCGGGCGATGGCGCTCAGCGGCGCGAAGCGGTCTTCTTCTTTCCGGCGGGCTTGGCGGCCTTCGCCTTCGCCTTCAAAGCCGGCTTGGCGCTTGCCTTCCGGGGTGCCGGGGCTGCGCGCGGCGCGGACTTCGCGGCCGGCTTGGGCGCACGCTTCGCGGACGCAGCGGGCTTCGCGCTCCGCTTCATCGTCGCGGTGCTCGGCTTGGCCGCGGGGACGGCCGGCTTCGCGGACGCGGGCTTGGAGGTCGGGCCGGGCGCCTTCGCCGCGCGCTTGGCCGCCCGGGCGCGGATGGCCGCCTTGATCTCCTCCGCGGACAGGTCCACCCGGGCCACATCCAGCCGGTAGTGCAGATCCTCCCGCAAGAGCCCGTGCGCCCGCGCCGCGTCCGCCGCCATCCGCAGCCCCAACACCAGCTTGGGCCGCTCCTCTTGCCGCAGCAGACAGTTGAGGATCTGCCCCTGCGCTGCGTGATCCAGCCCGGACACGTCCTCCACCCCCACCACGCCTCCGTGCCTGGCCAACGCGGAGAGCAGCTCCCGCGGCGTCTTCACCCAGACCAGCTCACCCTCCTGGTCGAAGTGACGGGCGGCCTCTTCGGTCCACGCGCGCCGTTCGGTGGCGGTGCCGCCAAAGAGCAGCACCCCGCTCCGGTTCGAGATCAGCTCGGCCTCGCTGTAGCGCTGCATGTTCCCCCTCCAGACACTGCGCGATGACGCCCGCCCGCACCGCGATGCGCCGCGGACCCTCCAACCGCTTCAGGACGCCCGGAACACCGGCACCGGCTTGGGCTTCCCCTTCAGACGCACCGGCGGGAGCTCCTGAAACTGGCCCGCCGAGTTCACCAATTCGCACGTCCGCTGTCCAACCAGAATTTCCTGCGATTCCGCCAGAGCGCACAATCGGGCGGCCACGTTCACCGCGTCGCCAATCACCGTGTATTCGGTCCGCAGCGCGCTCCCGATGTTCCCCGCGACCACCGGCCCCGAGTTGATCCCGATCCCCAGGTTCAACACCGCCGGCTGATCCAGCCGCCGCCCTTCGGCGAAGGCCAGCGCCTGATCCGCGTTCAGCTCCGCCACCAGGCGCATCATGATCTGCGCCGCCTGCACCGCCCGCAGCGCGTCGTCGTCCCGGCGCACCGGCGCCCCGAACACCGCCATCAGCCCGTCGCCCAGGAACTTGTCCAGGGTCCCGCCGCACGTGAGCACCGCGTCGGACAGCCGCCCCAGGACCGCGTTCAAAATCTGCACCACCTGCTCCGGCGCCAAGGCGTCCGAAAGCCCGGTGAAGTTGCGCAGGTCGGCGAAGAGGATGGTCACCTCCCGCCGGTCGCCCCCGAGCGCGAACTCGCCCGGGTGCTTCAAGATCTCATCCACCACCGCGTCCGAGGTGTAGCGCGCGAACAGCTTGCGCATCCGCTCGGTCTCGCCGGTCCGCCGGAGCACGGTCTCGATCCGCACCGCCAGCTCTTCCAGGCTCGCGGTCTTGCTCACGTAGTCGTCCGCGCCCGCGCGCAGCCCGCCCACCCGCTCCGCCTCGTTGTCGTTCGCGGTGAGGATGATGACCGGCACCGCCCGCGCCGGCCCGTCCTTCAGCCGCCGGCACAGCTCCGGGCCATCCATCCCCGGCATCTGCAGGTCAGAGAGGACGATGGAGGGGTTGATCCGCCCCACCTCCTCCAGCGCCACGAACGGGTCCTCAAACGTCACCACGTCAAAGCCGTGCTGGGTCAGCCCCTCTTGCACCAGCGCCAGCGCCAGCGGCGAGTCGTCCACCACCATCACCCGCTGCGCCCCGGACGGAGGCGGCGCGTCCACCGGCTTGTTCGGGTTCTCCTGCTGGAGCCCGAGCGCCTCGTACACGTGCTTGAAGGAGCAGTGCCCCAAATCGACCAGGATCTCGCCAATCCGGCGCCCCTCCTGCTTCTGCCGGGCGAGCGCCTCCTCCACCTGGGCCCGGGTCACGTGCTTGAGCTTCACCAAGAGTTCGCCCAGCTTGGGCCGCTCCAGCCCGTCCTGCCCGGTGAGGCCCAAGGCCTCCATCAGCGCACGCCGGAGCTGGTCCCGCCGCACGTAGCCGAGCGAGATCAACGCCTCCCCCACCCTTTGTCCGGTGAGGCTCTGGAGCGCGAGCGCCTCCTCCAGCTGGGCGGGTTCGACCAGGCCCAGCCGGATGAGCAGCTCGCCGAAGAGGGGTCCTTGTTCACTCATGCAGAGGCCTCACTCTAGCCCGAAAGCTCACGGTTTCAGGGAGGCAATGGCGACCAGGATTTCGCTGACGATCAAGATCACCACCGTGGCCTCCAAGATGAAAGACCGTGAAGAGTCAATCTCTCCTTTGATCAACCCGTAGACCTCCTGGAGCAGGCGCTGCTTGCGCGTCACCGTGGCCTGCCAGGCGCGGACCCGGAGCCGGACCAGCGCGGCCTCGTAGACCTTGGCCAGGTAGAAGTCGCCGATGATCTTGAGCGAGTTCTCCACCCGCTCGATCAGCTCGGAGAGATCCAACAGAGTGACCAGCACCCGCCGGGCGAGCGGCTTGTAGGGGCCGGAGAACATCGCAGGGCGGCGCGCGTGGCGCTGCATCGCCGTGTAGGTCTCCTGGATGTGCCGGTCCAGCTGGTCGTCGTAGTAGCGCAGCTCGAGCAGCTGGGCGTTGCAGATGTCCAGCACCACCGGGATGTCCAGGCTCCCCGAAGGCTCGTAGACGAAGGCGCTGTTCCAATCCACCACCGCCAGATCCGACTCCGAATAGCTGAACGCGTGCTGGGTCACCTCCGCCCGCTCGCGCGGGGAGAGCCTGACCGCCCGCTCCCCCAGGAGCAGCCGGGCCAGATCCGCCTTCAGGAGCGCCTGGGCCGGCGGGTCGCCCTCCAGCTTGCGGGCGTGGATCACCGTGTAGGACTCGGTCTGCTCCCACAGGTGGGGCGCCTCCAGCGCGGGGTCCAGCGCCGGCCGCAGCCCGTTCAACAGCTCCAGGCACAGCGCCTCCACCGCCTGGCTGTCGTAGAGCGCGTCCGCGAGCGGGATCAACGCCTCCAGGGACGTCCCCTTGGGGATGGGCACCCGCAGCGCGACCGACGCGGCGCCGTGGTCGAACAGCCGGAGCGACCCCTCCACCTCGTGCCGCGCGTCCCCCAGCGTGAGGGTCCGACGCCCCAGCTCGATCCCCAGTGGCGGGTTGGGCATCAGCAGGTACTCCGCCCCCTCGCGGCCCAGCTTCAGCCGCTTGGTCTCGCTGGAGAGGAGCCTGTGCGCGCGCTCGAGGTCGATCTCGTTCGCGATGTCGAAGAGGCGATAGCAGAGGAGGCTCGCGTCCTCGAAGACCGGCTGTCCGTCCACGGGCGACGCCTCCTCTGTTCCAGGCGGGTGGGTCAGCGTTTGAGCTCGGTCCGGACGTCCCACAGCTCGGGGAAGAAGCGGAGGTCCAAAGCCTTCTTGAGGAAGCTTACCCCCGAGCTCCCACCGGTCCCCTTCCGGAAGCCGATGATCCGCTGGACCGTCAACATGTGCCGGTAACGCCAGAGCTGGAAGCGCTCCTCCACGTCCACCAGCTTCTCCGCCATCTCGTAGGCGCTCCAGTGCTTCTGGGGATCCTCGTAGATCTCCCGGAACACCGCGGTCACCCCGTCGTGCGCCTCATACGGCTCGCGGAAGTCGCGCTCCAGCCGCTCGGGCGGGATGGTGAAGCCCATCCGGGCCAGCGCGCGGAGGAACTCGTCATACAAGGACGGCTCCGCCATCAGCCCCTCCAGCCAGGCGTGGGTCTGGGGCGTGTGGCGATGCGGGAGGAGCGTGTGCGGCTCCTTGTTTCCCAGCAGGAACTCGATCGCCCGGTACTGGTAGGACTGGAAGCCGCTGGCAGGACCGAGCACGTCCCGGAACTGGAGGTACTCGCTGGGGGTGAGCGTCTCCAGCACGCTCCACTGCTCGAAGAGCATCCGCTGGATCTGCGCCACCCGCGCCAGGATCTTGAAACACGGGGAGAGCTGGTCGTGGCGCACGTGCTCGCGCGCGGCGGTGAGCTCGTGGACCAGCAGCTTCATCCACAGCTCGGAGGTCTGGTGCTGGATGATGAAGAGCAGCTCGTCGTGGTGCTCGGGCTGGGACCTTGGCACCTGGGCGGACAGGAGCCGCTCGAGCTGCAGATAATCGCCGTAGCTGGTCGACCCGCGGAGGTCGGTGTGGATGCCGGATTCGTGCTCGCGTCGGTTGCTCACGCCGCCTTCTCTAGCGCGGCGGAGCGTCCGCGGCCATCCCGGCGCGGCCTTCCCGACACAGCACGCCGCCTGCTGCCTACGCTTGCTTCGCCTTCTTGGCCGCCCGGCCCCGCGGCAGGACCAGGTCCGCCACCGAGTTGGGCGCCGCGAAGTCCGCCCACGCCTCGGGGCGGCGGTGGGTGCGGATGAGCATCCGCAGCTTCTGGTAGTGCGCCGAGCAGTAGCCCTTGGTCCGGCCCGGGTTCTTGCAACCGATGATCGCGCAGTGGGCCCCGCTGGCCACCGCGGCGGCCGGACGGCGCCCGCGGCGCTTCCCGGTGGGGGCGGCCTTGCGGACAGCGGCGGCCTTGACCGGCGCGGGGTGCACCCCGAACAGCCCGGCGAGCGGCGCCAGCCCGGTGGCCAGCGCGCGCAGGGCGTCCAGGTCCCCGGTGCTGCGCTCGAGCTGCGCCACCACGTTCTGGAGCGGCTTGAGCTGCGACTCGATCTCGGCGCGAATCATCTGGCGAAAGGCGGCGTCCACGGACATGCGCTCTTGCTCCCTGTTCGGTGTCTCTGTGTGCTGTTTCGGGGCGCTTTGTATTCGTCTCATACGTCGGTGTCTATGTTTGATTTGACCTCGGGTGCCTTTCCAAATTTCGCGACATCTCATCCACCGTCCCGAAACCGTTCGTCCCGTGGGTCGCCCAGACCACGCCGGGCCTCCGCCCTCCCTGTCGCCTGCCCCCCAGCCAATGAAGGGAGCCTGGCCGCGGACGCGTCGCTAGGTTCCCTCCTGTGACTGCTCTGACCACAGCGGAGACCTGGTTTCATCGCCTGGGCCTCGGATCGAGCGCCGCCGCGGACGCTCCCGTCGGCGCCATCCCGGCGGCGCATCAGGTCCAGCAGGGGTTCTGGGTCACCGGTGAGGAGCGCTGGGTGGCCGGGCGGACCACCCGGCTCTTCACCTTCGCGCACGGTTGCCGGGACCGGGATCGCACCGTCTTGTGCATCCCCCCGCTGGCGACCACCGGGCGGATCTTCGCCCCGCTCGCGCCGCTCTCTCGTGACCACCGGCTCCTGCTCTGGACCCCGCCGGCCTCCCGCCGCGGCCGCTCCGCCTGTCAGGAGGACGTGTCCCTCCTGTCCGAGCCGGACTTCCCGTTGCCCGAGCGCTTCGCGCTGGTGGCCGCGAGCCACGGCTGTCGCACCGCGCTCGCGCTCGCCGCCCGGTGCCCGGCGCGGATCCGCGCGCTGGTGTTGATCGCGCCGCTGCTGTCGCCTCGGCAGGTCCGCCGCTTCGGGCCGCTCGCCGCGGGGTTGGTGGGGCTGCCCAGACCTTCTGCGCGGCTCCTGGCGCCGCTCGGCTTCGAGGCCATCCGCGGACGGCGGCTCCCGTTGCCGGCGACCCTGGAACTGCTCCGCCAGGCCCGGCGCTTCCAGGTGACGGACGTGCTCCGGAGACTTCGTCAGGGCGCGCAGGAGGCGCTCCCCGATTGGAGCCGGCTGCGCGGGCTCCCCACGCTCGCGCTCTTCGGCGGGCTGGATCCCTTCGCCGATCTCCGGGCGCTCGCTCCCCTGGCCCGCGATCTGGGCTGGGCCACCGAGAGGATCGACGACGCCAGCCACCTCCCGTTTCTCAGCCATCCGGTGTGCGTCAATGCCCGCCTTCAGACGTTCCTGGCCGAGCGGCATTGATCCTGGGTCCCGGCACATGATTTGAGTTGAAACCTTATCCGCGCGGAGACATTCACAAGGTCCGTGGTTGCCTCCGCTCAAGCCGATGATCACCTTCCTTCCGCGAAGGGCCTCCCAGGGAGATGCGCGATGGTGGCCGGGACGGGGCGTGGCGCGGACTGGGCGGGCTGGGTGCACCGCGCCCGCAGCGAGCTCACCTCGGCGCGCGAGCGCACCCTGGGGCTTGTCCGGCCCCTGCCGGAGGCAGAGCTCCTCCGCCAGCACTCTCCTTTGATGTCTCCCCTGGCCTGGGATCTGGCCCACATCGCGAACTACGAGGAGCAGTGGCTCCTTCGCGCGCTCGGCGAGCCCAACGTGACCGGTCCGGAGGTGGATCTCCTCTATGACGCCTTCCGCCACCCCCGCGCAGGCCGCTCCGAGCTGCCCCTGTTCTCCCCCGCCCGCGCCTTGGACTATCTGGCGCAGGTCCGGGAGCGGGTGCTCGCTTGCCTCACGCGCCTGGAGGTCCAGGGTTTGGAGAGCGGGCCGGGCGACCCCCGGCTCCTGCGCGAAGGCTTCGTCTTCGGGATGGTCGCCCAGCACGAGCAGCAGCACGCGGAGACGCTCTGCGCCACCCTTCAATTGATGCGCTGGCCGTATCGCCCGGAGGCGCCACCCGCGCCCCGCGGACCGGAGGGCTCAGACGCCGCCGTGCAGCGGTTGATCCCCGGCGGCCCGTTCTGGATGGGCTCGGATGCGCCCTGGGCCTACGACAACGAGCGGCCGCGGCACCGGCGGGAGGTCCCCTCTTTCTTCATCGACGCGCACCCGGTCACCAACCGGGCCTTCGCCGCCTTCATCCACGACGGCGGTTACGACGATCCCAGGCTCTGGTCCCAGGCCGGTTGGGCCCACCGCCAGGCCGAGGCGCTCGAGGCCCCGCTGTTCTGGAAGCGGGAGGGGCGAGACTTCGTGCGGCGGCGCTTCGGCTTCATCGAGCCGGTCCCTCCGGACGAGCCCGTCCAGCACGTCTGCTGGTACGAGGCGGATGCGTTCGCCCGTTGGCGCGGGTGCAGGCTCCCCACCGAAGAGGAGTGGGAGCGGGCGGCGGCCGGACCCGGCGATGGGCGCGAGCAGCCGTGGGGGGCTTCGCCGGCAGAGGCGTCGCGGGCGAACCTCGGGCAGCGGCACTTCGGCCCGGCTGGCGTGGGGGCCTACCCGGCGGGGGCCAGCGCGGAGGGCGTGAGCGGCCTGTTGGGAGATGTGTGGGAGTGGACCGCCTCGGATTTTCTGCCCTACCCGGGCTTCGAGGCCTTCCCCTACCGCGAGTACAGCGAGGTGTTTCACGGCGGTGAATACAAGGTCCTCCGGGGCGGCTCCTGGGCCACCTCGCCGGTCGCCATCCGCAACAGCTTTCGCAACTGGGACTTCCCCATTCGCCGGCAGATCTTCGCCGGCTTTCGCTGCGCGCACGACGCGTGATTCGCGCCTTCTGGGCGCTCGACGGCTTCACGGAAGGGAGATTTCGGATGCACTCGAGCTTGGAGAGGGCGGCGTGGTCGGGGGCGGAGCGGCAGGCACCGCGGGTGGACGTGTGGCTTCGCCCCGAGGCGCTCAAGCGCGCCCTCCACGAAGAGGTCCGCGCGGGGCTGACGCGCGCACCCAAGGAGCTCTCTCCGAAGTGGCTCTACGACGCCCACGGCTCGGAGCTGTTCGAGGAGATCACCCGGCTGCCGGAGTACTACCCCACCCGCCGGGAGCGGGAGATCCTGACCGCGCGGGCAGGGACCATCGCGGAGCGCTCCGGCGCGGACACCCTGATCGAGCTGGGCGCGGGCTTCTCCACCAAGACCCGCTTGTTGCTGGACGCGCTCCAGGACAAGGGCGGCCTCGTGCGCTTCGTGCCGTTCGACGTGAGCGAATCCGCGCTGCGCTCCGCCGCCGAGCGGCTCTCCGAGGAGTACCCTGGGGTCCAGCTCCACGGGGTGGTGGGCGACTTTGATCACCACCTCCACCACCTTCCCAGAGGGGGCCGGCGGCTGATCGCGTTTCTGGGCGGGACGATCGGCAACTTCAAGCCGGCCGAGCGCGCGCGCTTCCTCTCCACCGTGGCCGCGGGGATGGGGCCGGACGACCTGTTCCTGCTGGGGACGGATCTGCTCAAGGACGAGGCGCGGCTGAATCTGGCCTACAACGACAGCGCGGGCGTGACGGCGGCCTTCAACCTCAACGTGCTCTCGGTGCTCAACCGCGAGCTGGGCGCGAACTTCGATCTGGCCGGCTTCACCCACCTGGCCCGCTTTGATCGCGAGGCGCGCTGGATCGAGATGCTGCTCTGCTCCACGCGCCGGCAGCGGGTGGAGGTGCCCGGCCTGGAGCTGTCGCTCTCCTTCGAGGAGGGCGAGCGGATCCGCACGGAGGTCAGTGCGAAGTTCAGCGTGGACCAGGTGGGCGCCGAGCTGGGCGCGGCCGGCCTGTCGCTGGTGGACTTCTGGACCGATTCGGTCGGGGACTTCGGGCTCTCGCTCTCCTCCCGGTCCGTCCGCTAGCGCAGGGGCGCTCGCGGACGGCGGCACCCGTCGCGTTCAGGCGCGGGGTCCCCGGCACCCAAGGCAACGGGCGGCTCGGCGAGCACGCGGCGAGCGGTCCCGCGTCCGAGTGCTTCCGCGTCCGAGCGCCTCCGCGTCCGAGCGCCTCATCCGGAACTGCTTCCGGACCGTGGCCACCTTTGCGGGCCGTTCGTCGCCCGGGCTCGCGCCGGTCCGTTGGCCAGCTCCACCGGCCTGAGCGGCCCTCAGCGGT
>Ga0164242_10004289_pt1 | contig 16044 bp, 19 predicted proteins | sample OricomgcompostMG_FD_108783 | JGI IMG/M metagenome (GOLD analysis project Ga0164242, IMG submission 108783) | Miracle-Growth compost microbial communities from Emeryville, California, USA - Original compost - Miracle growth compost (MG) ... | reverse complement strand
CGGCAACGACCAAACGGCCGTCCAGATCGCCAGCAAGGCGAAGTCCGCCGGCCGCAAGTACCAGGACCAGTTCATCACTGGCGACGGCACCGGCGATGAAATGGTGGGCCTGGTCAACCTGGTCGCGTCCGGTCAGAAGGTGGACACCGGCACCAACGGCGGTGCGCTCAGCTTCCAGATCATGGACGAGCTGATGGACCTGGTCACCGACAAGGACGGCCAGGTGGACTACATCACCATGCACGCCCGCACCATCCGCTCCTACAAGGCCCTGCTCCGCGGCCTGGGCGGCGCGTCCGTGAACGAGGTGATCGAGCTGCCGAGCGGCGCGGAGGTCCCGGCCTACAGCGGCGTGCCGATCTTCCGCAACGACTACATCCCGACCGACCAGGTCAAGGGCTCTGGCACCGGCCAGACCAGCATCTTTGCTGGTACGTTCGATGACGGTTCCCGCACCCACGGTATCGCCGGCCTGACCGCCAGTCAGGCGTCCGGTATCCAGGTGGTGGATGTCGGCGAATCGGAGACCAAGGACAACCACATCTGGCGCGTGAAGTGGTACTGCGGTCTGGCTCTGTTCAGCGAGAAGGGTCTGGCCGTCGCCGACGGCATCACCAACTGATCCCCCCGCTGGGCTCCGCCCAAGCAACTTGAGGGCGGGCCGGTAGCATACGGCCCGCCCTTTCATTTTCTCCGGAGACAACGTCATGCTCTACTTCCTCGCGATCCCCAAGAACAGCGGCGGTGCCCAGATCGTCAACGGCCATCGGGCGGCGGTGGTTTCGATCCCGGACGACACGGACACCGACGATGCGCTGACCACGGCGCAGGCCGTCGCCGCGGCGGCCGATCCGCTGAACTCTCACATCTGGGGCCGGGCGACCGGCGGCTACATGTCCGACAGCTCGCTGTCCGCCGCGGAGGGCATCGCCTCCAAGTGCGTGTTCTTTGACGCCAGCTCCGATACGCCGGAGGTCTTGACCGGTGACGGTACGGCCGGGGCGCTCGCCTCCAACAAGGCCGTGGTCACGGACGGCGACACCTTCAACACCGCGGACGGCGTGGTCACCGTCGCCGTCGAGGACAACGTGGCCACGATGACTTACGCGGCCAACTGATCAAAGGAACCTCAGACATGTCAGCATTCATCAAGTGTGTATTCCTCCTCACGGGCCTGCTCGCGGGCAAGTCGATCCGCCTGGGCAAGTACGTGTTCGTCAACGGACGCATGGAGTTGTCGGCGACGCCGGAGGAAATGGCCCTCCACGCGCGCTCCTTGGAGCGCAACTGGGGCGTACTCCCGGAGGGCGACCCCCGGCTCAACCAGGAGCAATCCGACAATGGCCAGCGTGATCCTGCGCCGCATCCCGAGCGCGACGGCAAACAAACGGTACCGGGCGACCTTCAGCCCAACGGGGAAGGGTCTGAAGCCGGTGGTTCAGCATCAGAAGGGGCCGGCGCTGTTGACGCCCAAGCCGCTGCGGCCGGGGTTTCGCCCGCTGGGGCAGGATCGGAGCCAAGCGTGAACGAGAAGCTGAAGCGCGCGGTGGCGCAGTTGGACCCCAAGAACGACGGCCATTGGACCAAGGACGGCAAGCCGTCGATGTCGGCGGTGTCGCAGTTCTACGGGGCCACGGACATCGTCCGCGCAGACGTGGAGGCCGTCGCCCCGGGTTTCGTCCGGCCGGCGGCTGACTGATTCATCAACCGGAGACAGGTCATGAAGCAAGGCACGACGGCCGCGACCGCGGCGAACATGAAAGCGAAGTCGCAGCGGGCCGCTCCGGCGACCAGCGGCAACAAGAACGTCACGACCGGGGCGAATCGCAAGCCCACGCCGGCCTCCGGCCGCACCGGCCCGATCAAGGGCATGGACCGGGGCGGGGTCTGACGTGAGCAAGTGGGTCTATATCGGCGCGCTTGCCCTCGCCCTCCTGGGGGCTGGCGCCGGTATAGGCTACGGCCTGGGAAGTGCCTCTGCCACCGCTACGGCGGCAGCGAAGGCAGCGAAGCTCGCCAAGGAAGTCGCCGCGGACAAGCTCGCCCAGTCGCAGGCCCTGAATGCGGCGAATGAACACAACCGGCAGCTGGAGAAGCAACATGACCAAGACATCGCTGACCTCCGCGCCGACTTCGCCAAGCAACAAGCTGCGGCGGAGGCTGCTGATGCTGCTGAGCTTGCTTCTCTGCGCAGTGGGAACCGCCGGCTGCGCGTCCAAGTCACCGCTTATCGTGCGGCCCTCGCCGCCGGTCCTGGAGCCTCCGCCCCCGGAGCTGATGAAGCCGGTACAGCCGAACTTGCGCCAGCGGTTGGAGCAAGTCTTTACGCCATCGCCGCGGACGGCGACACCGCCATCAGGCAGCTGACGGGCCTTCAGGCCTGGGCCCGGTCTGCGGTCAAACTCTGTGGAGCTCAACCCCATGAACCTCAAGACGCTCATCCAAGGTAATCTTGCCCAGCGGCTCTGGAAGCGGCTGTCCCCCTTCGCGGATGTGGGTTTCTGGGTGCTGACGTTGATCAGCCTGGTCCCGCTCCTGCTCCTGAATTGGGCCATGGCCGTGACGCTCCTCCAGTGGTCCGCTTTCCTGGTAGCCTTCGCCGGCGCATCCATCGTGGTCTGTCGCATCCTCCTCCCGCAGGTGGACCTGACCGAGTATCTGGAGCGCGTCAAGGCCGGGACCTCCGGGACCGGAGCCGGCTTGGTCGTGCTCAGCGTCTGTTTGCTCCTGTCCACGATCCTACTGGCGATGGTACTATGGGCAAAGGCCTGATCCTCCTGCTGCTTCTCTGCGCCGCTACGCTGACCGCGCACGCTCAGGACGCCCGGACGTACATCCCCGCCGGTGCGCACCAGTACGCGCCACTGCTCGCTGCCCAGCAGGGCATCGTCTGGCCGCAGATGCCCGAGCCCTGGACCTTGGGCGGCCTGGTCGAGCAGGAAAGCTGCGTCACGCTCACCTCCCGGCGCTGCTGGGACCCGCGGGCGGAGCTGAGGACTTCACGTGAGTACGGGTTCGGGTTCGGCCAGATCACGACTGCCTACCGGGCGGACGGCTCCGTGCGGTTCAACAAGTTCCAGGAGCTGGTAGCCGCTCACCCGAACCTCCGCGATTGGGCTTGGGAGGACCGCTACAACCCCAAGTACCAGCTGACCGCGATCATCGACATGTGCTTGGGCCTCTGGCGCCGGATTCCGCCCGCGGCGACCGTGGACGACCACTTGGCGTTCATGCTGTCGAGCTACAACGGGGGCGTTTCCGGATTGCTCCAGGATCGGGTCCTGTGTTCGCACACGAGCGGTTGCGATTCTGGGCGGTGGTTCGGGAACGTCGCGGGGACCAGCCTCAAGTCAAAGCTCCCGCAGCCGGCCTATGGCGAACAGTCCTGGTTCAGCATCAACCGCACCTACGTCAAGAATGTGATGGTCATCCGCCGCGGCAAATATCGGGTCTTTTGGAGCAACTGACATGACTTTGATCCTCCAAGACGACACGGGGACCGTCCCCAACGCCAACGCCTACATTGACGTGGCGTTCTTCAAGGCGTACCACGACGCCCGCGGGAACGATTACAGTGCGCGGACGGATGAGCAGATTGCCCAGGACATCGTCAACGCCACGGATTACCTGGACCAGCGGTTCACCTACGTTGGGCAGCGGCTGTCGGGCCGTCCGCAGACCACCGAGTGGCCGCGCATGGACGCCTTCGACCGCGACCGTTACAGCGTCAATGGCATCCCGGCGGAGGTCCAGGAGGCCACCGCGGAGTATGCGCTGCGCGCCGGGATCGCCGTGCTCAACCCGGACCCGGACCGCGACGCAACCGGCGCGGCCATCGCCTCCAAATCGGAATCCGTTGGGCCCATCAGCGAGTCCGTCACCTACGTCAGCGGAGCGGTGTTCACCATGCCCAAGTATCCGGCGGCGGACGCGCGCATGTATCGCACCGGCCTGATCCGGGCCGGCGGAACGGTTTTGAGGGGATGATCATGGGTGAGTATGATTCCAGTGTCGCGCTTGCGAAGCGTCTGATCAAGAAAAAGGGCCAGCCGGTCACGCTCAAGACCTTCGCCAATACGCCGCCGGCCGATCCCGACCAGCCGTGGAAGTCGGGCGACAACGTCCCGACCCTCCAGACCATCAATGCCGTGTTCTTGGACTATGAGCAGAAGTACATCGACGGCGAGTTCATCCGGTCCGGCGATCAGCGGGTGTTCGCACCCTCCACGGACACGGCGGAGGTCCCGATCAACCCGACCCTCAATGGCCTGATCCTCCGGGGTTCGCAAATCTGGAAAATTGTCGGCATCAAGCCGCTCAACCCCAACGGTCAGTCGATTCTGTTTGAGATTCAGGTGCGCCAGTGAGCCTCCCGACCTTCCAAAGCGCCACCGATGAGCTCCTGGGCCTGTTCTGGGACTTCTGGCGCGCGGAGACTCCGGCAACGAACAACGGCGACGTTCCGTTGGTCCAGTGGCCCGACGATGAGAGTGACGCGCCGGCTGCTGATGCTCCTTTCGCGCGCATCCGCATCCGCCACAACCCCGGCGGTCAATCGACCTTCGGCCCCACCGGCCAACGACGGTTCACGCGCTCCGGTATCGTGACGGTCCAGGTGTTCACGCCGGTGACGGATGGCGCGGGATCGACGCTCGCTGGAAAACTCGCTACAATCGCGCGGAACGCCTATGAGGGGCGATCCACGGCAAGCGGGATTTGGTTCAGGGATACCCGCATCAAGGAAGTCGGGAGCGACAAGACCTGGTACCAGATCAATGTGACTGTGGAATTTGAGTATGATGAGCAGCGCTGACGCCGCTCGCCTTTCGCCAATCGGGAGTTCGCCATCATGGGCAACAAAATTGATTCCAATGTGACCGGCCTCCGCTTTGCGGAGGAGTCGAGCATCAAGACCCTTCCGGCGTCGCCGGTGTTCTATCCGCTGGAGCCGAATGGCTACAACGACTTTGGTGGTCAGCTGACGCTCCTGGCGCGCAACCCCATCAACCCGTCGCGCCAGCGCAAGAAGGGCGTGATCACGGACCTGGACGCCTCCGGCGGCTTCGGTCAGGACCTGACCCAGAACAACCTCACCCGGATGCTCCAGGGCTTCCTGTTCGCGGACATCCGCGAGAAGGCCACCAACATCCCGATGAACGGGACGGCCCAGACCTTTTCCGGCGTCACGCAATCGGACAAGACCTACACCCTGGGCGGCGGCACCGTGGGTTCGCTGTTCACCGCTGGTGACCTCGCATTCGCCTCCGGCTTCGCCCAGACCGCGAACAACGGCCTCAAGACGGTGGCCAGCTCCAGCGCCACGACCGTCGTGGTGGATGAATCGCTGGCCGACGAAACCCCGGCGGCCACCGCGAAGCTCGCGAAGGTGGGCGTGGTCCTGGACTCCGCGACCGCGGACGTGGTGGTCAGCGGCTCCTGGCCCAAGCTGTCGCGGGCCTCCGGTACCGTGGATTGGACCAGCTTCGGTCTGATCCCGGGCGAATGGGTGTTCATCGGCGGCGATGCCGCGGGGACCAAGTTCACCAACGCCGCCAACAACGGCTTCGCGCGCGTGCGCAGCGTCACGTCCAGCGCCATCGAGTTCGACAAGACCAGCGCCACGATGGTCGCCGAAACCGGGACCGGCCTGACCATCCAGCTCTTTTTCGGCAACGTCATCAAGAACGAAAAGGACCCGGACAAGATCAAGCGCCGGAGCTACCACCTGGAGCGCACGCTGGGCGCGGACGACAACGGCACCATGTCGGAGTACCTCAAGGGCGCGGTGCCCAATGAGTTCAGCCTCCAGGTCAAGCAAGCCGACAAGGTCACGGCTGACCTCAGCTACGTGGCGCTGGACAACGAGCAGCGGACCGGCACCCAGGGCCTCATCAGCGGGACCCGGCCGGACATCGTGGACGCTCCGGCGTTCAACACGTCCAGCGACTTCTCCCGGATCAAGATGCACCAGATCACGGACGGCAACACCAACCCGTCGCCGCTGTTCGCCTTCCTGACGGAGCTGACGCTGACGATCCAGAACAACATCACGCCCAACAAGGCCATCGCGGTCCTGGGCGCGTTCGACGTCAGCGCCGGAACGTTCACCGTCACCGGCAACGTCACGGCCTACTTCGCCGACGTGGCCGCAGTCCAGGCCGTCCGCGACAACGCCGACGTCACCATGGACTTCGCGCTGGTGAAGAACAACGCGGGCCTGGTGTTCGACGTGCCGCTGATCGGCTTGGGCGATGGCCGCCTGAAGGTGGAACAGGATAACCCCATCACCCTCCCGCTCCAGACGGATGCCGCGGAAGGTGCCCAGGGGCACACCCTCCTGATCAATGAGTTCCCGTACCTCCCGGATGCCGCGGACGTCTGATTGGGCTTGCGGCTATAATCCAGGGGCGGCCCTTCGGCCGCCCCTTTTCTTTGGAGAATCGTCCATGAGTCTGCACAAACTGTTCAAAACCGACACCGGCCTGGAAAAGAAGGGCGTGTGGATCGACTACGGCCCCAACGAGGACATGCCCGCCGATCCGGACGGCAAGCACCCTTCCACCCGGTTCCTGATCGCCCGGGCGGGCGGATCGAACAACGCCTACAACCAGGTGCTGGAGAAGCTGGCCAAGCCGCACAAGCGGATGATCCAGCACGGTCAGCTGAGCAACGACCTCGCCAAGACCATCGCGCGCGACGCCTTCCTGGCCGCCTGTCTCCTGGGCTGGGAGAACGTCACCAACGCGGCCGGCGAGGTCCTGGAGTTCAACAAGACCAACGCGACCGCGTTGTTTGATGAGCTGCCCGACCTCTACAGCGACCTGAGCGAGCAGGCGGCCCAGGCCTCCATCTACCGCGAGGAGCTGCGGGAAGCCGACCTGGGAAACTCTGGGAGGTCCTTGTCTACGGATTCGAGCAAGGACCAGTAGAACGAAAGATCATTGAGCAGTGCGTGCGGTTCGGCCAACCCCTTCCGGCGCGGATTCAAAACGCGCCGGAACTCTGGTTGGGCAACCGGCTGTATTATGACGGCTTCCTGGACCTGACCAGTAGCCGTCCGGTGTCGATGGCTCTTGGGCCGTTGTCGATTCTCACATTGATGGAGTACTGCTACATCACGGGGATAGAAGGCGACCAGCGTGATGACTTCATTTGGATCATCACGCACCTTGACGCGAAGTACCTGGAGTGGAGCGCGAACCGTGGGCACGCTAAGTGATTTCAGCCGCCGGATCAAGATCATTGCCCAGGGCGTCGAGACCAACACCGACCGCCTGGTGCGGAAGGTCGCACTGGTCGCTGATCAGGCTATCGTGAGCGGCACGCCGGTGGATACCGGCCGTGCCCGTTCAAACTGGGTAGCCCAGATCGGGTCCGCCGCCTCCGGCGACATCGAGCCCTACGCCCCGGGCGAAGCGGGGGAAACCGGAGCGGCCAACGCCCAGGCGGCTATGGATCAAGCGGCCGGCGTGATCGCGGGCTACAAAAGCGGTCAGGAAATCCACATCACCAACAACCTCCCGTATATCGGCCGGCTGAACGACGGCTACAGCGCCCAGGCTCCGGCCGGGTTCGTGGAGGATGGAGTGGCCGCCGCGGCCCGCGCCGTGAAGAATGCCCGTATAATTGATCCAACTCCCGGGGGCTGATGGCGATGGCCACTGAACGCATTGATGTAGTTGTCTCTGAAAACGGTTCCCGGGTGGTTCGCCGAAACCTGGAGGGGATCGGCACGGGCGCTGACTCCTCCTCCAAGGCCGTCGAGGGCCTGAACCGAATCATTGGCGTGCTCGCGGCTTCCCTTGCCGTGGATCGAATCATGCGTTGGGCGGATGCTTGGAACTCCGCGGCGGGCTTGATTCGCGTGGCTACTGATTCCGTCAGTGAGGCAATCAACCTCCAAAACAAGCTGTATGACGTCGCCCAGCGAACGCGGTCTGACTACAAGTCAGTGGTGGAGCTGTATTCCCGCGCCGCTCGCGCAGCAGACGATCTGGGGGCATCGCAAAGTCAACTGATCAAATTCACGGAAGGTGTAGGCAAAGCCCTCGCCGTCCAACATACTTCCTCCACGGAGGCTTCAGGCGCGCTCCTCCAGCTTGGTCAAGCATTGGGTAATGGCATCATCCAGGCTCAGGAGTACAATTCACTGCTGGATAACGGTCAGGTGATTCTCCAGACCGTCGCCCAAGGTATGGATCGGGCCGGCGGATCGGTAGGCAAACTGACACGGCTGGTGAAGTCGGGCCAAGTCACGTCCAAGGAGTTCTTTGACGCCTTCCTCACGGGCTCCAAGAATCTGGATGAAGAGTTCAGCAAGACCTCCGTGCTGTTCAGCCAGTCCTTCACCATCATCCAAAACTCCATACAGAAGTATGTGGGTCAGATGGACAACGCCCTTGGCGTCAGCGCGGCCTTCGGGACGTTCGCGAAGTTTGTGTCCACCAATCTGGACACCATCGTCAAATCCTTGGCGTCTGTTGGCATTGCCATCGCGGTCCTGTACGGTATCCCGATGGCGATCAACGCGATCACGACCGCCGTGAAGCTGCTGACCGTTGCCATCGCGGAGAACCCCATTGGATTCCTCGCCCTGGTCCTGACCACGGCCATCGCCGCCCTCACGCTTTTCCGCGACCAGATCAAGTTGGGCACTGACGATGTCACGACCTTGGGCGACGTTTTCCGCGCCTTGGGCGACCGGCTGAGTGGCTTCTGGGACTTCCTGGTTGACGACGCCTCTGCGGCCTTCAACCAAATCCAATCGGTGTTCGTGGCGATGGATGAAGCCCTCCTGGGCGGGACCAAGGACACCACCGAAAGCATGACCAGCTCTTACCAGGGGTTCTATGATGGTGTGGGCACCGGCGTCGCGGGCGTCGTGAAGGCTATCGCCCGGACCATCGACGCCATAGCGGGGTTGTTGACCGGCGTCGCCCTCGCAATCATCCGCGCCTTTACCGGCCTCCCGGCATTGTTCAGCAACATCTTCGCCCAGGTCTACAACGCCGTGGTCGGCAAGATTCAGTCGATGATCAATGCGACCATCGACGGCGTGAACAAGCTCCGGAGCCTGGTTGGTAAGGACTTGTTGGAGCATGTCCAGATTGCTCAGAAGGATGTCGACAAGGACGCCTTCAAGAAGTACGGCCAAAGCATCAGCGCCAGCATCCAAGATGGTTTTGAAATTCAGGGCGGCTTCATGGAGAAGTGGGTGGACGGCTTGTTTGCCGACGCTCAAAAAATCGGCAAGGAGCGCGCCGCGAAGGCCGCCGTGACCGGCGGATCGGAAGGCGGCGGAAAGCCGGCGGCACCCACCGGACCCACGGCAGCGCAAATCAAGGCCGCGGAGCGTTTGGCGCATCAGTTGGACCGCCTCCGGGCGTCCGTGGACGGCGTGTATGCGGCGAACCTTCAACTGAAGACGGCGGAGGATTTGCTGGAGAAAGGACGGAAGGCTGGCATGGTGACGCTGACTGAAAAGAAGGCGATCATGGACAAGCTCCGCCAGCAGCTCCAAGACCAGTTGGACCCTCTGGGTGCGATCAACAGGGAATTGGACAAGCAAACGGCGCTCCTGAAGCTCAATTCCAATGAGCGTCAGGCGGCGACGCAATTCCAACAGATTGCGCAGCAACTTCAGCAATCCGGGATCGAACTCACCAAGGAGGAGACCAAGCAACTCCAGGAGAAACTGGCGGCGCTCCAGGCGTTGACGCAACAGACGCAGCTCATGGACCAGTACCAGCAGAACTCTGCCGCCGGCCGGAAGGACCAGGCGGGTCAGAGCGTGTCTGCCATGACGGCGCTGATGAACGACCCCACCAAAAATTACACGCAGCAGGACGCCTTCAACCAAGCCAATTCGCAGTTGGGCGGTTTGTTTGATTCCAGTAAGCAAGCCATCGACGCCCAGGTGGCCGCGCAGCAGGAAGTCCTGGACCGTGTCAATGAGCTTCGGGCCGCCGGCATCATCGATGAGCAGACGGCTTCGCAGGCGCGCATGTCGATCTGGGCCAATGAGCAGCGGATCAAGCTCCAGCAGGCCAGTGACCTGATGGGGAACCTCGCCGCGCTCGCCTCCTCCAGCAACAAGAAGCTGGCGGCCTTGGGCAAGGCCGCGGCGATCACCCAGGCCGTCATCAACACTTACGAAGGCGCGACGAAAGCGCTGGCCCAGGGCGGCATCTATGGCACGATCATGGCCGCGGCCGTGGTTGCCGCGGGTCTGGCGAACGTCGCCCAGATTCGCAACCAGCAAGTTCCTGGCTACGCCTTCGGCGGTCAGTTCGACGTGGGCGGCACCGGCGGCACCGACTCGCAAATGGTCGCCTTCCGGGCGACCCCGGGCGAGCGCGTGAGCATCAGCACCCCGGCCCAGGATCGGCAGCGGGGCGTGGACGGCTCCGGAGCCGGCGGCGGATCGGCGAAGGTCACTAACATCAACGTCATCGACCCGAGTATGGTCGGTCAGTTCTTGTCCTCCACGGAAGGTAACAATGTGTTCATCAATCGCATCCAGGCCAACGCCTCCCTCATCCGCGATGCGGTCCAGGGGGCCTGATCGTGAGCTACATCCTCAGCCCCTCCGGCGATCCTCTGGCGTTCCTGGCCGAGCAGGCGGAAGCGCCGTGGAAGGAAACGCTGCGATGGGTCACCGACATCATGCCCGGCCGTACCGGGACTGAGCAGCGGCTCCAGCTCCGAACGGTGCCCCAGCGGTCTTTCGCCGCGCAGATGAGCGTGCCACATACCCGGACGCAGGACGCCTTCAACACGATCTGGGGAGCCCTCGCCCTCGCTTGGGCGGCTCCGCTCTGGCACGATGCCCAGTACATCGGCGATCTGGCGGCGGGAACCGATACCCTAACCGTGGACACGGCCCACGCCGACTGGTACGCCGGAGGGCAGGTGCTTCTCTGGGCACCTTCCGGCACCTGGACATATGCGACCGTCCAGACTGTGGGAAGCGGTAGCCTGACGCTTACGGCACCCACTGAGGTGGCAATAGCTGGTTGCTCAGTGGTCCCGATCCGTCCCGCCCGACTTACCGGGACGCCGCAGATGCGCACCACCGGATTCGGGGCGGCTTGGAGCCTGACCTATGAGCTCACCGAGAACGCGGCGCATAACGGCGCGGCCCCCGATCAGTTCCTGGGTGAGGATGTGGATTGGGGCGAGGTCCTGTTTGATTCCGGCGGCCTGAACATCACCATGACGCCCCAGTTGGACCGCGTGGACTACGATGTGGGCAACGCGGTGGTCACGACGCCTTGGACCTACAACCGCACGGCCCGGCTGCTTCAGCGGATCGCGGAGACGCCCGCGGAGGCCTGGGCGATGCGCCAGTGGCTTCATCGCCGTGCCGGCAAATATCGGGCGTTCTGGCAACCCAGCTGGGAAGCCGACCTGCTCCTGACGTCCACCGGGGCTCTGGGAAGCACGATCCAGGTGCGTGACTCCTCCCGCTTCGCCTGGGCACAGAAGCGCACGCACCTTGCCGTCCTGACGCGGTCCGGTACTTGGCTGCCCAGGACCGTTGAGACGATCACGCAGGTCAGCGACGGGATCGTTGAGCTGGGCCTCAGCTCCTCGCTGGCGATCAACGCGGCGGAGGTGGACCGGATCAGCAACTTGGGCCTCCGCCGGCTCGACACCGACAGCGTGGACCTGAACTGGGTGGGTAATGGGGTGGCGACGATGTCGGCGATGACCGTGGAGATTCAACCGTGAGCGCGTTGGGCGAACTGTTCCTGTTCAAGGAAGGGGACCTGGTGTTTGCCCAGACCTCCGGAACCCAGCCGGTGATCTATGACGGAAACGCCTATGAGCCGCGAGCCCTGGGGCATGACGACATCCAAGTCAAGGACGATGTGTCCAAGCAGAAGCTGGAGGTCACGACCTCGCTGAGCAACCCCATCGCGCGCCGATACTTCGCCAAGCCCGTGGACCGCGTGGTGACGCTGGACCTCTTCCAGCAGGACATCAACGGTACCAGCATCATCTGGAAGGGCCGGTTGACGTCCACCCGTCAGGCCGGCCCCACGGAAGTCGCGCTGGTATTTGAGTCCATCTTCACAAGCCTTCGCCGGCCGGGCCTCCGGGCGCGCTACCAGAAGTCATGCCGCGTGGCGTTGTACGGCCGCGGCTGTTTCCTGAACCCGGAAGATTGGCGCGTGGATGCCCAGCTCCTGTCCGTGGATGGAAACAACCTCACGATGTCGGACCTGTCGAGCTATCCGGCCGGACGCTTCCGCGGCGGTATGGTCCGCGGTCCGGATACCTCCGTGCGGTTCATCATGGCCCAGACGGGGAACGTCCTGACGTTGTCCCGGCCGTGGCCCGAACTCGCTGACGCGCTCGCCGCGAGCGGCTATGGTCAGTCCTATGGATTATACTATGGGCAGTTGGAGTTACCAATCTATCCCGGCTGTCCCCATAATCTGGACGGCTGTGAAAGTTTCGACAACGTGCTCAACTATCGCGGCTTCCCTTGGATTCCCGGCCGCAATCCATTTACCAACTCACTGGTGTAGATTATGTGGGCTGCCATTATCATTCTGGTTATCGCGCTGATTTATGTCGCAACGTCGATGCCCAAGACGCAATCGCAAAAGCCTTCCGGCTTGGGCGACATTACCGCCCCGACCGCGGAGGAAGGCCGGGAGATTCCAGTGCTGTTTGGAACGCGCGACGTGGAGGGGCCGAACGTGGTTTGGTACGGTGACTTCAGCACCCAGGCTGTAAAGAAATGAGCGACGATCTGATCATCACCATGAAGGACCTCCGGCGAATCGGCATGTGGTGTCGTGCGCGGGAGTTCGCGCGTGCCCACGGCATCGACTGGGTGGACTTCCTGAAGCACGGCGTGTCCGCGTCGCGATTGGAGGCGACCGGCGACGCCCTGGCGCTGAAGATCGTGGAGGAGGTGCGCCGTGGGCGGTAGCAAGAAACAGACCATTGGCTACAAATACTTCCTGGGGATGCACGCCATTCTCACGCACGGTCCGGTGGACAAGCTCATCCGCCTCCAGTTCGACAAGAAGGACGCTTGGGTGGGAAGCGTGGATGACGGCTCTTTCAACGTCAGTGCCCCGGGCCTATTCGGCGGCGAGGACCTGGGCGGCCAGGGCGGCGTATCTGGCGCCATCGACTTCATGAACGGCGAGGAGACGCAAGGAACAAACGCCTATCTGGTTGGGCAATTGGGATCACGCATGCCCGGCTTCCGCGGCGTGACGGGGTTGGTGTTCAAGCACTTCTACTTTGGCATGAGCCCCTACCTCAAGAACTTCGGCGCGCGTTGCCAACGCATCCATCGCACGACCGGAGGTGCGACGCAGTGGTATGACGAGAAGGCTGAAGTGGTTTTGGTTTCGCCCAAAGGTGGTATTTACCAATTCCCCGGAACTTCAGCCCACCAAACTCCCGGATATAACTCCAGTGAAGCCACCATTGAATTAGATGACGGCGAAAGTACGATGGTATCCGTGTTGTACGGAACCGCATATAGTCTTTGGGCGAGTGATTCAGAGGTGACCCCCGGACGAAAGCCCTGGATGTGCAAACTCTATGTGTCCAAGGACGGGGCGGCTCCTGCCACCTATGTTGATGGTGAATACGATACCCAAGCTGAAGCCTACCAGCACGCGCGAGCGAACCCCTTTATTTTGACGGGTCCGGGGACGTTCAGCATTTATCTTTGGGATGGAGACACCCAAGCCTTCAATAATCGAGGTGGTTTGATATTCGGAGTGGGCGTTGCCGGATTTGGCGACATGAACCCCGTCCACATCATCCGGGAATGTTTGACGGATGGCGATTGGGGTATGGGTTACCTTGCGGCGGACGTTGATGACGTCAGCTTCAAAGCGGCGGCCGATACCCTCTACAACGAAGGTCTGGGAATGTCGCTGTTGTGGGACAAGACCAAATCCATTGAGGACTTCATCAAGGATGTTTGCCGGCATATCAACGCGACGCTGTACGTCAGCCGGACCACCGGCAAGTTTGTCTTGAAGCTCATCCGCAACGACTATGTCCTGGACGACCTTCTGGAGCTCCATCCGGACGACATCGACAAAGTGGAGAATTACGCATGCAAGACCACGGAGGAGCTGGTCAATAGCGTCACCGTCCAGTACTGGGACAGTGCCACCAACACTGACGCGAGCGTCACCGAGAACGACACGGCGCTGATCCAGCAGCTGGGGTCCGTCATCAACACCACGGCCCAATATCCGGGCTTCACGAACAAGGATGTGGCTACACGTATCGCGCTCCGTGATCTGGTGTCCCTTTCGACGCCTCTGATCAGCTGCGTCATCACCGTCAATCAAGTCGCCAAGAACCTCAACATCGGTGATGCCTTCAAGTTGTTCTGGCCCGAGTTCGGGACCGGCTACGTGGTGATGCGCGTCGCGCAGATGTCCCTGGGCAATGGCCGCCAGAATCGCATCATCCTGACCGTGACCCAGGACCAGTTCGCGTTGCCGGCTCAGGGTACGATAGCGCCCCCCGATCCGGTTTGGGTAGACCCGCAAGGGCCGCCGGCCGCGGCGACGCAACGCATGGTGGTGGAAGCCCCGTACTATGAACTCATCCAGCGTGACACACAAGTCAACGTCGATGCGCTCTTGGCCGATAACCCGGAGGCCGGGATGATCGTGGCCAGCGCGGAGAAGCCGACCGCCGGAAGCGTCAACGCCGACATGCAAACGGACGCCGGAGCCGGCTACGCCCTCGCGGCCACAACGGACTTCAGCCCCGCCGCCTACCTCACCGCGACCCTTCCGCGCGAGCTTGGGCCCAGCACGGTGTCGGTGACGCCTGGGCGCGACTTTGCGCTCATGGAAGCGGGGGGGCACATCCAAGTTGGCAACGAGCTGTGCAAGATCAACGCGGTGGACATCGACGCCCAGACGATCACGTTGGGGCGTGGAGTCCTGGACACTGTCCCGGACGAGCACGCCGCAGGTGACCTCCTCCTGGCGTGGGACGCCTTCGCCGGTATCGACCCGACCACCTACCAGCTGGGGGAGTCGGTGGACGTCAAGCTCCAAGTACGCTCCGGCTCCGGGCTCCTGGACCTCGCCGCGGCGACTGCGGACACCGTCACACTCGCCGGCCGGGCCGCGCTCCCGTACCCTCCCGGGCTGGTGAAGATCGGCGGGACCGCCTACCCGAGCACGGTCAGCGGAACGTTCACCGTCACCTGGGCACACCGCAACCGCGTAACCCAAGCCGATTCGCTGATTGATACAACGGCCGCCTCCGTGACTCCCGCGCCCAATACGCGCTACGGGTTGCGGTTCCTGGACGACACGGATACGCTCCTGGTGGAGCGGCAAGACATCGGCCCCGGGACGGCTTCCGTGGTTCTGAACTACACCGGTGACGTCACCATGGAGCTATACACCATCGACAATACCGGGGTGAGCCTCCAACGGCATCGGTTCACCTTTGCCTATACGCCCCCTGGCGGAACCGTCGTGAGTGCGATCACCGCGACCTCCTACACTCCGGTGGACGACACAACTATTATTGATGGAGGCCCGTGATGGCTGACCGCATCAAATATCGTTTTGTGGTTCGACGCCGTATGGCTGCCGATTGGGTAGCTGTGAATGAAATTCTACTTCAAGGTGAATTTGGTCTGGAGATAGACACAAAGAAAAAGAAGATGGGGGACGGCATCACCGCGTGGAATGATCTACCCTATGACGGCGGAGGCGGACAGTTGAATACAACCGCCCCCCTGACCGGGGGCGGTCCAATGTCTAGTGATTTGACGTTGGGTATTGACCCCGTTAGTCGATCCTCTCCCGGCGTCATGGAGGCTTCCGACAAAGTCAAGTTGGACGCAACGCACGGAGACGGAGCAAATACGCAAGTCGGCGCTACTCTGATGCAAATAGGTTCGTCCGTAGCGACCATACCTTCATCCTCGTCTACTGCCTCAAAATCAATTGTATTTGACACTCCGTATGACACAATACGGGGAGTCTTCATCGAACCTGGAGTGGGTTCGGTAAGCTCGTCCGG
>Ga0164242_10004288_pt1 | contig 16044 bp, 13 predicted proteins | sample OricomgcompostMG_FD_108783 | JGI IMG/M metagenome (GOLD analysis project Ga0164242, IMG submission 108783) | Miracle-Growth compost microbial communities from Emeryville, California, USA - Original compost - Miracle growth compost (MG) ... | reverse complement strand
AGTGAATGACGAGAAAGTGTTGCAATTAATTCACCTTGCTGTTGCTGCAAAAGTGGATTATTTTTTAGTTGGAGGAAGTTTGGTTATTTCAAATTATTTAGATCAATGCGTGCAGGTCATTACACAAAATTGTTCTATTCCTGTTTTACTTTTTCCAGGAAGTTCGACCCAAGTTTCAAAATATGCGGATGCTCTACTTTATCTTTCCCTAATTAGTGGCAGAAATCCTGAATTACTCATCGGGCAACATGTTGTAAGCGCTCCTGCAATCAAACAAAGTGGTTTGGAAATTATCAGCACGGGTTATATGGTGATTGATGGCGGTGCTCCAACAACGGTGTCATACATTTCAAATGCAACACCTTTGCCGGCTGATAAAAATGAAATTGCCATGTGTACTGCAATGGCCGGAGAAATGCTCGGAATGAAATTGATCTACATGGATGCAGGAAGCGGCGCCAAAAGGGCAATTACAGAAAGTATGATTACCCAGGTTTCACATTCTATTGAAGTTCCGCTCATCATTGGTGGCGGTATTACCGATCCTGAAAAAGCTTATTTAAATTGCAAAGCCGGAGCTGACATTATTGTTGTAGGAAATGCAATAGAAAAAGATGATTCACTCATCATGGAAATGGCTTCTGCAGTTCATTCCGTGCCGGTAAAGGTTGGTTAATTTGTTTATTCGTTTATTGGTAGATTTTTCTTTTTGAAAAAAATTACGTTTCCTTATAATAAGGAAGTAAAAGAAAAACTTGTAAAAAGCAAATAAGTTTAAATCAACCTTTCTTTTCCACTCTTGTAGGCGTGTCTTCTCCACTAATTATCGTCTTGCTACTGATGGCAATTGCTTTAATTATCTGAGCCATATTTTTCATATCCAAAGTAGAAATTTCATCACTTTGTTTGTGGTAATTTGGTTCATTGTCCATCTTGGAAGTACTGATGGTGTGGGCCGGAACTCCAAGTGCAGCAAGAGTTGCATTGTCAGATCGATAAAACAAATTTTGTTTTGGATAAGGATCTGCTTCAAAATGAAAATTACTTCCTTGCAAATTCTTTTGCAGAATTTTTCCAAAATCTGATTTTTCATAACCGGTGATATAAGCACTGTTGTTGCCCCATTTACTATCCGTTCCAATCATTTCGATATTAAACATTGCAATGGCTTTTTCAGGATCAATTTGTTTGGAAAAATATTGAGAACCAAAGCCACCAATTTCTTCGGCAGTGAAAGTGACAAAAATTAAAGTGCGTTCGTTGTTATTTATTTTACTGAAATAATCAGCAAGCATAATAACAGCGGTAGTTCCGGCAGCATCATCATTAGCCCCGTTATAAATGGAGTCACCGTTTGCATCTGGTTTACCAATTCCCAGATGATCATAATGAGCAGAAAAAATTACATACTCATCCTTTTTACTTTTTCCGGGCAACACGCCAACTACATTTGCCAGTGACGAAGAAGTGATATTGCTTTTGATCTCAAAATGATAATTCGTTGGATTTTCATTTGTCAAAACAAAAACTACAGGCGCTTTATCTTCAAAACTTTCACGTCCGGAACTTTTCAAACGCAGGAAGATCTTTTCATGAGCAGGATCAACAAGAACCAAATATTTTTGATTGCTTTTTATCAATGCAAATGCCTTGAAAAAATTGGAAGTATCGGTAATGACCACTTTTGTAAAACCCGAATTTTCATCAATATTCACAACACTATCTGTTGTCAATGCAAATATTTTGTCAGCATCTACCGGCTTTCCATCCATATTTCCGGAAGCGGAGAGTATGGTGGCTTTTTTCATGGAAAAAGGTTGCTTATAACTGTTCAAACCATCAAAATATTTCAACCCCGATTGTTGAAATTCACCCGCGATGAAATCTGCGGCCCTGTCGATGGAAGGCGTAAAAGTTTTGCGGCCTTCCATTTTATCCGAAGACAAAACAGTTTCTATCTTCATAACCTTTTTTGCGTTAATGATCTTATCAATGTTTTGAGAAAAAGAAATACCGATGGATAAGCAACATAGTAGCAGTGTGAAAATAATCTTCATTTTTTAATTTTTGTTTGATTTATTGTGGTTTGAAAACCTGGTTTGAAACAGGTGGAACATCTGGTATTTTTATTAAATTAAAACCGTGATTGGTTTCCTTATGACAGTCGTTGCAGGTTGCAGTAAGGACGGTAAAATCATTCACAAATTTCTTTTCATCCTTCTCTTTGATGGAATTACCAATATTGTAAATAGGCTCTGAGATCATCCCGATTGATTTTACTTCAGGCCTGTCTGAACAATATTTTGGAATATCATTCAATGCTTCCTGGATCTCCCCAATTTCAAAATTTGCCAAAGCCCAGTTTTCCTCTTTTCCTGCAAACCAAAGCTTTGCATGATGCACTTGTATTTGAGACATAAATTCTCCAAGCCCCGGCTTGTATGCGTTATTTACTGCTATTTGAAGGCTATCCACTTGTTTTTGTAAAGTTGAATCTGATGAGGAGGATTGCCTGCATGAAAAAAAAGATAAACTGATCAAAAAAATAAGAATCTTTTTCATGAGAAAATTATTTATTGCTTGATGATCGATATTTTATCAAATGTCAGCAACAATTTCAACTTTTCTCAATAAATTAATATCGGATTACAAACTCATCATTTCTTTAAACTTCACTGCCTGGCGACGACTCACTTCAATTTTTTCGCCTCCGGTAAGATCTAATAAAAGCCCTCCATTAAAATAAGGTTCAATTTTTTCTATCATTCTCAAATTGATAATATGTTTCCTATTGGCACGGAAAAAAACTTTCTCATCTAATCTTTCTTCCAAAGCATTTAATGATTTTAAAATCAGTGGCTTGTTCGTACCGAAGAAAACTTTTGCATAATTTCCCACACTTTCAAAAAGGCGCACATCAGATAATTTTACAAACCAGCAGCGCTCACCATCTTTTACAAATACCTGGTCGTTCTCACTCAAAATTCCGCGATTATTATAGGACAGCATTTCCTCTTCATCTTTCTGTTTTACTTTGAAAAGCGCGTCAGCAAGACGTTTCGGCTCAACAGGTTTCATGAGATAATCCAGTGCATTTACGTCAAAAGCTTTTATAGCATATTCATCATAAGCGGTTACAAAAATCACGTGGGGTGCTTTTTCCAGTTCGGTTAACATATCAAAACCTGTTTTCCCCGGCATCTGAATATCCAAAAAAATGAGGTCAGGATTAAGACTTTCAATTTTTTCAATTCCTTCCTGGGCGTTAGCTGCTTCGCCAATAATTTCTACGTCCGGAAATTCCTGCAACAATCTCTTAAGCTCGCTTCTGGCAAGGCGCTCATCATCAATTAAAATTACTTTTAGCATAGTAGTTATTTTTTATCTTTAAGATTGAAGGCTGGTTCATAATTCCATAATTAACTTTCAACCGGCATTACAATCTTCGATTGAACATTTGTTCCTTCAATTTCTTCTACTTTAAAATAAGCGTTTCCGCTACATAAAAATTTCAACCTGTCACGTGTGCTTTTAAAACCAAATCCTTCATCGAATTTCTTTTCAAGGTTTCCTGAATTTTGCACAATCAATTCAAAATCTTTATCAGTAAATCTTGAAATAATTTTGATCGTTCCGCCGTTTATTCTTTTACTGATTCCATGTTTGATCGCGTTCTCAACCAACGTTTGCAACATCATCGGCGGAACTTGTTGGCCAAGAGTATCTTCATCGATATCCATTATAACTTTTAGTCTTTCTTCAAAACGCATTTGTTCCAAAGCCAGGTAATCTTTTACAATATCCAGTTCTTTATGTAAAGGAACTGTTTCCATTTTTTCAACTTGCAAACTGCTGCGTAAAATGTTGGAAAGCTCTGTGATGGCGGTTCTCGCCCGCTTTGGATTTTCATCCACTAAAGCACGAATACTATTTAGGGAATTAAAAATAAAGTGCGGATTGATATGAGACTTTATCGTTTTCAATTCGAGTTCCTTTACGGTTTTCTCAAGGCTTAACCTGTCAACTTCATCTTTTCGGTTCCTTTCGAGATAATGCCAGATCATATAAATCAGCAGCCAAAGTGCAATTAAAATAAAAGTAAATATAATATCCCACCAAAAACGGCCTTTGTGCTGTTCTTCGTATTTCCACACTCCCAATTGATTTCTATACCAGCCGGTGCTCTTTTTTATATTTTCAACTGAAGCATAATTCAAAGAATCTTTCGGATTGTTTTCTGTGGCTAGATAATAAGAACTTCCGCTCAGGCCAAGCGCTTTTTCTTTTAGGATCGCCTGTTTCAGGTTTGCATTTTTTTCATATTCAACCAAAGAATTACCGGAAGCGACAGCAGTTGCTTTGGAACCGTAATAAGCGACCAGCCCGGTAACCAGCACACTCAAAATAAATAAGAGGATTACTTTTTCAGTAGCAAATTTTATCCAATTGATTTTTTTTAGAAAAAATCTTAATAAATGCGTGGCAGCGATATACCAAAAGAACTGGATAAAAAGAATGGCTAAAAGAAGATCTTTTCTTTCGCCGGCTTTCCAATAAACATCCTGCAGGAAAAAATAAAAAAATGCAAGATTCAGCAAAGTCCAGCCGCCCCAGCCAAGAAGCTGACAAATCCAATATCGTACAGTTGTTTTATGCATCATACAAATTTAAAAGCTAAGGGCAGCTTTATTAACAACGAATTGATTAATGGTGAAAAGCATTGTTTGAAAGGCGTTTGGCTTTCTCAAAAGCAAGTTTCAACATTTTTAAGCTTAAAAAACTTTAGTTTTACAAGGTAGAAAAAAATCGGAATGCAAAACCAAAATTTGAATAAAGAAAAAGAAAATTTATCTTCTGCTGAAAAGGATTTTGAAAATAATATCAGGCCTGCGATCATTGAAGAATTTAGCGGCCAGGCGCAAATCATTGAAAATTTGCGCGTCTTTATAAAAGCAGCAAAACAGCGTGAAGAAGCGCTCGATCATATTTTATTTCACGGTCCCCCGGGATTGGGAAAAACCACTTTGAGCAGAATTGTAGCAAATGAACTTGGTGTAAATATTAAAGAAACAAGTGGTCCGGTAATTGAAAAACCAGGAGATCTTGCAGGATTGCTTACGAATCTTGAACCCAACGACGTTTTATTTATTGATGAAATTCACCGCTTAAGCAATGTCGTAGAAGAATACTTGTATGCGGCAATGGAAGATTATCGAATTGATATCATGATCGATACAGGGCCGAACGCAAGAAGCGTACAAATTAATCTGAATCCATTTACGCTAATTGGAGCAACAACAAGAAGCGGGTTATTAACAGCTCCTTTACTTTCAAGATTCGGAATTAAATCAAGATTAGAATATTATGACACTGCTACTTTGCAAAAAATTGTTGTTCGCTCCTGCAACATTTTAAACACGAAGATCACTTCGGATGCTGCTACAGAAATTGCAGGAAGAAGTCGCGGAACCCCCAGAATAGCAAACGGTTTGTTAAGAAGAGTCAGAGATTTTGCACAAGTGCTTTCCAACGGAGTGATTGATTTAAAAATTACACAACATGCTTTAAAAGCATTAAATGTGGATGAATATGGATTAGATGAAATGGACAATAGAATTTTAAGTACGATCATCGACAAATTCAAGGGTGGTCCGGTTGGAATTACCACAATCGCAACTGCCGTGGGCGAGGAAACAGGAACTTTGGAAGAAGTTTATGAACCCTTTTTAATCCAGGAAGGTTTCATCATGCGAACTTCCAGGGGAAGAGAAGTTACTGAAAAAGCTTACAAGCATTTAGGTAAAATTCCCATCAGAAATTCAAAAGGGCCGGAATTATTTTCCTGATCTTTTAATTATAGAAAAAATAAAAATTCCAACACATTCAAGTGAGTAATGTGTGCTAAAAATCTCTTCAAATAACGATTTAATCGTTTTCAAAAAAACTAACTTCGTTTTATGTCAACTTATAGAGAAATTTTATCAAAAAAATATCACGACGAATACCAAAGACTCAACGAAAAACAGCGCCAGGCGGTTGATACAATTGAAGGACCAGTAATGGTAATTGCAGGTCCGGGAACAGGGAAAACACAAATTCTCGCTGCGCGGATTGGAAAAATTCTGCTGGAAACGGATGCGCTTCCGCAAAATATTTTATGCCTTACTTATACAGATGCCGGCGCTATCGCCATGCGCAAAAGATTACTTCAATTTATTGGGCCTGATTCTTACAAAGTAAATATTTATACATTTCATGGATTTTGCAATGAAGTAATCCAGCAAAATTTAACATTGTTCGAAAAGTCTTCTTTAAATCCTGTTTCTGATTTAGAAAGGATCCAACTTTATAAAACACTTATCGATAATTTACCAAAAAATAATCTTTTAAAAAGGTATCGTGGCGATGTTTATTATGAAATAAAAAACCTACAGAACTTATTTTCAGCAATGAAAAGAGAAGGTTGGACTCCTGAATATATTGTTGATTGTATTGATCAGTATTTGGAGAAAATAAAAGACGATGAAGACTTCAAATATAAAAGAGCATCGGCAAAATCAGGAGTAAAAATTGGTGATTATAAACCTGACTATTTTGATGAAGTTGAACGGATGAAAAAGTTATGTGCAGCCGTAAATGAATTCGATTATTTGCAGGAATTAATGAAGCAACACAATTTGTATGACTTTGATGATATGATCAATTGGGTGATCAAGGTTTTTAAAGAAAATGAAAATGTATTACGAAATTACCAGGAAAAATTTCAATACATTTTGGTTGATGAATACCAGGACACAAGCGGCACCCAGAATGAAATTGTGAAATTGCTCATCAGTTTTTGGGATGAGCCAAATATTTTTGTGGTAGGTGATGATGATCAAAGTATTTTCCGATTCCAGGGAGCGAATGTGGAAAACATGGAAAATTTTGCCAACAGTTATACAAACCTTTTAAAAATTGTTCTTTGTGATAATTATCGTTCTACCAAACCAATTTTAGATATTTCAAAATCATTGATTGATAAAAACCAGGAAAGATTGATTCATAAATTTCCCGGTTTAAGTAAGGAATTACGTTGTTCAAAAGAAGAATTAAAAAAATTATTGAATCTGCCTGCAATTGTTCAATACAATACGATCAAAGATGAAATGGCAGATATTACCAATAAGATTAAAAGTCTTATCCAGCAAGGAACAGAGCCAGGAAAGATCGCTGTTATTTATAAAGAAAATAGTTATGGCGAACAACTGATGAAATATTTCAGATTGAAAAGTATTCCCGTTTATTCTAAAAAAAATATCAATATCCTGGATGATCCTTTTGCGAAAAAAATTATTCTAATCCTTCAATATCTTGCTGCAGAACATGATATTCCATATGGTGGAGATGAAATCCTTTTTGAAATTTTACATTTTGATTTTTATAAAATTCCTCCAATTGAAATTGCCAAACTTACAGTAGAGGTTAATGAAAAAAATTACCGTGGACAAAAAACGTCTATCCGGCAATTATTATCAGAAAAGACAAATGCTGTCGCTAAAGATTTGTTTGATAATGGCATAGATGAGCGTTTAAAGAAATTTAGCAAGATGATGGAATGTTTAATTGCAGAGGTTTCTAACGTAACCCTACAAACGCTTTTTGAAAAAATAATTTCTGATGCAGGTATTCTTCCCTATATCATGACGAATGAAGACAAAATCAGGTTGCTCCAAATTCTGACGGCTTTATTCGATTTTATCAAAGATGCTACTGCAAGAAATCCATTGCTTGATCTCAAAGGATTAATCGAGATAATTGAGTTAATGAAAAAAGAAAAACTTCCTGTCCCGTTGATCCAGTTTTCAGGAAACAGTGCCGGCGTAAATTTATTAACCGCTCATGGTTCCAAAGGCCTTGAATTTGAATATGTTTTTATTACGGGAATGAACGCGCATCTCTGGGAGAAGAAAAGAGATAGCAATAATGGATACAAATTGCCTGATACTTTGTTTTCCTCGCTTCCTTCAGGAAATGCAGATGAAGAATTAAGACGATTATTTTATGTAGCATTAACCCGCGCTAAAAAAGATCTGCAGGTTTCTTTTATTAAAATAAAGCCCGACGGAAAGGATGCCGAACATTCAATGTTTGTGGCAGAAGTTGTTGATGGTAATAAATTAGAGATTCAAGCAATTAATCTTCAGCAGGAGGAATTAATGAGTTTTGAGATTTTAAACTTTATGCCGCAAGCTCCCGAAATAGAAAAAAGTGAAGAAGATTTTATCAATTCTATTCTTGAAAAATATGTGATGAACGTTACCTCGTTAAATAATTATCTTGATTGTCCACTTGGGTTTTATTACAAAAATCTGATCCGGATTCCATCAGGAAAATCAGAAACATTAGAATTTGGAAGTGCCGTTCATTTTGCTTTGCAAAGGCTTTTTGAAGATATGCAAAAAAATGAAAAACAGGAATTTCCTTCTAAAGAAAAAATGATTGATTATTTTAAATCGTACCTGAAAAGGCATCGGGAAAACTTTACCCAGCAGGCGTTTGAAAGAAGAATGGAACAGGGTGAAATCGTTTTGAGTGATTATTATGATCATTACATGAATAGCTGCAATAAAATAGTAGCGGTAGAACGGAACATAAAAAATGTGGTAAATGGAATTCCTATCAAAGGAAAAATTGATAAAATGGAGTTCAATGGAAAAGAGGTAAATGTGGTTGATTATAAAACCGGCGATGTAAACAGTAATTATACAAAGAAAAAATTACAACCACCGAACGATGAAAACCCTAATGGTGGGGATTATTGGCGACAGGCGGTTTTTTACAAAATACTCATCGATAATATTGATGATAAAGATTGGAAGGTAGTAAGTTCAGAATTTGATTTTGTAGAACCGGATAAATCAAAAGGTTTTCAAAAAAGAAAAATATTTATTGAACCTTCAGATATTGAAACTGTAAAGCACCAATTAACTGAAGTATGGGGCAAAATCCAGGCGCGTGATTTTTATACTGGCTGTGGAAAAGAAGATTGCACGTGGTGCAACTTTGTAAAAGAAAATAAATTAGCAATCGCACTTCATGATATCATTGAAGAAGAGCAGGAGATTTAAACTTTATTTAGGAAGAAGAAAAATCAATATCAGTGTAAAGAAATTATGTTTGCTTTTCTGAAATGAAAATTTACAACTCCATAATTATTTTAGCGGTCACCGGATTGTTTTATCTTATTTCAATCATTGGAAGTGGATGTGCTCAAATTGCGATGCCAATGGGTGGGCCAAAAGATACAATACCGCCAGTTTTATTAAATGCAAACCCACCAAACAAAACGACGCATTTCCAGGGAAATAAAATCACCTTTACTTTTGATGAATATGTGCAGGTACAGGACTTACAGAAGAATTTACTTATAGCACCTACTCCTAAAATTATTCCCAACATTAATGCTAAATTAAAAACGATAACCATTAAAATCCGTGATACGCTCCAACCTAAAACGACATATAGTTTTCAATTTGGAAATTCTATCCAGGACATTAATGAAAATAACCCGATCAAAAACTTTACCTATGTTTTTTCTACAGGATCTTATATTGACTCGTTAACTTTTAGCGGCAATGTTATTCTTGCTGAAACGGGAAAAGTAGATAGCACTTTAATAGCACTTTTGTATAATAATCTCGACGATTCTGCTGTTTATAAAGAGAAGCCAAGATATGTTGCCCGTTTAGATTCTTCAGGAAAATTCCAGTTTAGATATCTTGCTGAAGGTGATTATCATTTGTTTGCTTTAAAAGACGAAAGTGGCCAGAAAATGTATAATAATCCTTCACAACTTTTTGCATTTGCCGACAGTGTTATTCATATTTCTAAAAATGTTTCGCCAGTTGAATTATTTGCTTATGTAGAAAAAGAAAATAAAAAACCCGCTTCAAATTCCAGCGTATCAAATAAAAAAAATCCTGACAAAATCTTAAAATATTCCACTTCAATTAATAATGGTATCCAGGATTTACTAACACCTCTTAAAATTAACTTTACGGTACCCTTAAAAAACTTTGATTCTTCAAAAATAAAATTAACGGATACATTATTTCGAGGTGTTCAACCAGCTGAAATATCTATTGATACTACGTTTAAAGAAATAACGGTAAAAAATAACTGGATAGAAGATTCAAAATATAAACTTGTAATTGATAAAGATTTCGCAACAGATACATTAGGGGATATACTACAAAAATCTGATACTATAAGTTTTAAAACAAAAGCAGCCAGGGAATATGGAAGCCTGAAATTAAATTTTAAAAATCTTGAAAAAATACAACATCCGGTTTTACAATTTGTACAAAATAATGAAGTCGTAGATTCTTTTAAAATTACTTCACCTACTTTTTCAGTAAAATTGTTTAATCCCGGTGAATATGAATTGCGCATTTTAAATGATGAAAATGAAAATGGCAAATGGGATCCCGGAGATTATCATTTGAAAAAACAACCTGAGAAAGTAATTTCTTATCCTAAAAAAATAAACATCAGGGCCGATTGGGATAATGAATCGGATGTGATTTTATAGATCCGTTAATTGTTATCTGCTTTTTAAATTCTTAATTTTGCCAGATGATTTTTTCCTCTTCTCTTTTAGAAAATGCCGTCAATGAATTTGCAAAATTACCGGGCGTTGGCAAAAAAACTGCCTTACGTTTGGTACTTCATTTATTAAAAAAAGAAGTAACAGATGTGAAAACATTCAGTGACGCTATTTTAAAAATGCGGGAAGAAATTCATTTTTGTTCCAGGTGCCGAAATATCGCTGATAAAGAACTTTGTAATATTTGCTCAGACCGAAGCCGTAAACAAGAGATTATTTGTGTAGTAGAAACCATACGTGATGTAATAGCTATTGAGAGTACCCAGCAATACAATGGGCTCTATCATGTCCTCGGTGGAATCATTTCTCCTTTAGATGGAATTGGTCCGGATCAATTGGAAATAAATTCCCTAATAAAAAGAGTAGAGGAAGAAAAAACTGAAGAATTAATTTTTGCTTTAAGCCCGAATATCCAGGGAGACACAACTATTTATTATATCAGCAAAAAATTAAAAGAGATACCGGTTAAAATTACTACAATAGCGCGTGGTATTGCTTTTGGTGGCGAACTTGAATATGCGGATGAAATGACTTTGGCAAGAAGCATTTCCAACCGGATGCCAGTTGAAAGTTATGTGGGAAATAACAAATGGTAATAGAAAAAGCGTTTCTTTTATCCAATTAATTTCTGATCTAATTATTGAATCAATCCATAATTTATTACCTTGCAATTCCATGCAAACTAAAATAATTTGAGCAACCCTACCAATACAGAAAACAAACCAATAATTGGATTTTCAAGCGGAGATATCAATGGTATCGGACCTGAATTAATTATAAAATCTCTTTCGGATAACCGAATGCTTGATTTTTTTATACCGGTTGTTTTTGCAAGTAATAAGGTCATAAATTTTTACAGAAAAAATCTTCCTGATCTTAATTTTAATTTTACCAGCATTAAAGATTTTAATAAGATAAACCCCAAACAAGTAAACATTTACAATTGTTGGGAAGAAGAAATAGTAATTACTCCGGGAGAATTAAATGAGACAGGTGGTAAATATGCAATCAAAAGTCTGAAAGCGGCAACACAAGCGTTAAAAGATGGGAATATAAATGCTTTGGTTACCCCTCCTATTCATAAAAAAAATGTTCATGGCAGCGAATTTCCTTACACCGGTCATACGCCTTTTTTCAAAGATTTTTTTGAACAGAAAGATGTGGTAATGCTGCTTGCAGCAGGAGATTTTAGGGTTGGTTTAGTTACTGAACACGTGGCTGTAAAAGATATTACAAAATATATTACTAAAGAAAATATTTTAAGCAAAATTGACATTCTGAATGCTTCTTTAAAAAGAGATTTTAATATTGATAAACCAAAAATTGCTGTACTTGCTTTAAATCCACATGCAGGAGATGAAGGGCTTATCGGAACAGAGGAAACAGAAATCATTAGACCAGCGATTGTTGAAGCAAAACGCCATAATATGATCGTTATGGGGCCCTACCCCGCCGATGCTTTTTTTGCCAGGGGATATCAAAACCGCTTCGATGCTGTCCTTGCAATGTATCACGACCAGGGTTTAATTCCTCTCAAATCTTTGGCATTTGGTGAAGGAATTAATTATACTGCAGGATTGCCATTTGTGCGCACAAGCCCTGATCATGGAACAGCTTTGGACATTGCAGGAAAAAATAAGGCTGATCCGGCATCTTTTACCGCTGCTATTTTCAGCGCTTTGGATATTTTAAAAAATCAACATTTTTTTGATGACAATCGCAAAAATCCGTTAAAAAGAATGAGTGATAAAGTGCTGTCGGGAAGCCCTGATGAGTAATCGCAGGAATGTGGATAACAAAATAAATATAAATTTTTAGCGTTATTGAAATTGTAGATTTTAATTTTTAATTTGCACAAAAGAATACATTTGCAGAGCCTTTATATTTTTAACCCCATTGCATGGATAATATCTTTTTAAGCAGCGGATTGGCATTCTTAGTCACTTTTTTTGCTATCCCTGTAATAATTGAAGTCGCCAAAGACAAAAAGCTGTTTGATGAACCGGGCGAAAGAAAGGTGCACAAAGCTGTTATCCCTACTTTAGGCGGCCTTGGTATTTTCGGAGGATTTATTATTGCAACGCTTATTGGAGTTCCTTCTGCTGCCGCATCTGTTTTACAATACTTTATGGCTGCTTTTATGATTATCTTTTTTATGGGAATAAAAGATGATGTTTTAATTCTTTCTGCTTCTAAAAAATTTATAGGGCAACTAATTGCTGCCGGCATCATTATCAAGTTCGGAGGAATTCAAATTACGGACATGTATGGAATTTTAGGTATACATACGTTAACTCCGAGTGCAAGCTTTTTACTCTCTCTTTTTACAATTGTAGTTATAACCAATTCTTTCAACCTTATTGATGGTATCGATGGCCTTGCAGGAAGCCTTGGCCTACTTACTTCCTTAATCTTTGGTGCTTATTTTTATTTTTCAGGTGAACCTTTGTATACAGTTTTGGCTTTATCCCTTGCTGGCAGCCTTGTAGCTTTTTTAATTTATAATTTCTATCCAGCTAAAATATTTATGGGCGATACAGGTTCGCTATTGATAGGAATTATTAATTCAATCCTGGTAATAAAATTTATTACTATTGCATCAAACCCGTCATCCCCCATTCCTTTAGAATCTGCTCCTGCTTTAGGTTTTGCAATCTTGTTGGTTCCTCTTTTTGACACCCTGCGGGTGGTGAGCCATAGAATTCTTAACAGGCGTTCGCCCTTCTGTCCTGACAGAAATCATATCCATCATTTCTTACTCGATCTTGGATTAAGCCATAAAATGATTGCTTTTACCTGTGTTGCAACTAACATTTTATTTATTGCTTTAGCATATTCCCTGCGCTTCGCCGGTTCTTCAATCGTTATGCTTGTGCTTGCTGGCTGTTCAATCCTGATTGTAGGAATAATTTATTATAATAAACCAAAAAGAAAGCTCCTGGTTACAAAAGGTCATATTCATGAGGAAACAATCATTAAGTCTCATAAAATACTTACCCTTTCGGAAGAAACTATAGAACAGAATTAATCATTTTCATTTTATCTTTTTGTCGGTCTCTTTTCATAAATTTGTGCACTTTTAAATTGCCATTTTTAGTCTCACAACTACATTAAATATTTTAGGGAAATGACAGCTCAGACAGCAGAAATAATTGACGAGGCCACGCTTTCAATGAATAAAGCTATGGAGCATTTTGAAGGAGAAGTTGTAAAAATCCGTGCAGGAAAAGCAACTCCAAACATGCTCGATGGGATAAATGTAGATTATTATGGAAATCCAACTCCTATAAGCCAGATTGGAAATATCAGCGCCATGGACGCAAGAACTTTAACCATCCAGCCTTGGGAAAAGAAGATGTTGCAACCAATCGAACGGGCTATTATTGCCGCAAACATTGGCGTTAATCCTCAAAATGATGGAAATATTATTCGATTATTTTTGCCACCTCTAACAGAAGAAAGAAGAAAAGAATTAGTGAAAAAAAGCAATGCTGAAGGTGAACAGGCAAAAATAGCAGTAAGAAATATCCGCCGGGATGCGATTGAACAAATTAAAAAAGCACAAAAAGAAGGATTAAGCGAAGATGCTGCAAAAGATGCGGAAGCAGAAATGCAAAATGTTACAAATAATTTTATTTCGCAGATTGAAAGACACCTGGCTTTAAAAGAAAAAGAAATTATGGTTGTCTAAATTTCATTTCATGTTAAATGAACAATTACTTTTATTAATTTCTACTCCTATTTACATTGTAGTTATTTGCCTTGAAATCATTTTAAGTAATCTTCATTTAAAAAGATATTATACAGTTAAGGATACACTGATCAATATGTATCTGTGTATTTTAAACGGAGGAATTGATCTTTTCTTTCGTGCTGTTTATGTTTTAATTCTGATTGCCTTTTATCAATTTCATTTTGTTGATTTTTCATTTAACCCTTGGCTTTATTGGTTTTTACTATTTATCGCTGAGGATATCGCTTTCTATTTTGAACACCGGGTTGATCATTTCTGCAGAATATTTTGGGCGGTTCATGTAACCCATCATTCTTCAGAAGAATTTAATTTAACGACAGGTTTTCGGTCCTCAGTTCTTCAACCTCTTTATCGTTTTATTTATTTTATTCCATTGGTTTTGCTAGGATTTAAGCCGTTGGATATTGTATTTATGTATTCCCTTACCCAGATTTATGGAATTTTGGTCCATACTCAATATATTGATAAAATGCCCCGGTGGTTTGAAGCGATCTTTGTAACTCCCGCTCATCATAGGGTTCATCATGCAAGTAACATCCGATATCTCGATAAAAACCTGGGAATGGTCCTGATTCTGTGGGATAAGTTTTTTGGAACATTCCAGGAAGAAATAAAAGAAGATCCGGTTAAATATGGATTGACAAAACAATTAGAAAATCCATATCATCTTACCAATATTATTTTTCATGAATGGAAGAATATTTCTCACGACCTTCAGAAAAAGATTCCTTTATCTTTAAAAATAAAATATTTATTGATGCCTCCCGGGTGGAGCCATGATGGAAGTACAAAGACGGCACGACAATTAAGACAAGAGCAATTTAATGTTGAAAGAAAGTAACTATTGTTAAAAGATTTTTTTATTTCTTTCATAAGAAAAGTTACATTTAGATTGAATTTTTAAATTAATCACTTCTTTTTTAACCTTTCAAAAATTAACAACATGAGCTTTATTAAAGACTTTAAATCCTTTGCCATTAAAGGAAATGTAATGGATCTGGCTGTTGCAGTAATTATCGGTGCGGCGTTCACAGCCATCGTCTCCTCATTAGTTACCGATATTATTACTCCTGCTATTCTAACACCAGTGTTAGAAAAGTTCGGATTAAATGATATATCGCAGTTAAAATGGGGAGCAGTTACATATGGAAAATTTTTAGCTGCGGTTATTAATTTTATTATTATTGCTTTGGTAATCTTTTTGCTGATACGAGCTATAGCACGTTTTCAAACAAAAGAAGAAGCAGTGGCAGCAGGACCTTCCTCTACCGATATATTATTAACTGAAATTAGGGACGAACTTAGAAAAAGGTAATTTTTTATTCAATAAATTTGCAATCCCGGTAAGTTTTTACCGGGATTTTTTTTATCTTGATGAAAACAAATGCATCTTTTGCTTTAAAATATTTTTTTTAATGAATACTGAAATTTATCAAATAAAATTACCGCAATTTGAGGGGCCTTTTGACCTGCTTTTATTCTTTATTGAGCGTGATGAACTTGATATTTATAATATTCCGATCACAAAAATCACCAAAGATTTTCTAGAATACATTCATACAAGTGGGGCTTTAAACATCGAACTGAGCAGCGAATTTATTTTATTTATCAGCACATTAATGCGAATCAAAGCAAAGATGCT
>Ga0164242_10004287_pt1 | contig 16044 bp, 18 predicted proteins | sample OricomgcompostMG_FD_108783 | JGI IMG/M metagenome (GOLD analysis project Ga0164242, IMG submission 108783) | Miracle-Growth compost microbial communities from Emeryville, California, USA - Original compost - Miracle growth compost (MG) ... | reverse complement strand
TTTGGGCTGCATTTGCCTGCTGCACGCCCAGCACTGACCCGGCCATGGGTGGTGATGGCAAAAAGATACATTGGTACCTTGGTTGGCGCCCTCCCTCCTAGCGGCGGCGGGGAGAGTGTGTGTGGCTTTCGAGTTTCCAACAAGGACCTTGGTTCCTCGCGCCTTTTCCCACTTCACCACACGAAAATGAGAGCTCCGCAAGAGAGACAGGCGGGGCAAGGGTCAGGAGGCCGGGGGGCTGGCTTGTCAATGGGAATACAAGCCCACCGAGGCCTGCTTCTGGCGGTCCCAGAAAAAAAGAATGAATGTCCCTGTGTAAGCGGAGATGCTTGTCTCTGCTTGTGTGGTTCAACAGCCGAGCGAGTGGTTTTAGTGACACTTTTTTTTTGCTCTATCGGCTCGCGGCCACTGTCAGAAGTCAGTGGCCCACCCCCTCCCCTGCCCGTTGTCTCCCAACTCTTTCTTCCACATCGTGGGGAGAAATGAGAGATCAGTCTGGGCTCCTGTCTATTGACAGTGCCGGGGCAATTTTTCTATTCGGTCGATCCCTGCCGGGCATCTTCCCCGAATGCATGATGCTGCTCCCTTCTGTGGTGTTTCTAGTTTTTCTCAAGCTCGTGTCTGCTCTGGCAACCAAGCGAAGTGTTTCTTCACCCGGCCCCGGTCACAAATTTGCCTTGCTTGACTCACTTTGCTTTTTTCTCGTCCTTGATTTTCTTTGGGTGGGGGAACTCATAGGCTAGGGGGAGAGGATAGTATACTGTTGTAGGCAAAGTTAGGTACTGCCTGGACCACCTGGCGGGAGGCAACGGTATCCCTTGCTGGACTCGAATTAAAGGGACCACGGCTTCAACGGATGGACGCCGTGGACTCGTCGGGGATAACCGCCTGCTTGCTGTCTGTCTTGGAAGCAGGCCTTGACGCTAGGCGCAAATTCGTCCAAGCACACCCGGTATTAGTGGGATGCCCATTCGCAAAGCAGGCCAATTTGTTGTGCCGCGGCAGAGCTGTCCGAGGCGAAACCGCGCAACATCGGATGGATCCCTCGCGTTTCGATTCGAGAAACAACGATGTGCCGGGCCCTGGGCCAGTGGTCACACGGGCGATGCCCGCGCGCATAGACCCTGATAGCCGAGATGGGAGTATGGGATTTCCCTCCTCTCGCGGAGCCAGCCGGAAACGGACATTGTGGAGGCTCTGGCGGAAGCGTGTCTGTGTTTGATGTGGGCCGTGATATTTTTACCCGCCGCAATGTAGACAAGAGGCACAAGAGGCACAAGAGGCACAAAACACACCGCACAACAACAGCACACGCACAAAAATCCCGGGCTTGTGTGTGCTACGCGGGTTGGTTGGCAACCAACCCAGCCCACTGGAAGAGGACTCCGGCAACACGCTAGCTGGGAAGTGCAATGTCGAGGGCGGGCCAATGAGACTCGCCACTCTGCCCGTGGAGCTTCCCTGGGGGTCGGGGATGTCGAGAGGTATTTTTGTTGCGCCCCTCCCAAAAAAGGAACAAAAAATAGCAAAATTTTGCACAGCCTTACCAATATCCGCATTTGGCAGGGTGACATTGAAATCGTGGCTTCGCCCGCGCTGGTCTCATCGCTTGTGTGCTGTGTCTCGCATGGGATTCCCGCTAAACTGCTAGTAAACACAACTCGGGGGCCCATCCCCGGTTGTGACACAGCTTTAGTTAGGCTCGTTAGGGGAACTGCGCTTCGGAGACATATGACATGTTCGCTTGGGGATCGGGCGATGTCAAGCCCCGCGTCGGTCGAGGGCCGCCGTGGTAGCCCGTGGTAATAGGAGGACTCGCGTACGAAACCAAAGGAACCAATGTATCGTGAACCCACACACTCTGGAAAGAGGAACAGGGAGTGTGAGAAATTGGCCAGTTTAGGTATTATTTGCGCATCGAGCGAGTGTCCGGTTTGTTCGAGTCGGGTTGTCCAGTCCCAGAGCACACAACAAGTACACAAGGGGGGCTTCCTCCAAGGGCCCACCACCTATCATCATGTCGATCATCAAGTTCGGCAACACCACCAGAATGATAGGCAGTCAGCAGTTTGAGAAGCACGGTCAGCGCCCCTCCCCCTCCGGCCGAGGTAGCATCCGGCATGAGTTTGCGTTCGCTCTCGTCCGGGTCAAGGAAGCGGTCAGTGACGAGTGACGTCCCAGGCTTGCGTTGTTTTCCTTTGATCGTGATGATCTCCTGGGCGCTGGGCTCTGGGGGTTTTCCTTTTTCTTTCTTCTCTGCGTATTTCGGTTATGCGATTTATTAACGAGCCCACCCTCTAATGACGCCTGAGCCGCTTTCCCCCCCTAATGTTCCTCGCAATTAGCGCCGTGGACCACAAAGGCCAACGTATTCTACCCACTCAATTCTAACCGCTCTGTCAAACCTTGGCGGGTATGAGAAGTAAATATTACTATGGGTCGTACACACAAGTCCCGGATGCTTGGTACATGTCTCGATTCCATGTCTCAATGCGCGGAGTACGGCACGGTGCGCATATGTTGTGCTCTCTGGCTGCGTGTCTGACTTTGTATACGACGTAGAGAACGCACTAAAATGTCTCGCCCAGTTGGCGACCGACCCAGAGTTGGGGCCCAGAGTTGGGGACCCAGAAGTCATCCCGCCAAAAACGAAGATCGATTCAACCAGTGGGGCGGGCTCTCCGATCAATGTTACGGTAATTGGCTTCCTCTCCCCGGCAGCGATCGCCAACCCACCCACCCGGATGACATAATACCTATCCCGAGCCTCTCTTTCGTCAGAACTCTCTTTTTTTTTTGTCAGAACTCAACATGCAACAAGCAAAGCCAGAGGGCCACTTGGAGCGACAACTCTTGGACCTTTCGTTGCGATTTAGTTGGCCGGCTAGTTCGTCTCCCTGAAAAACCCAGCCTACCTTAGTTGTACGTTTGTAACCGTTGGTCCTTGCCAACGGTCGCAAGTTTCTTCGTGCGCGAAGGACTTACGGATTGCTATTCGTTAGGTTGTGTAATTTGGCGGGTACCTGACGTTCTGGCGATCCACACAAAAACTGCACTTTGCGTCCTCACAACCTGCACTACACGTACTAATTCCTGCCTGCACTACTGCTAAACAGTGGCATCATGGCATGGCGGCAAAACAGTGGCGGTCCTGCTAGTGGATGCGCTACAGCGACCGGCAAGTGAAACTACTGTGTAATAGCAGTCGCTAATCCGTAGGTTGCCGTCTAATACAAGGCAGTAACGTCCCAAGTCGGAACCCCTGAGATGGAGCAAGTCTGGTTGCTCGGAGTAAACTCCTTTCCCCCCGTCGCGAGGACCCCGTGATGATTTGATTCCCGTCCCCTGGCCATTTGCAAATGAATTCGCACAATAATTCCAAGAGCCTATCGGTGACCGGGGTGACCCAAACTGCAAAGATAAGCGAGCCCTTGGCCGGTAGCGTGGCATGGGTATTTACTGTGGTACGCACTGCGCGTATCTTCTGGCCCCCTTTTCCCCCAATAGTTCCCGCGCTTATAATTGGACTTCGGGGGCAGAAAGGTTGCTCGGAGAAGGCCGTGAGTTCACACGTGCTACTACGTCCCCGAGAGGATCTCCACAGTTCAAGCGACCATTGACTTGCTCGCGGCTCGCGGCTTGCGGCCGAAATCAGAACGATGTCTTCCTCTGTTGCTACCTCATCGCCCTAGGTTGGACTAGTAGGTATCCAGCTGTGGCTCAGCAAGAGGAAAAATAAGTGACTTGGTGGGACAAGTTTGTGGCACATATTAGTACACGTGTACCGAGCGAGCTCCAACCCTCGTCAGAGTACTCGGGGGAAGTGAGTGATTGGCTTCTTTACGGCACTTTGGTGGGGTCCCTCCTCGCCTTTCCCGTGCTGCACTAGCGCATCCCAGCTCTGGTGCGGTGGACAGCACAGGACAGGGCGGCCCTGGCTGCGGGGGGGGGGAAAAGTCAAAATTTAAAAAAAGAAGCGTCAGGAGGCGGTGCAACCTTGGTTCTGGGACCTGCCACCACCCGCGCACACCACTATTGATGAGGTAGTCTTGTGCGATGCTGTGGGTGTGTGCGTGCCCGTGGAGATGCCACACTCATTATGTTATTGGTGTGTGCAGCACATGCCAATGCCTCTCTCGGTCGATACGGGATATGCATTCCTTGGGCCCGATGCACACATTCCTTTCGTTCATCCGTTGCTCTCACCGATGCGAAGCACCGTAATCCTGCGGTCATCAAAGACGAGACGACCATTATCAAACCGTTACCACTCTAAGCCAAGCTCCATGGGCCCTCCGAATGCAGTCATGGCGGCATGTCATAACCTGCTAGTAATCGATTTTACATGCGTGAAACCTAAGCATTCGGTGTATCAAATGGCTTTTGTCTACTACGGAGCATTGCCCCATCTTGGAAGGTTTAACGGTCGGAGCCTGCCGTCGGTCAACGATCTGGACTACCAACTAGACGGTAGGCCTAAGAGTGCGGTGGACGTATTAGTGTGTCCCCTAAGAACCAACAGTACACGCCCGCCCCAACCACAAGGTTAGGTAGTTACCATTGATCGAGGGATTGGCGCGCCGCCCAACCAGAAAACGGGATGCCTCACGTCGTCCCCGAGAGGTGCTCTCCCGTGACATGCAGGCAGCTCAGCAGCTTGCGGAACTCGGTCACGTCGCTGCAGACGCGTCCCATCCCTTCGCACTTCTGCATCCTGTTTCCCCAGAACCCCCGATGCGGCATCCAGTATGCTGTGGACGAGCCAAGCACGAACCACATCAGCCCTACGCGCAGGACCTTGGAAGTGTGTGCCTGCCTTCCCCCAGGATTTGCAATAAATGGACGGATGATTATTGGAGGTGGTGTGCTCCAAAGCACACCTCAATCTGTTGGGCCAACCCCATTTCAGTTAGGTTTAGACAGATCATCGCGGTCAAGAGATTCTCTTGCCCTATGAGCCACCGCCACATGAGACTCTCCCGCTCGCCTATCCAACACTGTAACTTGACGGGCTCTGCGCTAGGGTTTGGTGTCTCCAGGTTGTCAAACTTCCATGGATGTCACCGAGCATCGCCACCCCCCCGCCCCTCCGCAATCCCCCACCCCCAATCGGTTTCTCCCTCGCATGGGTTTCTAAATTTGTTTCGCTGCGGCTCCATCGTGCGAGAAGAGGGAAAAACTTCGCTTAATACCCATCGCTTTGAGGGTTTGACTGGCTGGTCGTCGTCGCATGTTTTCCAGAGAGTAGCAGTGTAGCCTTCCTTTGATGCGACACTGCAATATTGCTGCTGGGGGCGGGGTCCCGAACACCGCAAAGCAAGCCTTCCCCCCGGCCGCCCCAAATCAGATTGACGTATGCGCACGGCACGGTGGGCGGCCACCACCACCGTGGGCCAGCCTGTCCAACTTCGAACGTCTTACTGGCTGGACGCGGTGGCCCTGCGACAATTTTACATAAACGCTCCGCTACGCGTTGCGGCCGTTGTTTTCGTGGCCCATGTCGTGGACTTTTTCATGCCCACCCGTTCTGGGCATCGTGATTGGGTTGAGGGGTGGCTGTCCCGGGGGGTCGCTCGTTTGACAAAATGTACAATATAGGGGTCACGACGGGTTGGTGTCGGCAGATGCAGAGAAGATTGGACTCACGGACATTGGCCTCAGCCAGGGGGGGGCCGGGAAGTTCCTCGCCAAACCCTGCCATGGTCTATGCCGTGTACGGACTGATACAGCAGTGTACTTTGCTTCGCTGGTCGGGTATTGACGCAGAGCCTCAAGAGCTACCGCACTGTGGCATCCAATTCCCAGCGCCACTATCCTTGGCTCCTGAAATGGGGGGAGGGGTGCGCGTTCGACCACCAAGCACACGCCATGGCGGTGGCGCCTGTGAGGAAGCACAGAGGTGTGATAGTACCACGGTATGTGCTAAGGGTATTTGACGTGGGTGGGACGAGGGTAGTAGTAGCAAGGTCGGACCATTAGCGACATTGCAATATGTCCCATCTAATATCCCGTCTCTTGCTTCCCGCCCGCGCCGCAACTCGTGCCTCATGCAATTTCCACAGCAAGCACACATGTATGTACGATTCGATATCGTTAACGAGGTGGTCATACGGCAGGACCGCCCGGGTTTCCGGGTTCCTGTGGAGTGTGGACTGCACCCGAGACTGGCTCGCGAGCCGAGAAAGAGGTCGAAAAATAGACCATGCGCATGTGCGACTGAAGTTTGATCGTGACAACCTGTGTGGCTTATGCTTTAACCTGTAGATTATTGAGGGGGATGAGTTCCCGTAGGGCTGAGCAAACATCCCGTGGTACATCGAGTACCTGCGAATAAGGAGCGGAGTACCTCACCGACACCTTTGCGTTGCTGCTGTGTTAACCGAATATCATAACCCCATGTTTCTTAACAAGATGGTATGAGCGTACTCCATAATTCGAACCAAGGCTCTGATTCAACGGCTTAACTGCGCCAAATCGTATTCCAACTCGGGAATTGGCGTTGTGGCTTGAAAAAAACTGTGGCACGTAACGCCAGTCGCGAGGTACTGCGTATATGTGAGAAGTACCGCAGGTACGTACTGTACCGTACCGAGGCGATGTTCTGTGGGGCCTGTGGGAGATCATGATTTGCGGCAGGGTGGCCCTCACCCCTGCTCTCTTCCGATTTGGGCAATGAGTGCGACCAGATCAGAACAGACGAAAGAGAAAACACACTCCCACCCTGCTCCCCGTCATCGAAGCTGCTGCCCGACGGAACCGACCGAAACAACGTGAACAAAAATCCACACCCCAGTTTGGGTAAACAGTGGGAGGTCGAAAGCCTCCCCCTGACAACTGCAGTCATTTGGTGCCCCTGAATGTGGTGCGCAAGGCACATTCGACCCCTAGCGCGTCGAGGCGAGGCAGAAATCCACACTAGGCCCCACAAAACTACCTGCCCGGAAACTTGTGCTTGCCCAGGCACGTCACGGTCAAAGGTTTGGCAGGGAGACCCTGGAATGCCGTAGCCGAAGGGCCTCTGTTGAGGTGAATTTCGCTGGCGGGTCGCGTCCTGGAATGTCCTGTACCTCCCGGTACTGTGGAGTGTGCTATGCTTTCGAATGGTGGTGGCCTCCAAATCCACCCTTGTGGATCTCGACCATGTACTCTGCACGGCCCACTCGAGGGCAGCCCCCCACACGAGATTACGCTTAAGCCCAAACACCCAATCAAATAGCGAGATGAGCCCGGACTCCTCGCCTCCGATCCGGAAAAGCACGGGCCAACGGCGGGGGCCGCCAGGCGTTCGGCCAGCCCGAGGATGAGTGAGGATGGTCTGTGCCAATTAGTCCCCCCCTTTTTTCAGATTCAGTGAACTTGGAACTTTAGCGCGCGATTTCAAAAGGAGGCGCGGATTGAATTGGAGCTCCGATATAGCGGCCTCTACGCATAAGGCTCTACCTCCCACTGGTAAAGCGTCGAAGGAACCGCGCACACACACCCACAAAAGTCCCAATCCGTCCCCCAACCACCACTGCCGCTTTCCCGTCGTTGGGATGCGGTCGCAGTAGCATCGTCGTATTCCTCAAATACATTGTAGATGCCACATGTTGTCAAGTGACCCCCCTTAGCTGCCCTTGTTCCAAAACAGAAAGAGTAGACGAGAGCCTTCCCCAGAGGCGCTGGCGCCTTCCTCCAGAATCTAGACCCAGAAAAAGGAGGCACTGGCCTGCGGGCGTTGCTACCAACTGCCACGTCGTCATTCGCAACCTCATCCCTTGTCGGAAGAGTTTTCGAGCACAGGGGGGCCACGATGGATCGCGTAACTCTCAAAGTTAGCGGCCGTATGGACGATGCGAAGCCATGCAGTCGTCCTAAATCGCACTGGTTCCATGTCCAGAGGACGCTGAACATCTAGGGCTCCACAGCTTGGCGGATCCCCATTTTCAACGTCGTGCTTCATGCACACTCTCACTCCCTGATCATTATCTCCAGGACTTGTACTATTATGTCTATTATTCCACGCTCGACCAGTTAATGATACGAATTTCGGCAATTGCCATCTCCTCGCAGCGTCCAGAAAGGGGATGGTCGGCAAATCTGGCCTTCAAAGTGGCCCAAGGAAAAAGGCTGGGTGGCATCGCGGCTCCGCCCCCGATAGCTTTCACCCCACGCGGGACTTTCCACCCTATAACAAACAGATCTTACGACCTCCGACTTGGTGGGAGTCATAGCGCACGGCATCTGCCATGTCTGGGCAGACAAAAGTCGAAAATCTCGGAAACAAATCCAAGTCCCGGACGCCCCATTGACGACTAGCGAGATTACAGAACCAGCAGATGGTGAAATTATGAAGATGACGGAGATGTTACGCGGCAGGAACATGTTCCCGCTCGCCCATCGACAATTGGCCCACTCGGGTCCCCAATGAACTCGGTGATGCAGGGCCCCGGCCGCGCACCCGCATCGTTGGGATTTCGTGTGTGCGCAAATTCGCTTTGCGATTCAATTGATATCTGGATCGGCTTGGCGCCGATGTAACTCGAAGCCCCATAAGGGGGGCAAGATAATATGATCGCTCTCGGGGGCTGCGTCCCAAAGTCCCCGGACCACCCTCTACCCTACACGACATCCATTGCGAGATTGGATAAATCTCCCCCAAGCGGTTAGTAAACTGGCGAATCGCGAGATCTCATTTCAGAGTTACGATACATACGTCCATGTATCTGTCTCACCCAATCTCAACTCTTCCAAGGCACCCCCACGTCGGCTTGGACGTGTGGACTGAGGGAGCCGCTCCGGTCCCGACCGCTCCTCAGCCCTTCCCAAGATAGCAATGATGAGGCTAGTGTAGCAGACTGAGAGAGGCACCCCGGACGCCATGATCCGGCCAGCTGGACACACCCTCACTGCCGGGCCAGGGCCTCAACCACTCATGCGTTCCCACCGTATTCATCCTGTCTCGACGTGTGGTGGCAGTGGTGGTGGTGGCTGCCGTCGGGACCGCAGAGACGATAGCAGGAGGCGCTCGATGCGGACCCGGGGCTTGTCTGATTGCGTGCCCTGCCCAATGAGGTTTCCTCGCGAGAATGCCACTCGCCCAATTCAAGCACAACACACTACCTTCACTAATCCGTCTTCCATCAGCAAACTAGTGGAAACCCTGCATGCATGCAGCGTTGTTCACTGCACACTGGGGCCTTCCCAAGCGTCCGCCTTCGCCTGGTGGGATCTCGATTGGCCTCGACCGTGTCTGATCTGAAGACAGTCTAGACCGTTCTGTTGATCACTCACCGTCGTGCATGATGCGATGCCAGGCGCGAATAACAGCTGGAAAACCCCCAGAACCCCAATACCACGGCTGATATTACCTCAAGCATCGACGGACCCCAACCCCCGGGTCAGCAGTTCGCAATGCGTTACATTCTACGGAGATCTGGGCTTGCGGGCGACGGGAAGTTCCCTAGTGGCGACACGGATCAGAAAGGGGTGCGTGAGGGTGGCTTGGAACTTGGTTCTAGCTCGCCGATGCGATTCGCTCAAGCGCAGTTACACTGCACGAAAGGCTCCTGGCGAGGGCATGAAGTATTCAACCTCTCTCGCTCCATTTACGAATTACGAGAGGCACCATGCTGCACTTCTCGTCCCCCTCGCTTCTTTTTGCCTACTTGCCTCCTCGCCCACTTCCTTTTGCTCTGGGTGGTCTTTTTGCGCGAGTGTTCCCTGCAAATATTTGCTTATAACGCCTCGATATTATACCGGGGTGGCATCTGCATCAGCAGCAGGAACGGCATCTCATTCGCCAGTGGCGTACCGAGCATGGGATATTATTACACTCTCCCCCTTGTCACGGCTTGCCAAGCAATGGGAATTGGGTTTCCCAGCACAATGGTTCGGGTCCTCCAGTGCGACTAGGGGGGTTGCGTTGCCGTGATGCCCTGTGCCATCTTCTCTCCCTTCCCACGGACCAGCGCATGCATACCTTACGCTATCCGGGATTGACAAACAGAAGTCTGCGCCTCAAACGTGCAAAGGGTCTCGGCGCTCGACGGATATGGGATCAGCGTTTGCCACTCGGCAACAGGTCGCTGGTATTGGATCGCAAAGTTGGGGCTTCCCGGGCCCGAGAAACATTGCCTTGTAAGGCAGCCGAATGGGATCGTGTAGTAGGAGGAGGCAGGAAGCAAAAGGCCAGCCAAGAGCCCTTTCCCCGACCCGTGCGTGCTGGTCGCCCACTCCCCGCACCGCTGTCATTTTTTTTTAGTCGCGTGGTGATAATCGAGTGTGGGGAGCTGGATGTTCTAGCCTTCCCAAGCCTCTCATCCACAAAGGCAGCAAGGGGGTGGTCGTTTCCTGGGATTTCGCAAAAAGAAATGGCTTCGGTTCGTACCGCGTTGATGCAACTCGCAGCCTTGCGGAAACCTGTGAGAGTTTGAGACCGGCCCGCCCCAATGCGACTTATTGCGGTTAATTATTCCCAAATCGTCTTAGTTCTGAAGGAACAGAGCAACGGAGAGGAGGATCTGGGCCAGTCTGGTCGCGCGAAATAGTGCCAGATAACATCACGAGAATGAGAGACAACGGTCCATGCCGGAGCTTTTTTTCCCTACCGTCTAGAGGGTTCGGGCATCGACTCCTGACAGTGGGGTTCTGTTCCATTTCCCTTCGCTTCTCAACCCCCCTCCCCCCTACTCCCTTATTCCTGGCGCCTGCATGCCGCTTTTCGATATTTTCTGTTTTAGCCCCTGTTTCTTTTCCATTGGGTACCTACACACGTACGCTATTGTACGAATGCCCATCTTTTTAAAATGCGGGAAAAAGAAAAGAAGATGCAAAAGCCTGTCACAGAGCTTTTTACAATCTCGCTTCGATAGATACAACAAGATACATCCCATCAAGGCTTTTGACGAGTCGGGCTCGGGGGCCGCTGCATCCGAGATGAAATTCTGCAGCTCGTCAACAAGCCAGGTCGCCGACCACGCTTGTCACGTCAACCCTGGCGCGTTCTCGTCAACCATTCATGTCCTCCTAAGTCCGAGCAAACTCCTTACCGCCTCTCCAACCCTCGTCCAGGAAATCAGAAGACCGCCGCCAATGCCGCGGCTTTCCGTAGTTACGACTAGGCAGCATCGCCATCGCGACGACCCCGGAGTCGTGTTACTCTCCTGACCACCAGGTGCCAAGGGACGTAAGTGTGCCGTAGTAGGTATTTACAAATGCATTGCATAAACTCGTATGCCAACCAACGCGTAGCAATTAAGTTCTCACTGGCTCTGGCCCACGAGAGTGTGGTGCGGTGCGGTGTGGTGGTGTTCAAACCTGTCGTAGCGCTCTCTTCCCCCACCCCCATCCACAACGCCTCCAGGCCTTGCACCAGGTCCCCTCTCCCCAAAGCCGATCGCCACGGGTTTTACCAATCGTAAACTGGCCACTCAGCGCTCTTGCGTTTCCCGCACATACATGTACAGCGCACAGGCAACCCATACGGGCGGGAAACAGAGCGGTGCAACCAGCCCACCTGCCAAACGCTCGAAAAGGGAAATTGGTTTCAATGGCTTGCGCGCGATACCACCCAAGATCCTGCCCACCCGTCCCCCTGGGGAATAGGGCGGAAGCCGCTAGAACAATAGTGTGGATTCGAGACGCGCGACCGCCACGAGCGGTGATTGTCGCCAGGGACTTGCCGCTGAGCCTCATCCTCACCAGAGGTTCGGGGAGGTCGCGATATCCCACCACAGGATGGCCTGAAGCTGGCCTACGGCCTTTCCCTCGTCGTCTCTCGTTTTTGAAGCAAGTGCGAAAAACTCTTCTCGGCTCTCGTGGTTGAGTATGAGCATAGGCATGAGTATACATTGAGGATGCTAGAGATCTAGAAAAAAAAAATATGCAAATGATCTACGCAGACATTGCTCGAAGTCGAGCTTCTAAGTGTCTCCATTCCACCCTTTCTAAGCTATGCTGGCAAGCATCGTCATTCCGAGCGGAAGGCTAGAGCTCCTCCGTCCGAAACTACCCACAGCATCGCAGAGATAGTTTCCCTTGCTGAACCAGGCTGGTACAGACACCTCCTGAACCAGGTCGGTTACAGCGTACACTCCGGCAGGCGTTGGTTGCGTGAGAGGTTGGCGGCCGAGAATCACAGGTTGGCCACGTCGGTTCTCCATCCCCAGCCGCCGGCGGCAGTTTTGTCGAGCATGGTCATGCCCGCAGCCTCACAGATCTCCATCACCACGTTTCGCACTGCCTTGACCTCCTCTACCGTCGCACCTCCATTCAGAGCACCCTTCAGATGGCCCTTTAGCTGAGGGTTCACCTTGTTGCGAGAGTCAGTCGTGGCTAAGGGTCAAGGACAAACGGGAAACCTCTGGTTGGAGGGCTAGAGGTGAAAAGGGGCACTGACATCTTGTGGGATCAGTGCGGTTACCAAGACGTAGGACGTCTCCGCCGGCGTCAACACCTGCGTGTTGCTAAGGATGTAGCCATACATCAACCGCGCCGTGAGACCTAGGTCCTCCGTCCCGGACCTGTCCATCTGGCCCATGACCCGCTTGGACACCTTGCCGTAGACCTTGTCAAAGAAGGCCTGTCCACGGTGGAGGATCTGCGATGAGGGCACATCGTACACATCCACCGGCCGCGCTGTCGGTGAGTAACCGAGCGGCTCATCAATCAGATTCTCCGGCGTGGCCTTCTTTAGCTCCAGCAGGGAGTTGATGGTCTAGTAGCCTATGTTAGCATAGGCCTCTCGATGCTTCGACCGGGCCAACAGAAATGCCGGCTTGTCGTCGTCGGTGAAGCCGCGGATGACATACCTTTGGTAAACCGCCTATCGCAGCAGCCTTGACAAGTGCTTCGCGCATTCGGCGCGTGATCCTGAGCTGCTCGTCCAAACTTGGCACGATGTCGACATGGCTCGGTCCATTTTCTATGGCATGTTTATATACCTTGTGTATCTCATCGGGCCTGTTTAGTATAGACAGAGCCGTGGCTGCAACGAAGTACCACGTGTTTCGGGGGAGGTTTGGGTGTCTCCTAATAGATGCCAACAGCGACGGGGTTATGATGGCGGCTGGTAGGAGCGTCATGGTTGGTGAATGGTCGTGGTGAATAGCTGTTCTCTTATAGAACTCTGACGCCACGTGCTAATCACTATTCGCTCCAAAAATAAAAAATCAAGATATGGGAAAGACAGCCAGGCCGCTAGTCAAGATATTAAATGAAATTCTCTTCTACCAAAGTTTCTCCTGGCCAACTTGATCACTCAACTGCCTTTTGAATCCCTGGCGGAATCCCCGAGGTTCGCCGTGCCAAGGAGGGGCGTCGCACCGCCACATCGGCAGATATTCCAGACGCCAGACGTGAAGAGTCGAAAGAGTCGCTCAGAAGCACGGGCCATTAACTGTGGCTTACGCGTGCGATCGTCCGTGCTCTGGTCCCCTGCGTCATTCGATCTCCAACAAAGTAATTACCAAATCCTCTAACGTGGCAACAACGTCGGCATCGGGAAAGCCACCTTGTTGCTGGTCATCTCCACGACGAACATCCAATTCCATACGAAATAATGGGCACCTAACTGGGCCTCGCACCTCCGACCCCTTCTTATCTATTTCCGTCGTCATCTCGACCGATGAAGATGCGGTTGGCGTGGTACGCCGGTGTAAGCTTGCTTCCCCAGATATTCTAAAGCTGCCAAAACGGTCTGCGACCTTGGCCCGATTGCTGACACGACCCCTCGCTAGACCTCCTCGGCGCTTGCCGCTGCGGTGATTGCATCCGCACTCCAGCAGCGCCCCAACTTCTACTCTGCTATGGTCCATCTGGCGCAGAGTAACCTGTCTCTCATGGTCAGCAACCCCTCCCCCCCGGGCCTCCGGTAGTGCCGGCGTCAGCATGCAGCTCGCCGAGTCCCCCTCCCCCTAGGCTAACTTTGAGCACGCACGACGTTTAGATCCTCGTGAATTTCATCTTCCTCATCTACGGATCATTCATGTACGGCTTCCAACGACTATGCTTCGGCCAACTGCGACCCGTCGAAGTCGAGCAGCTCTACGAGAGGGGTTGGTTCGCCGTCACCGAGACATGCCTAGCCATGACGATCTTCCGCGACGAGCTCGGCGCGTTCTTCCTCGTCATGTTCACATCCCTAGTCACGGGCAAGGTGTGGGGTTGGATAGGCGAAGGTCGCGTCGAGGTTCTAGAGCAGCAGCCACCGGCGAACCCCCGCCTCTTCCACACCCGCCTTAGTGTCTCCCTGCTCGTCAGCATCCTGTACGACTGCTGGCTACTCCGGTACGCCGTCAATACAGTAGTCGAACAGGCCCGTCCTACGATGATGGTCATGTTCCTCTTCGAGTTCGCCATCCTAGCTATCTGCTCGTTCCAGACCGCGATCCGGTACCTCATCTCACTGGCGGAGGCGAGGGTGATCAAGATTCAGACTGCTCAGCGCTTGGAGGAGCGCCGGAGAGCTGTCAGGCAAGAGAGGGCGGAGATCTTGATGCGCAGGGAGCGGGAGGGTGCTACTGAGGGAGAAGAACAGGCCCAGGAGCCTCTACCTAGCGAAGACGATGTCGATGAGATGGACATTGAAGTTCCTGGATGGGAGGCCAAGGGCCAGTGGGTCCTTAGTCTCGACCTTGTTGCTGGTAAGTGTGGCTTTTGGGTTCCAAGGCCGAAGTTCTGAGCTAACTTGCGCGCAGACTTCTTGAAGCTCGGCATCTACTCTACTTTCTTCTGCGTTTTATTCACCTTCTACGGCCTCCCTATCCACATCATGCGCGACCTATTCCTGACGACGAGGTCCTTCGTCAAGAGGTTGGGCGCTCTCCTTCGTTATCGCCAAGCCGTCCGAGACATGAACAAGTACGCGGACGCCACGGCCGAAGAACTAGCGAGGGAGGATACTTGCATCATCTGCCGAGAAGAGATGCGGCCGTGGGACCCCACCGTCCCCGGTCAGGTTGAACGATCTCGCCCGAAGAAGCTCCCGTGCGGCCACATCTTGCATTTCGGATGCTTGAAGAGCTGGCTAGAGAGACAACAAGTGTGTCCCACCTGTCGGAGCTCGGTTGTCATGGACAATCCAGCACCGGCTCGAAACGGCGATGCCATCTTCAGGATCGGCCTCAACTTCCCGAACGGCCAGATCCAACAGCCGCCGCCAAATGGCGCCGCGCCGGGTGGTGGCCAAGCGCCACAAGCCGGCCAGAATGGCCAGCAGAACGGCCACGACGCCGGCGTGAGGATGTTCAACCTCGGACCGCTGAGGCTCGGCTTCGCGCAAGGTGGCGTCCGGGATATGCAGGAAATGGCCCAGCGTATGGGCATGCCTGCCGACGGCGCAAACCAACAGCAGCCGATACCCCAGCCGCAGCCTAGACCGGCGAATACCGAAGCCATCCTGGATAATATCGACGCGCAGCTCACGGAGGTCGGCCACCGGGTCGTCGAAGCCGGACGGCAAGTGCACCAGGACTTGCAGACGTTGCACAATGCCGAGTCTCAGCTTCAGACTTTGAATCTCTTGCTCCAGGAGATGCTGCGGTTGAGGCAAATACCACGGTTAGCGCAGCAACAGCAACAACAGCAGAACGATGCAGCGGCTGCGCCAGGACTCGCGGCAACTGGTTCCGCGAGGCCGAACCCACCGACTTCGACCCAAACCCAGCCCCAAAACCAACCCGAGCCTCAGCCTCAACTTCAGCAACAATTACCCCCTTTCGCACATGCATTCCCTCAACAACTGGGCCCATTCGCCCAACTCCCACAGTTCGCACCCTTTGCCCCTCGGTTTTCCGTCCCAACCGTCACTAGACACGGTGGCGCGGGATACGGGACGGGCATCCCTGCGGGTAGTTCAGAGCTCCCCGAAGGGGTAGTTATCCCACCTGGTTGGTCTCTGCTACCCCTCCAACGGTTGGATGGGTCACCAGCCCCGACCGGTGTCGCGCAGCCGATCCAGCCTCAGGTCGTTCCTCAGGTCCCGAATCATCTTCCCGAGATCTTGCAGACTCTAGCCCAACAGGTCCAGAATGCCCATGGAGGTCCCAACGGCAGGGTGCCGTC